>Ga0214472_10000660_pt1 | contig 41680 bp, 40 predicted proteins | sample RVTome_6_FD_207662 | JGI IMG/M metagenome (GOLD analysis project Ga0214472, IMG submission 207662) | Soil microbial communities from uranium-contaminated site in the Upper Colorado River Basin, Wyoming, United States - RVT140D175 | ecosystem: Environmental > Terrestrial > Soil > Contaminated >...
CGAATTCCTTCTCGCGCCAGTGCCGCATCATTTTCGGCAGCGGAATCTTCATCGGGCAGACGCTTTCGCAGCGCCCGCAGAAGGTCGAGGCGTTCGGCAGGTGCGCGGCCTTCTCGATGCCGACGAATGCCGGCGTCAGGACCGCGCCCATCGGCCCGGGATAAACCCACCCGTAGGCGTGGCCGCCAACCGCGTGATAGACCGGGCAATGGTTCATGCAGGCGCCGCAGCGGATGCAGCGCAGCATGTCCTGGAACTCGGTGCCGAGCATTTTCGAGCGGCCGTTGTCGAGCAGGACGACGTGGAATTCCTCCGGCCCGTCGGGGTCGCCGTCGCGGCGCGGGCCGGTCGAAAATGTCGTATAGACCGACATTTCCTGGCCGGTGGCGGATCGCGCCAGCAGGCGCAGGATCTGGCTGGCGTCCTCCAGCGTCGGCACGATTTTCTCGATCGAGGCGAGGACGACGTGGACGCGCGGCAGCGTCTGGGTCAGGTCGCCATTGCCCTCATTGGTGACGATCACCGTCGAGCCGGTCTCGGCGATCAGGAAATTGGCGCCGGTGATGCCGACATCGGCCGTGAGGAATTTTTCGCGCAGCACGCCGCGCGCCTCCAACAACAGGCTTTCCGGCTCCTCGAGCGTGCGATCCGACGGCAAGTGCCTGTGGGCCTTGCGAAAATCCTCGCGCACCTCGTCCATGGTCACATGCACCGCCGGAGCGATGATGTGGCTCGGATGCTCGCCGCGAAGCTGGACGATGTATTCGCCGAGATCGGTCTCGACCGGCGTCATCCGCGCGGCTTCGAGCAGTTCGTTGAGCGCGATCTCCTCGGAGATCATCGACTTGCCCTTGGTGACGATCTTCGCCTGCGCCTTGCGGCAGATGTCCATGACAAGACCGCGCGCCTCGACGGCGTCCTGGGCCCAATGCACATGGCCGCCCTGCTCGCGCACCTTGGTCTCGAACGCCTCGAGATAAACGTCGAGATGGGCGAGCACGTGATCCTTGATGTCGCGGGCCTGGTCGCGGAGCGCATCGAATTCGGGCAATGCGGCGACCGCCTTGGCGCGCTTGGCAATGAAATTCTGGCGCACATGCGCCAGCGCGCTCTGCAGGACCTGGTTCTCGCGCGCTGCCTTGACGTTTTCCTTGAAACTCTGCGAAGTCAGCGCGACCATCGGCGCCGCTCCCCGATCGGGCCATTGCTGGTCATGCCGGCAAGCACTTCGGCGACATGGCGCGCGCTGACCCCACTCTGGCGACGCTGCAACTTGCCCGACATGTTCAACAGGCAGCCGAGATCGCCGGCGAGCAGGACGTCCGGCTTGGCGGCGTCGATGTTGTCGGCCTTTTCAGTGACGATGGCATCGGACAGTTGGGCATATTTTACCGCAAAGGTGCCGCCGAAGCCGCAGCAGGTTTCGCAGTCCTTCATCTCGACCAGTTCGAGGCCTTTGACCGTCGCGAGCAGCTTGCGCGGCTGATCCTTGACGCCAAGCTCGCGCAAGCCCGAACAGGAATCGTGATAGGTGACCCTGGCATTATAAGTCGCGTCGACCGCCTCCACGCCGGCGACATCGACCAGGAAACTGACCAGTTCGTGAACCTTGGCGGAAAAGGCGTCGGCGCGTGCCCGCCATTGTTCGTCGCCGGAAAACAGCTCCGGGTAATGCAGTTTCAGCATGCCGGCGCAGGAGCCGGACGGCGCGACGACATAGTCGAAGGATTCGAACGCGGCGATGACCTGTTCGGCGATGGCGCGCGTGTCGGCGCGGTCGCCGGAATTATATGCGGGCTGGCCGCAGCAGGTCTGCGACAGTGGCGCATCGACCTCGAAGCCGGCGTCTTCGAGCAGTTTTACGGCGGCGAATCCGACACTCGGGCGAAACAGATCGACCAGGCAGGTGACGAACAGCCCGACGCGTCGCGGCGCCGGTTCGGCATCGCCTTCATCCGCTCTCTTGCCGGGTCGCTTCATTGGCCTGTCCTAGTGGTCCGATTCCGACATTTGCTTCCCATTGGTCCAAGCTCGAGTGCAAATGTCGAAATCAAAGGACCACTAGCAGCCATATGATCCTGGTGGAGCTTTGAATTTGACATTTGATACATCGCCTGCCGCAAGCGGGGATCAAATGTCAAATTCGCTCCACCAGGTTCGCGGCAATCCGGTAGTCGGGTTTTCCGATTTCGGCAAGGCCGACCGCATATCCGCCGGTCATGACCCGCGTTGCCCGCGGAACTTTGGCGGATTACGCATTGCCGGCAGTCCGCTCGCCGGACTAGGGTAGCGCCACGATCGGCGTCCGGTCGCTCCGGAGAGGATTCGACAGGGCGCGAAAACGGGAATTGGCCATGTCGCTTGTCGAAATGCCGAGGCCGGACCCCGAAATCCTGCACCGGCGGGCGGAAATCGTGAACGCGCTCGAGCAAGCAGTCGGAGCGGATGCCGTCATTTCCGATGCCGCAGAGACGCTTGCCTATGAATGCGACGCGCTTTCGGCCTATCGCTGTCCGCCGCTCGCGGTAGTGCTGCCGGATTCGACCACCGGCGTCGCCGCCGCTTTGCGCGTGTGCTCGCGGTTTGGCGTGCCCGTGGTGCCGCGCGGATCGGGCACCTCGCTTTCCGGCGGCGCCCTGCCGACGGCCGATTCGGTTGTCATCGGCGTTGCCCGCATGAACCGGGTGCTCGAGATCAGCTACGAAGACAGGTTCATCCGGGTCGAGACCGGGATAACCAATCTCGGTGTCAGCGACCGCGTCGCCGCCGACGGCTTCTTCTACGCCCCGGATCCGTCGAGCCAGCTTGCCTGCGCCATCGCCGGCAATATCGCGATGAATTCCGGCGGCGCCCATTGCCTGAAATACGGCGTGACCACCAACAATTTGCTCGGCGTACGCATGGTGCTGATGAACGGCGAGATCGTCGACATCGGCGGCGCCCACATGGAGCCGGCCGATCTCGATCTGCTCGGCGTCGTCTGCGGCTCGGAAGGACAGTTCGCAATCGTCACCGAGGCGACCTTGCGCATCCTGCCGAAGCCCGAAGGCGCGCGGCCAATGCTGATGGGTTTCGATTCCAGCGAAGTGGCCGGCGCCTGTGTCGCCGATATCGTCAAGTCCGGCGTGCTGCCGGTCGCCATGGAGTTCATGGACCGGCCGGCGATCATCGCCTGCGAGAATTTCGCCCATGCCGGCTATCCGACCGATGTCGAGGCGCTGCTGATCGTCGAGGTCGAAGGTTCACCCGTCGAGATCGAAGACCAGCTCGCGCGGATCAAGGCGGTCGCCACGCGCCACAAGCCGAAGGTCATGCGCGAGAGCACCTCGGCAGTGCAGTCCGACCTGATCTGGAAGGGACGCAAGGCCGCATTCGGGGCAATGGGACAGATCGCCGACTACATGTGCATGGACGGCACGATTCCAACCTCGCAACTGCCGAGAGTATTGCGGCGGATGCGCGAAATGGCGAAGCAGTACGATCTGGACGTGGCGAACGTATTTCATGCCGGCGACGGCAACCTGCACCCGCTGATTCTCTACAATGCCAACCGTCCCGGCGAGCAGGAGCGGTGCGAAGCCTTCGGCGCCGATATCCTCAAGCTCTGCGTCGAAGTCGGCGGCTGCCTGACCGGGGAACACGGCGTCGGCATCGAGAAGCGTGACCTGATGGTGCATCAGTTCAGCGGCACCGACATGGAGGTGCAGATGCGGGTGAAAGACGTGTTCGATCCGCAGTGGCGGCTCAATCCGGCAAAAGTGTTTCCGCTGCATGTCAGCCACGGCCGGCGCAACCGCAACCGGCCAAGGGCTGCATGAGCGGGGAAGAATATTCGCCGCAATCGGAGGCCGAGCTCGCGCGGCTGATCGATTCCTGCGCTACCCGCGGCGTCACGCTCGATATCGTCGGCGGCGGCACAAGGCCGGTCGGCAATGACGTTCATGCTCGGGCGCGATTGCGCACCGGGCGGCTCAGCGGGATCAAGCTTTACGAACCCGCTTCGCTGACGATGATCGTCAGGGCCGGCACGCCCCACGCCGAGGTCAAGTCGGCGCTTGCCGCCGAAAACCAGCATCTGGCGTTCGAACCCGCGGACTGGACGCAGATGCTCGGAACAAAGGGCCACTCCACGGTCGGCGGCATCGCGGCGGCCGGCGTTTCGGGGCCACGCCGGTTCCAGGCCGGCGCAGCGCGCGACGCGCTGATCGGCGTGCGTTTCGTTACCGGCGGCGGCGAGATCGCCAAGAGCGGCGGCCGGGTGATGAAGAACGTCACCGGTTACGACCTGACCAAGCTCATGTGCGGTTCCTGGGGAACGCTGGCGGTGTTGACCGAACTCTCGTTCAAGGTCGCGCCGAAGCCGGAAGCCGCGGCGACGGTGCGGATCCACGGTTGCGACGAAGCATCGGGCGTCGCGCTGCTCGGCCGGGCAGCCGCCTCGCCCTATGATATCTCCGGCGCCGCCTTCGTTGCCGACGCCAGGGCGAAGGCGGCGCTGATCCGCGTCGAAGGATTCGAGGCTTCGGTGCGCTATCGTTCGGAGCAATTGAAGGCACTGCTCGGCAAATCGGCGCCGGAACGCGCCGACATCGAAATCGTTGTCGGCGAAGCCGCCAATCGCGGGGTTTGGCAGCGGATTCGCGACGTTGCCGCCTTCGCGAAGAAGCCCGGCTCGGTTTGGCGCCTGTCGGTGCGCCCTTCCCGATCCGTCGAGATCGTCGCCGCGCTTCGCCGCGAATACGAAGTGGAGGCCGTCTATGACTGGGCCGGCGGACTGGTCTGGCTATTGCTGCGCGAACCGGGCCCGGTCGGCGTCACGCTGATCCGCAGCCTTGTCGACAAGGCCGGCGGCCACGCCACCTTGATGCGGGCCGACGGCAATTTCGGCTCGGTTCCCGTGTTCCATCCGCAGTCGCCCGCGCTTGGCGCACTGGCGGCGCAATTGCGCGCGAAATTCGATCCGTCCGGCATCCTCAATCCGGGGCGGATGGCGCCGCTTGCGCTTTCCCGGAGGGCGAGCTGAGATGCAGACCTTCTTCACGCCAGAGCAACTCGCCGATCCGGCCATCGCGCATGCCGACAATATCCTGCGCAAGTGCGTGCATTGCGGATTCTGCACCGCCACTTGCCCGACCTATGTGACGCTCGGCGACGAACTCGATAGCCCACGCGGGCGAATCTATCTGATCAAGGACGTGCTCGAGAACGGCAAGCCCGCCGACGAACGATTCGTGCGTCACATCGACCGCTGCCTGTCGTGCCTCGCCTGCATGACGACCTGCCCCTCGGGCGTCAACTATATGCACCTGGTCGACCACGCGCGCGCCCATATCGAAAAGACCTGGCGGCGTCCGCGTTCGCAGCGCTTCTATCGCGGCCTGCTTGCCCGCGTGTTGCCCTATCCCGCCCGCTTCCGCGTGGCGCTTGCCGCGGCGGCCTTCGCCAAACCGTTCGGCAGCCTGCTGCGCTATTCCGACTGGGGCAGGCCGATGGCCGCGATGCTGGCGCTGGCGCCGAAGCGGCGGCCGAAATCGCGCCGGCTTGCGACGACCGGAACCCACAAGGCGGTAGGCGAACGGCGCGCCCGGGTCGCGCTGCTCGGCGGCTGCGCCCAGAAGGTTCTCGACCCGACGATCAACGATGCGGCGGTGGAACTGTTGACGCGGCATGGCGTCGAGGTTGTGATCGCGCGTGGCGAGGCCTGTTGCGGCGCGCTGGTTCACCACATGGGCCGCGAGCGCGAGGCGCATGCCGCCGCCCGGCGCAACATCGACGCCTGGCAGCGCGTCATGGACAAGAACCACGACGGGGGCGGGCTCGACGCTATCCTGCTTACGACGTCCGGCTGCGGCACGACGATCCGGGATTACGGCCACATGCTGCGATTCGACCCGAAATACGCCGAAAAAGCCGCTCGCATCGCGGCGCTGGCGATGGACATCTCCGAATTCCTGCCGCGGCTCGGCTTGCCGGAAAGCAACGCCGGCAACGGCATCCGCCTCGCCTACCATTCGGCCTGCTCGCTGCAGCACGGCTTGCGCGTTACGAAACAACCAAAACGTCTGCTCGCCAGCGCCGGATTTACGATTCTGGAGGTTCCCGAAGGCCATTTGTGCTGCGGCTCGGCCGGCACCTACAACATCCTGCAATCGGAAATCTCGGCGAAGCTGAAGGCGCGCAAGGTTGCCAATATCGCAAGCGTCAAACCCGACCTGATCGCGGCCGGCAATATCGGCTGCATCGCCCAGATCGGCTCGGCGACGAAAACGCCGGTCCTGCATACCGTGCAACTATTGAACTGGGCCTATGGCGGCCATCGTCCCGCGCCATTGCCGGAACAACACGCGCCAAAATGAAAAGGCCCGCCGCACGGCGGGCCCTGCCGATCAATCGCCGATTCGAACCGGCGATCAGCCGCCGAACAGGAATTCCAGCGGATTGCTGGCCTCCGCCAGATAGCGCGCCGCGCTTTGGCCGGGACCGATGACGATTACCTTGGTGCCGATGCCAACCCGGCGGTAGAGATCCTCGACATCCTTGTTCATCATCCGGAAACAGCCGGATGACAGGTTCTGGCCGATCGACCACGGCTGGTTGGTGCCGTGGATGCGATAGAGCGTATCCTGGTTGCCCTTGAACAGGTACATCGCACGGGCGCCGAGCGGATTTTCCGGACCGCCGGGCATGCTGGCCGGAAGGATGCGGCCCTCGGCGCGCTCACGAGCGCGCATTTCCGGCGGCGGCGTCCAGGTCGGCCATTCCTCCTTGCGCCCGACTTTCACGACGCCGCCCCAGCCGAAGCCGTCGCGGCCGACGCCGAGGCCGTAGCGGATGGCGCGGTTCGGCGTTTCGATCAGGAACAGGTGTTTGTCGTCGGTATCGATAATGATCGTTCCCGGCGCTTCCTTGGTCGAAATCAGGACCGAACGGCGCTTGAAGCGCGCCGGCGGCTCCTTGCGCAGATATTGCCGGCGCTTGAGATCGATATCCTCCCAGCGCCGTTCCGAGACGTTGTAATACAGTTCCGACATCGCCGCGCTCGGAAGCGCAGCCGCGCCGGCAACGGCGCCAAGGCCGCGAATCAGGGATCGGCGTGAAATCATGTGAAATTCCCGCATTTCTGTTGGAAACGTGGCGCAATCGCGCCGATTTCGCGGGATAGCCTAAGTGACCATGCCGGCAAGTCAAGCGCAGGTCGGCGCCCGAGCGATCACAAGGACGCCAACGGCGGGTTGTTTCGGGGCCAAGTGTGGAATTCCTACAACAGTTTCAGGCGAGCCGGTCGCGTCGATCAGCTGACGACCACCCTGGCGCCGACGCCGACCCGCTCGTAGAGATCGATGACGTCCTCGTTGCGCATGCGGATGCAGCCGGAGGATACCGCCTGGCCGATCGACCAGGGCTGATTCGTGCCGTGAATGCGGTAGAGCGAGCTGCCGAGGTAAAGCGCGCGGGCGCCGAGCGGATTGTCCGGCCCGCCTTCCATGTGCTTGGGCAGGATCTTGCCGCGCCTGGCCTCGCGTTCGATCATCTGGGCGGGCGGATTCCAGTCCGGCCATTCGCGCTTTGAGGAAACCTTGTGGGTTCCGGCCCATTCGAAGCCCGGCCGGCCGACGCCGATGCCATAGCGGCGCGCCATGCCATCGCCTTCGACGAGATAGAGAAACCGCGCTTCGGTATCGATGACGACGGTTCCGGCAGTATGCGGACCGTCATAGGCAATGATCTGCATTTCGTATTTCGGGTCGAATTCGCTCTGCGCCCTGGCCTTCCTGCGCGGCTCGCCAAGGCCGCGACTTTCCAGGCCGATGCCTGCGCGAATCTGGCGGTATTCCGGTTCACGCATGACCGGCACCGCCACATATTGCGGCCGGGCGAGCCCGACGCTGTAGCCGCCATTGCCGGACGGCTTGGCGCGCAGTTGTAGGAGCCAGGGCGAAGCCAGATCTGCGGAAAGAGCGGCGGCCGGCGGAACCGAGTACCGGTTTTGCGCCAGGGCCTCGCCTGCTGCAAAAACCAATGCCGCGCCGGCGACAATGCCGATGAATTTCATGACGGACACCTTACCAAAACGTCAATCGTCGCGGGCCGATGCCGTTCGGCATCAAGCGCTCGTCAACCATATTGGCGGGAGCGCGCAGAAATGGTGAACACAGTGCCAATGCGGGCCAATCGCTGCGGTTATGGTAAGCAAATCGTTCGCAGGCAGGGTTAGCGCCCGGTAAACGGCCGGGCGAATCGCGGTTCAGCGCCGCTTGGCGTCGGCCAGCACCTGCGGCAGGATTGCCTGCACCGAGCTTTTCGATGCGCCGTTCTTCACACGCGGATCGTAGAGCATGTTGAGGATCAGCCGGTCGAAGCGCGTGAACGAGGTATGGCGCGTGCGATCGTTGAACATGCTCTCGGCCAGCGAGTGGTTTTCGTTCAGTGGCCCCAAGCCCTGCAGAATCTCTTCGGTCTTGCAGCGGTTGAACAGCGCCTCGCCGTCATCGGAGACGATGACGGCATCCGAGCGGCGGATGCCGTTGCGCGAAAACACCGAGCGGACCAGGCATTTGCCCGGCGCGTGCGCGCTGGCATTGTTATAGACGCGATCGCGCACGACCGAGACGTAATCCTTGCGGTCGACGACATAGACATGGAAATTCGCCTCGGCCGGCGAACGCACCACCCGCGTCGTCAGGCCGCGGACCGACCGGTTCAGCGACAGGATGAAGGCGCGCACCTCCGCTTCGCGGTTCCGTTTCGACAGGTTGTGGATATGGAACCGAACCGGCCCGCCAAACTTGCGCACATAGTCGGCCTGGTAGCCGAGCGGCGAGTACTCGGCGCCGAACACGGTGAGATTGAAGCCGCGGATGACTTCGGCATCGCTCGCCGCGCGAGCGGCCGCGGCCGGCAGCGCAAGCAGGAGCAGGCCGGCGATCGCCTTCATGGCAAAACGATATCCCAGGCTGGCGGCAAACCGGCGCAATTCGTCCAGGACCGTTTTCATATGCCTCGAATTCCGCTCCTGGGGTCGGCGGCGAGCTTGCTACCGCCAAGGGTTGTCAGGAGCGAGCCCGATTCCGGCGGCGCGCCGCTTGCAATCGGCAGGGCCCGATGCAGGATACACGCACTGCCCGCTCCGAAACGCCATATGCACCGTGACAATAGTGCAAGACAAGAAAATGAATCCGCTCCGCGATGCGGGGCTCGCCGACGGCAACTCGGGCCGGCCGACCTGCGCCTGGCACGGCGGCCTGCCTGACTACGAAGCCTATCACGACCGCGAATGGGGCCGACCGGTCGGCGACGACCGGCGCCTGTTCGAGAAGATTTGCCTCGAGGGCTTTCAGTCCGGCCTGTCATGGCTGACGATCCTGCGCAAACGCGAGAACTTCCGCAGAGCCTTCGCCGGATTCGACATTGGCGAAGTCGCGCGCTTCGGCGACCGCGATGTCGAACGCCTGCTTGGCGATGCCGGCATCGTGCGCCACCGCGGCAAGATCGTCTCGACCATCAACAATGCCCGGCGCGCGCTGGAAATCGGCGCCGAGTTCGGCTCGCTTGCCGCGTTTTTCTGGTCGTTCGAGCCGAAGCCCGAGGACCGGCCGGAGCGCGTCACCTGGGACTGGCTGCGCGCCAATCCGGCAACCCCGGTGTCGAAGGCGATCTCGAAGGAACTGAAGAGGCGCGGCTGGAGCTTCGTCGGGCCGACGACCGTCTATGCCTTCATGCAGGCGATGGGCCTGGTCAACGATCATGTCGACGGTTGCCATCTGCGCGAGGAAGCCGAGGCCGAGCGCCATGATTTCAAGCGCCCCGCCTGAAGCGATTCTGCGCCGGCTGATTGCCGAAGCGGCCGCGGCGAGCGGCATTGGCGATATCGTCGAAAGCGTCAAATGGGGGCAGCCGAGCTTTGCGCCGGCGCGCCCGCGCGTCGGCAGTTCGGTGCGGATCGAGCATCGGGCGAATGGCGATGTCGGACTGATGTTCATTTGCCATACCGGGTTGGTCGACCGTTTCCGGGATATCTACGGCGACCGGCTGCGCTTCGAGGCCAACCGCGCGATCGTGATCGGAGCGGGCGACATCGTGCCGGAAGAAGAAATCCGTCACTGCATCGCCATGGCGCTCACTTACCATCTGGCAAGGCGCGGACGCTGACATTCGGCCGGGCGCCGCGGCGCTGTTGGCGCAACTGCCAGACGAGATAGGCAATGAGCGCGGCAAGCACGATGCCGCCGCCCAGAAGGGTTCGCGCCTTCGGGACTTCGGCGAGGATCAGCCATGCCCAGACCGGGCCGAGCACGGTTTCGCCAGTGCCGAGCAACGCGGCAAAGGCCGACGGAATCAGGCGCACGCCAATGGTGAAAATGGCGAGGCCTAAGCCCAGCGAAACGCCGAACACGGCGAGGATGGCGAACTGGCGGCCGGAGACCGCGAAGTCCGAGCCGCCGACAAGGCCGGTTGCGGTCGCGACCGCAAAGGCGGTCATGGTCGCGATCAGCACGGCCGGCGTCATGCGCACATTGGCGTGGCGCCGCGACACCACGGTGGCGACCGCAAACACCAGCGTGATCAGCAGCGCCAGGGCATCGCCGATCAGCGACACGCCGCCGGTCAGCGAATCGGAGACCATGACGCCGACGCCGAAAATCACGGCGGCGATCGCGATCCAGGTCGCCAGTCCGACTGCTTCGCCGAAAGCGAGCCGCGAGATCAGCGCCGCGATCAGCGGCACGGCTGCCTGCATCAGCAGGATGTTGGCGATGGTCGTGTAGTTGAGCGCGACGATGAACGAGGTCATCGCGGTGGCAAAGCAGGCCGCGACCACCAGGCCCGGAACACCCATGTTGCGGGCGAGCGCGATCGCACCGCGCGGGCCATCGCGGAACAGCAGGAAACCAAGGATGAACAGCGAGGCGGTCAGCGTGCGCCAGAACACGATCACCCAAGGATCGTCGACTTCGGCAAGGCGGGCAAGCACGCCGCCGAAGCTCCAGATCACGGCCGAACCGAGCACCAGCCATGCACCGGTGGCGGTTTCGCTGGCCGGACCGGAAGGGGACATGGCCGTCTTCATCGTGGAATTTGACAAGGGGCACCGTTGGCGTTGCGGGCAATTCGCGTCTAGCCGTACGCGGAAACCGGCGCAATCGGGTGCGGACACGCTTCATCGTTCACGCGGCGGGATTCCCGTCCGTGGCTGTTGTCGTTCGATGCGCAAACCGCAGGGCGACGCACGCCGATTGGCTTGGCTACTGTCTGCGGCCCTCGCCGCCCTGCACGGAGATTTGACGTCCCGTCCGGACTTCTCAGGCAGACTGCCCGGCCGGGCCTCTTGGTCGGCCCCCTCGGCCGCTGGTCATCGCACGCTTTGCAGCGGGCGGGGCCTGGCGAACCAGGGAGCGTTCCGTAAGTCGCCCACACATTCCCACTTAAGGGCTATGGTCACGACCGCTCCGTCGCTGCCGCCCTCCGTCCGCTGGCGTACGTCCGGCGTTTGCGCTGGGCGGCAGTGGCAGGATGATAGATGCGCGTGGAGAGGCGGGGATAGATTCTTTGCAAATCCCTCTGGTTCGTCCTTCGGCAAGCTCAGGATTTGCGAGGCAGATCAGGCGTTTGCCTCAGCCTGAGCCCGTCGAAGGGCGAGGCAAACGCGGCGGCACTTATTCACGGTTGGGCGAGGCTGGCGCGGCGGACTTCTCCCCCGCCCCTTCGGCAAGCTCAGGAGGGGAGATGGGAGCGCCGCGCCACGCTCACGCTTCGACGCAGAGCGCATGGGCGCGGCGACGTGCCGCGCCCCTCGCATTACTTTTCGGCTAGATCGGTTCATCGCTTCACCGAATCGACGAACCGATCTATCTATTTGTTTTGTCGCAATTCCGGACGGAAAAGTGGCGTCCACTTTTCCTGGAATTGCTCTAGTTGGCTTGCTTCTTCAGCCACTCGTTCATGAAGGCGATTTCCTTTTCCTGCGCCGCGACGATGTCCTCGGCGAGCTTGCGCAGTTCCGGGTCCTTGCCATTTTCGAGCAGGATCTTCGCCATGGCGACGGCGCCCTGGTGATGCGGGATCATGCCCTTGACGAAATCGACCTCGACGTTGCCGGAATACTCGATGTCCATGCCGGCATGCATGTCGGCATTGGCCTTGGCGAAGGCCTGGCTCGCCGGGCCCTGGTCGCCCTTCGGCTGGCCTATGTTCATGGCCCCCGGGGCCATGCCGGAGGCCATGCCGCCGGCTTCCATGCCTTTCATCATCTGGCTCATATGCGACATCATCTCGCTCATGTTGGCCATCATGCCCGACATCGGGTTGCCGGCCGTGCGCTGACCCATCATGCCGCCCTGACCCATCATGTTCATCATGCCCATTCCGGGCATGCCCTGACCCATCATCATGCGGCCCATCATGTTTTGGCCCATGCCCTGATTCATCGTTTGGCCCGCGCCAGGAGCCGTCTGTTCCTGTGTCTTCTGTTCCTGGGCCTTCTGTTCCTCGGCCGGGTGGTGGGTATCCGATTGCTGGGCGAAGGCGGCGGTCGCCAGAAGCGCGGCAAGGCCGGCCCCGAGCAAAGTGGTTCTGATGTTCATGTTCTTGATCCTTCAAAGATTGCGGTTGCCGACGCATCGTGCTGGCGCCGGCCGATTGACATGCGAGGCGAAATTCGGGGCTGAAGGATCAGGCGCGCGGCGGCGGCAGAACCAGTCCTGCCGTGAAGGCGGCGAGCGTCGGCAGCGGCGCGGATTCGGCAATCTTGTCGGCCGCCTGCAGCGCCGGCGGCGCCCAGATCGCCGGCAGGCCGACGCAGGCGGCGCAAACCGCCGGATGATCCGGCGCGGCCTTGCCGGACTTGTCTTGCCCGTGGTGGCTTTGTTCGGGGTGGCCCTGCCCGAGATGGCCCTGTCCGTGGTGAATAGCGCCGGGCAATTGCCGGTGGTGGACCTGCGCCGCGATTGGCGCCGTGCCGCGATCGAGATTGATTCCGGCGGCGGCATGGACGGTTCGCGCCACCGGCGCCCAGCCAATACTCAGCGCCGCGGCGAACAGCAGGATTCGGATGACTCTATCGACTGATCTGGCCACCGGCAGAAGATAGGCCGCGGAAAGTCCGGTTGCCAGCGGCGGCGGGTTACAATTGGGTAATGCGGGCGACGATGGGCCGATGATCAGGCGGCGCGCCGTGCGATGGACGCGATCGCCTTCCGGTCGACGAGCGCCAGGTCGTGATTGGCCTGCAGATTCAGCCAGAACTGCGGCGTCGTGCCGAAATACCGGCCGAGCCTGGCAGCGGTATCCGCGGTTACCGCGCGCTTGCCGCGCACGATTTTTTCGACCCGGTCGCGCGGCACGTGCAATGCCGCAGCAAGCGAGCCGGCGCTGAGCCCATATTCCGGCAGGAAATCCTCGCGCAGGATTTCGCCGGGGTGGATCGGGCGGGGGTCCGACATTTTGGTTCCTCTACAAATAATGCGCCCGGAGGGAAAATGCCCGATTTTGGGCGATCCGCTTCCCTTCACTCGTCATCGTCGGGCTTGACCAGGCTTGACCCGACGATCCATTCCGTTTCCTCTCGACGCGCATTGCCGTACTTTATCTGTATGCCGGCAAGCCGCAAGAACGGCTCGCTCTGCGCGGTGCTTGGATCCTGAGTATCGTCGCACCGCCTTCCCTGTCGAGGTGTCACGGAATGGATCGTCGGGTCACGGCTTCGCCGGCCCGACGATGACGAAGGGGGCCTCGACGCAATCAAGCGCATCGACGCGCGACGCTTGCCCCTCCACCAGCCTTCCTTTAGGAAGCCGCCTACCGATTTTCCGCTGATTTCCGGCCGGCCCCGATGTCCGAAAAACCGAAGAAAACGCCGCGCCCGAAGGCGCGCCTGCCGCGTGGTTTCGCCGACCGTTCGGCCAGCGAAATCCGCGCGACGGAAGAGATGATCGGCAAGATCCGGGCGGTCTACGAGCGCTACGGCTTCGATCCGGTCGAAACGCCGATGTTCGAATATACCGACGCGCTCGGAAAATTCCTGCCCGACGCCGACCGGCCGGGCGAGGGCGTGTTCTCGTTGCAGGACGACGATGAACAGTGGCTGAGCCTGCGCTACGACCTGACGGCGCCGCTCGCCCGCCATGTCGCCGAGAACATCAACACGATCCAGATGCCCTACCGCACCTGGCGGGCGGGCTGGGTGTTCCGCAACGAGAAGCCGGGGCCGGGCCGTTTCCGCCAGTTCATGCAATTGGACGCCGACACGGTGGGCGCCGCCGGGGTCGCCGCCGACGCCGAGATGGCGATGATGCTCGCCGACGCGATGGAGGCGGTGGGGATTGCGCGCGGCGACTATGTCGTCCGCGTCAACAACCGCAAGGTGCTCGACGGCGTGATGGAGGCGATCGGGGTTACCCATGAAGGCCAGAAACTCGCCGTGCTGCGCGCCATCGACAAGCTCGACAAGTTCGGAATCGAAGGCGTGCGGCAATTGCTCGGCCCGGGCCGCAAGGACGAGAGTGGGGATTTCACGAAAGGGGCGGGGCTGGATGAAAAACAAATCGAACGTGTTGTTTCTGCACTGGATATGGAAGTTCAAATTTCCTCTGTCGCGTCACACTGGTTGAAGCGCAAGACGCGATCTGAATTTGACAGCAATGAAGATTTTCGAGCCGAAGTAGTGTTCTCTCTTCTACAAGCGGACAAGGAGGCCGCGTCTGTCCCCGGCTTGCCCGAACTTCGGACGATATGGGAAATCGTGAAACTTGCCGGCTATGATGATAGCCGCATCCGCATCGATCCCTCCGTCGTCCGCGGCCTCGAATATTACACCGGTCCGGTGTTCGAGTGCGAATTGACCTTCCCCGTGGTCAACGAAAAGGGCGAGACGGTGGTGTTCGGGTCGGTCGCCGGCGGTGGGCGCTATGACGGCCTCGTCAAACGCTTCACCGGCCAGGATGTGCCGGCGACCGGATTTTCCATCGGCGTCTCACGATTGATGACGGCGCTGAAAAACCTCGGCAAGCTCGACGACGCCGGCTTGCCGGCGCCGGTGCTGGTCACGGTGATGGACCGCGATACCGAGGCGCTCGGCCGCTACCAGAAGCTGACGCAGCAATTGCGCGAGGCGAATATCCGCGCCGAGATGTACCAGGGCAATCCGAAGAATTTCGGCAACCAGTTGAAATATGCCGACCGACGCGGCTGTCCGATTGCGGTCATTCAGGGCTCGCAGGAGCGCGGGGCAGGCAAGGTGCAATTGAAGGACCTGATCGAGGGCCGCAAGCAGGCCGAGGCGGTTGCGTCGAACGCCGAATGGCGCGCGGCGCGGCCGGGGCAGCGTGAGGTCAATGAAACTGATCTGGTCGCCGAGGTGAGGAAAATGCTGGCGGAGCAGGATGGGGACGAGGCGTGACCGCGCGGAATCGCTGCAGGTCGCAGCCAAAAGTGCCTCCGTCATGCCAGCGCCCCTTCGACGCCGCCTGCGGCGTCGCTCAGGATGAGCAGCTGGCATCCAGCTTGGTACCATCCCGAGCTTCCGAAAGCTGGACCCCAGCATTCGCTGGGGTGACGGAGAAATGGGCGTCGTCGTTTAGCTTGAGGCGCTCCTCCTCTGTCGGCAACATCTCCCCATGACCTCCCTCCTCCCCTTCCTGGCGTCGCGCGGATGCGTCGTGCCGACGGTCGACCTGCTGCAGCCGGCCGATCCGTTCCTCGACACTGCCGGCGAGGATCTGCGCCGGCGCATCTTCCTGACCGCCGACGCCAATGGCGCGGCGTTGTGTCTCAGGCCTGAATTCACCATTCCGGTCTGCCGCCACCATCTGGCGTCCGGACGCGGGCCGACGCGCTATGCCTATGAAGGCACGGTCTTTCGCCAGCGCCGCGACGAACCGGCCGAGTTCCGCCAGGCCGGCATCGAGGACCTCGGCAATGCCGACGCGGCGGCCGCCGACGCCAACTGCCTCGGCGATTGCCTCGCCGCGCTCGGCGAAATCGGTGTCGCCAATTGCGAGGTCGTGATCGGCGACCAGGCGGTGTTCGAAGCCGTGCTTTCCGGCCTGGAATTGCCGCCGGCCTGGCGCAAGCGCCTGACGCGCGCCTTCGGCGATACCGACAAACTGCGAGCCGATGTGGCGCGGCTTTCGGGCGAGACGCCGGAGCCGGAGGCGCCGCCGGCCGAAGCGCGGAAACTCCTCGATTCTGGCGATCTCGCCGGCCTCGAAAGCTGGATCGCCGGGCGCATGGCGCTTGCCGGACTTTCGCAGACGCATGGACGCATGCCGGGCGAGATCGCGGCGCGCCTGGCCGAGAAAGCCGAATTGGCCGCCGCAAGGCTCGACACCGCGCACCGGCGCGCGCTCGAGGATTTCCTGGCCATCGACGTCGAATTCGGCGACGCCATCGGCGCGCTGGAACAGCATGCGGCCGTTCACGGCTTTGGCGGCAACGGCGAACTCAACCGGGCGCTGACGGGTTTTGCCCAGCGCAGCGCCGCGATCGGCAGTAAGGCGCATGCGAAACTGCGGTTTCGCGCCCGGTTCGGCCGCAGCCTCGACTATTATTCGGGACTGGTGTTCGAAGTCTCGGCCAGAGGCGTCGCCAAGCCGCTGGCCGGCGGCGGCCGCTACGACCGGCTGTTGCAGTTTCTCGGCGCGCCGGCTCCGGTTGCCGCGGTCGGCTTTTCGATCTGGCTCGACCGCGCCGAGAAAGCGGCCGGGGGCAAGTCATGAGCCTCACGCTCGGCTTGCCGTCCAAGGGCCGTCTCAAGGACCAGGTATTGATGCGGTTCGCCGAAGCCGGCCTGCCGGCGGAGTTGCCGGCCGATCCGCGTTCCTATCGCGGCAAGCTTGCCGGGATTGGCGGCATCGAACTGGCGTTTCTGTCGGCCGGCGAGATCGCCCGCGAGCTGGCGGCCGGCAATTTGCATCTCGGGGTGACCGGCGAGGACCTGGCGCGCGAGACGGTGCCCGAGCCCGACGCGCTGTTCGAGTTTCTCGCGCCGCTCGGCATCGGCAAGGCCGATGTCGTCGTCGCCGTGCCGGAAGCCTGGCACGATGTCACGACCATGGCCGATCTCGACGATGTCGCCGCCGATTTCCGCGCCCGCCACGGCCGGCAACTCAGGATCGCGACCAAATACTGGCAATTGACGCGGCAATTCTTCGCCGGCCACGGCATCGCCATGTACCGGATCGTCGAAAGCCTCGGCGCCACCGAAGGCGCGCCGGCGGCAGGCGCGGCCGACGCCATCGTCGACATCACCACGACCGGCTCGACGCTGCGCGCCAATCACTTGAAGGTGCTGGAGGACGGCGTGATCCTCAGGTCGCAGGCAAACCTGATCCGCTCGCGCAAGGCGCAGTTTTCAGCGGCAGACGAGGCGGTTTGCCGGGAGTTGGCGGCGAAACTGAAGGGCGGCGGCACCGCGGCCTGATCCGGATGGCGTAAGTCCGCGGTCGCGGTCGCTGGCTTGATTTTCCGCCGAAGGCAAGTGCAAAATATACTGTCGGACGCTTGTCCGGCCCGAACGCGTCCTGCGCATTCCACTGTGCATGGCTCCGCCGACCGCAAAGCCGAGCCAACCGTCTCGCCGTCGTGCCCGGACCAAATCGGGTTTCAACTTCTGCGAGGCCTTCTTCCATGTATATCGTCTATGCCGTCATCCTGGCGGCCGCCAGCATCGGTGCGATGTCGGTGCTGGCGCGCCTGTCCGCCCGCCACAGCAACTGGTTCTTCATCGCCAATGAAGTAGCGCTCAACATCGTCGCGGTTGCCGTCACATTCGGCATCTGTTCGGCGATCCTGCTGACCAGCTACGGCCTCGGCGATCTGGCAGATTCGATGCCGCTCGGACTTGCCGGTGGCGCGGTCGCCACCATCGTGCTCGTCCCCCTCATGGTGATGGCAACGCGGATTCCGCACGAATAGGCGAGGTTCGCTGCCTTTCGCGAGCCCGCTCAGAACCGGAAATCGGGCAGCGAGGCGAATGCCTTCTTCAAGGCCGTGCCCCAGCCTTCCGAAATCGCCCTGAAATAGGGATCGTCGCGCTCGATGCGCAAGCTGCGGCCGGGCTCGAGCTTGTCGATCTCGATAATCTGGACATCGATCGGCAGGCCGACCGACAGATTGGCCTTGATGGTCGAATCGAAGGACACCAGCAGCAATTTGATCGCATCCTCGAAACTCATGTCGGAATCGTAGGCGCGCACCAGGATCGGCTTGCCGTATTTGGTCTCGCCGATCTGGAGGTAGGGCGTATCGGGGCCGGCCTCGATGAAATTGCCTTCCGGATAGATCATGAACAGGCGTGGTTCGCCCGTCGAAATCCGGCCGCCGACGATCATCGAGGCGTGGAAGGTCGAATCCGCCTCCTGGCCGGCGCCGGTATTGGAGCGGATCACTTCCTTCAGCGTATCGCCGACGAGGCGCGCGACCTGGAACATCGAGGGCTGTTCGAGGATCGAGGGCTTGCGTTCCTCGTGCGCCTTGGTGCGCTCGTCGAGCAGGCTGATGACCGATTGCGTGGTGGCGAGGTTGCCGGCGGTCATCACCGTGATGACGCTGCGACCCGGTTTCGACCAGGTGAACAGCTTGCGATAGGTCGAAATGTTGTCGAGGCCGGCATTCGTGCGCGTGTCGGCCATGAACACCAGCCCGCGGTTGAGACGCAAACCCACGCAATAAGTCATGGAGACTTCGCCCCCGGGAATCGAAGCGCCGAAAGGTTTACTGTTGAACCGACAGCGAGACAATCATCGATTCGGCGCCATCGCCGAAACGCACACCGGATACCGGCGCGGCCTCCGAATAGTCGAGCCCGGTCGCAACCCGGATGTAGCGCTGGTCGGGGGAAACCCGATTCGACACGTCGAAGCCGACCCAGCCGAGATCGGCGATATGGGCTTCGGCCCAGGCATGCGCCGCCTCCTGCTCGACGCGATCGGTCAGCATGAAATAGCCGCTTACATAGCGGGCCGGAAAGCCCATCAGGCGCGAAGCGGCCACGAAAATATGGGCATGGTCCTGGCAAACGCCGTGGCCTGCCTCCAGGGCCTGTTCGGCGGTAGTGTCGGGTGCGGTCTGCCCGGTCTCGTAGGCCACCAGTTCGGCGATGCGCTGCGAAAGATCGTGCAGGCGGTCGAGTTCGCCGCCACCGGATGCGCCGGCCTCCTTCGCAAGCTTGCGCAGATGCGGGCCCGGCCGGGTCAGCGCCGTCGAGCGTTGGAAATACCAGAGCGGCGCATAGCCGCCATGGGCGCCGACGATTCCGGAGGCATTGGCGTTTTCGACCGCGCCTTCGCAGGCGATTTCAAGATGACGGGCGCCCGGTTCGATGCTGGCGAGGGTAACGGTGTTGTTGTGCTGGTCCTCGAACTCGCACTGGCGCACCGCGCCGTCGAGCCGGATGTTCCAGGACAATACCGACTGGCCGGCGCGCGATTTCGGCGTCAGCCGGATCTGCTGGAGCGCATAGTCGACCGGATGGTCGAACTCGTAGCGGGTCACGTGGGCGATCTTCAGCTGCATTGCCAATCCTATCCGTGGAACCGGTAGTCCTGTTCGATCTGGCCGCCGAGAGCGTTCACGTCACGCAGGAATTCGAGGATGAATTCGTGCAGGCCGGATTCGATGATCCGGTCGATGGTATTGGAGCTGAGGCGCTCCACCAAACGGGGCGCCAGTTCGTGGCAGAGGTGCCGGTCACCGTAGTCGATGGCCAGGTATTCGAGATTGCCGGCGATCTTGCGGCAGCAGAAGGACAGCGAACGCGGCATACGCTGATCGAGGATCAGCAGGTCGGCGATGCTGGCGGGGCTCGCCTCGCCCTCGTTGAGCCAGCGATAGGCGCGCTGGGCCGAAACCGAGCGCAGGATCGTCTCCCACTGTACGTTGTCGACCGAGGTTCCGACATGCATCGCCGAAGGCAGCAGCACGTAATATTTGACGTCGAGGATGCGCGCGGTGGCATCGGCGCGTTCGATGAAGGTGCCGATACGGGCGAAATCGAAAATGTCGTTGCGCAGCATGGTGCCGTGCAGGGCGCCACGAACCAGCGCGCTCTGCTGGCGGATCAGGCCAAGCACGCTCGGCAGGTCGCGTTCGCGCACGGGACGCGCCAGCGCTTCCTTCAGCGCCATCCAGCATTCGTTGGTTGCTTCCCAAACCTCGCGGGTCAGCGCCGTGCGAACCATGCGGGCATTAGTGCGGGCAGCATCGATGACCGAGATGACGCTGGAGCCGTTCGTGGTGTCGCGCAGCAGGAATTCGGTGACGCTGGTCGCGTCGAAGCGGTCGTATTTTTCGAGGAAACCGGCGCGCACGCCAGCCGTATCGATCACCGAGGACCATTCGTCGGCCGAAGCGCTGGCGCTGGTCATGGCAATGCGGAAGCCGGCGTCGATCAGGCGGGCGATGTTCTCGCTGCGCTCCATGTAACGGAACATCCAGTACAATCCGCCCGCAGTCCGCCCCAGCATCGCCTACTCCGCCAGCACCCAGGTGTCCTTGGTGCCGCCGCCCTGACTGGAATTGACGACGAGCGACCCGGGCGTCAGCGCCACCCGCGTCAGACCGCCCGGCGTGATGCGGACGCCGGAAGGCGAGACCAGGACAAAGGGCCTGAGATCGACATGGCGCGGGGCCAGCCCCTTGGACGCGAGAATCGGCACTGTCGAAAGCGCCAGCGTCGGCTGGGCGATATAGTTTGCCGGCTTGGCTTTCAGCTTTTCGGCAAACCCCTCGCGCTCGCGCTTGCTGGCCGCCGGGCCGATCAGCATGCCGTAGCCGCCCGAGCCGTGCACTTCCTTGATGACGAGTTCGTGCATGTGTTCCAGCACATAGGCGAGCGCGTCGGCTTCGGCACAGCGCCAGGTCGGCACGTTGCCGAGGATCGCCTTTTCGCCGGTATAGAATTCGACGATTTCCGGCATGTAGGAATAGATCGCCTTGTCGTCGGCAATGCCGGTGCCGGGCGCATTGGCGATGGTGATGCCGCCGGCGCGGTAGACGTCGAAGATGCCGGGAACGCCGAGCAGCGAATCGGAGCGGAAGTTCAGCGGATCGAGGAAATCGTCGTCGATGCGGCGATAGACCACGTCGATCGGCTTGTAGCCGCGGGTCGTGCGCATGGCGATGCGGCCTTCCACCACGCGCAAATCCGTGCCCTCGACCAGTTCGGCGCCCATCTGGTCGGCAAGGAAGGCGTGTTCGAAATACGCCGAATTGTGAATGCCGGGCGTCAATACCGCGACCACCGGCTTGCCGGCGCAGGCCGGCGGCGAACAGGCGCCGAGCGATTTGCGCAGGCTGCGCGGATAGTCGGAAACCGGCTGGACCGGAATGCGCGTGAACAGTTCGGGAAACATCTGCAGCATGGTTTCCCGGTTCTCGAGCATGTAGGAAACGCCCGAGGGCGTGCGGGCATTGTCCTCCAGCACGTAGAACTCGTTGGCGCCGGTGCGCACGATGTCGATGCCGACGATATGGGTATAGACATTGCCCGGCGGGGTGACGCCGATCATCGGCGCCAGAAACGCCTCGTTGTTGGCGATGAGTTCGACCGGGACGCGCCTGGCGCGCAGGATTTCTTGGCGATGGTAGATGTCATGCAGGAAGGCGTTGATGGCGCGCACGCGCTGTTCGATGCCGCGCGACAGGCGGCCCCATTCGCGCGCCGAAAGGATGCGCGGAACGATGTCGAACGGGATCAGCCGCTCATCGGCCTCGCTCGCGCCATAGACGTTGAAGGTGATGCCGGTGCGGCGGAACAGCGCCTCGGCTTCCGCCGACTTGCGGCGCAGGCCGGCAAGATCTTCGTTGGCAATCCATGCCTGGTATTCGGAGTAGGGCTCGCGCGCGACGCCCGAGGCATCGTGCATCTCGTCGAAAAATCGGCTTTCGCCCGCCATTTGGCCACAGTAGCGAAAGTTTTGCGCAGCGCAACATTTTGCGCCGGACCGCCAGGGGCCGCGCTCAGTGGACCTCCGGCGGCGCCTTGGCGCCGGTCATGAGGGCGACGGCATCCGACATCGTGTATTTTTTCGGATCGATCACGCACAGGCGCCGGCCGAGGCGATGGACGTGGATGCGGTCGGCGACCTCGAAGACATGCGGCATGTTGTGGCTGATCAGTACGATCGGCATGCCGCGGCGCTTGACGTCGAGGATCAGTTCGAGGACGCGGCGCGACTCCTTGACGCCGAGGGCCGCCGTCGGTTCGTCCATGATGACGACTTTGGAGCCGAAGGCGGCGGCGCGGGCGACCGCAACGCCCTGGCGCTGGCCGCCGGACAATGTTTCGACCGCCTGGTGAATGTTCTGGATCGTCATCAGGCCGAGCTGCGACAGTTTCTCGCGGGCAACCTTCGCCATGGCCTGGCGGTCGAGCATGCGGAACCAGCCTCCCAGGATGCCTGGTTTGCGGATTTCGCGGCCCAGGAACATGTTGTCGGTGATCGACAGCGCCGGCGACAGCGCGAGGTTCTGGTAAACGGTCTCGATGCCGGCTTCGCGCGCCTCCATCGGCGAGCTGAAATGCAGCGTCTTGCCCTCCAGCCTGATTTCGCCTTCGTCGGGAATGACGGCGCCGCAGATCGCCTTGATCAGCGAGGATTTGCCGGCGCCGTTGTCGCCGATCACCGCGAGGATTTCGCCGGGATAGAGATCGAAATCGGCATGATCGAGCGCGGTGACGCGGCCATAGCGCTTGACCAGGCCGCGCGCGGTCAGGATCGGCTCGGCGGCCTTCGGCGGGGCGCTGGCGCGCGCGCGCGCCGGCGCCTTCGTCGGCCTGCGGGTGGATTTCGCTTTCGGTTTTGCGGAAGCTTTGCGGGCCATGGCGACTATCCCGAGACCTTGCGGATCCATTGGTCGGTGGCGACGGCGGCGATAATCAGCACGCCGATCAGGAGATAGGTCCATTGCGGATCGGTGCCGATCATCCTGAGGCCGAGTTGGAAGACGCCGACGATCAGCGCCCCGAAAATCATGCCGAGGATCGAGCCGCGGCCGCCGAACAGCGATATGCCGCCGATGACCACCGCCGTGATCGACTCGATATTGGCGAACTGGCCGGAGGTCGGCGAGACCGAGCCGAGGCGGCCGATCAGCACCCAGCCGGCAAGCGCGCAGATCAGGCCGGAAAGCACATAGACCTGCACGAGCATGCGCTTGGTGCGCACGCCGGACAGTTCGGCAGCGTCGGGATCGTCGCCGAGCGCATAGACATAGCGGCCCCAGGCGGTCTGGTTCAGCACGTACCAAAGCACGAAGACGAGCAGGAACATGACGACGATGATGGCGTTGCCGGAGATCAGTTGCAGGGCCGGCGCCTGTTGGGCGATGTCCTGGCTACGGATCGTTTCGTTGGCGGAATAAAGGAAATTGGTGGCAAGGAATATCTGCCAGGTGCCGAGCGTGACGATGAAGGGCGGCAGGCGGACATAGGCGATCAACGCGCCGTTGATCCAGCCGCACAGCGCGCCGGCGCCAAAGCCGGCGAGGATCGAGATCGGCGCCGGGATCCCGTAGCGGAACGTGAACTGGCCCATGACGACCGAAGACAGGACCATGATCGCGCCGACCGAAAGATCGATGCCGGCGGTCAGGATCACCAGCGTCTGGGCGGCGCCGACAATGCCGGTGATCGCGACCTGCTGCAGGATCAGCGGCATGGCAAAGAAAAATTTGGAGCCGAGGATGAAGTAGAAAATCGATGCCGAGATCACCAGCACGATCAGCGGCACGGCGGCCGGATTGCCGTGCAGGAAATGCTGTACGCGCTCAATTGGCGTATGGCGCCGCTCGAAGGCGGCGACGCTCGCATCGCTGTTGTCGAGTTGCTTTTCGAATTCCTGCGCCGTCGCCATGGCGTCAGTTCCTCCCCAAGGACGCGGGCGCTTCGCGCGCCTCTTCATACCGCAAGGGCAGCCTAGCGGCTGCCCTCGCCTTTGTCAGCCGTCAATCCGACGAAGGATCAGCCCCAGCAGAGCGCCAGGCCCTTCTTGGAATCGACGGATTCGATGCCCGATGCCGCCTTGTCGGTCACCAGCGTGACGCCTGTATTGAAGAAATCGAGTCCTTCGGAATTCTTCGGCTTGGTGCCATCCTTGGCGAAGGCGGCGATGGCCTCGATGCCCATGGATGCCATCAGCAGCGGGTATTGCTGGGAGGTGGCGCCGATGATTCCGCCGGCGACGTCCTTGACACCCGGGCAGCCGCCGTCGACCGAGACGATCAGTACGTCATTTTCCCTGCCCGCAGCCTTCAGCGCCTCATAGGCTCCGGCGGCCGCCGGCTCATTGATCGTATAGACGACGTTGATGCCCGGCTCCTTCGTCAGGCAGTTCTCCATGGCCTTGCGGCCGCCTTCGGGATTGCCGCCAGTCACGTCATGGCAGACGTTGCGGGCATCGGTCTCATCGCCGATCTTGTTGGGATCGCCAAGGTCGATGCCGAAGCCCTTCATGAAGCCCTGGTCGCGCAGCACGTCAACGGTGGGCTGACTGGGCGCCAAATCGAGATAGGCGATCTTGGCGTCCGCCGCCTTGTCGCCAAGCTGGGCCCTGGCCCAGGCGCCGATCAGTTCGCCGGCCTTGAAGTTATCGGTGGCGAAGGTCGCATCAGCTGCGCCAATCGGATCGAGCGGCGTGTCGAGGGCAATGACCAGGACGCCCGCCTCACGCGCCTTCTTTACGCTGTCTACAATCGCCTTGGTGTCCGACGGCGTGAGCAGGATACCCTTGGCGCCGTCGGCAATGCAGGATTCGATGGCCGCGACCTGGCCTTCGTTGTCGCCGTCATCGCGTCCGGCGTAGGCCTTGAGCGAGACGCCGAGCTCCTTGGCCTTGGCGGTCGCGCCCTCCTTCATCTTGACGAAGAACGGGTTGGTGTCGGTCTTGGTGATCAGGCAGGCGCCGGTTTCGGCCGCGGCCGGGCTAGCGAAAGCCACACCGAGCGCGAGCGCGCCAACCGTCGATAAAAAGATGGATTTCGTCACTGAAGTTCCTCCCATTTGTAGCGAGACGGAGGGCGCCGGATCGCACCCGTCATTCCCTCCCCAAAAGCTGCGTTCGCCGGTTTGGCGATCGCCGCCTCGCGACCCATGAAAACGCAAATCGGAATATCTGTCAATAAATAAATCACAATGATTTAATAATTGACAGGTTGCGTTGTCGGCCGCATGATCACTATCGGAGGATCGGGTCATTCACCGTCGCCGCGCGCTCGGGATGGCGGCTTGCGCGGCAACACGGGCGCTGGCGCCGACGGTCGAAGGGAGGGCACGTGGACGAGACTGGGGCCAATCCCGGTGGCAGGCTTGACGGCAGGGCCGCACCGCGCGCGCGGGCCCATCGCGGCTCGAACCAGGCCGGCATGCGCGCCTTCAACGAACGCCTCGTGCTGTCGCTGGTGCGCCGCCACGGCGATGTCGCCAAGAGCGAGATCGCGCGCATGACCGGGCTTTCGGCGCAGACGGTATCCGTGATCATGCGCTCGCTCGAACGCGACGAACTGCTGGTGCGCCGGGAGCCGGTGCGCGGCAAGGTCGGCCAGCCACTGGTGCCGCTTGCGCTCAACCCTGATGGCGCTTTCTTCCTCGGCTACAAGGTCGGCCGGCGCAGCGCCGATTTCGTGCTTGTCGATTTCCTCGGCGCGATCCGCTACACGATCAGCGAGACGTACGCCTATCCGGCGCCCGAACGGATCCTGGCGATCGCCGATGCGGCGATCGGCCATTGCGCAGCGCTTCTCGGCCAGAACGCCGAGCGCATCGCCGGCCTCGGCATCGCCATGCCGAGCGAACTGTGGAATTGGGCCGAGGAAGTCGACGCGCCCGCCGGCGAACTCGACCGCTGGCGCAGCTTCGATATTCGCGAAGCGCTCGCCGCGCGGAATTCGTGGCCAGTCTATGTCCAGAATGACGCGACCGCGGCATGCGGCGCCGAACTCGCCTTCGGCGCGCAAGCGCAAGCCGAAACGCACGATTTCGCATATTTCTACATCGGCACGTTTGCCGGCGGTGGCGTCGTTCTCAACGGTAGCCTTTATCCCGGCAGATACGGCAATGCCGGCGCGCTCGGCTCGATGCCGGTCACCGACCAGGCCGGACGGCCGGTGCAATTGATCGATGTGGCCTCGATCGTCGTGCTCGAAAGACGATTGAAAGCAGACGGTATCGATGCCGCAAGTCTGTGGACCATGCCGGCCGACTGGTCGGCTTTTCCCGATCAGGCCGAAGCCTGGCTCAAGCAGACGGCGCGCGGCTTGGCGCAAGCAATCGTAGCGGCCGTATCCGTGATCGATTTCGAGGCGGTGGTGATCGACGGCGGCTTCCCGCCGGATATCCGGACGAGGCTGGTCGAGGAAACCCGCGCCGAAATCGGCAAGCTCGACCTTCAGGGCATCGTCGCGCCGGAAATCCGGGCGGGCACGCTCGGGCCGCTTTCGCGCGCGATCGGCGGCGCCAGCCTGCCGCTGTTCGACCGCTTCCTGATCGACCAGAACATGCTGATGCGGGAAGCCTGATGCTGATCGGCGTGCCTTCCTGTCTCGGCCCGCAATTGCTGGCCGGCCTGCGGGCGATGGGCCATGGCGACGAGATCGCGCTCGTTGACGGCAATTATCCCGCGGCGGCGCATTGCGCGCGAGGTTCACGTGTCATCCGCTGCGACGGGCTTGCCCTGATTCCGCTGCTCGATGCCGTGCTGAGCGTGTTGCCGCTCGACGAGGACGTGGAAGCGCCGATCCTGCATGCCACGATCGGCGGCGACGGCCGTTCGCTCGACCCGGTCCACCGCGAAATCCGGCAGATATGCAGTGCGCGGGCAGCGCGTCACAAAGCGGCGGGCCTGCCCGGTCCCGAATTCTACGAGCGCGTGCAGCGGACACAGATCATCGTTGCGACGAGTGAGCCGCGCCTGTATGCCAATGTGATCCTGCGCAAGGGCGTGATCCGACCGCAATAAACCAGGGAAATCGGTCACGATGATCGTTTGTTGCGGCGAGGCGCTGATCGACATGCTGCCGCGCCGGCTCGCGAGCGGCGATGCTGTGTTCGCGCCCCATAGCGGCGGAGCCGTGTTCAACACGGCGATCGCGCTAGGGCGGCTCGGCGCGCCCGTTTCCTTCTTCACCGGAATCTCGACCGATTTCTTCGGCGACCAGCTCAAAGGCGAATTGCAGGCGAGCAAGGTCGACCTGCGCCATATCCGCTTCTCCGACCGGCCCACGACGCTGGCGTTCGTGAAACTGCAGGACGGTCACGCCAGCTACGCCTTTTTCGACGAGAACTCGGCCGGCCGGATGCTGACGGAAGCGGACCTGCCGGTGCTGGACGACACGGTCCAAGCGCTGCACTTCTCGTGTATCAGCCTGATCCCCGAACCCTGCGGCTCGACCTACGAAGCGCTGATGCGGCGCGAGCAAGGCGGGCGGGTGATGATGCTCGACCCCAATTTGCGCCCCGCTTTCGTGAAAGACCGGGAGAAGCATCTCCAGCGCATGTACCGCATGATCCGGATGGCCGACATCGTGAAGTTGTCGGACGAGGACATTGCGTGGTTCGGCGAGACCGGCTCGCATGATGACATTGCCGCCCGCTGGCTCGAAATGGGGCCGAAACTGGTGGTAATCACGGCCGGCTCCAGGGGGGCGGAGGGCTACACAAGGACCGAAAAGATCACCGTGCCGGCGACCAAAGTCGAGGTGGTCGATACGGTCGGCGCGGGCGACACGTTCAATGCCGGCATCCTTGCGGCGCTCCACGACGCCGGTCTGCTGAGCAAGCACGCCGTCGCCGGGCTTTCGCGCGAACAGGTCGAGGCGGCGCTGTCGCTGGCCGCGCGCGCGGCGGCAGTGACGGTTTCACGCGCGGGCGCCAACCCGCCGTGGCGGCGCGAGCTCGAGTAACCGGACTTCATGATGCCGTTTGCCGAGCAGAATGCGCCGCTCCACGGACTGAGGGTCGTCGAATTGGCGCGCATTCTTGCCGGCCCCTGGATCGGCCAGACCCTTGCCGATCTCGGCGCCGACGTCGTCAAGATCGAGAGCCCGGAGGGCGACGATACCCGCAAATGGGGCCCGCCCTTCATCGAAACCGAAGGCGAGGCGACGGCCGGCTATTTCCATGCCTGCAACCGCGGAAAGCGTTCGGCGATTGCCGATTTTGCCGATGATCAAGACCTGGCATTCGTAAAGCGGTTGATCGCCGGGGCAGATGTCGTGATCGAGAACTTCAAGCTTGGCGGCTTGCAGAAGTTCGGGCTCGACTACGAAACGCTCTCAGCCGCCAACCCGCGGCTGATCTATTGCTCGGTCACCGGCTTCGGCCAGGACGGGCCCTATGCGCCGCGTCCGGGCTACGACTTCATGATCCAGGGCATGTCGGGCTTCATGGATCTGACCGGCGATCCCGAAGGCGAACCGCAGAAAATCGGCGTCGCGCTCGCCGACATTATTACTGGCCTCTACGGCGCGATCGCCATCCAGGCGGCGCTGGCGCGGCGAGCGGAAACGGGCAAAGGCGCGCATATCGACATGTCGTTGTTCGACTGCATGACCGGCGTGCTGGCGAACCAGGCAATGAACTTCATCGCCAGCGGCGTTTCGCCGAAGCGCCTCGGCAACGCGCATCCGAACATCGCGCCCTACCAGACCTTTGCCGCCGCCGACGGCTATCTGATTATCGCGGTCGGCAACGACCGGCAATTCGACGGCCTGTGCCGGGTGCTCGGACTGGACACGCTGGCGGGCGATTCGGCATTTGCGACCAACCGCGACCGGGTGCAGCGGCGCGAGGAGTTGGCAGGCCTGATCGGCGCCAAGACCGGCAAATGGAGCCGCGCGAAACTGCTCGAAGAACTGGAGCGGGCCGGCGTGCCGGCCGGCCCGATCAACAGCGTCGCCGAGGTGTTCGCCGACCCGCAGTTCATCGCGCGCGAAATGCGGATCGAGCGCGAAGGCATTGCCGGCCTGCGCACGCCGATCGTGATCGACGGAATGGCGGCAGCCTCTGCCCGCCGCTCGCCGAAGCTCGGCGAACACGATGCGGAAATCAGGGCCGCACTCGGTCTGCCGCGACGCCCCTGATCCGCCGCGTCAGGCGGCCTTGGCGCAGGCGCCGCATAGCCCATGCAGTTCGATGACGGCGGTGCGCGAAGCAAAACCGGCGCGATCGGCCAGCGACTCCAATTCGGCGGCGACGCGCTCGTCTTCCAGCTCGGCGACGACGCCGCATTTGTCGCAAATGGCGAAGGCACGCGATTCGTGGTGGCCTTCATGCGGATGGCAGCAGGCGACGAAAGCGTTGAGGCTTTCGAGCCGGTGCACGAGGCCGGCTTCGCGCAGTTTCTCCAGCGCCCGGTAGACCTGCAGCGGCGCGCGCAAGCCCGCGCCGCGCAAACGATCGAGGATCTCATAGGCGCTGAGCGGGCCTCCGGCGTCGGATAACGCCGAATAGACCAGCGCCTGGTTGCGCGGCAGTTCGGCATGTGCATGCGCGCTCGCCATCAGCCTTGCCTTTCCGCATAAGCGGCGCGGAGCGAGGAGACCGCCAGGCCGGCGACAAACAGCAGCACCGCGGCAACCACGATCGACGGTCCCGACGGCGTATCGAAAGCAAGCGAGGCATAAAGGCCCGCGATCACCGAGCCCGCACCGGCGGCGGTCGCGGCCATTGCCATGGTCTCGGGGCCGGAGGCAAAGGGGCGGACGGCGGCAGCCGGAATGATCAGCATGGCGGTGACGAGCAACACGCCGACGATCTTGATGCAGATCGCGACCGTCGCCGCCAGCAACAGCGTGAAAACCAGTTCGGCGCGGCGCGGGTTCATGCCCTCGGCGGCGGCGAGATCGCGGTTCACGGTCGCCGCAAACAGCGGCCGCCAGACCCAGGCGAGCGCCAGCAATACGCCGGCGCCGCCGATGCCGATGACGGCGAGATCGGCGCGCGAGACCGCCAGAACATCGCCGAACAGGAAGCTCATCAGGTCGACGCGCACCCAGGTCAGGAAGGCCAGCACGACGAGGCCGATGGCGAGCGCGCCATGCGACAGCAAGCCAAGCACGGCGTCGGCCGACAGGCCGACGCGATCCTGCAACAAGGCGAGCGCGAGGGCGACCAGCGCGGCGACGGCGAAAACCGCGATCGCGGGTTCCACCTGCAGGAGCAGGCCCAACGCAATCCCGAGGAGCGAGGAGTGGGCAAGCGTGTCGCCGAAATAGGCCATGCGCCGCCAGACAATGAAACAGCCGAGCGGTCCGGTGACGGCGGCGACGCCGAGGCCGGCAAGCAGGGCGCGCACGAAGAAGTCGTCAAGCATCGGCCTTGCCCGTTGCCGTCACGTCGCGATCGGCCGGATGCGGATGCGGCGCATGATCGTGGTGATGGCCGTCATCGGGGTGGCAGGAATCGGTAACGCTGCCGTCGGCATGGCGGACGCGTCCGTCGGCAAGATGCGTATGATCGTGCTCGTGGTGATAGACCGCGAGCGCGGCGGCGGCGCGGACGCCGAACAATTGCCGGTAGGATTCGCTTTCGGCGACGGCTTGCGGGGTACCTTCGCAGCAGACATGGCCGTTGAGGCAAATCACGCGGTCGGTGGCGGCCATGACCACATGCAGGTCGTGCGAAATCATCAGGATGCCGCAGCCAATGCGGTCACGAGTATCGCGGATCAGATTATAGAGCGCGACCTCGCCGGAAAAATCGACGCCCTGGACCGGCTCGTCGAGCACCAGCAATCCGGGTTTGCGGGCAATCGCACGGGCGAGCAACACGCGCTGGAACTCGCCGCCGGAAAGGCTGTGCATCTGGCGGCCGGCAAGACCGCCGACGCCGGTGCGCGCCAGCGCTTCGTCGATGTCGGCCGGTCCGGCCATGCCGGTCAGGCCCATGAAGCGGGAAACCGAAAGCGGCAAGGTCCAATCGATGGCAAGGCGCTGCGGCACATAGCCGACGCGCAGGCCGGCATCGCGGCGGGCCTCGCCTTCCTGCGGCGACAACACGCCGAGAACCAGTTTCGCCGTGGTCGTCTTGCCTGAGCCGTTCGGCCCGATCAGCGTCACGATCTCGCCCGGACGCACCGCGAGCGTGACGCCGCGCACCAGCCAGCGCCCGGACCGTGAGAAACCGGCGTTCGTGAGGTCGACGAGGGAATTTGCGGTCTTTAGCATCGGGCAACCCGGGCATCGGCGAAATTGGTGGCTTGTCAGCGAATCTCGCATACGTTATATCGTTACACAAGAACGTAATATAATAACATTACAGCCGAGCACCAATTCGTTCTGACAGGAAAGCAAGACATGAGCGCCACCCGAGCCCTTCGAATCACCGCAGCACCGTTGGCGCTCGCGGTCGCCGTGTCCCTGCCCCTCGCCGCGCAGGCCGAAATCCGCGTCGTCGCATCGATCGCGCCGGTGCATTCGCTGGTCGCCGGCGTCATGGCCGGCATCGGCGAGCCGGTGCTGCTGATCCCCGCCGGGATCTCGGAGCACACGACGAGTCTCAGGCCGTCGCAGGCGGAATCGCTGGCACAGGCGAGCGCAATCTTCTGGGTCGGCCCCGAATTGGAAGCGTTTCTCGCCAAACCGCTCGAAACGCTGGCCGGCGGGGCGAAGGTCGTCGAACTGTTCGAAGCCGAAGGCGTGACCAAACTGCCCTTGCGCGAAGGCGAGGATTTCGAGGGCCATGAAGGCGAGGACGAGCGAGCCGACGATCATGCCGACGATCCTGATGGGGAATCAGGCGAGGCGGCCGAAGCCGAACATGAAGGCGAGCATGGCGAGGAATACGACGCCCATATCTGGCTCGATCCGCGCAACGCCCAAGCGATGCTCGGGGCGATCGTGACGACGCTCGCAACGCTCGATCCCGACCATGCCGCCCAATACCGCGCCAACGGCAAGGCGATGTCGGCGCGGATCGAAGACGTTTCCGGCGAGATCGAGCAGCAGTTGCAACCGGTGCGCGGCAAGGGCTTCATCGTCTTTCATGACGCCTATTCCTATTTCGAAAACCGGTTCGGCCTGCAAGCGGCGGGCTCGATCATGGTCAATCCCGAGACGATGCCGGGAGCAGCACGGATCACCGAAATCCGCACCAAGATCGGGCAACTCGGCGCGACCTGCGTCTTTGCCGAACCGCAGTACAATCCGGCGGTCGCTGCCGTCGTCATCGAGGGTACGGACGCACGTACTTCGACGCTCGATCCGGTCGGCGCCGCAATTCCGCCAGGCCCGGACCAGTATCCGCAATTGCTGCGCCAGCTTGCGGGTTCGCTGCGCGAATGCCTCGGCGGCTCGAGTTGATGCCCCGCGCACGCGGTCAGTTCGTCAGCCTGCGCCAGATCGCGGCAAGGATGTTGGAATAGTCGTCGGTCCAGGCGGCGGTCGCGCCTGCTTGCAGGGGCTGCCAGCGGTCGTCCGACAGGATCGCACCGAGATCGCTTTCGGTGCGCGCCAACACAACGACCTGGCTGGGATTGACGTGCTGCCCCTGGCGCAGTTGCTCGGGCGGGCGGAACTTGCCAAACCGGCCCGCCATTCCGGTATCCTTCGCCAGCGCGGCGATGACGCTGCCCAGTTCCATGTACCGGTTGGAAATGTGGATGGCGAGGATGCCGCCCGCAGCGAGCTTGGCGCGGTAGAGCTCCAGCGCCTCGACTGTCAGCAAATGCACGGGAATTGAATCCGACGAAAACGCGTCGATCAGCAGATAGTCGAACTTGCCGTCTTTTTCCTTGGCGAGCGTCAGGCGGGCATCGCCAAGGACGATCGGATCGCCGTTGCCGCAATCAGGCACGAAGCGGAACACTTGCGGATCGGCAGCGACGCGCACGACCGAGCGGTCGATCTCGAAGATGGTCCAGGTCTCGCCCGGCTTGCGATGGCAAAGCATGGCGCCGACGCCGAGGCCGACCGCGCCGATCTGCGCCGGCCTGCCGGCGAACTTTTCCTGGGCCGCAAACAGCGCCGCAGCGATGCCGCCGGACTCGTGATAGTAGGCGATCGGCACCGGCCTTTGCGCGCCGTCGCCGAGCCGCATGGCGCCGTGTTCGGTGGTGCCATGCGCCATGATCGCAAACTTTCCGGCTCGATCGTGAAACGCGCGCACGACCCCGAAGAAGGACCGCTCCACGAACAGGTTGCCGTAGGCGCCCTGCACGGCGAAATTGAAGCCGACGATGACGATGGCAAAGAAGACGTGCAGCGCTTCCGATCGAAGCCGGATCGCGGCCATGACCACGCTGAAGGCAGCGATCGCCAACGCATAGAAGCCGATTTCCTTCGGCATGACGAAGGCTTCGACCAGCGGATTGTTGATGACCGTGGCAATCAGCAGGCCGAGCAGGATGAATACGCGCATCTCCTGGCGCGTCGCCGCATGGAGTTGCGGGCGCAGGAACAGGGCGGCCAGGATCAGAAGCGGATATTCGGCAACCCAGTCGAAAGTCCAGGGCGAGACCAGCGCCGTCGCGGCGCCGCCGACGACGCCGCCGAGCGACATCCAGAAATAGAAGCCGGTCAGTTCGCTCGCCGCCGGCCGGCGCGAAACCAGCACGGAATGGGCCAGCAGCGCGGCAAAGAAAAAGAACGTCAGATGCGCCGCGAGCGTCACGCCCATGGGGATGAAATGGCCCATGACGAAGACGATGAAGCCGAAGGCTGCCAGTGCCGCCACCAGCGACGACAGCAGATCGATCGAAAACAGCGGCTTGCGCGCAAATGCGAGCACGAAGGTCAGCAGAAACAAGGCGAGCGGAACGACCCAGAGGAAAGGCGCCGCGGCGATATCGACCGAAATATGAGCCGTGACCGCGACCAGAAGCCCGGAGGGCACGGCGGCAAGGCCCATCCAGATCAGCTTTTCACGCAAACCGATATTCGCAGCCGACGCCATGGGACGCGTTGCGGCCGCCGAAGCGGCGACAACGCCACGGAACGAATAAAGCGCGCAAACCGCGATGGCGCCGCCGAGCGCGGCAAATCCGGCCATCCAGGCGAAAGATTGCGTGGTGACCGTCATCAGCGGCTCGAACGCTACGATATAGAGCGCAAGCGAGGCGAAGCTGCCGATATTGGACGAGCCGTAGAGGAAATAGGGGTCGCCGGCATGCGGGTGGCCGGTGCGCGCGAACCATGCCTGCAGGAGGGGCCCATTCGCCGAGACGGCAAAGAACGGCAAGCCGACAGCCACGGCGAACAGACCGAGCAGCCAGAAGGCCTGCCCGGTCTCGGGCGGCTCGTTCCAGCCATCCGGAATCGCGATCGGCAGGAACAGGAAGGCCGATGCAATGACCGCGAGATGGATCAGCGCGGCAGCGCCCGGCGAAAATCGCTTCGTCAGCAGGTGGGCATAGGCATAGCCGGCCAGCAGCACGGCCTGGAAGAACACCATGGCGACCGACCACACCGCTGGCGAGCCGCCGAGCCGCGGCAGCACCATCTTGGCGAAAAAGGGCTGGACGGAAAACAGCAGGAAGGCGCTGAGAAAGATCGTCGCCGCGAATACCGGCAAGACCAGCGCCGCCCCGGTTCTCGCAACCGGCCCGGATTGCCCGCGGGCGCCGGCGGTTTCATCGGTATAAGTCATGCGGATCCCTGCCTGCGCCAGGGACCGGCTTTTGCCCGTGCGCCAACTCCCCGCTTCACTAGACCGGTAACACCGCGGATTTAAGATATTCTGAAGCGGAGAGACGCCCATTTGGCCGAACCGGACGGCCGAAGGGCACCTCAACGCTGATGCCGTCGTCGCCGCCGGTATGGCTTTCCGGCATTAGTCGAGCTTGATGGGAATCGAATGATGCTCGTGCGTCACTTTCCATTCGCCGTCGGTACGCCGCAGGCCGAGGGTGAGGCGGCAATGGGCATCGCCGCCGCCGATCGTGAGGAGCCCATGAGCATAGGCGACATCGTCACCGGCAACGATCTGAACGTCACTGAGTCTAAAGCGATCGGGCCCCGCTGCGTTGTGATCGAAGAACAGCTTCCAGGTATCTTTATAGGCCTCGATCCCTGTTACCTGGATGGGCTCCGGCACGTCGTACATGACGATGCCGTCGGTTCGGTTTGCCAGCACACGGTCGATGTCGCCCCTGCAGATCGCATCGGTCCAGTCGTCGATTACGGCACGAATTGCCAGTTCATTGCGAGCATTGGTCATCTGACTTCACCCTGGTTTTGAATTGCCGGGCACAGCGCGCCGCGGCGCAGGTTGGTCCACGCAAAGAAAACTGCGGTGGACAGCAGGGCGCAGAACCCTGCACCCGAAGCGAACACCAAGCCCTGCTCGAAAGCTTGCCGAGCCGATGCAAGCAGGACGGAACCGGAAGGGCCCGACAGGGCCTTGGCGACGTCGACGGCTGCGCCTAATGTGTCACGCACAGCCGCGGCACGGTCTTGGCTCAACCCGTCGGGTACGGCGACAGCAGTCCGGTAGACGGCTACGCCCACGCTGCCGAGCACCGCCACGCCGAACGAACCGCCAAGATCAGCGCCGGTTTCGGAAATGGCGGATGCCGCGCCGGCCTTTTCAGGTGGCGCCGCCGTGAGGATCAGATCGGTGCCAAGCGTCACGACGGTCGCGACGCCAAGCCCCAGCATGATCATGCCTGAAATGATCGCCACCAGTCCGAAACCGGATGTGAATGCCGCCATGATCGCGAAGCCAGTCGCCACCAGCAGAAGGGCGAGCGTGACAACTGCTGCGGGCGCGATCCGCTGCACCAGAATGGGCGCGCCCAGGCACCCGACCACGGAGGCAATTGCCGGCGGAATGGTCCACAGTCCCGCCGTCATCGGCGACATACCGATGACTAGCTGGAGATACTGCGCGACGAGCAGGGATGCACCGACCCAGGCAAACAGGGCCATAGTGTTCGCGCCGAGCGCAGCGGTGAACGCGCCGTGCCGGAACAGGCCGAGATCGACCAGCGGAGCGGCCAGCCGGCCCTGACGGCGGATGAACGCCCAGCCCACGGTCCCGCCAAGCACGAATGCTGTAGCGGCAGTCACCGTGACGCCAGTCTCGGCGACATGCTTCACGCCGAAAGCGATTGCCAGCAAGGCGACCATCGATGTCGCCACGCTCAGGACGTCGACCGCGTGCCCGTCGGCTTCCCGGAACTCGGGCAGGAAGATCGGGCCGAGAACCACAAGCGCCGCCATCACCGGAACGCCCACGAGAAAGACGGAGCCCCACCAGAAATGCTGGAGTAGTAGACCGCCGACCAGCGGGCCGAGCATGCCGCCGAGCGTAAAGCATGTCGTCCAGATACCAACGGCGAAGCTGCGCTCCTTAGGCGAGTGGAACAGGTTGCGGATCATCGCCAGGGTGGAAGGCAGCAGGGTCGCGCCAGCGATACCGAGGATGGCACGGGCTGCAATCAGCATGGTGGCGCTGGTCGAGAAGGCCGCAAGGATCGAGGCAAGGCCGAAGAAAACCGAGCCGACCAGAAGCAGGCGGCGCCGACCGATGCGGTCGCCTATGGCGCCCATGGGAATAAGTGCGCCGGCAATCAGAAAGCCATAGATGTCGGAAATCCACAGGAGTTCCGCGCCGCTCGGCTGAAGCGCGGCGCTAAGCGATGGCGTCGCGAGATACAGGATCGTCATGTCCATTGACACGAGCAGAGTAGGAAGCGCCAGAACGGCGAAGCCGAGCCATTCTCTGCGGCCCGCTGGAGGATGAGTTGTCCGTTGCATTTCGGTCTCCTCTCAACGTTAGGACCGGCGTTGCCGCGGGAGTGGCTTGATTATTAGAACGATCACTATAATATTAGGCGTAGCAGACGTGTCAAGGATTTTCTAGCGATGACTATAAAAATGCCGCGTGGGAGACCGAGAAAGTTCGATGAGGAGAAAGCGCTGGACACGGCGCTGCGCCTGTTCTGGCGCCACGGATATGAGGGAACGTCGATTTCTACCCTGGCGCAGGCGATGGGGCTGACGGTTCCCAGCGTCTACAACGCCTTTGGGAACAAGGAGAGCCTGTTCATGAAGACCGTCGATCACTACGAACACTACAGCGCAGGCCTCTATAAAGAAGCTTTCGCCAAGACATCTGCCCGCGAGGTGGCGCGGGGCATTCTGATGGGCGAGGTCGATCTTGTCTCGGGCGAGGGAACGCCGAAGGGCTGCCTGATGATTCAAGGTGCGCTCGCCACCGGCCCGGAATCGGAGGCGGTCCAGCAAGCGATGGCGAGATTCAGGCGGCAGGCGGAAGCCGATGTCGCCGCGCGGTTCGAGCAATTCCAGGAGGCTGGTCAGTTGCCATCGGGCTGGAACGCGAATGCGTTGGCGGGCTATGTAATCACTGTCGCGACTGGCATGGCCGTGCAGGCCAAGAGCGGTGCGTCGCGGCAGGAGTTGATCGATGTTGCTGACATGGCCCTAAAAGTTTGGCCGGAAGAACGAGAGGGGTGACGTGCCGGGAGAGCTTGCATGGAACGCGAGCAAACCTGAATGACGGCAATAAGCACGAAACTGTCCTTGAACTTGGCCTCGGAAAGGACGGCATTGGGTCGGGAGAGCAATCTCGAACTGCCCCACTACCCGCATTAGGCAAAAATTGACGGAATGCGGCTACAAGAGTAAAGTTTTTTGCAGGGGTATCGCTTTCGTTTTGCGTATTTCGGGCGGGACCGAGATCATGAAGCTTCGTATTGTCATCGCTTTTGCCGTGATGGCCGGCGTCGGCGGCGTCCTCGCCGGCTGTTCGTCGAGCGGAACGTCGACCACGGCCGCGGCGCTTTCGCGCCAGGACCTCTCAAGATACAACTATACCGGCGAGGTCTATCTGCTGCGCGGGCTCGCCAACGTGTTTTCGACCGGTCTCGATGAAATCAACACCAAATTCGCCCGCCGCGGCGTCAACACCAGAGTAGACAATCACGCGGTGTGGCAGGCCTGGGCCGACGATATCGTCGCGCGCAACCAGCGCGGCCAGGTGTCCTATCCGATCGTCATCATGGGCCATTCGCTCGGCGGCAATGCCTGCGTGCAGATGGCGCGCTATCTCGGCGATCGCGGCATCAAGGTTTCCTATGTCGCAGCCTTCGACCCGACGATCACGACCGAACCCGGACCGAATGTGGACGAGGTCGTCAACTACTACATTCCGAACGGCAAGAAGGGAAAGGACGCCAATGTCGTCGTCGAAGGTCCCGGATTTGCCGGATCGATCGCCAATGTCGACATGACGCCGGTTGCCGAAATCAACCACTTCAACATCGAAAAGAGCCCGGAGCTTCAGGTCCGCGTCATGACCAAGACGATGGCGCTGCTGAAGCCGCGCTTCCAGGGCAGCGAGCCGGGCGACAACCGCTAGACACAGGCAAGGGCGCAATCGCCAATTCGGTCGCTCGCCGGTGGATAACCGGCCGGCGGCCTTTATTGTGGCGCCCGAAACGGCAATGTGTCGGACATGCCGCAACCTGCATTCACCACCGCCAGCGCACCTGAACCGCCCGTCCTGCGCTACCGGGCGCTACCGCATTTCGCGGGGCTGGCGCCGCCGGCCTATCACAGCGCGGGCGCGGCGGGGCTCGATCTTGCGGCAGCCGTAAATGAAGACGTCATACTGGCGCCCGGCGCGCGCGCGGCGATCCCGACCGGCCTGGAACTGGCGATTCCGGCAGGCTTCGAAGGTCAGGTGCGGCCGCGTTCCGGCCTGGCGCTGAAGCACGGCGTTACCTGCCTGAACACGCCGGGCACGATCGACAGCGACTATCGCGGTGAGGTCAAGGTAATCCTGATCAACCACGGGTCGGAACCCTTCACCGTGCGTCGTGGCATGCGCATCGCGCAGCTGGTGCTGGCGCCGGTCATCCAATTGGCGCTCGCCGAAAGCAGCAACCTCAATGCGACGCCGCGCGGCGGTGGCGGATTCGGTTCGACCGGAACGTGACTGCCACATGGCTGGGCCGCGCTCAGCGCGGGTAGATTACCATCGGCATCTCGTTGTGCGGCTGAGTGGTGACCCGGGTCAGCGCGCGCGGCGGCTCGGCTCCTGCATATTCGAAGCGGAAACGCCGAAGCAGGATTGCCAACACGATCGCCAGCTCCTGCATGGCGAAACTGGCGCCGATGCAGACATGCAGTCCGGCACCGAACGGTAAGTAGTGGAAGCGGTCGAACGCGGCGCGGCGCGGGGCCATGAAGCGGTCAGGATCGAACGCGTCCGGCTGCTGCCAATGCAAGCGATGGCGATGCAGCATCCAGATATTGACGATGATGGTCGAACCGGCCGCCACGAATACGCCGTCATGGGTGTCGTCCACCTTGGCGATCCGCACGATATGGCAGATCGGTGGAAACAGCCGCATGGATTCTTCAACGCAGGCGCGCAGGAACGGCAGGTGGCTGCTCCAGTCCTGCGGGGCAATGCCGTCGACATCGAGGGAATCGACCTCGGCCTCGACTCGCGCCCGAGCGGAAGCGTCGCCGGCCAGCAGGTAGAGCGTCCAGGCCAGCGTCCTCGCCACCGTCTCATGGCCGGCGCCGATGAAGGTCAGAAGGTGGTCTTCGATCTCGTCGTGGCCGAACCCGGCGCCGTCCTCGCCGCGTGCCTCGAGCAGCAGCGTCAGCAGGTCGCGCGGCATGTCCGCGCCTTCGGTAATTCTGGCCGCGCGCGCATCGATGCGTTCGCGCACCAGCGCGCGCAATCGCTTGACCGAGGCGCCGCCACGCAATTTTGTCGGCCGCGGCACCCATTCCGGAAATCCGAGAATGTCCGTCGGATCGACGTGCCCGAGCGTGCGCAGGAACAGTTCGGTGTCGGCCAGCATCGCCTTGGCGTCGGCGGTGATCTCGCCGGAAAACAGCGCTTCCGACAGGGCATGGAAAGCCAGTTCGCACATCTTCGGCGAAATTCTGGCTTCGCCCGGCCGGATCGTCGCGCAATATTGAAGGGTGGCCTCGCGCATCGGCCCGGCGAACGCCTGAACGTTGCGCGGAGTGAAGATCGGCGCCATCGTGCGTCGCGCCCTGCGCCAGGTCTCCCCCTCGGAGGTCAGCAGCCCCTCGCGCAGCGCCGGCTTGAGCAGCGACTGGCGCAAGTCGCCATAGCGGTAGTTGGCCGCGTTCTCGACGAAGAAGTGCTTGATCAGGCTCGCATCGTTGAGCACCGTCGAGGGTCGCCCGAAGAATTCGAACTGGTCGTACGGCTTGTCGAACTGGGCAGCGGTGAAACCGGCCAGCGGATCGCGCGCAAATGTGAAGAGGACGCGCAGTCGCGCCAGCAGGCCGAACCTGCTCGCCGTCGCGGCCGCTTGCGGCGCGGCGGGCGTAAACAGCAAATCCGTGTGCGGCCGGGCGGTGGCGATTGGCATCTACTCCGACCTTGGCATTGCGGGAAAAGGCCGAATGCGAGATTGCTTGGACAAATCGCCTTATTCAAGGAAATTCGGACAAAATATCGGTTTGATACTTTGTCGTTTCAGTTGAACAAAGATTTCTGCCGAGCCCGGTGCGTATCGCCGCTCAGTTCTTGAACGGTTTCGGCAGCTTGAGTTTTGGCACCTTGATCGCCTGCTGCGGGTTCTTGGCAACGCCCTTGACCGCCTCGCGCTCTCCGAAAGCAGCGACCTCGATACTACGCCGCGCGGCGGCGGCGGATTCGGTTCCACCGGAACGTGACCCGCGCGCGGTCACCGCTTGCGCTTTTTGGCCGATGGCCGGCGCGTCGGTCTCTTTGCAGGCCTGAGGATGGCGATCCGTTGCCGGCCCTCGATTCCTTCGACGGCGGCGGTTCGCAAGCGCGCGCCGAGCTTGCCGTCGTAGCCCTGCTCAAGCGCCAGCCGCCAGGTCTCGCCATCGACGATACAGCGCGTGTTCGTCTCCTTGTTGTGCTTCTCGAGTTTGGCGGCGAGATTGACGGCCGGGCCGATCACCGTCATCTCCAGCCGGTCGTCGAGGCCGACCGCGCCCCAGCTGACATCGCCCGAAGCAATGCCGATGCCGATGCCGATCTCGATGCCCGGCCGTGGCTGCCAAGCGGTGAAACGTTCGAGGATCGCTTCGGCGGCGCGCACCGCCGCTTCGGCAAATGCGGTTCCTTCCCGGAGCGTGCCAAAGGTCGCCATGATGCCGTCGCCGAGGAACTTGTCGATTACGCCGCCATGATCGCGCACGATCGGGACGACACGGCCCTGGTATTCGGCGAGGATTGCCATCACCTCGCCGGGTTCAAGGCGGGCGGCAAGCCGCGAGAAGCCGCGAAGGTCGACATACATGATGGCCGCGCGGCGGCGGGCGCCGTCGCCGGCCTGCAATTGCGCGGCGCTCGAACGAATTTCGCGCGCCACCGAGGAATCGAAAAACCGCGACAGGTCGGCGGCGGCAGACTGTTCGGCGATCGCCGTGACCAACAGGTTGTTGGAGCCGTTGACCGCCAGCGCCAGGACGCCAGTCACGAACAGGATCGACAGGATCTTGTCGACCTCGGCGCCGATCAGAATTGAATTGGAAGTCAGATAGGCAACATAGGAGCGCGTCAGCATGTTGTCGCCTGGGTCGATGCGAGTAACATAGACAATCATCGCCGCCCAGCCGAGCGCGGCGACAGCGCCGGCGGCAAGCACGAATTTGGGATGGAAGCGCAGCGCGCGAATGGCGATGAAAATGAAGCCATACAGCAGCGCCGGGGCTTTCAGGGTGAAGGATGCCGGCTGCTGGTACTGGATATGGAAACTGATCATCA
>Ga0214472_10000661_pt1 | contig 41677 bp, 35 predicted proteins | sample RVTome_6_FD_207662 | JGI IMG/M metagenome (GOLD analysis project Ga0214472, IMG submission 207662) | Soil microbial communities from uranium-contaminated site in the Upper Colorado River Basin, Wyoming, United States - RVT140D175 | ecosystem: Environmental > Terrestrial > Soil > Contaminated >...
TCGACCTGGGTAGAAACACTTCTTGACAAGCGGATTCTCCCAGGTGAAAGGGCATTTGTCGCGTACCAACACCCCAAACCACTCCACCACAAACCGTGGATTCAGGCTCCGGGAGAGGTGCCCGAGCGCCAACGAGGGCGGTGAGGGCCTTATTAGTGGCTGGGAGACCACAGCCACCCCCTCCGTCGCTGCGCTCCTCGTCCCCGTGGGGAAGGGGGACAATGCCGTGGCTACCACCCCCTCCGTCGCTGCGCTCCCCGTCCCCCTGAAAAAGGGGACAATGCCGTGGCTCCTCAGAATACGTTTCCCAGTGCTCCGGAGCGCCATAGGACCAGGAGGTCCATGGTGAGCGCCACCCCGACGTGAAGAAAGATGCCGGGCACGAAGCTCTTCGCCTTGAGAGCCAGGTAGCCGAGAGCCAGCCCGGCGATGATGGCGGCAAATGCCTCGGGGGCCGGTTTGCCGAAATGGATCATGGTGTAGGGAATGGTCATGATGGCAATACCGAGCAGGCCAAACCGTCGCGCTAACCCGAACGTCAGGAAGCCGCGGAAGAAGGCCTCGATACCGACGAACTGGAACGCATAACCCATCTCGTACAGCCAGAACGCCATCCCACCCTCGGTTGCCCGATCGTAGAACGGGTAGTAGCTCTCGAAACTATCGAAGCTCGACACCCACAGGAGGATCGGCAGCATCACCAGATACATCAGCGCATATACCGGGTAGTGCCTCAGCGTCCCCCGGAACCGGTAGCCCCAGTCTCTAGGCGATTCCCGGATCAGCCAGACGATGATTCCCGCCGGGACCAGCGTGCGAAGCACCAGCGAGCTTGTTCCCCAATACAGATAGGCGCCCACCCCAGGGTGGCTCCCGAGCGTCCCGCCGACCTGCCCGGAAACCCAATCGATCATGCCAGACCGGACGAAGAAGTCGGGCCGGCCCCAGTAGCGGAACACATACAAGAGCAGCGTGCCGGCGATGATGACGACAAACGCCGTACGGTCGGCGTGGGCATCGTCGCTCGTCTCGAGATCGATACGGGTAGTCAACCTGGTCAGCAACACGTTCCTTGCTCGTGGAGGGGCGAGTGTACGCAAGACAGAGCCGTCCCCGAATGGGTTTGGAGGAACTAGTCTTTTCGCGAACTGGAGGTATTTGATGCGTCCCATCTGGAAAGGTGCCATATCCTTCGGGCTCGTGACGATCCCGGTTGGCCTCTACGCCGCGACCGAGAACAAACGCCCCTCCTTCCGCCAACTGCGCGACTCCGACCACTCCCGGATCCGGTATCGCAAGGTCGCTGAAGCCGACGGTGAAGAGGTACCCAGCGAGAACATCGTCAAGGGATACGAGATCGACAAGGAACGCTACGTCGTCTTCACATCGGATGAGCTTCAAGAGATCATGAAGGGGTTGACGGGGGGCATCGTCGATGTCGTCCAGTTTGTCGACCGGTCTCAGATCGACCCGATCTACTTCCAGAGCTCGTACTACCTGGCCCCGGAGAAATCCGGGGTAAAGGCGTACAGGCTCCTCCTCGCCGGGCTCGAAGAGCGAGACATGGTCGGTGTGGCCAAGGTCGCCATCCGTGAACGTGAGTACCTGGCCACGCTACGCGCCGAGGAGGGCGTCATCATCCTCGAGACGATGTATTGGCCCGACGAGATCCGGGAACCGAAGTTCGAGACGCTGGATGACGATGTCGAGATCCGCGACGAGGAAATGAAGATGGCAACGATGATCATCGACAACCTGGCCGGTACGTTCGATCCCTCGGCCTGGCACGACGAGTCGCGGGAGGCCGTCGAAGCCGCCGCCGCGGCCAAGGTGGAGGGTCAGCAGATCGTGGTCCCGGACGTTGCGGAGCCGACAGGTGTAGTCGACCTCATGGATGCCTTGCGCGCCAGCGTCGAAGCAACCAAGGAGAAAAAGGCAGGCTAGTGTCCTGTCCGGCAGATCGTGCTCGAATTTCAACGGCCCTTGTCACCCCTGGCGGCGTCCTCGTCCTCGACGCATATCACCCAATGCGCCTTCGTCCTGCGTCCTTGCCAGGTGCGACAATTGCTCGCCGAAATATCAAGCGAATCCACCGGACAGGACACTAGTTGGTCGCCTAATCGTCGATTGCCTCGATCTCGGCGGTGAGTCGGGCAGCGGTGAGCACCAGTGTGATGGTGATGGCTGTGACAATTGCCTGCAACGCGACCATATACCTCATATCGCCCGGAGGGCGCGATTCCTTAAAGCCTGGATTTCGCGATCTCGCCCGAAAACATCGGATCTAGGGACCTTCGATCTCCCAGGTAACCGCGGACGCCGGATCATCGGTAAACCCGAGAAACGACGGGGCTCGAACCCTGCCCGCCGCCGTCCACTCCTTGAAACGGACCATCGCAACCAGCTTCGGGTGTACCCAGGTAGAGGCTTTTGGCAACTCCCTGTCGGGATGGAACGGGCATTCGGCGGTAACCATCTCCCCGAGCGCTGATCGGATGGCATCGAGCGACCGGTTGTTGAAGCCCGTCCCGACTGCGCCGATCCACCGCAGCTTGTCGCCATCTTTGAGTCCGAGGAGCAGGGCCCCAAACGAGGACCCCCTCCCCCCGGTGCCCCGGGTGAAGCCGCCAACCACAGCACGCAGCTGTTTGAAGTTCCCCATCTTGCGCCAGTCCGGGGAGCGGAATCCGGGGACATATGCGCTTCCGAGCCGCTTGCCGACTATTCCCTCGAGGTCGTGCTCCAAGACGAATTGCCACACCGCGGCAGATTCACCTTGGTACCGGTCGGCTCGGACGAGCGGAGACGGCAATGAGACCGCCGCCAGCCGCTCGGCACGCTGTTCGAGCGGCTCATCGATTATCGGCGTACCGCAAACGAGGAGATCGAACACCACGTAAGTCACAGCAACGGTGGTCTCCCCAGCGGATGGGACACGGTTCATCCTGCTCTGCAAACGCTCGAACGAGGGGCGACCCCGTCCGTCCAGGGCTACGATCTCCCCGTCGAGCACAAGACCACCGGGCAGGTCGGCCCGGGCGACCTCCGGGTACCGCTCGGTCATGTCGTTCCCACGCCGGGAGGTCAGACGGGTAACACCCTCTCGGGTGCTTGCGATACATCTGACCCCGTCCCATTTGAGCTCAAACACCCAGCGCTCGTCATCGAATGGCTCCGGCCACGGAGTCGCCAGCATCGGCTCGTAGCCGGCCGCTATGTGCCCAGCTCCTCACGGACGATGCGGTTGACGAGACCGCCGTCGAGATCCGACTCCGACCTCATGATGTGCCCCGTAACTCTTCCCGCCATCTTCGGATCATCGGCACCCAACTCGACGATGGCTGCTTTGACCACCGCCCTGGTCTCGTCCTCGCCGGCCACTTGGGGCAGCCAGCGTGACAGATACTCGACCTCGAAGGCGAGCTTGGCAGCGTGGTCGGCGCCACGCGCCCCGGCCGCCTCGAACTCAGCTTGTGCCTTGCCCATCTTCTTCACATACGCGCCGATGACACTCGTATAGAGCTCATCATCGATTTCACCAGAGAACCCGGGCGCCGACCGGGCAACGGAGACCTCCGTCTCCACCTGACGAATCGCGTTACTTCGCCGTTTGTCTCCCGATCGGATCGCATCCCTCAACTCGCTTGCGAGTTCGTCCTTGATCGTCACACATGCCTCCTAGCACGACATACACTATCGGTGGGTCCCATGATGGTCCCTAATTCGGGGGGCCGAAATACCCCTTGAATCGCCCCGACTCATACCCTTAGACTGCGCATTCGAGGTCACATTGCTGATGTGCCCTTTTTGTTGAGACAACGCTTGTGAAAGCGCTCACATTCACAAGACCCGAGGAACGAGGCAATACGATGCTCACATTGACCGACTGGCGCGAACTCTCCGCGTGTAGAGACAGCGATCCGGAAGTGTTCTTCCCGATCGGCACAACTGGCCCTGCAGTTGGTCATATCGAAAGGGCGCGCACCATCTGCGCGGCATGCTCAGTGAGCGAGGAATGCCTCCAGTACGCCCTCGAGACCAACCAGGAATCCGGTGTTTGGGGCGGCTACCCGGAGGAAGAGCGTCGCCGTCTGCGCAAGCGCTGGCTTGCCGAGCGTCGTCGTCGCCGCCAGGAGTCCGAACGGCGCGCTTCGTAGACCGGGCTCGAAGGGCTACCGGACCACCGCTATAACCTCATCCAGCTCCAACCCATTTACCCCTGCTGACCCCTACTGACCTCCACCCTGGGCATCGTCCCCGTGGCGTGGGCCATCCGGCACTTAATGCCTGGCTCCGAATGTGCTGAGATCGTAGGCGGGAACGGGAAGAGTGCTCAGGCGTGACCGGACTTCTATCCATTTGTGCTAACCCGTCCCCAGATGTTCGGTCGACGCCACAGGAGGAGAAGATGAGCAACCGGTTACCTGGATTTGGTGTGCTAGTGATCGGCGCCGCCGTGCTGATCGTCCTGTTCGCCAATAACCTATTCACCGTCGGCGGTGCGTTTGAGGATCTCACCGACGAGTTCCGGCCGATCATGTCGACCGAGGCCATTGCCACGGCCAAGGCCGACGTCGCCGCCCTCGGTGCTGTGAGCGAGGAATTCACCACCCAGGTCGCCCCGGCAATTGCGGGGGCACTTCAGATGTCTCCCGACGACCTAAATGTGTTCCTCGGGACCAACTTTCCTGCGGTGGCCGCCGGTGTCGCCGCTCTACCCGGAATCGTGCCGCAGTTCACCGGTGTCGTCGACCTGCTGGCGGAACAGCAATCCAACTTCGAGTCGGCGGATGCCATCCCCACAACCAGCCTGCCGGCCACAACCGTGCCGTGGATCATCCTGGTAATCGGTTTCGGTGCGATCGTGGTTGCCTTCGTGATGCTGCGACGGATTCGATTCGCCTGGCTGATCACGGTCGCGTTCGGGGTGCTCGTCGTCGTGTTCTCCCTCGCCCTCTCGTTCTTGCCCAAGTCGGCCGCGGCCGACAACATGAACGACGCGTTCAGACCGGTCTACAACCAGGAGCTCATCTCAGGATCGGCCGAAGCGCTCGGTGTCGTGAGCGCCATGGGCGGTCAAATGAATGACGAGATGCTGCCTGCGCTCAGCGCCCAGTTGAGCATGGACGCCGCACAAATGCAGCAATTCCTCGGCCAGTTCCCCGCAACGGCGGGCGCTCTCGAGAACCTCGGCGATTCGCTGAGGCGGTTCCAGGGGATGGTGACCGCTTTCGACAGCCAGCTCGACAATTACGACACAATCAAGGGCACCGCGCTCAACCCGATCGCGCTCGTCGTACTCGTGGCAGGTCTCCTAGTGATCGTCTGCGGAATCTGGGCGTTCATGGCGGACCGCAAACGGCCAAAAGCCCCCGAGCAATCGTCGTAGGGCGGACAAGGAGCTCGGCCCCAGGGCCGAGCCCACGTCGGGCCACCGGTGTCACGCCACCGGGCCGATCAGCCGAAACCGACTGCCCGATCGCTCGCCCCTGCCACCTCGAGAAACGCGATCCGTTCAGTGACGATGCCGTGACGTGTCCCCTGGCGGTCGGTGAGCCAGATGAAGGTCTCGCCGACGATGCCTTTCTCCAGCGTTGCGACCGCTTCATCGATGTCTTCGACATCGAGTTCCAGCTCCCTGGCGCCGTCGATGCCTACCCGAATCTTGCCACCGTTGCTCATAGTCACGTCCTGTCAAATTGGCTGAGCAGAATCGTAATCGTCAATTGATTACCAGCTGCGGATGACTCCGCAGACGCGGTCTGAGTTCCTCTATCACTCCCGCAAGTTTGGTGAAGGCTTCGGCGGCCTCACCTCCGGGCTCGGCAACCACAATCGGAGCACCGGCGTCGGCCGCTGAGCGCATCTCCGAGACCAGCGGGATCTGGGCCAGCAGCGGCACGCCGAGCTCACCCGCGAGCGCGTGTCCGCCGCCCTCACCAAAGATGTGATAGCGCTTGCCGTCGTCGCCGGTGAACCAGGACATGTTCTCCACGATACCGAGGATCTCCTGATTGACTTTCTTGGCCATCAACCCGGCGCGTTTGGCAACCCTCTGTGCCGTGATCTGGGGCGTCGTCACGATCAGGGCTTGAGCCATCGGGAGAAACTGAGAGAGCGAGATCGAGATATCGCCCGTCCCCGGCGGCATGTCTACCAGGAGGTAGTCCGGTTCGTCCCAGTGCACGTCGGCGAGAAACTGCTCCATTGCCTTGTGCAGCATCGGGCCCCGCCAGATCACTGCCTGGTCGTCGGGCACGAAGAAGTCCATGGACATCGCCTTGACGCCATGGATCTCGGGTGGGAACAGAACTTCGTCCACCACCGTCGGGGGTCGATCGACACCGAGCATTCGGGGTATCGAGAAGCCCCAGACATCGGCATCCATCACACCGACGGTCTTGCCGGATGCCGCCAGCGCCACCGCCAGGTTGGTCGTGACCGAAGACTTGCCGACACCGCCCTTGCCGGAAGCAACGGCGATTACCCGGGTCGTGCTCCCAGCCTGCGCCATCGGGATCACCGACGGGTCGGCTCCGCCACGAAGATCCCTCGTGAGTTCGTTTCGCTCTTCATCGGTCATCGAGGTGAACGAGACACTGACACTCGCCACCCCGGTCACAGTCATGGCGGCGGCCGTCACATCCCTGGTCAGTGTGTCCTTGAGCGGGCAACCCGGGATCGTCAAGGCAACGAGCACGCGAACCGCGCCATCGTCTCCGACTTCGACCTCGCGCAGCATATTGAGCTCTTCGAGGCTCCTGTGGATCTCCGGATCCTCTACCTTGCCGATCGCGGCTCGCAGGGCTGCGACATCGATCACAAAACCATCTCCTATGCGCGTAGTGAATAGAAACTATAGTTAGTGCCGGAACAGCAGAATCCCCTCCCCGGAAGTCCGTGAATGGACACAGCACAGTTCGATCAGCAGCTAGGTGATCTGGCCGCGACACTTGGAGACGCAACACGGCGGGGCATCTACATCACCGTGCGAGAGTCGGTCGACCCGGTCACCGCTACGCAAATCGCAGGGCTGTTCGACATCCACTCAAACGTCGCCAGACATCACCTCGACCGGCTCGTCGCCGACGGTTATCTCCAGGTGACGCGACGGCACCGCTCCGAACGGCGCGGCCCGGGTGCCGGGAGACCGGCTAAATACTACGAGACCACCGCGAAAGAGATCTCGGTCCAGTTCCCGCTCCGTCGCTACGACCTGCTCGCCGAACTCCTCGCCAGGATCGTCGAACGCATCGCCCCCGACACCGCCGCCGCAATGGCCGAAGAGATCGGCAGGGAATACGGGCGGGAGCTTGCTGCAGAGGTTGGGCTGGCCAAAGAGGACGGCTTTGAGACTGCGGTACATGCGGTGGCCAAAGTCATGATGGGGGTCGGCTTTGGCAGTGAAGCCGACGTGTCAGAACGGGTCATCGTCACCAGGTTCTGCCCCTTCGGGGAAGCCGCAGCGAACCACCCGGAGATCGTCTGCAAGCTCGATCAGGGGATAGTCGCCGGTCTGCTGGAGTCCGCCAACGCGAGCGGAACCCCTGTTGTGACACCGCGGCTGCACATCGACCAAGACTGCCTTACCGAGATCTGATCTCGCTCAACCTGCAGCCAAGCGGTGCCGATATGTCTCTGATCGACAAAGTCAGGGAACCGGCTTGGGTACCACGACGTCGCAACAACGCGTATTGGTGATAGTCACCGCGCTGCTCGCCGCAATCGGGCTCCTCACGGTGGTTTTCGGCGCGTCGGTTTCAGTCGTGATCCTCGTCAACGCCGCGACCATTGCTACGGCGTTCGCCGCCGTGACGGCGCGCCCGGATCCTGCCGGGCCGGCCGACTTGATAGCCGAGGTATCCCATGAGATGCGAACCCCGCTGACCGGCATACTCGGCACCCTCGAGCTGCTGACCGACTCGACGATCCCGCTCGAGCCTTCCGAGGTCGACGAACTTCTGGTCACCGCCCACGGCGAAGCCAACCTCCTTCTCCATATCGTCGGCAACCTGCATGCCCGGTCCCGGTTGGATCGAGCGATCCTCTCCCCCGACCTGGTTCCAACCGATCTCCGGATCCTGATCGGGCGGGCCATCGCCCGATCCTCACAGGTGGCGAGACGCTGCTACATCGAAGGAGGGGATTCAGCGGCCGCCGTCGGCGATCCCCAGCTGATCATGCAGATCGCCACCAACCTCGTACAGAACATCGAGCGCTACGCACCCGAAGGCGACGTGCGCATCACGTTCGCTCGCAGCGATGGCAATCTCCTCGTGTCGTTCAGGGATTCCGGCCATGGCGTACCGGCGCATCGTGCGAAGCAGATCTTTTCGGTCTCCGCGAGTAGCGAGGGTCTCGGCCTCGGGCTGTCGCTCAGCCGCCAACTCGCCCAAGCGATGGACGGAGACCTGACCTGTGACAATCCAGGGAGCGAGGGGGCCATCTTCACACTCCGGCTGCCATTCAGCGACGAGCCGATCGCGGAAGCGGATGGCGTAGACATCGGCGTCGACGGGCACCAGGCACACTCGCCCCGGGCACGCCTGCTCGTCGACCTCGCCGAGGCGTTGAATGGCCGATCACTGGGCCGAGTGGTTGGAGGAATCGCCAAGATCTATCAGGAGCTCCTCGGCGCCGCCGGAGCCATACTCTTCGTGCCTCGTCGCGACGGCAGCTTCCACTCGGCGTGTTGCCACACAGAGCGCAGCGAGATCCCGGCGGATGCCGCCCATCACCTCGCCGACGTTCTCGATAGCGGCCAGACCATGCATCTCTCCGACTTGAACGGCACAGTCATCGGGTCGCACGACCAGATCGGCGGAAACGCCGCTCTCTTGCTACCGGTACACGATGGGTCCCAGGTCGTCGCGGTACTGGCCGTCGCCTGGAAGAACGCGGACCGGATCCCGTCCGGCCCACCGGTTGCGGTTGCCGAGGCGTTGGCCGAGCTCACTGCCTCGGCTATTGCTCGGACCGCCCTCACCCGCGACATCGTGTTCGAAAGAAGGTTGCGGGCATCCGTTATGGATGAGTTGCCGATCGCCGTCTCGGTCTTCGCCGGAGACCCGCCACAGGTGATCGACTGGAACTCGAAGGAACGCGAGCTGCTCGGTATAACAAACGACAGCGTCCGGCCGCATGATCTGGCTGCCAGCCAAGAGTTGTTCGAGGTCCAGTTTGCCGACGGGACAGAGCTGACAGCGGAGAACGCCCCCGTCACCATGGCGATCCGGACCGGGGAGGTGTCGGGTCCATTCATCCTTCGTATTCGCCGCACCGACGGCACACACGTCCACACGCGGACATACTGCGCACCTTTCTTCGACGACGAAGGCGGCGTCGCCGGTGCCGTTGTGACATCCGAAGCACTCGACCTGACGCGCCCCTGATACCAACGTCTAACCTGCCGACATGGCGACACTCGTACTCACCGCAATCGGAGACGACCACGCCGGTTTGGTGCGGGCCCTCTCCAGTGTCATCGCCCAGCACGGCGGGAACTGGGAGACGAGCCGGATGGCGCATCTGGCAGGCAAGTTCGCCGGCATCGTGCTGGTCACCGTGCCCGACGGCAACGTCGATGGCCTGATCACCGATCTGGGACCCCTCGACGAGCAAGGGTTGCTGACGGTCTCGGCGGAACTCTCGACGCCTGCCGTCCGTGACGACGGCTCTACACGTCTGACGCTGGAGCTGGTCGGCGTTGACAGGCCCGGGATCGTCCGAGACGTCTCCGATGTGCTGGCCAGACAGAAGGTGAATATCGAGGAGTTGGAGACCGAGACTGTCAGCGCCCCGATGGACGGTGGAGAGATCTTCAAGGCAAGGATGGTCATGTCGCTACCGGATGCGATATCGATCGACTACCTCACAGAGGCACTCGAGGACCTGGCCGGACAGCTCATGGTCGACATCGAGCTGGACGAACCCGATCGCCGCTAGCAGGCTGGTGTGAATCGCCTGTTCTGGCTCGCGGGCGCCGGATTGTCGGTTGGGCGAGCCGCCACGGCTGCTTTCGCACCAACCTGCTAGGAAGCTGTTGCCTTGTCGGGCCATAGCTTCTCGATCTCGGCGTTGAGCTCGGCCCCGACCAGAAGCGCCACGGCAGCCAGGTATACCCACAGCAACAGGACCAATGGGGTACCGAAGTAGCTGTAGGCAGAGTCGGACTCGATGAAGTTGGTGGCGTAGAAGCGCAAACCGAAGCTGCCGATGAACCAGACAAGGAAGGCAAGCCCCGCGCCGGGGACGTCTCGCCGCCATCTGGTGGAGTGCGGTGGCACGACGTGGTACACCCAAGCGAGCACGGACAGCCCGAGGGAAATCACCACCGGGAAGTAGAGAACCCGCCACACCGTGTGAAAGACACTGCCGAGACCGAAGTTGTCGGCCAGCGACTCCCCCGCCTCGGGTCCGACGATGAGTAGGGGCAAGATGATGGCAAGCATGAGCACCCCCGCCGCGGTGAGCCCGAGCCCCAGGAAACGATGCTGCCACCATGATCGGTGGTCCTCGAGGTCGTATGCGATCGTGATCGCCTGGGTCGAGACCCGGAGCACGCGTGACCCCGACCACAGCGCGACGACAGCACCGATGGAGAGAATGTCCGCTCTTCCGCGAGCAAGCAGACCATCGACGGCGGGACGGATCACATCGTTGATCGTCGCCTCGGTGAGCACGCCTGAGGCCGCGTTGATGATCTCGTCACGCACACCGGCGACGGCGTCGGGGCCAAACAGATCGCCAACGTACCCGACGGCGCCCAGCCCGACCAGCAAGAGCGGCGGGAGTGACAGCAGCAGATAGAACGACACCTCCGCCGCAAGCCCGGGGAGGCGGTCGGCTATCGAATCGCGAACCGTGCTGTGGGTAAGAGTCCACACAACACGCAGCGGGTCATTGCCTGCCAACCGACGGCGCTCTCTGCCCTCGTCATCTTCCACGTCCCCACGGTAGGTCACCAGGTCGCCGGTGGAGCTGTCAACCAGCCGCCATCCGCCTGAGCACCATATGAAGGATCCCACCGTTGCGGAGATACTCGATCTCAACAGGTGAGTCCACCCGGCATTGCGCCATGAACTCGACCACGCCTCCGTCACTCCTCGTCGCCTTCACAGACACCGGCTGACGTGGCTGCAGATCGTCGTCGATGGCGATATCGAACGTCTCGGTGCCGTCCAGCCCGAGGGTGTCGGCATTCTCGCCGGCCGGGAACGTCAGCGGCAGCACACCCATCATCACAAGATTGGATCGATGAATGCGCTCGTAACTCGAGGCGACGACCGCTTTGACTCCGAGCTCGAACGTGCCCTTGGCCGCCCAGTCACGCGAGCTTCCCATCCCGTAGTCGGTCCCGGCGAGAACAACCAGCGGCACCCCCGAAGCCCCGTAATTGAGGCTGGCTTCATAAACGGTCTTGACGTGGCCATCGATGAAGTCGGTAGTGAAGCCGCCCTCGGTACCGGGCGCGATCTGGTTGCGGATCCGCACGTTGGCGAAGGTACCCCTGGTCATCACCCGGTCGTTGCCACGCCGTGAGCCGTAGCTGTTGAACAGCCGCTTGTCGACCCCGTTGTCCACGAGGTATTTGCCGGCCGGTGACTCCGATGAGATTGCGCCCGCCGGGCTTATATGGTCGGTCGTCACCGAGTCGCCGAGTTTGAGCAGCACCCTTGCTCCCTCGATCGGTCGCAACGGGGTGATCTCCGCTGTCAGGTTCTTGAAGAACGGCGGTTCCTGAACGTACGTGCTCACCGGGTTCCATAGGTAGAGCGCGTCGCCGCCTGAGCCGATGGCCTTCCATTCAGCAGAGCCTTCGAACACGCCCGAATACTCATGTGCGAACTGATCGGTGGTCACATCCCGGGCGACGATCTCCTCGATCTCGGCCTGGGAGGGCCAGATGTCGGCCAGGAACACGTCGTTGCCGTCCCGATCGGTGCCAATCGGATCGGTGGTGAGATCGGTGTCGACAGTCCCGGCAACGGCATACGCAACAACAAGTGGGGGTGACGCCAGAAAGTTGGCCCTCACATCAGGTGAGATCCTGCCTTCGAAGTTGCGGTTCCCCGAGAGAACCGATGCGACGACAATGTCGTTGTCGTTGACGGCGGCACGAATCGGCTCGGGCAGCGGCCCGGAGTTCCCGATGCAAGTCGTACAGCCGTACCCGACCAGATAGAACCCGAGCGCTTCGAGGTCAACCATGAGCCCGGACTTCGTGAGGTAATCGGTTACGACCTTGGACCCGGGTGCAAGCGACGTCTTGACCCACGGCCTCCTGGTCAAACCCAACGCCCTGGCCTTGCGCGCCACGAGACCGGCGCCGACCATCACGTCGGGATTCGAGGTGTTGGTGCAGCTGGTGATAGCCGCGATGACCACATCACCGTCTCCCAGGTCGAACGTCTCATCCTCGTTGGTGACCGGGACCGGTGACAACGAATGAGCACCCTCCCGACGTAGGCTGTCGACGTCGTGTGCCCATTGGGACTTCATATCACCGAGGTCGATCCGGTCCTGCGGACGCTTCGGGCCGGAGAGTGATGTGGTGACCGTCGACATGTCGAGCTCGAGGTTCGAGCTGTAGACGATGTCGCGATCGTCATCCCGCCACAGTCCTTGGAGCTTGCAATACTCCTCGACCGTTTCGACCGCGACCTCGTCGCGACCGGTGAGCCGGAGGTAGGCAGTGGTCTGCTCGTCGACCGGGAAGAACCCAATCGTCGCACCGTACTCCGGCGCCATGTTGGCAATCGTTGCCCGATTGGCGACAGGCATTTCAGCCAGACCCGGGCCGTAGAACTCGACAAACTTGCCGACAACCCCGTGCTCCCTGAGCATCTGCACGACCGTCAGAACCAGGTCGGTGGCGGTAACACCATCGCGGAGCTTCCCGGTCAGCCTGAAACCGACCACCTCCGGCAAGAGCATGTAGATCGGCTGGCCCACCATCGCAGCTTCGGCTTCGATGCCGCCCACCCCCCAACCGAGGACACCCAAGCCGTTGATCATCGTCGTGTGAGAATCGGTGCCAACCAGCGTGTCGGGGTAGAGGCCGCCGCCGTCATCCCAAACCACCTTGGCGAGGTACTCGAGGTTGACCTGGTGAACTATCCCGGTTGCCGGTGGCACGACGCGGAAGTTCTCGAATGCTGATTGTCCCCACTTCAGGAACTCGTAGCGCTCGTGGTTCCGCTCGAACTCACGCTCGCTGTTTATCTGGAGCGCCATGCCCGAGTTGAACGCATCGACCTGAACCGAGTGGTCGATCACGAGATCGACCGGAATCAGTGGATTGACTTTCTGTGCGCTCGAGTCGTCACCGGTCATCCTCACCACCGCTGCTCGCATCGCCGCGAGATCGACTACGGCAGGGACTCCGGTGAAGTCTTGAAGGACGACCCGCGCCGGTTTGAACGCAATCTCGGTCTCCTCGACCTTTGTGGCATCGTATTGGGCGAGGGCACGGACATCCTCGTCGGTGACCGTTGTCCCGTCATGGCCCCGCAGCGCGGCTTCGAGCAGCACCTTGATCGAGTAGGGCAGGCTATCGATATCACCCATGTCCCGCAGCGCATCGAGGCGATAGACGGTTCGGGGACCCAGCGGTGTGCCGTGAGCCTCTCTGGCGGCGAATGGGTCATGGGTGATCATCTGCAGCGGTCCTCTCGTGATGCTCTCGTGTCGTCAACCCTGCCCAGGATACAGACGACTTACACCCCGAATCGGCTGTAAAGAACCCTCGGAGGTGCCGGTGGGAGCAACAACGACGGTTCTTACCCCCGAAGTGTCACCGGCGATGGGCCGGTTTGCCGGGCTGTTCCGGAAATAGGAGCCGGGTCAAGGGTGTTGCTGATCACAGCTAACGTCCGGAAGCAACGTGAACGAAGCAAAGGCCAACAACAAGCTCGCCGGCTGGTTGACCCTCGGCGGTATCTTTATCGCCGCCGTCGCAGTCACGGTTGTGGTTGGCACACGTGGATCGTCCGACACCGAGACTACGTTCCCCGATCTAGGCGATATCGCGGCTCAGGACCCCGACCTCCCGGACACCTCAGCCCCCGCTCCCACATTTGTCTTGCCAACCCTCGGCGGAGGCACTTTCGACCTGAGCCGGCACATTGCAGACGATGGCCGACCCGTCATACTGAACCTGTGGGCTTCGTGGTGTGGGCCGTGCCGCTCCGAGATGCCCGCCATCGACGCGTCGTCAATACAGCATCCCGAGGTCGCCTTCATTGGTGTCGCGGTGCAGGACAAACGCAGCGATGCCGTCTCATTCGTGGAGGAATTGGGTGTCGGCTACACGATTGCAATCGACGACGGTACCGTCGATGAGGCCTATCCGGCTCTGGGTCTGCCGGCGACGTTCTTCATAGCCGGAGACGGCACGTTGGTGAAGACCCACTTCGGGGTGGTGACGGAGGAATCGTTGGCCGAGGACATCGCAACACTCTTTGGCTAGCGTCCCCGCCACTCCGGCGAGCGCTTTTCGAGAAATGAGCTCACTCCCTCGACGGCGTCATCGGTCATTGCAACGGCGGTCAACCCGGTGTGCAAGTAGTCGAGTGCCGTGTCGAATGCCATGTCCTCCGCGGCGTTGAACGTGTCCTTGCCCATTGCCAGAACTGCTGGAGACAAAGCGAGCAGAGCCGCTACGGTCTCATTTACCGCCGCATCAAGTCCATCCCGGGCAACGACCCGCGAAACGACACCGATATGCAGCGCCTCGTCGGCGTCGATGCGGCGACCCGTCGCCATCAACTCGAAGGCAACCCGGCGTGGAATCAGACGCTGAAGAACGGCTGTGACCATCATCGGCCACAGACCGACCTTGATCTCCGGTGTGCCAAAGGTTGCGTCGTCGACGGCGATGACGATGTCGCATGCGGCCGCGAGACCGAACCCACCGGCGAGGGCATGGCCGTTGACACGGGCGAGCACAGGCTTCCCACAGCGACGGAGTGCACGGAACAGATCGGCGAGCACCCCCCGGGCATGATGATCGGCGAGCGGGGAGTCAACGAACCGACCACCGAGATCACCACCTGCGGAGAACGCCTTATCACCTGCTCCGGTGATGACGATCACCCCAATCTCCGGATCTGCGGCAGCGTCGGTAACACGCCGGGTCAGCTCGGCCATCGTCATCAGGTCGATCGGGTTGTGTCGCTCGGGATCGTCGATGGTCAGTGTCGCCACCCGGTCCCGGCACTCATATCTCAGCACCTCGGCCTCCTCGCTGGTCGAGGATACCGACGGTGGTCGGCTAACGTCGCGACCATGCTGTGGCTGTTCGCCGTAATCGGCGTCTCCGTTGCGGTGTCGCTACTGCGTGGAGGCAAGCTCTCCAACATCTCGGAGATATATGCGCGAGGTTGGTGGCTGCTTCTTGTCGGCCTCGGGATGCAACAACTGGCGAACTACATCAGCACCGACCAGCGAGGTCTGGCGGTCGGGTTGGTTCTGTCCTCCTACGTGCCGCTGCTTCTCGTGATGTTGCTGAACCAGCGCCTTCCCGGAATGTGGATTGTCGGAGTCGGCATCCTGATGAACCTGACCGTCATTGCTCTCAACAACGGCATGCCGGTGCTTCCGGAGGCATTCGAACTTGCCGGGGGCAACTCGGGAAGTCTCCTACTCGACGCCAAGCATGTCATCCTCGACAGCACTTCACACCTGCCGTTCCTCGCCGACATCATCCCGATGCCGGGCTCTGTGATCTCGCTCGGCGACGTGCTGCTTGCAGTCGGTCTCGGGATATTCGTCGAAGACCAGCTCCGCCAACCACTTCCGCTATTCCGGCACCGTGTTCAGGGACAAGCGGGATCGGCGGCAGACGAACGCGGGCAGGTGTGACACAAGGCCTCGTGTCACTCGTCTAGCTCTCCTGAGAATTCGACGACCCGCCGCAGCGAGCTGGTGACCTTTGGGTCGAACTCGTACGCCGAGCCCTTGTGCAGCTGCTCGAGGGCAACGATCGGCGCCATCTTGTTCTCGTGGACGTACTGGTCGTATGCACTGACCACCTTGATTATCTTCGAGGCAACCGACACCTTCGGGTCGGTCTCGAGTCCCGGCGAGCGATACGGCAGGTACTGATCTCCAACGATCTTCGAGACCTCACCGAGATGTGGCGCCTCAGAGATGATCTGTGATCCCCATCGAGCGATGTCTACGTCGGTGTAGCCGGCACGCAGAATCGCAGGCTCGTTGAGCGTGATTCGGCCGATGTCGTGCATGTAGCCGGCGTACTCGAGCTGCTCGACCTCTTCGGGGTGCATGCCCATCTCCCGGCCGATGGCGGCGGCGAGCTTTCCGGCGCGCACCGAATGACCTTCGGGAGTCAAGCCTGCAACCTCGGGGATCTGTGAGAGCGCCAGGATCGTCTGACCGTACGTCACCTTGGTGCTGTTGTAGCGCAAAAGCGCCTGGTGAGTAAAGAAATATGGTGCCGCAGCAACAAGGATCGCGGTCCACCCGAGTGCCGAGTATGCAATCCCGATCAACGTCCCACTCAGCAACAGCACCGTGATGGCCGACCAGTCCTCGAGACCCGCGAGAAGCAGGAACCGTGGTGAGAAGTCCGCCCTCTCCAAGCCGATCAGCGACCGGACACTCGCCCTCAGCCCGTGGTAGACGAGCCCACCGAGCAGCACGCAGAGGATCGCCACGTAGCCCTCCTGTGGGAAGACCTCGGCAAACCGGAATTGGGATATACCCAGCACGGTCGACACAACGTGGTAGGTGCCACCAAAACCGAGGATGGCAATCACCTCTGCCAGATACTCGGAGTTGAGCCAGGTGCGGTCGACGATGCCGGTCACCAGATACAACAGCCACGCCATCGTCAGAGAGGTCGTGTAGATCGCAGCCGCCGTCCCTGCGTCACCGACTGCAAACGGCATCGCTGCCGCCGCAGCCGCACCCAGGTAGACGCGGTTTCCGCTCAGTGCGGGGACGTGCACCATCAACGACGCCGTCATCAACCCGGAGCCGACAAGGACCGGCACGGGATCCGACCGGACCGCGTAGACAAGAAGGACGGCCGCGCAACCAAGGGCTACAAGCACCATCATCGCCAGGCGATTCAGTCGAGTCCTAACCACGTTTCGCAGCCTCGCTCATTGCTAGCCCGTGTTCGATCACTTAACGCTCCCAAACAATGTTGGATGGTGGTCAGACACGTTATCCACAGGGCGGTCCCACCGCAAGGTCTGGGCCCGGCTTCATAGCTAGTGTTCACCCGACGACACCGTGCGTCAGGAAGGTCGCCAACAGTGTTCGACAACGAAGAATTCGAAGAGACAATTACACAGCTCGACTCGGTCGAGGCGGCACGGGTGGTCCGCCAGGGCGGCAAGATCGTCGAGCTGCACGTCCTGGCGGTCCCGGCGAAATCGCCCAAGCAGGTGTCTCGTGACATCCAGTCGCTCGCCATGGCCCGCTTCGGGGTGAACATCGATCGGCGTGTGATCTCGGTGGTTCAGCTTGCGGCCGACAAGATCAAACAACACAGAGCGACCCGACCAAAACTGCTCAGGATCAAAGAGAGCACCGACAACACCAGGGCGAATCTCACCGTGACTCTCGGCTGGGAGAACACCGAGTACGCGGGAAACGCCAGCGGACCGGACGCCGCATCTGCACGGTTGCGGCTGGTCGGACAGGCAACGCTGCACGCAATGGAGTCGATGTTCGCCGAGACACCGCCGCTGGCGCTCGATGCAATCGGGCCGGCCAGCGTCGGAATGCGGACTGCCCTGATTGCAGTGATCGTCTTTGCCAGCAAAGACGGTGAGGAATTGGTTGTTGGCTCCGCACTCTCGCAAGGAGACGACGACGAGGCGGCGGTCAAAGCCGTACTGGACGCCCTCAATCGGCGGCTGCCGGCAGTCAGCTCGTGAACTTCCCCGAGCGTCTCGCCGGGGCATCGCTTACCTCGCTCGGGGAACAGGCCGTCGTGACGCCGCACCTCCTGGCCTCTCGGGCTGCCACGCTGATCCTCGATGCCGGTGGCAATGCCGTCGATGCCGCGATCACCGCCAACGCGGTGCTAGGTGTCGTCGCACCCGAGACCTGTGGTGTCGGCGGCGATCTCTTTGCCCTTGTCCACGTTCGGGGACACGCATCCCCGGCCGCGCTCAACTCCTCAGGACATGCCGGCGAAGGTGCCCGCTCAACCACGATCCGAGCCAACGGTTTCCGGGACATACCCATCGACAGCCCGTATGCGGTGACCGTCCCCGGATGTGTGGACGGGTGGATCGCCCTCTCTGAGAGATTCGGCACACGGGCGCTTGCGGACCTGCTCGCCCCTGCCATCGATCACGCAGGGGCAGGCTTCCCGGCATCACCCGAGCTTGCATCGGCTCTCTCCAGATGGTCGGATCGACTCCAACCCCAACCCGCAGCAGAGGGCCTTTACCCTGGGGGCTCGGCACCAGATGCCGGCGACACGGTCGGCCGACCGGCGCTCGCCACCGTCCTGACCGCGATTGGAGCCAGAGGACGTGACGGGTTCTACGGCGGGACGGTCGCCGATGCCATCGTCCTTGCCACCGACGAGACCGTCACCTACAACGATCTCGACAGACAGCAAGCGGAGTGGGTGGAACCGATCTCTCTCGACACGCTGGGCTGGACCGGCTGGACGATCCCTCCGAACTCTCAGGGTTATCTGACCATCGCCGCGTCCTGGCTGTTCGAGCATCTGGGTCCCTCGGCTGATCCCGGAGATCCCGACTTCATCCACGCCACCATCGAGGCGTACCGGGCAGTCGCCTGGGAGCGAGACAACCTGGTTGCCGATGCTCGGTACGCCCCACTTGCCGGCGTCGAGCTGCTCAATCCGGAGCGGCTTGCCGAGCGTCTCCAAAGCATCGGACTCAAGTCACGGGCCCGGTGGCCCGCGCCGTCGCCGGCACCAGGCGGTACCGCGTATCTGTGTGTGCGCGACCGGCGCGGGATGGGGGTGTCTCTGATTCAATCCAACTACCACGGCATCGGTTCCCGCATCGGTGCGGGGAACACCGGCTTCTTCCTTCACGACCGCGGCTCCGGCTTCAACCTGACACCCGGGCATCCCAACGAGATCGGCCCCGGAAAACGGCCGCTGCACACACTGTCGCCGACCCTCTGGACCGAGGACGGCGAGCTGAGGATGATCCTCGGCACCCGCGGCGGGGACTTCCAACCCCAGACACTCCTCCAGGTGCTGACCTACCTGAGACGGGCCGGGATGGACCCCGCGTCCGCGCAGAGACAGCCACGCTGGGCAACCCGCGAATGGCGCGCAGAAGACGCAACGGTCGTAGTCGAGCCGGGCTTCGACTCCGGCACGATCACCGAGCTCGAGCGCCGCGGTCACAGGATCGATGTCGCGACCGGTCCCATGGCCGGCTGGGGACCGGTCTCGGTCATCGTCGACGACGGGAAGGCTGCTACGGGCGCCGCAGATCCGCGTGTAGCCACTACAGCCGCGCTGTGAGGTCGAGCCGGCCCGCCGGCACCGACGGTGGCGCTACGTGTCGGTCGCAGTGTCACCAAACAGCGTCTCGTCGGGTGGAGGTGTCGGACGTCTGATGGCCAACATCCGTTTCTCTCTCCACCTCAACCACGCCAGGGCTGCCGCCAGCAAGATGAAAATGACGACGATGGCCACACCCCACCACAGCCCGAAGGAACCGCGCGGGTACTGATCGCGGATCTGGACACGCCACCGATTCTCGAGGTTCGCCCACGTGACCTGGTCGGTCTCACGAAGGATGGCAACACCTTCCTCATCAACAGCCCAGTCGATGAACGCACCCATCTGCGAGCCGAGGAACTGAGGATCGAAGAACGATGGGTCGGGTTGCCGCTCACCTACCCATACAGCGGCATCGCCGGTAGTTCGTTCCTCCGGGTTCGGATCGTCGAGGAACAGGGCAACGCTCAGCTCGGATCGGTACCGGTCGAGGCGTCCCGTGTCCCGAGCGAGGTACCAGTGAGCAATCGTGGTGCCAAGCGGATCGGGATAGCCCTCGTCGATGCCGAGATCATCACCGAGTTTCCACAGGGCCAGTTGGGGAACCCCAAATGCAATCCCGTCGTCGATCATCCGCAGCTCGACTGCCGACATGACGAGAATCTGCTCCTCGGCAAACACACCTGCGTGGAGTCGCTGCCCGGCTGCGACGTATTCGTCGAAGGCGTCTGCAAGGTCGGGGCTTGCGATACACACGGTCGAGCCCTCCAGCCCGCCGAGTTCCGCCTCGACCATCAACGCGACCCGATCGATGTCGGCAGCAAACCGCTCGGCCGTTCCCGGCGTCATGCCCGCCGTCTCCAGAACCGTTGGGCCGGTGCCGGTGTGCACCTCCCACGTGAGCTCGGGAAACAACTCGGAGCACCGTGACCCATCGACCGCCATTACGGGGCTCGGCGCGCAGCAGAGCGCAATAGCGGCCAAAGCCAACATGAACAGGTGCCTCACCTCGCGAACTCTACCGTGAGACTATCTAGTAAGAAATGGCACATCCGGCTTGCTGTAGCGCACAACGACCATTTAAGGTGCTTGCACCGGCGTGCGTTGCGCCTCGGTCGCTAGACCAACTCAAAGAGCGGAAGACACCTCGTGAGGCCTCGCTTTCAGATCTCGCTGGCAGGATCATTGATTGTGATCCTCATTGCCGCGCTCGGATTTGCCGCGGTGTCGGCGACCGGTTCGGAACCACAGCCGGAGGATACGGCGCCAGTCGTGCTGCCCGACAGTCTCGATGCCCGGGTGGCGGCTGCCGCATTCGCCAGCCTGCTCGAACACCAGCTCGTCACGACGACGACAACACAAGCTGCCACCTTCATGGTTGAGGAGTCAGGCACACCACAGGCGCCCCCGGACACACCCACGACGACGACCACGACGACGCCAACGACCACCACCGCACCACCAACTACCACGACGACTACAACGACGGTCGCACCGACGACGACCACCACCACCACAACCACCACGACGACGACCACCACCACCACAACCACCACCGCTCCACCCCCGACGACGACAACCACAACGGCACCGACGACAACAACAGTTCCACCGGATGACGGCGGGCCACGGGACGTTGAGGAGTGGCGCCCCCTCGCAGCTCAGTACTTCCCGGAAGAGCGTGTAGACAATGCCCTGTCCGTAATGCGTTGCGAGAGTCTCGGCGACCCGATGGCCTATAACGCCGCGTCGGGGGCTTCGGGTCTCTACCAGTTCATTCCGGGTACCTGGGCATGGGCCGCGCCGGGTGCCGGGTTCGCCGGTGCGTCTCCATTCGAGGCCGAAGCCAACATCGCCACCGCTGCGTGGCTCGTCCAGCGGTCTGTCGATCAGGGCAACGATCCCTGGGCTCACTGGTCGTGCAGTCCCTGACTGAGCACCTGCCATACCGCCCTTATTGCAGTACCGTTGGAGGCGTCGGTGGTTCATGCCTTAGTATTGGCTTGTGTTGAAGAAACTGTTCAGATTCACCCTCCTGGTCGTCCTTGCCGCGACAGTCGTGTGGCTGACACGTGAGCGTCTCCTCCCCACCCCCCGGGTCCCCCGCGACCAACCGCCTCCCCATTACCGGTCTACACCCCCAGCTGCCCCATCCGAGCCCGACGACCTCACGGCGATCAAGGGCATCGGTCCTGTGTATGCCGCCCGGTTGAACGACGCAGGCGTTCGCACGTTTCGAGAGCTCTCGGAGACCAACGCGGGCACCATCGCCGATACAGTGGGAACCACCGAGGCTGCCGTCAGCGACTGGATCGCTCAAGCGAAAACCAGGCTCGGCTAGCCGGCCCGATGTCTGTGAACAGCACTCCTAACAGATCGGTCGCGCAGGTGGAGACGCCGCCAACCCCACCAGATGCCCAGCGGGCGCCTGCCGCCTATCAGCTAGATGTCGCCGCGCTCGGTTCGTTGCTGCCGGGTGAACCGAGCTACCGCGTCGACCAGCTGAGAGAGTGGTTGTACGAGCACCCGGTGCTCGACGCGGAGCAGATGACCAACCTGCCGGGAGCGGTAAGAGATCGGCTCCGTGATCGTATCTGGCCGTTTGCGGCGGAGATCGAACAATCGGCCGACGCCGGCCGTACCCGCAAGTGGCTGTTCCGGGCGCACGACGGAGCCTCAATCGAGTCCGTATTGATGGGCTACGAGCGACGGACAACCTTATGTATCTCCTCGCAAGCCGGCTGCGCCATGGGCTGCACGTTCTGTGCCACCGGACAATTCGGCTTTGAACGTCACCTCGACGCCGGCGAGATCGTCGCCCAGGTCGCGTATGCCAACGCGGCGCTGCGCGCCGGACCGATGGAGGGATCGCCAAACCGTGTCACGAACGTGGTCTTCATGGGTATGGGTGAACCACTCGCCAACTATGGCCACCTGCGGGATTCCTTACACCGCATGATTGATGTCATCGACCTGGGAGCCAGATCGATAACCGTTTCAACGGTCGGTGTGGTCCCGGGGATACGACGCCTCGCCGAAGAGCCGTGGCAGGTTGGGCTAGCCATAAGCCTGCACGCCGCCGATGATGAGCTTCGGTCAACGCTCGTCCCGCTCAACAAGCGGTATCCGCTCCAGGATCTCATCGAGGCGGCGTCCTACTTCTTCGCCAGGACGGGCCGCCGCGTATCGATTGAATGGACGATGATGGTCGGGGTGAACGACAACGTCGAGCAGGCCAGGAAGCTGGCAAGCATCGCACGAACGCTGCACGCACATATCAACGTCATCGCACTCAACCCGACCCCGCTCACCGAGCATCGTCGCCCGGGGCGTCTCGCCGTCGTAGAGTTTGTCGGCAAGCTCAATGATCTCGGAGCCAACGCTACATACCGGGAGACGAGAGGCCAGGACATCGACGCGGCGTGTGGGCAGCTGCGGATACGAAGTGCACAGGAGAAAACGAAATGAGACTTGACACCGGTGACGAGGCCCCTCCATTCAGCCGCCCCGACCATAAGGGCAATACGCTGACCAACGATGACTTCGCCGGTAAGGGCCTCGTCATCTACTTCTACCCCAAGGCGTTCACACCGGGCTGTACGGTGGAATCGTGCGACTTCCGTGATGGGCATGACCGCTTTCTCGAAGCCGGATATCAGGTTTTAGGGGTCAGCCCCGATCCGGTCGATGATCTCGCCGGGTTTCGTGACGAGTATCGGCTGCCGTTTCCGCTCTTGAGCGACGAGGACCATTCGATGGCGAGTGCCTATGGCGCGTGGGGCTTGAAGACGAACTACGGCAAGGAGTACGAGGGCATCATCCGCTCCACCTTCGTAGTCGATGGTGAAGGCCTGATCGAGCACGCATGGTATAACGTGCGTGCCAAAGCGCACGTGGACCGCGTAAGCAAGACCGTTCTCGGCGAGTGACGGCGCCTATGGACCTGGGACGGGTGGCCCATCGATGGCCGCCGACGGTGCGAGACCGGCCGTGGCGATCGCCGACACCATCTGAACAACGGACCTCAGGAACGATCTCAGGAAGGAATCCATCTTGAAACCCGTTCGCAAGGCAATCTTCCCCGTCGGGGGGTTGGGAACCCGATTCCTCCCGGCCACAAAGGCCATGCCAAAAGAAATGCTGCCCGTCGTCGACAGGCCGTTGATCGAGTACGCCGTTGAAGAAGCGCGGGAAGCCGGTATCGAGGATTTCATCTTCGTGACCGGGAGGGGAAAGAACGCCATCGAAGACCACTTCGATGCCAATTTCGAGCTCGAGACCACGCTGAGCGAGCGGGGCAAGGACCACGAGCTGGCACTGATCAACGGACCGAAGCTCAAGCCCGGGCAGATCAGCTACGTCCGCCAGATGTCGCCCCTCGGTCTAGGTCACGCCGTCTGGTGTGCCCGCAATCTCGTCGGAGACGAGCCATTTGCCGTGTTGCTGGCCGACGACTTGATCAAGGGCGACAAGCCCACCCTGGTCGAGCTCGTTGAGGTCTACGAGATGCACGGCGGCAACGTCGTTTCGTTGATGGAAGTACCCGAGCATCACACCTCGCGGTACGGGGTCGTGACCCCGGGCAAGATCGATGGTCGGCTCGTCGAGATCAAGGGCCTCGTTGAGAAGCCGCAGCCGGAGGATGCCCCGTCAAACCTGGCAATCGTTGGGCGATACATACTGCAGCCACAGGTCATGCAACACCTGGGACTCGGGGAGACCGGAGCGGGCGACGAGATCCAACTCACAGATTCGATGTTGAAGCTCGTTGGGGAGAGCCCATTTCACGGGGTCAAGCTGAGCGGCACCAGATTCGACTGCGGCGACAAGATCGGCTTCCTCGAGGCAGGTATTGCGTACGGCCTCGACCGCCCCGACATGGCCGACGAGTTGCGTCGTCGTATCAAAGCCCTGCTCGGATAGCGGTCGCTTTCCGGTTCCGGCATGTGACCGGTAAGGTTCGGCTACCTTGGTTGTGGGACTGCAGGAACTGTTGTGGACTGCACGAACTGTTGCAGAACTATCGAGAAAAGGGATTGCCATGGGAAAACTGCACGATCTACACCGAGAAGGCCAATCTGTGTGGCTTGATTTCATCCGCCGCGACATGCTCGGCAGCGGTGAGCTCGAGGCAATGGTCGGAGACGGAATCCGTGGGCTTACCTCGAACCCCGCAATCTTCAAGAATGCGATCGGTGGGTCCGACGACTACGACGAGGCCATCGCGGCAGCTCCGGAGGGGGCCACACCGGTAGAGGTGTACGAGAGCCTGGCGATCGCCGACATCCAGGCCGCGGCGGATCTGTTGGCTACGGTCCATGAATCAAGCGGCGGACACGACGGATTTGTCAGCCTCGAGGTTTCGCCTCACCTCGCCAATGACAGCGATGGGACTATTGCCGAAGCCCACCGTCTTTGGGGTCTCGTCGACCGACCCAATCTCATGATCAAGGTCCCGGCCACCGCGGCGGGCATACCCGCCATAGAGGAGCTGATCGCTTCCGGGATCAACGTCAACTCGACTCTCATGTTCTCAATGGAGGACTACGAAAACGTCGCCCAAGCATACGTGCGCGGATTGAGACGAGCCGAGCACCCCGAGAAGGTGGCGTCGGTGGCTTCGTTCTTCGTGAGCCGGGTCGACACCAGCACCGACAACGCCCTGGAGAAGAACGGCTCCGACGAGGCAATGGCCCAGCGTGGCAGAGCCGCGGTCGCCAACGCCAAGTTGGCATACCATCGCTACCAGGAGATCTTCGAGGGTGACGACTTCGCCGACATGATCGCCAGAGGAGCACGCCCGCAACGGGTTCTGTGGGCGAGTACCGGCACAAAGAACCCGGAATACTCAGACGTGCTCTACGTCGAGCCGCTCATCGGCCGGAACACCGTCAACACGATGCCCCCGGCCACGATCGATGCGTTCATCGATCACGGTGACGCCTCGAAGGGCGAGCTGACCGACGATGTCGACGGAGCTCGCGGGGACATCGAGAGCCTTGCAGACTTTGGCATCGACTTCGATCAGATCACGTCCGACCTGCAGATCGCGGGTGTAAAGGCGTTCCAAGACTCGTTCGACGACCTTCTTTCCACCGTCGCACAGAAGGTCAATCAGCTCTGACGGGAGTCCTGGCCAGCGGGAACTGCAGCTCGAAGTAGCTTCCCCGGTTGTAGCGGTAACTGATCGAGCCGTCCATCAGCTCGGTCAGCTTCCGCGACACCGTCAGACCGAGTCCTACCGAACCGGGAACTCCTTGCCGGTCGTGGGCGCGCCCGTACGCTGCGAAGATCCTGTCCCGATCTCCCACGGCGATACCAGAACCGTCGTCAAACACAGAGACGAGTGCACGACCGTGCTCGTCGCCAACCGTGACGTGGATTCTGGTACCTCCGTACCGGATGGCGTTTGTGACGAGATTCCTGACGATCTGACGGAATCGAACCGGGTCGACGTTGCCGTTGATACCTTCACCCGAAACACTTATCCGGGCTCGATCCGCAAGCGAGCATGAGGCAACCACCTGGTCGACGCACACTCTCAGATCTACGAGGTCCGGATATACAGGCACCTCGCCGATGTCGGCGCGGGCTGCAACCAGCAGGTCTTCGATGAGGTCGCCCATCTCCCTGCTCTCGCTGGCGATCAAGGTGATGAACTCAGACAACTCGCCATCGGAGAATGTCTGCCATCTCTGTTCCAGCTCCAGGGCGAGACCCGCCACAACGGTGAGAGGTGTCCTCAGCTCGTGCGACACCGAGGCGATGAACTCGTCCTTCGAGCGCATGAGCTCGATCATGCTCTCCTGAGCGCGGCACCGACCAACGGCGATCCCCAGAGTTGCCGCTACGGCGCTCAGAAAGTCGCGATCCTGCTTGGTCGGGTTGAATCCACGACCGGCGACCGCGATAACCCCATATGCCTCGTCGGGACCGGCCAGCATCGCTCTCATCCCCCTGATCGGCACACCGTTGACCTCGTCGGCGGGGTCGAGATCCTCAACTGTGTCGGCGGGTGCCTCCCCGAGACGTTTCACGATGTAGTCGTGGATCGTGTCACGCTCGCGCACCGAGTCGATCTCGTATGCCACGTGGGAGGCGACCGGGTCCCGCTCATCCCCGTCCTGTGCGATGAGTGCACAATCGGCGGCCAGCACAGCGGCGACCCTATGGACGGCCTCCGTCATGACATGTCTGGTGTCGGTGCCACGCAACGCGATCCGGGCCACCTCTGCAAGTGTCTCTTGCTGATGTGCACGACGTTCCAGCTCCTCGAGAAAGCGGTGCTCCTGGGTGACGTCGACGGCCACCCCTTCGAACATCGGGACACCATCATCGACGACAACCCGGTTCATGTCGCGAACTCTCACGACGCGGCCGGAGGTGGTCCTCAGCTGGATCACACGATCCTCAACAGACGCATCTGTCCGGATATCGCGGTCGTCGACGCGTCGCTCACCGGGATTCACGTAGAAATCGGCGGCATTCGCGCCCCGCAGCGACATCGGATCGTCGATACCGAGCAGCTCCGACAAGGCGTCGTTCGCCTCGACGATCTTGCCGTCGAGAGCTGTCCGATAAACCGGGACGGGAAGATCCGAGAAGAAGCGCCGGAACCGCTCCTCACTCTGACGCAAGGCAGTTCGCGCAGCTTCCCTGTCCTCCACTGAGAAGCACACGACAAGCGCCGCCGGCCGCCCTTCGAATTCGATCGGTGACGCCACCAGATCGCAATTCAATACCGCTCCGTTTCTGGCGGTGATCGCAACATCGGCATACTGGATACGTGTGGCATCGCTCAGCACCTCCCGACCGATGCGACGTGCCAGCGAGGCGGAGTCGGCGTCGAGGAGCGTCGAGAGATCCCTGCTGTCCCGTCCCAGACCCACCTCACCCAGGACCGAGGCCGCACGGGCGTTGACGCGGATCTCACCGTTTCCATCGAGAACCACCATTGCGACGGGTGCGGCGTCAAAGAACCCGCGCTCCTCGCGCAGTGCTCGCCGGCTTCGCTCCCGCTCCATAATGAGCAGAACAACGAGGACCGACACGGCTGCCAATGCCACCCATTCCATGGTCAGAATTATCGACACCTGCTGGCAAAGCTTGACCGCTTTTGACTAGTCATTTCGGCGGCGACGACCTAGTCACCGGGTGTCGCCAACACCGAGACAAGTGAACCTCCATCGAGAACCTCAGAACGGGATCCCGATGGCGTCGCAGAGGAGTTTCATAAACGGGACCGATCGCTTGCAGTTGTCGGCGAACTCATCGATAAACGTGTCGGATGTGATCGACCTCTGTGTTAGCCGGGCTGAGCCGATGAAGTCCTTGCGCTTGAGGTCTTCAATCAGAGGGTGACCCTCGTCAAAGCCCTTTGGCGGTCGCTTCAAGGTGTCTCCATCAATCTCGAACACGTCCGTAAACCGTTTTCCACGTGATGCCCGCTTCCACACGGTCTGGTTTTCATCGATGTGCCGCCGGATCACGTACGCCACCTGTGTCTCCGGCCGCCACAGCCCCACCCCCATGTAGCAGCCACCGGGTTGAAGGTGGACGTAGAACCCGGGAGCGTGCACATCCTTGCCTGCCCTGTGCCGGAACTGCATACCCGTATTGACCTTGTACGGCGTCTTGTCCTTGCTGAACCTCGTGTCCCGCTGGATCCGGAAAAGAGACCCGCCGACCTTGCGCGAGTCGACGACGAAGTGGCTGCTGATCTTGCCGAGCGGCTCCGCAAAGTCGTTGATGAACTCGAGAGCCGGCTCTCGGACATGCTCCTCGTACTCGTCCTGATGTGCCTTGAACCACTCGCGATCATTGTTCTCGGCGAGGTCCTTGAGGAACATGAACAGCTTGGGGGTGAAGTATCTCTTGCTCATAGCGTCAACCTAACCGGACCGGACGACAGAAAACAGGGGTGTGTCCGCTGCACCTATCCTCCCGTCATGTTTCGCAAACGGGCCGATCGTATAAAGGGCGTTGCCGGGTCGCTCGACGCTAGGAGAATACTCATCACCGACGCGGTCGGCGGTGCCGGACCCGGAATCGTCCAAGTTACAGCCCGTGCGGGCGCGGAGATCCTCGCTTCGTCGGCCGATACCGCGATGCTCGATGTGGTCATTGCCGGGATCGACACACCGCCGCTCCCAATCGTGGCCCTCCCGGCACCGGCGGCGGTCCACGAATCGTTGCCGGCGCGGATCGACGATTTAGTCATAAACGTTCCCCCCGGCAACGACATCGAATCCATGACCGTCTGGCTGGGGCTGATTGAGGCCGCGACCGTGGACATGCAGGACCGAGGCCACGCCGGCAATGTCGTTATCGTGTCGTCGATCGAGCGCAGCGGCAGGACTGGATCGATCTCGTCGTTCATGCAGCACGAGCTCGAGGACCTCGCCACCCGGTTGGCGCCGAACGGTATCAGGGCAAACGCCGTTCGCTGCGGGCCGATCGGATCGACCCGACGCGGCCAGCCACGAGCCACCCAAGCTACCCGGCTCGGCCATGTGACCGTTCATCCGGTCGACGTCGGCAAGGCCGTCTGGTTCCTGCTCAATAATGAGATGAGCGCCGCCATCACCGGGGCGACGATCCGGGTCGACCGGGGAGCCTCGCTCACACGCCCGGAGTGGTGAACGCGACTCAACAGATCATGACGCCGGTGCCACGATCGTAGGAACGGGGTCGGTGCTCCAGGTCCCGTAATCGGAATTCACGGTGATCTCTGCGTCGGTAACAGCTGCCAGGTACCAGCTGCTCATGAGATTGGAGACCTCATCATCGACAATAACGTTGGAGAGCTCCTCGGTGGTCGCCTCGGTCCTGCTGTCCACCCTGATCAGGTGAAACCCGAACTCGGTCTCAACCGGATCCGTCACAACCCCAATCTCGGCGTTCATAGATGCGTCGGCAAACTCGGCTACGTACTCGGTGGGGACCGTGCAGCCAAGATCTCCCCCGTTGGTGCCGCTTCCCGTATCAAGCGACAGCTCCACGGCGAGCTCGGCGAAGTCTTCGCCTTCGTCCAGCCGGGAAAGAACCGACGTTGCCTCATCCTGGGTATCGACGAGGATGTGGGACGCACACACGACGGTCCACGCCGCAGGGTCGTCGGCGAGCAGCTGCTGTGCCTCCGCCTCGGTTGGCGGATCCACCTCGGCCTCGAAGATCTCGATCATCTGCTCTCCGATGATCAGCTGCTCTGCGTAGAGCAGAAAGCCCTCCTCGGAGACCTGTTGAGTCTCGAGATACTCCTCGCGAGTGACGCCGGTCTGGGCGACGACGTTGTCGGCGTACTCGGCTATCTCTTCATCTGTTGGATCGATGCCGTACTCCTCACGAGCGGCGTCGGTGATCGCAGTCCACTGAATCACCGCAACAAGTACCTGTCGAAACTGATCGTCATCGATGGGAGCATCCGATGTGACCATGCTCACCACAGACTCTCGATCGAAGTCGACACCGTTGACCGTGGCGGCTGCCGAGGCCCCACCGCCACAGGAAGCTGCGACGAGGGTGAACAGGGCAGCAGCAAGCACATATCTTCTCAAAACCACACCTCGGGAACGTAAGGAACGGGGACCCACATTACTCCCCTGAGCTAAAGGAAGGCTAAGAACGAGCGTCGTCGCTTTCGGCTTCGTTGCTGGGCACCTCTAGGGAAACCGGCCCGTTGGGACCCGTTGCGACCGTTTCTCCTGCTATCTGATCCCACACCCCGGACACATTCGTGTCATTGTCGACGGCCGACCCCTCCTCCTCGGCGCTGGTGCGACTTGCCACGACGTGGCGAGCTGCATCGAGAGCAGAGTCAAGCCGGGCCAGTGCCTCCTGGGCGGTGACGCGAGCCCTACCGGCGCCACCATCGTCAGTTTCGCCTGCGGCTAGGGCACTTGCCTGCTTCTTTGCTTCGAGCAAGATGCTCTCCGCCTGCTCGTGTGCTTTCTCCAGAGCGGCTATGCCCTGCTGCTCGACCTCTGCCCAACGTCGCTGGAGAACGGTTCGCTCAGTGATAAAGGCCTCCTGGGCTTCACCCAAGAGCGTCTCCTTGCGACGCAGCTTGCCGGACTCGGTCTCGAGCCGCTCTCGCTCTCTCGCCAGCTTCTCGCGGTCCGCGGTCAACGCAGCCTTCTCGCGTTCCAGAGCTTCCAGCTTCAGCGAGAGGTCATCCTGCTCCGCCGCCAGCTCCGCTTTGGCATCGAGCACGACATGCTGTTCCGTGTTCGCTCTCACCTTTGCTTGTTTGGCGATCTCCTCAGCTTCCAGTTCGGCGTTCGAGATCAAGTCCAACACCCTGGCGGTCGCCGCCTCCCGTTCGCCAACGGCCGACAAGCGAATCGCCTCGGCCTCCGTATTCGCCGTTGCGACGATCTCGGCAGCATGTCGAGCTGCGTCCTCCCCCATCGCCGCTATGCGCACGCGCTCTACCGAGGTCAGCTCAGCGGCCTCCTCCTCGGCGCGGGCAACGAGCTCTGCGGCGCGGCGCACGGCGGCCTCACGCTCTGCTTTCGCGGCAACGAGGGCAGCTGCTGCGTCTGACTCGGCGTTCGCCAGCATCTTGGAGCGACGCGCTGTGGCCTCAGCATGGATGTCGGCCGCTTCTTGTTCCGCTCTCGATACCAGCTCGGCCGCCCTGGCAATCGCACTCTCTCGATCCGCGGTCGCTTCTTGACGGACCGCATCGGCCTCAGCTCGTGCGTCTGCCACCAGCCGTTGTGCCTGCGCAGCCGAGTCGGCGGATCGAGCCGCTTGCCGGGCCCGCTCGGCCGAAGCAAGCTCCGCCACCTCCTCCTCGGCGCGGGCAATGAGCTCGGCAGCTGTACGCACCGCCTGCTCCCGCCTCGCTTCGGTCCCAGCACTCATCTCCGCCACTTCGGCTCTTGTCTGTGCCACCAGCTCATCGTGTCTGGTGTGAGCGTCGGCCACCATTGCCTCTGCCGCTTGGCGAGCTTCCTCCAGGATCTCATCGGCAACGCGACGGGCATCGGTCTGCGAACTTGCAAGGGCTTCCTCTGCCTCCGCTCGCAGTGCCGCAGCCCGCTCCTCTGCACGGGCAAGTGTGTCGGTGGCGGCGCGCTCTGCGTCTCGCTCGATCTGGTCGGCCCTAACCATGGAATCGTCCACACTGGCACGGGCTTCCTCGCGGCTCGACGCGAGCTCCGCAGCTGCCTGCTGCCGCCGGTCTGCAAACTCGGTCTCCAGCTCGATTATGCGCTGCCCGCGCAGCGACTCCGCCTGCTTGTCCGCCACCACCATCAATTCGGCAGCACGATCCTCAGCGTCGAGCATCAACGACGACGCCGCGGATCGACGTTGCTCCACATACTCGTCGGCGGCTCGACGGCGACCCTCCTCGATCTCCCGTGCTGTCTGCTCGGCAGATGCGCGGATTTCCGCCGCTGCTTCGGCCGCGGCCGCGAGCCGGGCGTTGGCTTCACTTCGCGCTTTGTCGGCCTCTGCGACCGCCTCGTCGAGTATCCGCTCGGATTCTTGTTGAGCCTCCCGGCGAGTCGTGTTGGCTGCCGTGACTGCCTCGGCTGTAACTTGTTCGACCTCGGTCCTGCTCCGTTCGAGTGCAATGGACGCCATGTCTGCTTCTTGCCGGAGTCTGCGGGTCTCCTGGTCGGCATCCTCACGCAACCGACGTGACGCCCTCTCCCGCTCCTCACTCTCGGCGAGCCTGCGGTTGGCAGTGGCCAGCCTCGTCTCCGCATCTGCCAGAACCTCTCCGGCGCGCCCCTGGGCGGTCTCGTCGGTGCGACGGGCCTCACTCTCGGCTTCGGCCAACAGCTCCGCCGCGACCGCTTCTGCGGCGACCACCGTCTCCGCCGCACGCAATTCCGCCTCGTCCATCTGCAAACGATGCTGCTCGGCGACCTTGCGCATCTCCCTGATCTCCGCCTCGGCGGCGCGGCGTGCAGCCAGCGTCTGGCGTTCCAGCTCGGCGATCCGCTGCTCGGCTTCGGCGCGCATCCGCTCGACCTGCCGCTCCCGGTCTGAGGCTCCATCGAGCCGCTCTTCGATGTCCAGCCGCATCGCCTCGATCTCCTCGGTGATCCCGGCGAGTTTGATCTGGGCTTCGGCTTGGTCGGTTGCTGCTGTCTCGCGAAGGCCGGCGGCCAGCTCGTAAGCATCTTCGAGCACCGACTCTGCGGCGCGCTGGGCAACGGCAACATCCTCAGCGGTTCGGGCGATCGCACCATCCAGGTCGGCACGGGCGTCGTCAACGGCGCAATACAAGGCCGCCGTCTGCTCCTCGGCATCGGCGCGACGCTCTGCGATCTGTTGCTCGGCAGTGGCTCGCAGCTGGTCGATCTCCTCACGCAACTGCAGGCGGGCTTCGTCGGCTTCCCGTTTCGCCTTGAGCACGATCTCTGCAGCCTCGTGTCGTGCTGCGTCCAGTTGCTCGTCGGCGATGAGCTGTGCCTCCGCCTGAGCCTTGGAAGCCTTCTTGCGTGCAGCCGCCAGCAGGTGGGCGGCTTCATCTCGGGCGGCCGCCATTATCTGGGGGGCGTCGTTCCTGGCACTTTCGAGGAGCGCTTCGGCTTCCTCCCGGGCCACACGCGCTCTTCTGTGTGCGACATCGGCATCGGTCGCAGCAACGGCCAGGGCCTCCCTGGCAGAAGCGGACAGCGATGCGGCTTCAGAGCGCATCCTGGCGCTGGCCGTCAGAGCTTCGGCGACCTCAACCTCGGCGCGTGCGCGGATGGAGCTGGCGCGCGCTTCTGCCGCGGCCAGCAAATCTCGTGTGGTCTCGTCTGCCCCGGCGCTCAGCCTGCTGACGAATGAGGCGTCCCGTTCCGAAAGCTCGGCCTCGGGTCCCTCGTCACTGCTGTCCGTATCCGGTTGCTCATCGTCGAGTTTTGGCGCATCGGTAGGCGGCGATTCATCGGAAGCGGCCTCATGAGCTGGTCCGACCCGGTCTCGCCTGCGTCTAAGCAGCCCGCCGTCGCCCATCTCAGCAGCGGACGTTGACTCACGTTCGTCGGCGACCTTCTTGCTCCGCTTCATCACACCGTCTCAAGGGAAGTACGACGTCTCAGTGTTAGGTGGACCGGCGACGCTTGTTTCCGCTAATGATCGCGTTCCGCAATCCACTGGCGGACGACTCCGAGTCGCTGTCACCGTCCTCGATCCTCGGGAGACGACGACCCTTGCGGGCATAGCGACTCTCACCAAGTTCGTCGGCTTCGCCTTTCTCGGTTTCGGCCGCGGAACTCTCGGGTGCGTCGACATCGTCGCCCGGCTGCGCCACGACCTCTTGTGCGGAGTCGGGGGCTGGATCCTCCACCTCGTCGGCGGATTCAACCTGGTCTAACGAATCATCACCGGCTTCAGCCTGCTCCACCGACTCGGTGGACTCGTCGTCTTCGGTCCACTCGAGATCCCAGCTTCCCGTGGTAGGCGTCGATAGCGGTCCGGGCCCGGGCGGCGGTTCGGGAGACGTTGCATCGAGACGGGCAAGCTCCTGTTCCAGCTCGGTGAGGGCGTCACTGATCGTGGCACCGTCACCTTCACCCATGGCGGCCGCCTCGGCAGCGAATGCCTCCCGGTCCGCGGCAAGCTCGGCACGGTCCAGCTCGAACTGGGCTTGGCTCTGCTCGAACTCCACCCGGCTCTTCTCGAAATCGGCGCGCTGCTTCTCTAGCTCGGCACGCAACTCGGAAAGACGGGCCGCTTCGTCATCTTGATCCGCAGAACCGATCACACGGCGCGCCTCCGACCAGGCCCGCTCGATGATGGCGTCGGCCTCCTGCTGTGCACCTTCGAGCAGCTGTGTGCCCTTGCGCTCCAGCTCGCCCCAGCGGGCGTCGGTCTTCGTCATCTCCCTCTTGAGCTCGGCCCGCTCCTTCTCGACCAGGGACTTCGAGGCATCGAGGGCGGCACGTTCCTTGTCGAGCTGTGCTCTCCAACCGGCCAGTTCGGTACGCCACGCTTCGATCGCCTCACGTTCCTGAGCGATCTCATGGCGACGATGGTCGATCTGGGCACGTTCACTGGTGGTCTGTGCCTTTGTGTCATCGAGCATCCGGGTGACGTCGGCTCGGGCACGGGCGAGGGTCGCTTCGGCATCGCGTCTCGCAGATTCGGCCTGCGACTTCTGCGCGGCGATTGTCGATTGCTCGCTCTCGATCTCACGCCTCTGTGTCTCGAGCTCCTCGGCCAGCTTGGCGAGACGATCAGCCTCCCCACGGTTCGCGAGGCTGGCTTCACCGGCTTCCCGCTCGGCAGCGGCCCGAAGTGCGTCGGCCTCGGCCCTTGCCCGGTCCAATGATTCGATGGCTTCTGCGTGCTCTTCTCGCGCCTGGCGCCGGTCCTCTTCGGCTTCCGCAAGCAAGCGCCTCGACTCGGCCTTCAGCATGTCGGCCTCAGCCGCGGCGGAACTGCGTATCTCCCCTGAAGCCTCACCTGCGGCTCGACGTGCGGCGACGCCTTCTCGCTGGGCTTGCGCCAGCGAAGCCTCGCCTTCCGCGATCAACTTGGACTTGCTCGTCTCTGCCGATCTGACAATGTCTGCAGCCCGTGTCTCGGCCGCGACGATCTTCTCAGCAGCTTCAGATTCCGCCGCCGCCAACCGGTCATGGACTGCGGTTTCCGCCTCGGCCGCGATCCGGGCCGCTTCTCCGCGTGCCGACTCGACGATGCCTGCGCTTTGCGACTTCGCCTGCTCGACTTCCTCAACCGCCTGCTGCTTCAGGGCAGACACCTCCGCCTGGGCGGCAGCGGTCTCAGCCCCTAGTTCCTCTCGTTCGGCTACGAGGTCTTGCATGCTGCCGGCGAGAGACTCTTCGCTCTCAACGATGGCCGCCATGCGTACGGCGAGCTCCTCTTTGGCCTGTGCGGCCTGACGCTCGAGGTCGGCTTGCCGGTTGGCTGCGGTCTGCTCGGCAGCCGCGACGATGCCCTCAGCTGTCGCCTCGGCCTCGACAATCGCCGCCGCGGCGCTTTCTTCGTCCTTGCGAGCGTTCTCGGCCCGGGCCCGCGCCTCTTTGTGCGCACGCTCGACCCTTCGCCTCAACGTCTCGGCTTCCTCCTCGGCGTTTGCCCGAAACTCTTCGACCTCGGCGGTTATGCGCGCCCTCTCGTCCGCTGCCTCGCGATTGGCGTCGGCGAGTGTCTCCTCAGCCCGCCGGTTGGCGTCATCGACAACAGCCCTCGCCTCGACGTTGGCTCCGCGGAGCGCGTTGTCGGCAGCTTCCTTTGCGACCGCGGCCTCGGCCATGAGTGTCTCCGCCTGCGAGCGGGCATCCCCAACCTCGGTTTCGACCTGCATGCGGAGCTTGGCAACGTCGTCCTCGGCAAGCCCACGCACCCGCTTGGCAGCCTGCTCTGCTTCCGAGCGAACCCGGGCGGCATAGTTGTCGGCCGTGCGGGTGAGCATCTGCACCCTCGCCTCGGCTTCGGCGGTCGTGGTATCGACCTCGTCCCGGGCGGCGGCAATGATCTGTTGTGCCTTCTCCATGAGCGCGTTTGCCTCGACCGTCATACGCCCGGTCTCTGCTCCGGCGGCCGCTAGCTTCTCTCTAGCCTGGGCGGTCGCAGCGGCAGCTTCGGCACGGAGCCTGGCTGCATCCTGGGACGCTTCGGCGGCGACCGCCTCGGCGCGAGCGGTGATCGAGGCGGCCCGCGCATTGGCCGCATCAATCGTCCCCCGTACCAGCTCATCGAGGTTTACCCCGGCGACGCCCGCGGCGCGGGCCTCGGCCTCGACTTGCTTGGCATCGGCAATGATCCCAGCAGCCTTCTGCTCGGCACGCGCCAGAACAACAGCTGCTTCTTTCTTGGCGAGAACAACACTCTCGGGGGTTGAGGAGCTTTCGCGGGTTGGGGAAGCCTCGGCGGCGCCTTCGGCCACGGGCGCGACCAATGGTGCGGCTGCGCTAACCCGATCTGCTTCCTCCTGGGCCCTTGCCACAACATTCCGCGCGGTTTCCCGAGCCTCATCTTCGATCTGGCGGGCGCGCTCTTTGGCGCGGTCGATGATCCGCTCCTTGGCAGCCAGCATCGACTTCATCTGCTCATCGTCCGGCTGGTCGGCAGCTGCGGTTTGCGGCTTTGCCTCGCGTCCACTCTCGAGCTCTGCGATGCGTGCGGTGGCGTCCTCGAGGCGCGTCTCGTAGTCCTCGACACGGGAAATGGCATCGGTCAGTCTTCGCTCGGCAAGTGCGGCGGACGACGCAAGCTTGTCATGCGTCTCCTGCATCTCATCGATGAATTGCTCGACTTCCTCCTTCTCGAAGCCGCGACGGGCAGTCGAGAATCTGGGCCGGATGGGGCCGCGTGGGGCATTTGCGCTGTTCATAGGACTTCCTATCGGCCAGACCAAACCTGTCTTGATCTAATACGTTGCGCCATTTGCATGTGCTCTTGGTGACTAGTCACCCTAGTCACAGACCTCTCCCCCGTGACGTGCGCTCAAGAAACACCGGGGATTTGCCGACATACTACATGGCCCGACGGACCGGGCCACGCCGAAGCAAAGGATTGCAATCGATGCGGCCGACACCCTTCCGACGGTGCTACACAGCGGTCGCCGTCTCTACGCTACTTGGCCTGTTTGGTGTCATCCTCGCCACGACCTCATCGGCCCCCGCAGTTGAAGCACAGTCGCCGATCGAGCCGCAGTTCTTCGAGTGGGAGGACGAGCCGTTCACCGATGGTCTCAACCATTACCTCGTGACGGTCGCCGGCCCCGATTCCAGCGAACCCGGTGGCTGGCTCAGAGTGGACGACACGGACACTCTGGTCGCAGACGACACGGACACTCTGGTCGCAGACGACACCCGTCGTGTCTCAGTCGCCCCCGACGATATCGACGCCATCATGAACGGCTCCGAACCCACGGTTGCTCCCCGGGAAGTGGTTCCCGAAGAGGTCGCAAGGGGCCTTTTGAGCCATGAGGAAGTCGACGAAGTCGCTGCCCTGGGCTTCGGTATCTTCGCAGTTTCAGGCTCCATCGACTCGAGGACCCTCGAAACACTGCCGGGAGTGTCCTCCGTATCAATCGACCCGGCCCTCACCGCCGCCACCGTCGATCCGTATTTCCCGTCGCAGTGGGGTCTCGACAATGATGGCAGCTCGACCGACCCCTGGGCGGTCACAGCCGATGCCGATATCGACGCACCACAGGCGTGGCACCGCACTCGGGGGTCGGGGGTCGTCGTCGCGGTGATCGACTCCGGAGTCGACACCAGCCACCCCGACCTGGTCAACAATATCTGGCACAACCCGGATGAGTTGTGCGGCAACACAATCGACGATGACGCAAACGGCTATGTCGACGATTGCACCGGATGGGACTTTGCCAACCGCACCGGTTCGGTTGTGGACTATGTCGGCCACGGCACCCACGTCGCCGGAATCATCGCGGCGGAGGCCAACAACGAGATCGGTGTCGCCGGTGTCGCGTACGAATCTGAGATCATGCCGCTCAAGATGGGTGACACGTCGCCTGCGCTCTCAGCCGGGATCGAGGCGATCGCATACGCCATCGACAACGGGGCACGCGTCATCAACGCGTCGTGGGGAGTCAGCGACCCCAACGCCGCCGTCTTCCTGGACACCGCAATCGCCGCGGCGCGCGATGCCGGTGTCCTCTTCGTAACTGCCGCAGGGAATGTTGGCGCCAACATCGACTCGACACCCACTTACCCGGCTTCGTCGACATTGGACAACGTGCTCACAGTCGGCGCATCCACCAGCCTTGACACGCCCGCATCGTGGAGCAGCTACGGGGAAACCTCGGTCGACATATACGCTCCGGGCGAGTACATCATCAGCACAGTCCCGGGCGGCTACGACATCTACAGCGGCACCTCGATGGCAGCTCCGATGGTCACCGCCGCCGCCGCCCTGCTTTGGTCGGCGACACCGGAGGCGACCTACGCCGAGGTCAAGGTCGCCCTAATGAGCCGATCCGACGGGCCGAACGACGGAGTTACAGCGTTCCGCGGGCTTTCGGTATCCGAAGGGCGGCTCAATGTCGACCGTGCCGTGTACACAGCACCGCTGTTTCAGCCTCCGGTGATGTATGAGTTCTACGACTTCAACAGCTTCCCGCCCGACACCATGCACAACGTCAAGATCACGGCCAAGACCGTCGATCCGTGGAAGGCGCCGCCCCAACACGCTTCGATCTACCGTGTGGGCCTGTACGTCCCGTACCAGGGCCAACCGATGGCGGTCGTCGGCCAGCCGATAGCGTTCACCGGAGTGGGCGGGGAGATGGTTGGCGTCACCGACGAAACCGGGCAGGCGCTGGTCGGTCACACATTCGACCCGGAAGAGCGCCATGCGTTCGTTCAGGACGGCGATCCGACCGAACTCGAGATGGCACTGCCGGCAGGAACCTATGCATTCGTGATGGAGCTCATAGACGTCATCGACCCTGAGACCCCGATCGCAATGGGTGACCCGGCTGCGGTCTTCTTCATCGTGGGCAACGATGGCTCGATAGCCGAGATGCCCCAGCTCCCGATCGGCGGCTCCCCTCACCCGACGACCACCACCTTTGTGCCACCGGTAACCTCGACACCTCCGACAACCGGTCAGTCGACATCCACCACTCTCGAAGTCACGACAACGACCGGCCCGGGGCCGTCGGTCACCTCGACCACCACAACGACGGTCGCCCCACCGACGACCGCACCGACAACAGCGGCCGCTCCCGCCACCACCGCTCCATCGACGACCTCGGTACCGACGACGACAATGTCACCTGCTCCTACGACAACCGTGCCACAGCCGACCACAACCTCCGCCCCCAGCTCGACGACGACCACGGCTGTGCCGGCGACAACCACACCACCCCAAGCATCAACGACAACCTCGGCGCCGCCGGTCACCACAACAACCACACCGCCGACAACCACGACATCAGCGCCCGACGCCATGACAATCAGCGGTGTCAACCCGACGCAAGGGCCCGTGTCTGGTCATACGCTCGTCACCATCACCGGACGTGATCTCCCAGAGCGGCCGACCGTGTACTTCGGGGAACGCACCGGCGAGGTCATCGCGTCATTCGGTGGCACCTTTGTCGTGGTCGACACCCCGGCCGGCGATGCCGGTGCAGTCGACGTACGGGTAATCGACCCCGGCAGCGGGGAGGAGGCAATGCTCGACGACGCGTTCACCTACGTCGCCGGCGACGACGGCCCGGCACCAACCACAACCCAGCCAACGACCTCGACGACCAGTGCGCCCGGCACGACGACATCTCTGCCACCGGGAACGGTTACCGCTCCGCCCACAACCAATCCGATCCCCGGGAGCGATTTCGGCGACTGGAGGGACTCGCTGCTGATCACGCCGGAAGGACTCACGCTTGCCCCGATCCCACCCGACAACCCGATGGCGGTGATCCCCCTGGATGTCTGGGTGGGGGCACTCTGCGATCAACCGATCTGTCCGGGTTGGGTGCTCGACGGGTAGTGAACCCGGCAACGCTCGGGAGGATCACGAGGCAACCGGTCACCGACGGGCTTAGGATTGAGGGAATCCCCGTAGATGGAGGACTCATGGCTTCGACTCCCGAGCTGATCGCCAGCGAGATGCGTCTGGGTGCCCACAACTACAAGCCGCTCGATGTCGTGCTGACCAGAGGCAGGGGCTGCTGGGTGTGGGACGTCGACGACAACCGTTACCTCGATTGTCTCTCCGCCTACTCCGCCGTCAATCAAGGTCACTGCCATCCCAAGATCCTGGAGACCCTGACCCGCCAGGCTTCCAGGTTGACGCTGACCTCACGGGCGTTTCGCAACGACCAGCTCGCCCTGCTCTACCAGGACCTGGCCCGGCTGACGGGCAGCCACAAGATCCTCCCGATGAACAGCGGGGCCGAAGCTGTTGAGTCGGCGATCAAGGCCGTACGCAAATGGGGCTATGAGGTCCGCGGCATCCCCGACGATCAAGCCGAGATCATCGTGTGTGCAAACAACTTCCACGGCAGGACCATCGGCATCGTCGGGTTCAGCACCGACCCGGTGGCCAGGAACGGTTTCGGGCCGTTTGCACCGGGTTTCACGATCGTGCCCTTTGGTGACGTCGACGCGCTGCGCAACGCTATCGGGCCAAATACGGTCGCCTTTCTGGTCGAGCCGATCCAGGGTGAGGCGGGTGTGATAATCCCCCCGACCGGGTACTTCTCAGAGGTCCGGGACTTGTGTACGAGGCACAACGTCACCCTCATCCTCGACGAGATCCAGACCGGGCTGGGGAGGACCGGGAAGCTGCTGGCCGAAGAGCACGAACACATCGAAGCGGACGTGACCCTGATCGGCAAGGCCCTCTCCGGCGGTTTCTACCCCATATCGGCGGTGCTCTCGAACCAGGAGGTGCTCGGAGTGCTCAAGCCGGGCGAGCACGGCAGCACCTTCGGCGGCAACCCGCTGGCGGCGGCGGTGGCGCGTACTGCGCTTCAGGTGCTGACCGAAGAGGGAATGATCGAGAACTCGGCGACGCTCGGTGCGTATTTCCTCGACAAGCTACGCGGCATCGACTCGGACATCGTCAAGGAGGTACGCGGCCGTGGGCTGATGCTCGCGATCGAGCTGCACCCCGGGTCCGGCGGTGCCCGCCCGGTGATCGAGGCCTTGCGGCACCGCGGTTTGCTCGCCAAAGACACCCACGAGCACACTCTGCGCATCGCACCACCTCTGGTCATAACGAAGGAAGAGGTCGACTGGGCCTTGGAGCAGCTAGAAGCCGTACTGGGAGCCTGATCCACCGCAGACCTGCCCGAACACTCATCGTTGTCTGTGAGGCCTGGGCAAGCAGGCTTACCACCCAAGGAGCACACAAGACAAGGGTGCCCCAAAGGGCCACACATTCTTCTCCCTCCGGGAGAAGTACCCGAGCGCAGCGAAGGGGGATGAGCCACGCATTCTTCTCCCTCCGGGAGAAGTACCCGAGCGCAGCGAAGGGGGATGAGGGCCTTGTGAATTCAAACGGTGCATTTAGAGAAGCCCTCACCTGCCTCGCCAACGTATCGGCTTCGATACGCCTCGGCCTGTCCTCTCCCAAAGCTTGGATCCACGGGTTGGGGAGGAGGAATCGCTCGATTTCGCAATGCGCCCGGGGGATCTCGAGTTTTGGTTGTTCACCGAAACAGGGAAGCTGTGTTTGAGCGGAAAGCGTCAGTGGTGACGAGCCAATCGAGCGATCCGACAATCTGCAACCGTGGATTCAGGCAAAGGG
>Ga0214472_10000662_pt1 | contig 41659 bp, 41 predicted proteins | sample RVTome_6_FD_207662 | JGI IMG/M metagenome (GOLD analysis project Ga0214472, IMG submission 207662) | Soil microbial communities from uranium-contaminated site in the Upper Colorado River Basin, Wyoming, United States - RVT140D175 | ecosystem: Environmental > Terrestrial > Soil > Contaminated >...
CGGCGAGCAGGAATGGGATCCCGAGACCCAGGGAGTAGGCCAACAACAGCCCCATCCCCTGGAACAGCGTCTCCTGCAACGACGCGGTGGCCAGGATCACCGTGAGCACCGGCCCGATACATGGTGTCCAGGCGAATCCAAAGGAGGCACCCATCACCGGTGGCGCCCAACCGCCCAGACGGGATGGCCTCACATCAACTCGCCGGTCCTGATTGAAGGACGCCAACAGCCCTCTGCTGGAGACTGCCATTGCCACCATGAGGAGACCGAACACCACGATGACCAGACCGGCCACACGTGTGAAGGTGTCCAAGTTTTGCACCAGAAAAGTCCTCAGCCCGGTCGCTACCGCCCCCAATGCCACGAAGACGACCGTGAACCCGGCGATGAAGAGAAGGATCACCCGCAGCATCCGACCGGTCGACACGTCACCGGTTTCGAGTTGGCTGGCCGAGTAGCCCGACATCATCGACAGGTACCCGGGAAGCAGCGGCAACACGCATGGTGAGACGAAGGAGATGACTCCTGCGCCGAAAGCGACCAGAAGCTGAATTGCGTACGCGGCGGAATCGACGTTCTCAAACACTTTGGTTCCCCGGCGGATCAGCCGAAGTGTGCTGATGATCGCACGCGCGCCGCTCTACTCTCGGCTGGTGGCTCCATGGATGCGACGCACCCTCGACCCGTTGTTGCCGGTGGATCGCTTCAGCCGGGTCGACCGAAGGATCGTGTTCATCATCTGGACGGCGGGCGTGGTTCAGGGGTTCGCCCAATCCCAGGCAGCGGCGACGCTGCCGTTCACTCGCGCCGGTCTGGGGTTGACCGAGGGAGAGATGAGCCTGCTTCTCGGAATCGCCCGGCTCGCCGCGTTCGCCGCTCTCCCCCTCGGCTGGATCGGTGATCACAAGGGCCGGCGGCGCCCCTTCCTCTGGGCGGTGACTCTGGTCATTGCCGGCGGGACTCTCGCCGGGCTGGCTTTCGAGTCGTGGCAGTTCGGAACCGCCCAGGCCATCCTGCGCACCGGCACCGCAGGCATGTCGGGTCTTGCCATAGTGCTGCTGGCGGAGCAGGTGGCGCCCACCATCCGTGCCTATGCCATCTCCTTCTACGGCGCGGCTGTCTCCTTTGGCGGTGGGCTCGCCTTGATGACCCTTCCCCTCGCTGACGGCGGAGGCAGCAACTGGCGCACTCCCCATCTCCTGATCGGGGCCGCACTGCTCGTCCTCCCCTTCCTGGTGCGCAACGTCTCCGAGAGCCACATCTTCATCGAAGCCCACGATCAACGGCACTGGCGGGAGCTGGCCACCGGGGAATGGGCAAGACGATTCTGGATCGTGGCCGGCATCGGGTTCCTGGTGTCGGCCTACTCCGCCGTGGCGTTGGCCTTCTCAACGTCGAGGATGATCGAGGAGCTCGAGATCTCAACCGGTTCGACCGTGCTCATCGGCCTGCTCGGCGGCACGGTTGGCGGTATTGGCTTCTTCGTCGGCGGGCATCTCGCCGACGCCTGGGGCCGGCGTAAGACAACGGTGATCAGCCTCCTTCTCGCCCTGGCAGGAGGGCTGGTCATCTACTGGTCCGAGTCGATAGTGCTCCTCGTCGTGGCCGTGATGGTGTCGTCGTTTGGGACCTTCGCCTTCGTCCCCGCCGGCGGGTCGCATCGCGCCGAGCTCTTTCCGACGGGCCTCCGGGCGAGCGCCAACACCGCGGCTACCAACTTTGCTCTCGTCGGGTCGGCCACCGGGCTCATTCTCGGGATCTTCACTATCGACCGCTTCGGTCTTTCCGAGACCGTCACCGCACTCGGGGTCGGCATGGCAGCCGCGGCCTTCCTGACCTTGCTGCTGCCCGAGACCCGGGGTCAGGACCTGACCGCGGCCTCCACCGACCGGCGATAAGCGAACAGGTAGACCAGACCTCTGGCGACCACCATTGCTGCGATCGCCCACCAGATCCCGTCGAGCGAGTCACCCAAAGGCGTCAACGAGATCAACAGCACCACCACCACTGCTCCGAGCGAAGTCGATGCCACGACGGTGCCCAAGGCGAGAAGACCGAAGAAGATCCCATCGGCTACGAAGAGAGGCGCCGCGACCGGCATCATCCAGCCTGCCACCTCGCCGGCCGAGACAGTCAGGTCGGCCACCTGCGGGTCGTCGACCAGCGAGGCGAGCAGCGGGTTCCCAATCAAGAAGACCGTCATCAGCACCAGACCTGTCACCCCGCCCCACAGCAGCAGCCGCCAAGACAAACGGTCGGTGCCCGAGCGATCACCAGCCCCTACGGCATCACCAACCATGGCCTGGCCGGCAATGGCAAACGAGTCGGCGATCATCGCCGCCAGGAGCCATACCTGCATCACGACTTGGTGAGCTGCGATCTCAGCGGCGCCGATGCGGGTGGCCGTGGCCGCGGCAAAGGTGAGTGCAAGTAGAAGGGCACCGGTGCGAAGGGCGACCAGGACTCCGCTTCGACCCAGCGCCAGCAAGGTGGGCACCGCATCCCGAAGACCCGCCGGGCGATCGGCCATGCGACGAGAACGGAGCAACCGCAGGAACCAAACCGCACCCACGTACTGGGCGGCCAGAGTGGCCAGGGCTGCTCCCTCCACCCCCAACCCCGCCCAGAAGATGAGCAGTGGGTCGAGTACCAGATTGATCAGGTTCACCCCGATCGCGACCAGAAGCGGGGTTCGGGTGTCCTGATAGCCGCGGAATGCCCCATGGCCTGTGGTCACGATCAGCACTGCCGGCGTTGCCAGCACCCGAATCCGTAAATAGGAGACGGCCGGTCCGGCTACCTCTGACTCTGCGCCCATCAAGGAGACCAGACCCGGGGCGAGCACCAGGATCACCACCATCGCCACCAAACCGAGGATCACCGCCAGGACCAGCGCATCCCCCACCCAACGGCGCGCCTGCGGTCCGTCGCCTTTGCCCAGAGCCTGGGCGACGAGCGGGGTGGTCACGTAGGCCAGGAAGTTGAAGCCGAAGAAGGCGAAGCCGAGAATTGCCGTGTCGACGCCCAGGGCGGCCAACTCGCTCACCCCGAGCCGGGCCACGAATGCAGTATCCGTCAGAGTGAGGATCGGGTCGATAGCGAGAGTGCCCAGGGCCGGAAGTGCCAGCCGGAGGATGGCCCGGTTGCCGCCGCGGGCGACGGTCATTTCCTCGGAGCCCGGCCCGCAGCCTCGAATCGATCGGGCCATTCGCAAAGACCGAACAACTCGCACTCACCACAGAGGGGGCGTCTCGCATCACAAATGTCGCGACCGAATTGGATGAACCGCATCGACAAGCCGGACCACGTGCTCTTCGGGTACAGGGCTTTCAGGTCCTTCTCGATCTTGACCGGATTGGCCCAGGTGGTGAGACCGAGCCGTCGCGCCACCCTATTCACATGGGTGTCCACCGCGATCGCGGGGACATCCCAAACCTCGGCGAGCACCACACTCGCTGTCTTGCGACCCACGCCGGGCAGCTTGACGAGCTCGTCGAGATCCATCGGGACGTCGCCTCCGAACAGCTCTTCGATGCCCTGGGCGAGCTTGATGATCGACTTGGTCTTTTGGCGGAAGAACCCTGTCGAGTAAACGATCCGCTCGACATCCTCGGGGTTGGCCTCGGCGAGGTCAGCCGGAGTCGGGTAGGCCCCGAACAGGACAGGGGCAACCTTGTTCACGTTCTCGTCGGTGGTCTGGGCGGACAACACAGTCACCACCAGCAGGTGGTAGGGGGACTGGTATTCGAGGGCGGTGCCGATGGTCGGGTATCGCCTGCGCAGCCGATTGAGGACGGCGCGCGCCTTGCCCTTCTCGGCCCGGGTAGGGATCGATCCGTCTGCTCTGCTCAACGGCATGAAGCGGCATCGTATTGGCTTCGCCCCCTACGCTCCCACCCGCCAATGTTCAGATCTGACCGGAGCCGGGCGGTCCTGGCCCTCCTCGCCGCTTCCTTTCTGTTCGGGGCCACCTTCGTGGTGGTCAAGTCGGCAATAGAGCGCTTCCCCCCAATCTCGTTCGTCGCCTGGAGATTCCTGCTCGGCGCCCTGCTCCTATCGGCCTTCACCCTTCCTCGCGGCAAGAAGATGTGGCTCCACGGCTCGATCTCCGGCTTGGCCCTCTTCGCCGGCTATGCCCTGCAGACGACAGGGCTGGCCCTCACCAGCGCCAGCAACTCCGCGTTGATCACGGGTCTCTACGTGGTGATCACCCCATTCCTGGCATCGCTGTTCGCCCGGCGGACACCAAGCTGGTGGAGTGTCGGGGCGGCGGCCCTGTCGTTCTTCGGCCTGATCCTCCTCACCGACACCGATGGCTTCAGGTTTCAAGAGGGGGATCTCCTCACCTTGGGATGCGCCCTGTCATTCGCACTTCACATCGTCGCCCTGTCGCGGTTCGCCCGCCATCATCCGGTAGTCCCCTTCACCACCGTGCAGCTGGCGGTCACCTCGGTTCTCGCCTTCGGGCTCTCGATGATGCTCGAGACGCAGACCGTGCCGCCCCCCTCCGTCTGGGGCGCCCTCCTGCTAACCGGGCTCGGTGCCAGTGCGGGCTGCTTCGTCCTCCAGATCTGGTCTCAGACGATCGTGGGCGCCACCACGGCGGCGGTGGTCTTGGCGGCCGAGCCTGCGTTTGCCTTGGCTACGGCATGGATCGTGTTGGGCGAGAGACTCACCTTCGGGGGATGGAGCGGAGCCGGGCTCATCCTCGTTGCCATCTTCGTCGTGCTCACCAAGCAGAAGGACTACGCCTCAGTGGAGGCCGAGGCTGTCTCCCCGGCTCACTGACTCACTTGGTAATCATCGGAGCGGAGACGGCGCGCCAGCTTCATCAGCAAACGTATCCCCAGCACCGAGAGCAACAACCCGAGGGTGAGCAGCACTGCGAACTCGGCGGCAGTTGTGTAGGGATTGTCGCAGGCCTCGATGCCGTCGGGGCACAACCCCCACCCGGTCCCGCCGTCGAGCAGATCGATGAGCACCAGTATCGGAATCAGCGCGATGCCGATAGCGGTGGCTGAAAGGAGGACGACTCCCAGACGGATGACGAACACAGGCACAACAACGAAACGGTAACCGGACTGCGTTCCGATCCCGGCATACAATCGCCGCCCCGTGTCGGACTATCACCAGGAAGAGTTCACCCCTGAAGAGCAGGCGGTGCTCGGACGGTTCTTCACCAACCTCGACCTCCCGGTGTTCGGTCTCGTCAACCTCCCCGAAGTGGTCAAGGGCGCACTGTTTGCCAGGTACTCCCGAACCTCCAAGTCGTTGCGGCGGCTGTTTCTGGACGAGTTCGTGGCCGACCCCGAATCAGGCATCGACACCATTGCGCTCGCCGTCGGCGATGACCCGTTGATCGCGACCAGAAAGGCAGAGCAGCTCTATCAGCGGATCTTCTTCGACTACGGCGATGACTCGGTGGCTCAATTGGGAGGGGCACACCTGGCCTGCGAGCAAGCGTCCAACCTGCTGACCAAGGTGCTCGAATGGGGTCGCCTCGCTGCCTACCTCGAGCAGTCGACTCGCTACATCCGTTACGACGCCCGGCTCGGTGACCGCTACCGCTACTTCGTGCCAGATGAGATATCCCGCTCCTCTCACGCCGACCGCTATCTCCGCCACATGGAGCTCGTCTTCGACACCTACTCGGACATGGTGTCCACGATGATGGCCCACTACGAGGAGCTCCATCCTCGTGGCGAAGAGGACTCCAAGCTGGTCTGGACCTCGACCATCCGGGCCAAGGCGTGCGACACGGTTCGTGGCCTGCTTCCGGTTTCGACCCTTTCCAACGTCGGGATCTACGCGACTGGCCAGGCGTACGAGATGGCCCTAGTTCGCATGGCGGCCCACCCCCTGACTGAGGTTCGTGACTATGGGTCGATGATGCTGGGCGAGTTGCGGAAGGTCATCCCCTCGTTTCTCACCCGTGTCGATCTGCAGGATCGTGGTGTTCGGTGGTCGCGATACCTGGAGGAGGTTCGGGACGATCTCGAGCAACACGGACGGGAGCTCGGCGCGCCCGGCGACCAGGGCCCGTCGGTGGTCCTCACCGATTGGGACCCCGAGGCGGAGCTGAAGATCTCCGCCGCCGCCCTCTACGCGGTCTCGGAGCTGCCGGATCGTGTGCTGCTCGACGTGGTTAGGGCGATGACCCCCGTCGAGCGAGCCGAATTGATAGGAGCCCTGGTGGGTGACCGGGCCAACCGGCGTCACAAGCCGGGACGTCCCATGGAGCGGACCACCTATCGATTCGACGTGCGCTGCGACATCGGCGCTTTCAGAGACCTGCAACGTCATCGACTGATGACCCTCGAGTGGCAGCGTTTCTCGACGAGGCTCGGCTACGACCTTCCGCCGGAGTTGGAGACACGAGGGCTGGTCGATCGATGGCAATCGGCCATGGACGAGTCAGGCGCCTTCTACGAAGACCTGCGAGCCGACCTCGGTCCCGATGTCGCCCAATATGTGGTCCCCTTCGCCTTCAATGTCCGGTTCGTGATGGAGATGAACCCGCGTCAGGCGTTTCACCTGATCGAGTTGCGGAGCCAGGCCGCCGGACATCCCGCCTATCGCCGAGTAGCCCATGAGATGCACCGTGCCATCCGCGACGTGGCCGGGCACCGTCTGATCGCCGATGCAATGACCTATGTCGACTACAGCGAAGTCGATTTGGAACGTCTTGCCGGGGAGCGGAAAGCTGAGCAGAAGAAGGCAACGCGTTAGCGTTCGACCATGGCTCAATTCGACGTCGATGCGATGCTCAAGAGATATCAGGAACGGGCGGCGGCGGTAAAGGACCGCCCATTGCCACCGGTCGCCGGTGAGGATCGCAAGCGGCTGATAGAACAAGCTCAAATCGACTACACCGATTACGCCCTCATCGGGAGTGCGGCATGGGCCGTGGAAGAGGACAAACTCGTCCTCCGCATCCCGTTGGGCGGCCCGGGCTAACCACACCCATGCTCGACAAGAGACTCATCCTGATTTCAGGCAAGGGAGGGGTTGGCAAGTCGGCGGTGGCCGCCGGGCTCGCCTTGCTCGGTCAACGGCGCGGGTTGAGAGTCCTGGCCATGGAGATGGACTCCCCCGGCGGCCTCTCCGCCCATTTCGGCACCGGACCTCTCGAGTTCGAGCCGCGTGAGGTGCGGCCCGGTCTTCACGCGATGCAGATGGTCAGATCAGATGCCCTACTCGAGTACCTGGCCCTCCAGTTGAACATCAAGGGCATGAGCCGGCTGGGCGCCCTGGCCCGTGCCTTCGACGCTCTCGCCACCACCGCCCCCGGGATCCGCGAGATCATCACCATCGGCAAGGCAGTCTGGGAGGTGAGGGAGGACCGCTGGGACGTCGTGATCGCCGACGCTCCCCCCACCGGGCAGATCGGGTCGTTTCTCCGAGCCCCGGTCACCATCTCCGAGTTGGTGCCGACCGGGCGGATTCGGACTCAAGCCGACTTCATGAGCGAAACGCTCAAGGACCCCAAGCTCACAGAGTTGATCCTGATGTGCCTGCCGGAAGAGCTCCCGGTGACCGAGACCGAAGAGACCATGCGATGGCTGGCCAAGGAAGATTTGGTGACCAAGCCGAGAGTCATCGCTAACCGGGTGTTGGAGGAGCTCACCGATCCCGACACGCCGCCAGGGCCGGTCGGTGAGGCTGCCGCCCTCCACCGATCCTGGTGGCAAGAGCAACAGCATTGGCTGGACCGGCTCCCCCCGGACCACTCACTTCCTTATCTCTACGGGTTGTTCACCCCCGGCGAGGTGGCTGCGCACATGGCGGACGAATTGGAGGCGTTTGCATGACACGCACCCTCCTGGTCACCGGCGGCGGAGGCGTGGGCAAGACCACAGTGGCGGCGGCCATCGGGGTTCGGGCGGCGCGGAGCGGCCTGAGAACACTGGTGGTCACGGTCGACCCGGCGCGGCGTCTCGCCAGCGCCCTCGGCGTCGAGGAGTTGGGCAACGAGCCCCAGCCCCACGCCGAGGAGCCCAACCTGTGGGCTGCCATGCTCGACGCCACCGCATCGTGGAGAGCGGTGGCGATGCGGCACGCCGAGCCCGACGTCGCGGCACGGCTCGCCGACAACGAGTTCTTCCGGGCAGCGTCCGAGCACTTTCCGGCGTCACAGTCCTACGCCGCCGCCGATCAAGCTGCGACATTCGTCCAGGCCAAAGCCTGGGATCTGGTGGTGGTGGACACGCCTCCATCGGGTGGCGGCATCGACTTCTTCACCGCGCCGGCCCAGATGGCCGACCTGGTTGGGGGTCGGCTCCTCCGGTGGATCACCGGCGGGCCGCTTCCCGGGCGTCGGGTCTTCTTCAATCTCGCCGCCCGGCCGATGCTGCGGATCGCCGACACCATCTTGGGCTCCGACCTGCTCGAACGGGTTGCCGAGTTCCTCCTCGATCTCAGGACCACCTACGACGGCGTCTCCAGGAGGGGTCGTGAGATAGAGGGAGTCCTTCGCTCGGCTTCGATTCTCGTCGTCACCACCTCCGACCCGGCACCAGTGCGCGAGGCGATCAAGTTCTACCGGGAACTGCCCGGTCTCGCCTCCATCCCGGTGGCGGTCCTCTTCAACCGAATCCTCCCCCCCAACTGGGCGGACGCCACCGCTCCGGCAGGCACCTCGGCCGCCCTCGAGGCCAACCTGGCGCGATGGAGCGCCGAAACGGTGAGGCAGCGAGATACCCGTGAGGAATTCTCATCCCGGTACGGGGCACACATTGCGACCATCCGTTGGTCATCGGCTCCCCCGACCGACCTCGGCGGCCTCGCCGGGCTTCTGGATCAGGCCGACGGCCTGCCTTGGGCCGAGCTCGGGCTCGCCGCAACCGGCAGCTGACTGCAAACTTCGCTGCCCAGAAGCTAGACCAGCGTCTCGGCCATCGCCCGCAGGTCGGCGTCCTCGCCGGTCTTCTCGATGTGGCGAAGCAGGATGTGGCCGATCGTCGAGGCCAGAGCTCGCGCATCGTCCCGGACCATGGCCGCGGCCTCGTCCGGCGAGCGACCGTCCAGATATTCTCTGGCCACCTCCGCCTCGAGTGGGCCGGCCAGCTGCTCAGCGGCTTCGAGCGACGAGGTGCTCAGACCGGTGGAGCGCGCGGCTGCGATGTGTCGTCTCGCTTCGAAGAGCATTCCGGTGCGGGCGTAGGCCAGGGCCAGGTTTCCGTGGCTGGCGCCCCTCCGCTCGAAGGGGATCGACTCCAGAGTGGGCTCCATCAAGGCGATGCCCTGCTCGTCGTGACCGAGCCCGATCAAGACCGCGCCGCGGGTGTTCCTGATGGCCGGTATATCGGTTAGAAGCTGCATGGCCTCGGCACTGGCCCGATCCGCCTCGTGAAGCCACTTGGGATCCTCGAGGGCGAGGTCGATCACCGCCAGATTGTTGAGGCTGATCGCCCGATCACGGTCGGAGATGTTGGGATGGGAAAGGTGCTCGAGAAAGGCCTCGCGGTGAGATTCGCTCGGAGCAGCCAATCCTTGCTCGACCGCCTGGAGCTCTATGGCCACTTCCATGGCGCTCGCAGTCTTGAGCAGGCCGGCCACCTCGGCGTCGGGCATGACTAGGAACTTCAGGATCGCGTGGCCGTCAACCCCACGAAACGGAATCAGGTTGATCAACCCCATCAGCAATATGTAGCGCACCGCAAACGGGGCATAAGGCTGCCATCCCGGATCGGCGCTGAGGATTTGATCTGCCAACCAGGCAAGCGGGATGTGCGAAAGGGGCCCAGCCGCGGTGACCACGATTGCCCGGGCCCGTGTGGCGCGCCCGCGCGGCAGATATGCGGTGTGCCCGCCGAGCGGATAGAGCCTGAGGACGAGCTTCATTCCCCCCAAGGTGAGACTGCCGAGACGGGGACCGATCCCTATCGAGATCTCCCGAATACGGAATCCCACCGCCCGACCGCTCACAGCATGAGCTGCCTCGTGGACCAAGCTGGTCACGAATCCGATCAGGTCGAAGAAGGCGAAGACGAAGAGGAGAAACGCCACGACACCCTCACGATCGGTGACGGTCACGTACACGCCGGAGAGCAGTAGTGCGGTGTGGACGATGGAGGATCGAACCTGCCGGTTCGCCTTCAGCTTGGTGGCACAGGTCTCACATAGCTGTCGGCGGAAGCTGGATGCGCTTCCTTTCTGAACACCGCACCGGGAGCAGAGAGGAGGAGACTCGGTCATCGCATAGATCATCGGACCGACCAGAAGGCTCCTTTATCAGTGCCCGTTCCGGTTTATCCTGAGTGGATGGCTAACTCGGCCGCATTCTTCGATCTCGATCGGACCCTGATCTCGGGCGCCTCGGCATTCCCCCTGGGAGTGGAGGCCTGGCGCCAAGGATTGGCCAGCAACCCGGATATCGGGCGCTGGGCAATCTCGGCTCTGAGCTTCAAACTCCTCGGGGACAAGGGTGATGCCACCGACGATGTGAAAGGCGACTTCTTGAATCGGATCGCCGGTGCCTCCGTCGCCGCTCTCGAGGTGGTCAGTGCCGCGGTCCTCCCCAAGCTGGTATCGAGGGTGAGACCGGAGTCACGGAAGCTGATCAAGATGCATCACGACTCCGGGCGCGAAACCTGGATCGTCTCCGCCGCGCCCCATGAGGTCGTGGAGCCGTTGGCTCGATCTCTCGGCATGACTGGCGCCATCGGAACCAAGGGCCGGGTGGTGGCGGGCCACTACACGGGCGAGCTGGACGGTCCGTTCGTCTATGGCGCCGGCAAAGCCGAAGCTGTCGAGAAGCTCGCCTCTGACCGTGGCTATGACTTGGAGCGCAGCTACGCCTACTCCGATTCCATCTCGGACCTCCCAATGATGGAAACGGTAGGCCACCCCGTTGCCGTGAATCCCGACTCCGAACTCGACGCCCTGGCCCACGAGCGCGCCTGGCCGGTGGTCATCTTTGCCAGGAAGACCAAACGGGCCATCGCCGTGAGCGCCATGTCGACGGTGGGCGCCTCCGCTGCCGCCTTGGCCTATGCCCTGGGTCGGAAGCACGGGCGCGCCAGCGCCCTGGCCCAGATGGCCCAACGACAGATCCGGGTTCGCAAGGGCTAGTAGCCTCCCCCGGCGGGATCAGATGATGGCGCTGGGCCCGAGCAGTTCCTTCAGCTCGGCGAACAGTGCGGTCCGGGGCTCGACCCGGTGGGCGTCGCTCAGCTTCAGGACCTTTATCCCCTGCTCGCTGGTCATGTTGAGGTACACCGGCGCCGGCCCCGGATGATTCGAGAGGATCGATTTGAGCCGCGAGACCATCTCCGGCGTGAGGTTTGCCGCCGGCGTCTTGAGACGGACCATGGTGTCGTCACGAACTTCGAGCTCTTTGATCTCGCGCGCCATGACCTTGACCTCGTCGCCGCGGTGGTCGAGATAGCCACTGACTACGACGACCGCGTCCTCGATGACTGCTTGGCCGTAGTCGGCGACCGTCCTGGGGAATGCAACCACCTCGACCGAGCCCTCCAGATCCTCGAGCTGGAAGAAGATCATCGGATCTCCGTTCCGGGTCCAGCGTCTCGTGATCGACGCGACGAGACCCCCAACGGTGACATTGGCTCGATCCGATAGCTCCTCCAACTGACTGATGGTGACGGTGGTGGCCGCCGCCAACGCCTGGCCCACCGACAGCAGGGGATGATCGGACACGTAGAGGCCGAGCATCTCCTTTTCGAACGCGAGGCGAATCTTCTGGGGCCACATCAGATCCGGGATCTCGATCCGGCTGTTGGAGACGGCTTCGGAGTCACCGGCAAACAGGCTGAACTGGCCCATGTCCTCATTACGTCTTCGTTCCAGGGTTGCATCGAGTATCTGCTCGTAGACCAGGGTGAGGCCTTTCCTCGTCTCACCGGTCCCATCGAAGGCCCCGGCCTTGATCAGAGACTCCACGGTCCGTTTGTTGAGCGCTGAGACGTCGACTCGGTCCACGAAGTCCTGGAAGGTGGCGAAGGGGCCGTCTGCCCGGGCCTCGACGATCTTCTCCACCACCCCCTCGCCCACGTTGCGCACCGCCGAGAGCCCAAAGCGAATCCGACCGTCGCGGACGGTGAAGTCGGAATCGGACTCGTTCACATCCGGGACGAGCACCTTGATCCCCATCTGCCGGCACTCGTTGAGATAGACCGCGGTCCGGTCTTTGTCCTTCTTGGTGGCGGTGAGGAGCGCCGCCAGGTACTCGGCGGGATGATGCGCCTTCAAATAGGCGGTCTGGTAGGCAACCAACCCGTAGCCGGCGCTGTGGCTGCGATTGAAGCCATAACCCGCGAAGTGCTCGATGAGCCCGAATATCTCCCGCCCCACTTCTTCGGTGTGACCCTGGGCCCGGCACCCGGCGACGAACTTCTCCTCCTCGGCGAGCATGACCGCTTTGATCTTCTTCCCCATCGCACGACGCAGATTGTCGGCGTCGACCATCGAGTAGCCGGCCATCTCCTGGGCCACCGTCATCACCTGTTCCTGGTAGACCATGATCTGGTAGGTGTCTGCCAGTTTGTCGGTCAGCGCCGGATGGAGTTGCTCGATGGGTGCCCGACCGTTTTTGCGGTCGGCGTAGAGGTTGTGCATGTTCGCCCCCATCGGCCCGGGGCGGTAGAGGGCAACGAGTGCGATCACATCGTTGAAAGAGTCGGGCTTGAGTGACCGGATCAGTGATCGCATCGCGGTGCCCTCGAGTTGGAACACGCCGATCGTGTTGCCCGACTGGAGGAGCTCGAACGTCTTGTCGTCATCGAGAAGAACCGAGTCGATGTCGACTCGCTCACCGGTGCTCTCCTCGACCAATTCGAGGCAACGCTCGATGATCGAAAGGTTGCGCAACCCGAGGAAGTCCATCTTGAGCAACCCAAGAGCCTCGACCCCATACATCTCGAACTGGGTCACCACCTCGGCCCCGTCGCCCTTTTGTTGGATGGGGACGATATTGATCAGCGGCTCGGGTGCGATGACCACCGCGGCGGCGTGGATCGAGTCCTGGCGGCGGAGACCCTCCAGACCCACCGCGGCATCCACCGTCTCTCGGACCGCGGGATCGTTCTCGTAGAGATCACGCAAACCCTGGCCGTTGGCGTACCAATCCTTGATCGTGGAGTCGGCGTCTGGCGAAGGTGCCCTCAACACCTGTTGCAGGGTCGCCTCTCGGCCGAGGATCGAAGGAGGCATGGCCTTGGCCACCCGGTCACCCACCCCGTAGGGATGGCCGAGCACACGGGCGGCGTCTCTCAGTGCCTGTTTCCCCTTGATGGTGGAGAAGGTGACGATCTGGGCCACCCGGTCTGCCCCGTATTTGTCCGCCGCGTAACGGATCATCTCGGAGCGGTATCTCTCGTCGAAGTCCATGTCGATGTCGGGCATCTGGACCCGACCCGGGTTGAGGAAGCGCTCGAAGATGAGACCGTATGCCAAGGGGTCGAGATCGGTGATGCGAAGACAGTATGAGACGATCGATCCGGCGGCGGAGCCCCGCCCGGGACCGACCCTGATCGAGCTCTCCCGGGCGTAGCGGATCAAATCCCACACGATCAAGAAGTAGGCCGGGAATCCCATCTCTTCGATGATCTTCAGCTCGTGCTCGATGCGTTCGCTGACCGGGTCGCTCGGGTCGGGCCCGTAGCGCTCACGTGCACCGATGTCGACCAGCTTGCGCAGATAGCTGACCTCGGTCTCGCCGGACGGAACAGGAAAGCTCGGCAACAGGATCTTGCCGAACTCGAGGTCGACCTGGGAGCGCTCCGCTATCCAGAGTGTGTTGTCGCACGCCTTGGGGTAGCGGTCGTCGGGGAACAGCCGGCGCATCTCCGCCGCCGTCTTCAAGTAATGAGCGTCCCCTTCGAATCGGAGTCGGCTGGTGTCGTCCCGGAGCGACCCGGTCTGGATACAGAGGAGGACATCATGCGCTTCGTGCTCGGCCTGGCTGGTGTAGTGGGCGTCGTTGGTCGCCAGCAGGGGGGCTCCGGTGCGGCGAGAGATCTCGAGCAGATCGGGCATGATCGCCCGCTGGGCGGCGAGGCCGTGGTCCTGGACCTCGATGAAGAAGTTGTCCCGACCGAAGATGTCCTGGAACTTGCCGGCGGCGGCCAGGGCGGCGTCGAAGTCCCGAACCTGCCCCTTGTTCCCTTCTTCACTCATCGAATCAGGGGCGAGCAACTGCGGGACCAGCCCGCCCAAACAGCCCGAGGTGGCGATGATCCCCTCGGCGTGCTCGGCGAGCAGCTCGAAGTCCATCCGTGGCTTGTAGTAGTAGCCCTCGAGAAACGCCCGTGAGGAGAGTTGGAGCAGGTTCCGGTACCCCACCTCGTTCTCAGCCAGGAGGTTCATGTGGAAGCGCTTGTTGGCGCTCATCGGCGGTCGGTCGAAGCGTGAGCCGTCGGTGAAGTAGGCCTCGATCCCGATGATCGGCTTGATCCCGGCTGTCTTGGCGGCCTTGACGAAGTCGACCACTCCATAGAGCACGCCATGGTCGGTGATGGCGATCGCTGGTTGCTCGTCGGCCGCGGCGGCCGCTATCACGTCTTTGATCCGCGCCGCTCCGTCGAGCATCGAGTATTCGGTGTGAACGTGGAGGTGGGCGAATGACACGGCTGTCATTCAGACTAACAGTTTGACCTCGAGCCAGGGTCTGGGCCGGAGCCAATCCGGGTGGGGCCCCGAACGCCTGGCCGACGCGGCGTCAGGCCGGCCGCCCCGTCGCCTAGATCATGACCGAAATCGTGGCCAGGACGCCAACGGCCAGCGCCGCCGCGGTCCTCAGACGATCCGCATCGGGTCCCTTGATCCGGCTCCAGAGCTCACCGAGCACGAAGCCGGCGATGATGCCTCCGAGGTGTGCCTGCCAGGAGATGTTCCTGAAGATGAAGGGGATTGTGGCATTGATCAGCAGGAGGAAGCCCAATTGACCGAGCAGGGCTCGCCCGTGCATCGTGTTCCTGCGGTTCAGGGCCCAACTCAGCCAAATCCCGAATAGCCCGAAGATGGCACCGGAGGCGCCAACGCCGATATCACCCGGGTTGCCGAGGTGATAGGCGAATGCACCACCGACTGCGGCCGAGGCGAGATACAAACCGATGAAAGGCCGGGTCCCTACTCCCCGCTCGACCTGCGGCCCGAGCACCCACAGCGCCCACATGTTGAACAGGATGTGGGTGATCGTCCCGTGGAGCAGGACCACCGTGAAGATGCGCCACCACTCGCCCGCAGCCACCGCTGCGTTGATCTGGGCGAACCGTCGAATCAGCTCCTCCTCCAGCCCGAGAGCACCAAGGAAATAGAATCCCACCGCCAGACCGATGAAAGTCAGAGTGGCGGGGGCACGCGCAGAGGCAAGGGCACTTCGCCGCGAGCCGGTCGGGATCACCTTCTGGGTCCCTTCGGCACGGATGCACTCGGGGCAGCGCTGGCCGACCGGAGCGTCTGTCGAGCAGTCCGAGCAGATCGGCCTCCCGCAACGGCTGCAGCCGAGCAGGGTTTGACGATCTGGATGCCGGTAGCAAACCGGCATGGCAGTGGTGTGATCCTGGGTCAAAGACGAAACGGTAGATCGGTCATCGCGTTATCCGGACCCGGTGGCTGTCAGCCCATCCAGGACCCTCGTCAGATCGTCGGGTAGGGGCGCCTCGTAGGCGACAGACATGCCACTTCCCGGGTGGTTCAGCTCGACCCGTCTGGCGTGAAGAAAGATACGGGGCGACTTGACCGGCTGGTTGAAGGTCGCATAGACCCGATCAGCGACGACCGGGTGCCCGATCGCCGCCATGTGGACCCTTATCTGATGGGTTCTGCCGGTCGCCAGCCTCACCTCCACCAGGGTGACATCGGCTCCGGGGAACTCGGTCACCACCTCATAGTGAGTCGTCGCCGGCTTCCCGCCCGCGATGACCGCCCTTCGGGTGGGCCGGGCGGGATCGCGCCCGATCGGCGCCTCGATGGTCCCGGTTTGGGTGGCGAACCTGCCCTTCACCAAGGCGTAGTAGACCCGACCGATGCGTCGTCTGGCCAGGTCGGAGGTGAGCTTCTCATAGGCCTCGGCAGTCCGGCCGACCAGCAACACGCCCGAAGTGTCGCGATCGAGCCGGTGGACCAGACCCCAGCGCCCGGGGGTGCCCACTCCGAGAAGATCCGGGTATCGATCGAGCAACCCGGCCACCAGTGTGCCCTCGGTCCTCCCGGCGCCGGGGTGAACGACGAGTCCGGGCGGCTTGTCCACCACAATCAACTGCTCGTCGGCGTGGATGACTTCGAACGCCACCGGCTCGGGTTTCAACTCGACGACCAGAGCGGGTTCGGGCGACTCGATCATTGCCCCGGCGGTCACCCGATCGCTTGGCTTCGCTCCCCGCCCGTCGAGCATCACTCCCGCTTCGATGAGCTGACGCGCTTGGGCTCGACTCACCTCGAGCAACATGGCCAGTGACCTGTCGAGACGCTCGCCAGCCAGCTCCTCGGGTACCTCGAGTCTCAGCGAGTCAGCCACCCATGAATCAGTAGCAGGGCGACGGCGAGCGTGATCGACATATCTGCGATGTTGAACGTGGGGATCCACCACAGCTCGATCCAGTCGATCACTTTGCCGTCGAGAAAGCCTGATCCCCGGAATACCCGGTCGACGAGGTTGCCCAACGCTCCTCCGATGATCAGCCCGAAGGCGACGGTCTCGGGCCAAGGACGGTCGATGCGAAGTGACCACAGCAGCCCGATGCTCACCGCGATGGCGGCCAGCCCGAGGACCGGGCCCGCGTTCTGGAGGAGCGAGAAGGCGGCGCCGGGGTTCTCGGTGTGGGTGAGCACCAAGAAGTCCAGGATGATGACCACCGGGCTGTCGACGAAGCGGATCGAAGCAAGACGCTTGGTCAACACGTCGAGCAGCACCACGCAGGTGGCGATACCGCCGGCGACGGCGACCCTTCGCGTCAAGCTTTGCGCGCGCAGTCGATGCAGTGCGTCGCGTAGGGCAGGACGTCGAGCCGGTTCAGGGGTATCGACTTGCCGCAACTCTCACAAATCCCGTACGACCCGGCCCTCACCATCTCCAGGGCACGTTCCACCTTGCCCAGCAGATCGAGGGTGTTCTGCTCTATTGAAAGCTCCTTGGCGTATTCCAGCTTGGTCGAACTGGCCTCGGCATTACCCGGGTCAGGGCTTCGATCCGAAGAGCTCTCGGAGAGCCGGGCATCTTCCAGCTCCTGCTCATAGTCCTCGATCAGCCCGAGGAGACGCACCCGTTCCTCCTCGAGCCGTGCCTGGAACTTCTCGACAGTTGATTTGGCAAGTTGTCGCGCCACGGCTCTTTCCCCTGGTGAAGGGCGGAAACCCTACCAACGCCCGGCGGTTACATAGCGTGTTTGGCCCGGGCCGCTTCGACGTCGATGCCGTGGGCAAGGAACAGCTTGTCCCTGCTGGCTAAACCACCAATCAGCTCGATCTCCGCTTCGAGATGCTCGGCGAGGAGGCGGATCACTTCGGCATTGGCGCGCCCCTCCTCGGGAGGTGCCGCGACCCGCACCTTGATCCGACCGTTGTGCACACCCTTGACTTCCGACCTCGAGGAGCGCGGCACCACCCAAACCTTGACCAGGACCCCCTCAGGGTGGGCGGTAAATGGCGTTTCGGTCACCATGTCACGCTATCGCAATCGAAATCGGGCGAAGCCCTACCATTCCCGTCTCCCATGCCGTCTGACGAAAAAGACCTTTCGAATCCCGATACCGGCTTCTCCCGTGTCGATCCGGTTGTGGACATCCCGGCCATGGAGCGGGAGGTCCTCGCGCTGTGGCGGAACACCGATGCGTTCGCCGAGTCCATTCGCCGGCGGCCGGCCGACAACGAGTACATCTTCTACGATGGGCCGCCCTTTCCCACCGGCAGCCCACACTACGGGAACCTCCTCGCCGGCGTGATCAAGGACATGGTGCCTCGCTACTGGACGATGCGTGGCTACCGGGTCGAGCGGCGATTCGGCTGGGACACCCATGGTCTGCCCATCGAGATGGAGGTGGAGAAGCGTCTCGGCATTTCCGGGCCCGATGAGATCGCCGCGTACGGGATCGATCGATTCAACCAAGCCGCCAGAAGCGTGGTCCAGGCCAATACCGAGAACTGGGAGGTTCTCACCGAGCGCATCGGCCGATGGGTCGATTTCGAGAACGACTACAAGACCATGGACCCCGAGTTCATGGAATCCGTGTGGTGGGTCTTCAAGCAGCTCTGGGAGAAGGGACTCGTCTACAAGGACTTCAAGGTGCTCCCCTACTCCTGGGGAGCCGCCACCCCGCTGTCCAATTTCGAGGCAAACAAGGACTACCGCGATGTGGATGACCCTTCGATAACCGTCCGGTTGGTAGTGCTGGACGGGGCAGGGCCGGTTCAGACGGGGGACTACCTGCTGATCTGGACGACCACGCCATGGACCCTCCCCGGGAACCTGGCGGTCGCAGTCGGGGAAGACAATGAATACGTGCGAGTGAAGGACAACGGCGACCACTACTGGATAGCGCGCGAGCGTGCGTCGACTGTGTTTGGCGAGGACCATTTGGTGGTCGAGAAGGCCCGCGGTTCCGAGCTCCTCGGTGTTTCCTATCAGCCTCCTTTCGACTACTTCGCCGGGGAGAGAGAACGCGGGGCGTTTGTGACCATCGCTTCCTCGGAGGTAACCGTCTCGGAGGGCACCGGGTTGGTTCACATGGCCCCTGCCTACGGCGAGGCCGACTTCTACGCCCTGAAACACGCCGGTCTCGACACATTGGTGGATCCGGTCGATGCAGGGGGGAACTTCACCGAAGCGGTGCCCGAAGTCGCCGGTCTGAACGTCAAGGAGGCCGATGCAGTCCTCATCGAGCTGTTGAAGGCCTCGGGCGATCTGGTCCACTCGTCCCGGATCGTCCATTCCTATCCCTTTTGTGAGCGCACCGGGACCCCGCTGATCTACAAGGCGATCCCCACCTGGTTCGTGGCGGTGGAGCGCTTCCGTGAGCGCATGGTCGAGCTCAACGACACGATTCATTGGGTTCCCGACTATGTCGGCACCCGACGGTTCGGGAACTGGCTGGTGAACGCCCGTGATTGGGCGATCAGCCGCAATCGCTACTGGGGATCCTGCATCCCGGTCTGGGAGTGCGATCGCTGTGATGAACAGGTGGCTATCGGCTCGCTGGACGAGCTGGAGGCGTTCTCGGGCCAGCGGCCCGACGACCTGCACAAACACGTGGTCGACGAAATCGGTTGGCCATGCGCCTCTTGTGCCGGGGCGATGATCCGGGTCCCCGAGGTGCTGGACGGATGGTTCGAGTCGGGATCGATGCCATACGGGATGCTCCACTATCCGTTCGAGAACGCAGAGCGATTCGAGGCAGCATTCCCGGCGAAGTTCATCGCCGAAGGCCTCGACCAGACCAGGGGATGGTTCTATACGTTGATAGTCCTCTCCACGGCAATCTTCGACAAACCCGCTTTCGAGAACTGTGTCGTCAACGGCCTGATCCTGGCCGAGGACGGGCGCAAGATGTCGAAGAGCCTCAAGAACTACCCCGACCCCTCCGAGGTCTTCGACGTGATGGGGGCGGATGCCTTGCGCGCCTTCCTCATCAACTCACCGGTGCTCCGAGCCGAGCCCCTTCGTTTCACCAGCGACGGCGTGGCCGACGTCGTGCGGACGGTCTTGTTGCCGATGTGGAACACGTACAGCTTCTTCACCACCTATGCCCAGGCCGACGGGATCACCATCGCCGACCTTAGGTCTGCACCGGCCCCCGCCGATCGTCCGGAGATGGATCGCTGGATCCTGTCGGTGTTGCAGAGCCTGGTATCGGAGGTCAACGAGCAGATGGAGGGTTACTACCTGTACAACGTGGTGCCCCCCACCCTCGGCTTCATCGATCATCTCACCAACTGGTATGTGCGGCGCTCGCGGCGCAGGTTCTGGCGCACCCGGGGTGAATCCGGTGAAGGCGATGCCGACAAGCTGGCGGCCTTCGCCACCCTGTACGAAGTGCTCACCACCTTCATCGAGGTGCTGGCGCCGGTGCTGCCATTCATCACCGAGCACCTGTATCAGGATCTCGTGGCGCGCCACTATCCCGACTCGGTCTCCAGCGTTCACCATCGCGACTTCCCCGACGCTGACAGCTCACTCATCGATACCGGGCTCGAGGAAGCAATGGCGGTGGTGCGCGAGGTGGTCCACCTCGGGCGCACCCTGCGCAAGAAGGAGGGCCACCGGGTCCGCCAGCCTTTGGGGCGGCTCACGGTGCTGACCCGCGACCCGAACTTGGCCAGATCGATCGAGGCACACACCGATGTCATCGCCGAGGAGCTCAATGTGAAAGAGGTGGTGACCTCCTCGGATGAAGGCGAGCTGGTGGTTCTCTCGGCCAAGGCCAACTTCAGGAAGCTGGGGCCCTTGCTCGGCGCCGACATGAATCAGGTGGCGGCCGCCATAGCCGAGCTCGACCATGCCGACCTGGAGTCGGTCCTCGGGGGCGGCATGGTGACCGCAGCCGGGCGGGAGCTCGGCGGCGACGACATTCTCATCGAAAGAACGGCACGTGAAGGGACGATGGTCGAGACCGGCAACCACCTCGCGGTGGCGCTCGACACCCGCATCTCGGACGAGCTTCTCCTCGAGGGCGTCGCCAGGGAGCTGATCAGCAGGCTGCAGAGGATGCGCAGGGAGGCCGACCTGGACGTCACCGATCGGATCGCGGTCTCATGGTCCAGCGAGGACCCCACCATCCGGTCGGCGATCTCAGCCCACCGCCAGCTCCTGGCGTCAGAGGTGCTCGCTGCGCTGGTGGAGGAGGCCGATCAATTGGACGAACAGTTCGAGATCGACGACCGGCAGGTCGCGCTCCGCATCAGCCGCGTCTGACCCGGCAGATTCAGGCCTCGTCGTCGTCGTCGGCGTCGGCTTCGTCGTCGGCGTCGGCTTCGTCGTCGTCAGCGTTGACAAGACCCTCGATGTGAGACAGGCCTGCCACCTCGTCGTCCTCGTCGGCATCGAGGTCGAGCTCGGCTTCGACCACATCGTCGTTGCCTGCTTCGGCAGAAAGCTCCTCATCGACATCAACCTCGACCTCGACCTCACCGTCGCCACCAAGGTCGATCGTGTCGAAGCCGATCTCCTCATCCGCGGTGAAGCTCAAACCTTCGCTCGGCTCTTCACCCGTGAGATCTGCGTCCGATCGTGCATTGTTGGCAGCCAACGATCCGGCCACGACCGCGTCCATCTCGTCGAGCTTGTCCGCCACCGAGGTCGCCAACATGGCAAGGCGGGTGCGAACTCCGGCCACCAAGCTGTTCAACTGCGCCATCTCGGCTTCGATGGCCGACTTCTTCTCGTCACGGTCCCGGACGAAATTGTCGGCCTCGGTGCGAGCTCCCTCCAGGATGCGATCGGCTTCGGCCTGGGTCTCAGAGAGCTTGTGATCGGCCTCGAGTCGCGCCTCCTCGAGTAGCCGGTCGGCGGCCACCTGAGCCGTCACCAGGGCGCGTCCTACTGCTGACTCGTCGGGGCCGGTAGCCGCGACCGGAGCCGGGGCAGGGGCAGCGGGGTCTCGTTCCAGCTCTGCGATTCGGACCCGTGCCTGGATCAGCTCGGTCTCCAGCTCCCTGACCGCAACCACCATCTCGTCGAGAAAGTCGTCTACCTCGTCGAGGTCGTAACCCCGCAGCGCGGTGGAGAAGGTCTTCTTCTCGATTTCAGCCGGTGTGATAGCCATTCCGTTTTCCCCTTGGTTCTGGTGGGAGGATACGAACGCGGGGAGCTTGCGCCAAGGATCAGATCCTCGACACCACTCCGATCAGGATGTTGAGCCCGATCAGAAGGACGATCGGGGACAGGTCGAGCATGCCGCCGCCGAGCCGGAGCGGTGGGATCACCCTCCGCAGCGGGAGGATCACCGGATAGATGATCCGATCGAGAAAGACATTGACGCGGCCGAGGGGGTGGGTCGACGAGGTGGGGATCCAGGAAAGGATCACCCACGCCAGGACGGCATAGAAGTAGACCTGCAGCAGCAGCACCAGAACGTCGCCGATGATCACGAGTCAGTGATCGACGTCGTCGAGCTCATAGACCCCTAGTGAGACAAGACGACGCTTCTCGTCCCTACTCAGTGTGACCCGTGGCGGCAACACCACCACCAACCCGTCACCGACCTTTCTCATCGACCCGTCGAGGGCGTAGATGAGACCGGAGGAGAAATCGATGACCCGGCGCATTAGATCGTGATCGGACTCCCTCATGTCCAGCACCACCGGAATGCGTTCTCGAACCCGGTCGGCGAGAATCCGGGCGTCGCCGAACTCCTCGACCAGGATGACGTCCGATTGGACCTCGACCGGCCGTACCAGCCCGACCCCCTCGTTCCCCTCGTATCGTGATTGGGGCCGGGTGGCTGCCCGTGAGGTGGGTGGCGGCTCGACTCTTCGACTCTGAGGGAGCGCCTCGACTCTTCTCGGCTCCACCCTTCGGGTCGGTGCCTCGATGTAGTCGGGCTGCTGGCGGTCTCCGCCGCCCTCTTCATCCATCTGATCCTCATCTACCAATCCCAGGTAGACGAGGGCTTTTGAGAACAGTGACGACATCGATCGCTCCGTTACGTGCGGGCACCAAAGATAGCCCGTCCGACCCGAATCATAGAGGCGCCCTCTTCTACAGCGACTTCAAAGTCGTCGGTCATACCCATCGACAGCTCTACCAGCCCCGGGTGATCATCGGCCATGCCATCACGCAGCCGCCGCAGAGCTTGGAAGTGGGGGCGTTGCTGTTCGGGGTCGTCGGCCACTGGTGGGATTGCCATCAGGCCGCGCACGACGAGACCCAGGGCCGTCAATCGGTCGATCAAAGTGACGGCGTCCTCGGGGAGCACGCCGGACTTCTGGGGCTCGCGACCGGTGTTCACTTCGACCAGAACCGGTGGTGGGAGACCGTTGCCCTTGATCCAGGCTCCAGCCAGGGACTCTCGGTCCATCGAATGGAGGAGGTAGGTGATCGGCCGGACCAAACGGGCCTTGTTCGACTGAAGTGCACCGACGAAATGCCAACGGATGTCGGCTGGGAGCAGGTCTGCCTTCTCGGACATCTCCTGAGCCCGATTCTCCCCGAAGTCCCGATGACCGAGCTCATAAAGACTCTCGATGGCTGAGACCGGCTTCGCTTTCGACACGGCGACCACCGTGATCGACGACGGGTCGCGCCCGGCCCGACGGGCGGCAGAAGCGGTGCGGTCCAGCACGTCCTGGTAGCTCATGACAACCAGCCGATGCCGGCCATCCTCAGCCGTGTCTGGCTTTCCCGGTGGCTGAGCAATCCGGGGGTGTGCATCGTGCAAGCACCGGCCATCCAAACCTCGAGCCCGCTCAACTCACGACGGATCGAGTTGGCGATGTCGACAGATGATGTTCCCCAGGTCGTCGAGGCCACGTCCCTCGGGAACATCTCCGCCACCTCGTGGCCCACCTCGAAACAACAAGGGCCGATCCCCGGGCCGACGGCGGCGCCGGTTGGAGCGTGTCCTGAGCTCTCCATCTCGACTCGAAGCGCGGTCACCACCTTGGCCGCCGCCCCGCGCCATCCGGAGTGTGCCACCCCGACCGCCCCCTCGGAGAACAAGACCACCGCGAAACAATCGGCGGTGAACACGGCCAGAGGCAGCCCCACCAGTTCGGTCCACAAGCCGTCGGCTTCGCCCAATTCGCCCGGTTCCTCGGCCTTGACGATCCGAGCACCGTGCACCTGCCTGACAGTGGCCCATCGCCGTGATATGCCCAGCCAAGACGAGACCGCCGAGCGGGCGGTCAAATCGTGGCGTTGGTCGCCTTCGGCTCCGTCGGTGAACGCCACCCCGTCCCTGCCGGGGGGACGATTCATCCCTGTACGAAGGTCGGGATGTCGAGACTGTCGTCCTCGTCGTCGATACCCGAGTAAACCGGTCTGGATGGACGTGACGTCGCCGGGCGGCCCGACGAGCGGCGTCGCTCGAATCCGGCCGCGATCACGGTGACCTTCATCTCCTCCCCGAGGTCATCGTCGACGATGGCGCCGAAGATGATGTCGGCCTCGGGGTCGGCGTGGTCAGAGATCACCCGGGCGGCCTCAGTGGCCTCGTGCAATGTCATCGATGAAGGACCGGCCACGGAGAGCAGGACCCCCTTCGCCCCTTCCATCGAGGTTTCCAGCATCGGGCTCGAGATCGCCCGCTCCGCTGCCTGCTTGGCCCGATTCTCACCGGTGGCTCTTCCTATCCCCATCACCGCCGATCCGGCATCGGCCATGATGGTGCGGACGTCGGCGAAGTCGACATTGATGAGACCTGGAGTGGTGATCAAGTCGGTGATACCGGCCACACCGCTCATCAGGACATCGTCGGCGAGACGAAAGGTCTCGGTGATCGGCGCCGTCGGGTCTCCGACGTCGAGCAGACGGTCGTTGGGGATCACGATCAGGGTGTCGACCGAGTCCTTGAGCAGGTCGATGCCCTGTTCGGCATGCACTGCCCGCCGTCTCCCCTCGAAGCCAAATGGCCGGGTGACGACACCTACGGTCAAGGCGCCGACCGACCTGGCGACCTCGGCCACGATCGGGGCACCACCGGTCCCGGTTCCGCCCCCCTCACCGGCAGTGATGAACACCATGTCCGAGCCCTTCAGAGCGTCCTCCAACTCCGCCTTGTGCTCCTCGGCGGCGGCCCGACCGATCTCCGGGTTGGCTCCGGCGCCCAGCCCGCGGGTCACCTCACGACCGATGTCGAGCTTCACGTCGGCATCACTCATAAGTAGAGCTTGAGCGTCGGTGTTCAGTGCGATGAACTCGACACCACGAATGCCCGCCTCCACCATTCGGTTGACGGCGTTGACCCCACCACCACCAATCCCCACCACTTTTATCACGGCTAAATAGCCACCGCTCGACGTGCTCACAACAAGTCCTCCAGTTCAAATACGAAGCTAAAGTAGAGGTTTACCGTTCGGGTTTGCTTAAGTAAAGTCATAATCCATAAGCCTCAACTAGACCTTCAGGGTTCCTCGTCCTCGCCGGCCGGCTCCTCCACAACCGAGGAGGTAGCGGGATGTGTGGGGGCAATCAGGGTCAGGATCGAGCCCGGAGGCGGCTCTTCGCGCAGCAGAGCGGCCAAGCTGAGCCCCTTGGCGGCCATCTCCACCGGTCGCCCCAACCTGACATCGAACCCGGAAACATCGGCCCACATCTCGCCGTTTGCCTCGGGCCACACCCGGGTGCCCGATATGAGCTCATCGGGAAGGGCGGCTGCGAATTCGAGCGCACCAAGCACCTGTCTGGAGCCGGAAGCCTCGGAGTCCTCGATCGTCGAGAAGTCCAGCCACGGCAACGAGTCGTCTGGCTCGCCCGACGAAGGCACCGCGACGCCATCGATCGCCCGGCGGGCCCAACCGTCCTCGGTCTCGACCCAGGCCACCGGCACTCTCTCCTCCACCCGAACCACGACTCGGTTTGGCCAATCGAGCTCGACCACCGCCTCTCGGACCCAAGGATCCCGCTCCAAGTCGGTGGCGATGTCTCCGGAGCGGATCAGGATCATCGGCGTGCCCGCCAGGACACCGTCCTCGGCCAGGGCCAGGTGGGTCGAGCTGGCGACAACGCCCGTGGTGGTCACCTCCTTGACACTCAAGAGGGGTGACAGGAACAGCCATACCACCGCTCCTGCCAGACCGAGGATTATCAGGAAACGGATCAGGCGACGAACGTTTCTTCGAGCTCGGTCCTCTGCAACTTCTCGACGACGTTCGGTCAAACGCGGATCAATGGTCATCTTCGAATCCCACGAATTGGATTTCCGGCTCCAGGATGGTGCCGGTCTCCTCGAAAACGCGGTCTTTCACCACATCGACAAGTCTCCGAATATCACTCGAAGTGGCATTGGGGCCGGCGACGAAGAAGTTGGCGTGCTTGGAGGAGACTGCCACGTCGCCGACCCTGGTTCCCTTGAGCCCCAATGAGTCGATGAGCTCGCCGGCCGTTGCCTCGGGTGGGTTCTTGAAGACGCTGCCGGCGTTGAAGGTGCCGCCGGGCTGATTGTCACGTCGCCACCTCGTGATCCGTCTCAACTCCTCGAGCCCCTTCGCCACCTCGCCGGGTCGGGTCGAGAAGGTGGCGGTGAGGACCACCCGGGTAGCGTCGATGTTGGAGTGCCGATACGACATTTCGAGATCATCGGGGCCTCTGGTCTCGATCAAACCTGAGACCAGGTCGAGGATGGATGCCTCGATCAGCCGGTCCTTCGTCTCCACCCCGAAACAACCTGCGTTCTGACGGACGGCACCGCCTACCGAGCCCGGGATGCCGACGAAGAACTCGAGACCGGTCAGACCGGCTTTGACACTGGCTCTCGCTACCTGGGCGAGCGGGGCCGAGCCGCCGGCGGAAACCACCGACCCGTCTAGCTCGACCTTCGAGAACCCGGGGCCGAGACGAATGACGAGACCGGGAAAACCCGAATCGGAGACCACGATATTCGACCCGCGGCCCAACACCAGGACCGGCATGTCGGACAGGACGTCGCTGGAGGTCAGACGCTCGAGACCCTCGAGGTTCTCGACCTCGATCAGGTATCGCGCCGGGCCCCCGGACTTGTATGTCGTCAGAGGCCCCAGGGCCACGTTCTCGACGATCGAGCCGGAAGCGACCAGGGCCTCCAACCCGCTCATTTGCTCTCCGCGAGTCTCAGCGCCAATTCGGTGGGGACCAAGGTGATGTCACCGGCGCCCATGGTCAGGACCAGGTCGCCCTCTTCGACCCGCTCCGCCAGAAATTGCGCCAGGTCGACCATATGGGGCACGTAGTGAACGCTCGCCCCGTGGCTCCGGGCGGCGTCCGCGATCAGCCGTCCGGTGACACCGGGAACGGGCTCTTCCCGCGAGCCGTACACATCCGTTACCACGACCTCGTCGGCCTGGCTCAGCGCCGCGCCGAACTCCTGCTGGAACCTTGCGGTCCGGCTATAGAGATGAGGCTGGAACACCGCCCACACCCGGCCCGGGACGATGCCCGAGCCGGCGGCCAGCGTGGCAGCGACCTCGGTCGGATGATGGGCGTAGTCGTCGATGAGGGTCACACCCGAGACCGTCCCCCGGTGCTCCCATCGGCGACCCACCCCCCGGAACGAGGCGAGTCCCCGCACCGATGCCTCGATGTCACGCCCCATGGCTGAGGTGAGGGCAAGCACACCTGCCGCGTTCCTGGCAACGTGGGCGCCCGGTCTGTTCAGACTGACCCGAGTCGTGCCGTCCGGGCCGACCAGGTCGAACTCGATGCCCCCGTTCGAAGCCACGAGGTCGTCTATCCGCCAGTCTGAGCCGGCGTCGATGCCATAGGTGATTGCGCCAACCTCTCGGGCGACGGCGAGCGCGCCGGGGTCATCGGCGCAAGCCACCACCGGCCCGGCCACGGACCTGGCGACCTTGACGAAGCTGGCGGCGAGATCATCCTCGGTCCCGAAATGCTCCAGATGCTCCGCCTCGATGTTGGTGATGACGAGGCCGACGAGATGCAGGCTCTCGAAGGTGCGAAACGCTTCATCTGCTTCGACAACCAGCAGATCCGTCGACCCAAAGTGCCCATTCGTGTTCCAGTCGGCGAGATCCCCGCCGACGATGAAGCTCGGGTCCTCCCCGGCCGCTTGTAGCGCCGAGATCAGGAGCGCGGTCGTGGTGGTCTTCCCATGGGTTCCCGTGGCCCCGACGGTGGGGATGCCGGCGGTAAGGGCGGCCAGCAACTCGGGACGCCGCCATACGGGGACCCCAGCCTCGGTCGCAGCGACCAGCTCCGGGTCATGGTTGGGCACCGCAGAGGAAGCGACGACCAGGTCGGCGCCGCGAGCAGCTTCAGGATGATGCCCGGTGTAGATGGTGATGCCGAAGTCGGCCAGTCGATCGAGTGTCGAGCCTCCACGCAGATCGGATCCAGACACCACATGTCCCATGCCGGCCAGCACTTTGGCTATGGCGCTCATGCCCGCTCCCCCGGCCCCGATCAGGTGCACCCGGCGATATTCGATTCTCATCACGCCAATTCCAGCATCGCCCTGGCAATGGTCATCGCCGCCTCGGGTTTGGCAATGGCGCGCGCCGCAGCTCTCATCGCTCGCAACTGGTCGGAGTCGAGGAGCGTCCGCTCGATGAGCCCGGTCAGCTCTCCGATCCGATCCTCGGGCAGGACCAGGGCGGCGCCGGACCCTGCGATGAACGCCGCGTTGGCCGTTTGATGGCCTGAGGAGCCAAAGGCCCCGGGGATCAGGATCGACGGGGTCCCGGTGGCGGTCAACTCAGCCACACCACCACCGGCGCGGGCGACCACGAGGTCGCACGCCGCGTAGAAGAACTCCATGCGCTCTTCGAAGGCAACTTGATGCCACCGAACATTCCCGCTCAATCGCTCGCCCGGGCCGAGATTCCCTTGTCCGGTGAGATGGAGCATCTGGATGGTGGGGCCCTGCCACGAAGAAGCAAGATCTCGAGCGGCAGTGTTGAGAACACTCGCTCCCAGCGACCCCCCGACGACACCCAGCACCGGGAGGCCGGGGTCGAGCCCGCGTCGCGCCAAACCCTTGGGTCGAAGTCCATCTCGGTCGAAGTCGACCATCGCCTTTCGCACCGGGTTGCCCACCCATTCGCCATCCGTCAACCCATGAGTGTGGGGGAAGGAGACGAAGACCCTATCTGCCCAACGCGAGGCGAGACGGTTGGCCAGGCCCGCGCCGGCGTTTTGCTCGGCGAGGAGCAGCGGGACTCGCGTCTTGTGAGCGGCCAGGGCCGTCGGGACCGTGACATATCCACCCAATCCCAAGGCAGCTTTGACTTCACGCTGGTGGATCTGGTGGACGACCTCGTTTCTGGCGCGCCACACCAGTTGAGGCAGACCCAGGTTTTTCGTGGTCAGGGATCGCTGCAGCCCCCTCAGCTCGAGACCCAGGAAGGGGAAACCGGCATCGGGATAGACATTGGCCTCGATCCGCTGCCCACCAACGAAGAGCACCAGATCGCGGTCGACTCCGAGCTCGATCAGAGCCTCGCCTACCGCCAGCCCAGGAAACACGTGGCCACCGGTGCCGGCTGCGGCGATGAGAAAAGTCATGTCTTCGGCGGGACTCCGGCCTGGGCGATGTTGACCAGGATGCCGAGTGCGGCCATGGACACGATCAACGCAGTGCTCCCATACGAGACAAAGGGGAGAGCGATTCCGGTGATAGGCATCACACCGAGCACACCACCAACGTTGACCAGGGCCTGGAACGACAGCCAAGCCGTGATGCCGGCGGCGACCATTCTCCCGAATCGATCGGGGGCACGAGAGGCCACCAACCAACCGGCCAGGGCCAGCACCACGAAGAGGCCGATGACCGTCAGGGCGCCGATCAGCCCGGTCTCCTCGCCGATGATGGCGAAGATGAAATCGGTGTGGGCGTTGGGAAGGTAGAACCAGCGGGCGCGGCTCGCACCGAGCCCCACGCCGAAGATCCCACCGTTGGACAGGGCGTAGTAACCCTGGATCAGCTGGTAGCCATCCCCGCTGGCGTTACCCCAAGGGTCGAGGAACCCGGCAATTCGATCGACCCGGTACTCATCGCTGAAGGCCAACAGCCAGGCCACCCCGACGACCATCACCGATAGAAGGAGCACATACTTGAACGGGGCGTCGGAGGCCAGGATCACTGCCATGGCAGCGGCACCGATGATGATCGTGGTGCCCAGGTCTGGCTGCAGCATCACGAGGCCGCCGACAACACCAACGGTGAAGACGACGGGGACCACGAAGTGCCCGAAGGTCGTCAGGAGCTTGTGCTTCTTCTCGAGCAGGTAGGCCAGGATGACGATCACCGAGACCTTGGCCAGCTCCGAAGGCTGGAAGCTGAACTGCCCGAGGTACAGCCACCGCTGGGCCCCACCGATGACCGGTCCCATCGCGAGGACTGCCACCAGGAGCCCAACCGAGGCCACGAACGCCGGGATTGCCAGTCGCCGGTAGAAGCCATAGGGGATCCGGCTGGTGATCAACAAGGCGATCGTGCCGATTCCCACCCCGAACAGCTGACGTTTGAAGAAGAAGAATCGATCCTGCCCTTGATCGATGGCCACTGCCGAGGACGCCGATTGAGTGGCACCCAGACCGATCACGACCAGGACCACAACCAGGACCAGAAGCGTGGTCGCCGTTCGATTGTTGATCTTGAGCAACTCGGCCCGGTCTCGCGCCGCCGCCCGCACCCGGGCGATCGAAGTGACGTTCGCTGTCATCTGGCTGGTGCCTCCTCGGTGATCTTCCGGACCAGCTGCGAGAACCTCTCGCCCCGGCTCTGGTACGACTCGAACTGGTCGAAGCTGGCGCACCCCGGTGCCAACAGCACCGTGTCGCCGGGCTCCGCCAGTTGTGAGGCCATTTCCACCGCGTTCACCAGATCGCCGGCGAGCCGGCCCCGTTCCCCGGCGGCCTCGACCAGCAGTGGCCCGGCGTCTCCGATGCCGATCAAGACACGAACCCGTGGCTCGAGGGCGAGCGGTCGGAGGTCGAGACCCTTGGATAGCCCTCCGGCAATCAACACCACAGAGTCATGAGCTCGAATCGACGCGAGGGCGGCATGAGGGTTGGTGGCCTTCGAATCGTCGATCCATGTCACCCCATGGGCACGAGCGACCAACGTTCGCCGGTGGGGGCCCGGTGTGAAGGTCCCAGCCGTCTTGACTACCGCTTCGGGGCTGGCACCCATGCGCAGGGCGAGGGCGGCGGCCGCTGCCAGGTTGACCAGATGTGTGGGGTCGTTCGATGTGAGATCGCCGATCGACATCGACATCTCCCCGATGACGAGGCGACCGTGATCGACTCCCCCTCCCCCTGGGGGCAGATGATCCCCCGATACCGGGAACAGCTCGCTCCTGGCGCCTGAGACGATTGAGGAGGCGCCCAAGTCGTCGGCGTCATAGACCAGGAGGTCTTCCTCGCCCTGGTTGAGAAAGATCCGTGCCTTGGCCGATCGATAGGAGTGCTCGGAACCGTGCCAGTCGAGGTGGTCGACCGATACGTTGGTGATAGCCGCGGCAATCGGGTGGAACTGCTCGCAAAACCGAAGCTGAAAGCTGGAGACCTCGACCACAACGGCTTCGTGGCCCTCGTCGACGTGATCTGACAGGGCTGATCCGATGTTTCCGGTCGCCGGCGCATCGATCCCGGACTCGATCAGCATGGCCGAGGTGGCCTCGGTCACGGTCGTCTTGCCGTTGGTTCCGGTGATGGCCGCAACAGGGACATCGAGATGGCGCCAGGCGAACTCGATCTCACTCCAGACCGGGAGACCCGATTCCAACGTCTCCACGATCGGTAGGGAGCGCTCGGAGAATCCGGGGCTGGCGATCACCAGGTCGACCCCATTGAGCAGAACGGGGTCCCATTCGCCGCCGGCCACCGAGAAACCCTCATTCAATAGTCCCAGGGAGGGACCCTCGGAATAGACGGTGACCGCCATGTCACGACTTCGGGCCAGCCGGGCCGCAGCCACACCGGAGACCCCGGCGCCGAGCACCAGCACCCGCGTCACAACAGCCCCTCGAGAAGGAGGAAGTCGCCGTAGAAGAATCCGAGCCCGAGGGCGACACCGATACCGGTCAAGATCCAGAACCTGATCACCACGGTCGTTTCCGGCCAACCACCGAGATCGAAGTGGTAGTGCAGCGGCGACATCCGGAAGATCCGCTTGCCGAACATCTTGAAGCTGGCCACTTGCAGGATCACCGAAGCGGTCTCCGCCACGAATATGGCGCCGAGGACTGCCAGGAGAAGGTGGGTGTTGGTGAGCAAGGCCAGTGCTGCCAACAGGCCGCCGATGCCTTGGGCACCCACATCCCCCATGATGATCTTGGCCGGTGGCGCGTTCCACCAGAGAAAGCCCAGTATCGCACCGAACATCGCCGCCGAGACGATCGCCAGCTCGAGTGGATCCACCGCCTGATAGACCCCCGGATCGCGGAACGGTGGCTGGTTCCTGAACTGCCAGAAGGCGATCACCGTGTACGAGGCCACCACCAGGGCCGACGCCCCACCGGCCAACCCGTCCATTCCATCGGCCAGATTCACCCCGTTGGCCGCACCGGTGAGCATGAACAGGACCCAGATCACGAAGAAGGCGCCGAGATCGATGCCAAGGGGGCGAACGAAGGAGACCTCAGTGACCACCCCGGCCATCGAAGCTCCCCATGCAAAGAGCGCGGCGATCGCCAACTGGCCTCCGAATTTCGCCGCCTTCGACAGCCCGAGACTCCTCTGGTTCGAGAACTTGATCCAGTCGTCGAGCAGCCCGACCACGGCCATGCCGGCGAGAGCGAACACGGCAAGAAGACCCCCCGAGCTCATCGGCTGGAACTCGAACTCGATCCGCCCCGAAGGAGCGAGCAACCGGATGTGTGACGCGGTATAGCCGATGATCGCCGCCGAGACGAACACCACTCCCCCCATGGTCGGGGTTCCCTGCTTGTGACCATGCATCCCGACGATCTCGTCCTGGATGAATTGACCGATCTCGCGGCGACGGAAATAACGAATGGCGTAGGGAGTCCCGAAGATCGACACCAGAAGACCGACCGCAGCGGCAATGAGAAGCGATATCACAGGGACATGCTCCCTGAATCGGGCCCGGATTCGGGGGAACTCGCACCAAGGCCGAGCAACTCCCTCGCCACATCCCGATCGTCGAACGGAAACACACGGCCATCGATCTCCTGGCCTGTCTCGTGACCTTTGCCCAGGATGAGCACGACGTCGCCTCGTTCAGCCGAGCCAATCGCCCTGGCGATGGCGCGACGCCGGTCGACCTCGAGCACCGCTTCAGCCGTCGTGGCGCCGGCCGCCACGTCACTCAGTATCCGATCGGGATCCTCGGTTCTCGGATTGTCACTGGTGATGATGGTGACGTCCGCTTCCGACGCGGCCCGGCCCATGAGCGGCCGCTTCTCACGGTCCCGATCGCCTCCCGCCCCGACCACGGCGATGACGCGACCGTCGGAGAGCGCCCGGGCGACCGAGATCGCCTCGTGGATTCCATCCGGCGTATGGGCATAGTCGACCACGACACTGATCCCTTCCCGCTCCCCTACCAGTTCGAACCTGCCCGGGACGCCCCTCAACTCACTCAATCCGAGGACGATCTCATCGAGACTCGAGCCCAAGGCGAGGCAGCAACCGACCGCCACCAACGCGTTCTCGACATTGAACGCACCTATCAGCGACGAGCTGACCACCGCGGTGCCCACGGGCGTGACGAGCTGAAACGACGTCCCGTCGAACGAAGAGTGGATGTCGCCGGCGCTCACCTCGCCGTGCCGCCCAATCAGGATTTTCGGTCCCCTGACCCAATCCGCGATGTCAGCCCCGACGGGGTCGTCGACGTTGATGACCGAGGTGCCGACGTCGAAGTCACGGAACAGACGCTCCTTGGCGGATCGGTAGGACTCCATGGTCCCGTGAAAGTCGAGGTGATCCTGGGAGAGATTGGTGAATGCCGCCACGGCAAAACGAGTAGACGCCACCCGGTTCATATCGAGCGCGTGCGAGGAGATCTCGGCCGCGATCAGCTCGGCGCCAAGATCTCGCATGGTGGCGAGCAGCCGTTGGAAGTCGGTCGCCTCAGGAGTCGTGCGCTCTGAGGGAATGACTGTCGACCCGACCCTGGTCTCGACGGTGCCGATGAGCCCGGCAACACGGCCGGCAGATCGCATCAGAGATTCGATGTAGTGAGTGACGGTGGTCTTGCCGTTGGTCCCCGTCACCCCGATCACCGCAACTTGGTGGGATGGGTCGTTGTGGACTTCGGCCGCGATCACCGACATCACCGCTCTGGTGTCGTCGACGATCAACTGGCCGGCGTCGATCGGCATCGGATGCTCCACGGCAACTGCCGGTGAGCCGGAGGTCACCGCGGCCTCCACGTAGTCGTGACCGTCGTGTTCGGCTCCGCGCACCGCGACGAAGAGCACTTCGGGACCCGCGCTCCTCGAATCGTGCGTGACATCGGCGAGCCAGGTGTCGGGGTCACCTATCACCTCGCCTCCGACCCGCCGGGAGACCTCTCCCAGCGTGCTACCCATTGTCGGCATCGGGTGTGACTCCCAACCGGTGAAGCGCCTGCTCCATGACCTCGGCGAACACGGGAGCAGCTGACGCTCCACCGGTGCGGTACTCGAAGGATGGTGCGTCGATCAATACCGCAACCACGACCTTGGGATCGTCTATGGGGGCCATACCGACGAAGGAGGCGCGGGTGACCTCGGTGTACCGCCGCCCGTCGTCGCTCAAGACATTCGCCGTTCCCGTCTTCCCCCCGACCCGATACCCATCGATGCCGGCCGCCTGACCCGTGCCCTCGTCCACCACGTTGGCTAGGAGCTCCTGCATCAGCCGGGCCGTCTCTTCGGAGACGACCCGTCTGGTCTCGAGACCGCTGACATCCTCCTTGCCATCGACATCGGTCTTCGAGGCGACGATGTGTGGCTTGGTCCAGACCCCGTCATTCCCGATGGCCGCATAGGCCGCGGCCATCTGCAAGGGCGTGGCGGCGACCGAGTAGCCGATGGCGGCCGACGCCCAGCATGTCTCACAACCCGCCTCGAAGTTGAGGAAACCCGGTGCCTCGACCGAGTAATCCACCCCGGTGATCGAACCGAGCCCGAACTTCTCGATATACCCCTTGAGTCGGTCCTCGCCGAGCTTCTCGCCGATCAGGATGGTGCCCACGTTCGAAGAGCGGGTGAAGATGTCGGCCACCGTCATGTCGGCCGTGTCGTGCTTGTCGAAGTCCTGATAGCAACCGTAGACATCATCATCTCCGTCACGGCAGGCGCCTTCGCGTAGCTCCAGGACGTCGGCAACCTGAGGAATCCAGGTCCCAGTCCTGACCTCGCCCTCCTCCAGGGCCGCGGCCACCGTGATCAGCTTCTGGGTCGATCCAGGCTCGTACACGTTGCGGACTATGAAGTTGGAGAAGCTGTGGCAGGTCGGGTCTGCCTCCAGGTCACAGGTTGCGTCCACCGTCTTTCGGGTCTGAGGGTCAAACACCGGAGCCCCGGCCATGGCCAGGATGCCGCCATTCTCGACATCCAGCACGACAATCCAACACGAGTCGGCCTGGGTCCGCTCAACCGCCGACAGACAAGCCTGCTGCGACTGATACTGAAGGGGCAGATCGACGGTGGTGTTGAGATCGGTGCCTGGCACCGCGGGAACGATGTCGCTTATGCCCTGGGGGATGATTCGGCCCTCGAGATCACGCTCGAAGACCGCCTTGCCCGGGGTGCCGCGGAGCTCCTCGTCGTACACGAACTCGAGGCCCTCCAGCCCGTTGCCATCGATATCGACGAAACCGGTCACGTGTGAGGCCACCTCGCCTGCGGGGTAGATCCGGGTCGCCTCCGGATGGGCATGAAGACCACGGACCTGCAGGGCCGTGATCTGCTCGGCCAGACCCGGCTCAACCTGACGTTTCAAGTAGACGAAGTCACGATCCGAGGTCAGTCGCTGGTAGAGGCTCTCGGAATCGACCCCGAGCAAGCCACCGATCTGTTGCGCTACCCACAGGGGCTCTTCGATCTGGGCCGGGTTGGCCCAGATGCTCTGCGCTTCGACGGTCATCGCCAGAAGCTCGCCGTTGCGGTCGAAGATCTTGCCTCGTTGTGGAGCCAAGTCACGGGTCACGAGTCGTTGGCTCAGGCCCTGATCGGCGAGATCCGCCGCCTGCACCACTTGCACCTGCACCAGGCGATAAGCCATGCCGAGCCACGCCGCCACCAGGAACAATCCGATGAGTGCGACACGCACCTTGCCCGATGTGGGTCGGCCGGTAGCCTTGCCGCTGGCCACGACCTAGGTTCCCAGCCGTGACTCCGGTGGTTCGAAGCGATCTGCTCCGTCCGCGAGCCCGGCTCCAGCGCGCCGTCGGGTCATCATTGTGTTTCGCTTTCGTTGTCGATTGAGGCAACCGCGGCGCCTTGACCGAGGTCGACCAGGAGCTGGCGGGTGTCGACGGGGATCACGAGACCCAACTCCTCGGCGAGCGGAGCGATCCGGGCCGGGTTCTCGAGACGGGCGATCTCGAGCCGGAGCTGTTCGTTGATCGCTCCTTGCTCCTCGATCGCCCGGGTGAGCTGGTCCAGCTCGAAGGCGGATTTGTCCAGAGATGTGCGGGCAAAACCCAGTCCCAGGAAGGCCACTACTCCAATGAGGACCATGATCATCCACGGAGCCAGGGTGACCCGCTGGGGTCGCCGGCCCTTTAGCACTCTCAAGTTCTCCTTGGCCGACGGGGCTCGAAGCGGGAGCGCGGTCATGCCGCCACCTTCTCCGCTGCGCGCATCACCGCAGAGCGTGCCCTGTTGTTGGACGCGATCTCGTCGGCCGAAGCGCGTATCGGCTTGCGAGTGAGGATCCGCAACTCTGCGCTCTTGCCACACCCACAAACCGGGAGCTCCGGTGGGCAGGTGCACCCGGTCGATCCTTCTTTGAACCGCTGCTTGACTATCCGGTCCTCCAGTGAGTGATAGGAGATGGCGACCACGCGGCCCAGGGGCATCACCACGTCGATCGCCTGGTCGAGCCCTTGGGCTATCGCCTCCAACTCGCTGTTTACAACGATTCGCAGCGCCTGAAAGGTCCGTCGGGCGGGATGTCCCACCCGACGGCGGGCCGCAGGCATTGCGTCGGCGATGACGGTGGATAGCTGGCTGGTGGTCTGAAGGGGGCGTCCGGAGACGATGGCTCGTGCGATCCGACCGGCGAGTGGTTCCTCACCGAAGCGCCGGATGACATCGGCGAGCCGGTCCTCCGGCCATTCATTGACGATTTCTGCCGCGCCAAGGGTCGCGTCGGGACCCATGCGCATGTCCAGCGGTCCTTCCTTCCGATACGAGAATCCCCGATCTGCCCGGTCGAGCTGATGTGAGGAGACTCCGAAGTCGAAGAGGACCGCCGATACCGGGAGGTCTGTGGATGTGGACACCAACTGCCCCAGATCAGAGAAGTTGCCCTGGACTGCGAGCACACCGAGCTCCCCGGCGTTGGCCAGGGCCTCGGGATCGCGGTCTATTCCGATAATGGTCACGTCTTCTCCGAACTCATCCAACAAACGGCGACTGTGTCCCCCACCACCGAAAGTCGCGTCCACCACGACTCCCGGCAGCACCGGGGCCAACAGATCGACCACCTCCTGCTCCAGAACCGGCCGGTGATAGTCCCGGTCTCTGTTGTTCCGGTCCTGGCTCATGGCCAGCCCCCCGGGCGCTGGTACCAAGGAAGCGGGCGGAGTCAGGGGCCTTCCTTTGGTTCCGGGGGGCTGGCGATGACCCAGCCGACTGGTGATACGGGTTACTCGTCCTCCTCGAGATAGCTCTCATCGCCGGCAGCCCGGTCGGCCAGGTACCGCTCGCTGTTCCACAACTCGACATGGTCGAAGACCCCGATGACAGTGATCTCGGTCGAAGTGTCGAGCCCGGCGAACCTGCGCAGATCGGGCTTGACCAGGACCCGGCCCGACTTGTCCAGTATTTGCGGGTCGGCGCCGGAGAACACAGTTCGGGAGAAACGTCGCCCGGAGCGGTCCTGGGGCATGGCCCTCACCTCTGCCGCCCTTGCCTCGAACTCAGCGGTCGGGAAGAGTGCGAGCTGACCATCCTGTCCCTTGGCAACGACACAACCGTCTTCGAGACGACGGCGAAACCCGGAGGGCATGACCACCCGGCCCTTCTCGTCGAGGCTGTGGAAGTACTCACCGAGGAACACTTCTGGTTATCTCCGTCCATTCTGATTGCTCCATCCCCTTCTCGCTGGGGCGCTGACCCCGATCTCATAGGTCAGGTCGCCACTATGACCCACTTTGCCCCACTTGTCAACCCTTTCCCCCACCTAGGCCCATCAAGGCCCCCGACGATGCCACCAGGTCGCCAGGATGAAGATGCCCGAGGGAGAAGACCAGACCGGCTCTAGAGCTCTGGTCTAGGGTTGAGTCGTGGTGCGGGGAGCCTCGCCGGTGGTCAGAGGGCGGTACCACCAACTCACGTCGTGCCACTGGTCGAATTTGAATCCCACCCTGGGGAAAACCCCGATTCGACTGAACCCAACCGAAGCGTGAAGAGCTTCGCTGGCGGGGTTGGGCAGGGCGACCCCGGCGTAGGCGTTGGCATAGCCCCAATCCCGGGCCAGGTCCAACAGAGCGGTGTAGAGGGTCTTCCCCAAGCCCTGACCACGATGGTCGGCGTCCAGGTACACGGTGGTCTCCACCGACCAGTGATACGCCGGCCGCTGTCTATGCACTCCCGCGTAGGCGTAACCGAGGACCGAGCCCTCACCGTCCTCGAAGACGATCCATGGATAGGTCCGGGACACATTCTCGATTCGACGAGCCATCTCCTCGGGGCTGGGGGGCTCCATCTCGAAGGACACCGCCGTCTCCCTCACCACCGGGGCGTAGATGGCTGCCAGTTGGGCGGCATCCTCAGACCTGACGTATCGGATCCCGGCCATGGATGGCTATCAAGCAACCTCGAGATAGGGATGCCAGGCTGGGTCGACCTGAAAACCAGTCGAGGCGTAGATCCAGGCGTAACGACGCGGGGGCCCAGGATTGCTGTTGAGACGAAGCCCGGCTTCCGTCGGCAATCGGTCCCCCTTGTAGATGTTGCACGGGCGACAGCAGGCCACGACGTTCTCCCAGGTGTGGTTGCCACCCTTGGATCGAGGAAGCACATGATCGAGCGACTCGGCCGGCCCTCCGCAGTACTGACAGCGGTGACCGTCGCGGCCGAAGACGGCACGGCGGGTAACCGGGGCCGTTCGGCGATACGGGACTTTCACGAACCGATTGAGCCGGACCACCGAGGGAACGTCGACCAACGCGCTCTCCGAGCTCCAAACCTCGTCCTTGCCCACGACGATGCTGGCCTTCTGGTTCAGCACGAGGACGACTGCCCTGCGCGCGGTCACCACCGAGAGCGGTTCATAGCTGGCGTTTAGTACGAGAACCCTGGCCATATGGTGCGCTTGTCGCTTGGAGCGACGTTACCAACCAGAAGAAGTCAATTCCGCATCTTTGCGCCCGATTCGACGTCGAGGACGCCAATTGCCTTGCCCACGGCCTGGGCGAGAGCGTAGGTCCGGCCGAAGGCCAACTCGCCGGTACCGACACGCTCGGTGACACCGTCTGATGCGGCGACACGCAGCGTGTCTCGATCGGCCAGCGACACGTCGACGATCTCGACCGGGATCTTGCCCAGCACCTGGCACCAGGCGTCGGACAGGCCCTGGGCGATAGCGGCTGGTGTAGGTGGGACAACCCGAACCGATCTGACAGAATGACCGAACACCTCGACCCGAACCCCACCCTTGACGGGAGTGACCTCGACGGCAACACCGATGTCCACTCCCAATCGGCCGATGCGTGACTGCCCGATGTGGAGCATTGGGTGATCGTGAGAACGCACCCCGTACGCCACCAGGAGCTCCCTCACCCGCTCCAACACCTCGGCCTCGTCGGCCTCATCCTCGAGTTTGACCTTGATACCTGTGTCGACATCGTCGAGATCGAGCGAAACCGAGGCGACACCGGGTATGTCCTCGAGACGCGCTCTGAGTTTTGCTCTCACGAAAGGGCCCGCATTCGTCGCCGCCATTTGAGATAAGACTCCACATCCTCGTGTCGGGTTTCCGACATGCCGGCGCCGTATGCGGTATGAAACCTCCAGTCGATGTACACCGAAGAGGGAAGCACACCACGATGAGCCCGCATGGCGAAACCGGCCCGAAAGGCCTCCCAGAGCAAGACAGGCCGACGAGTCAACGCCAGCAACACTCCACCAAACCCCTGCCCAACGCTCATGAAATGGCCACTCCCGCTGCTCAGTCTAGCTCCCACAACGGGCAGTCATCGGTAGAGTCTCGGCGCAAGGAGACAACGCGGGAGCTTGATTTGACCGAGGTATCACCACAGCAGATCGAGGTGTTCAGCGAGCGTTTCGATCGGATCGCCTCCAATGTGGAGAAGGTCATCCAAGGAAAACGGGATGTGATCGAGCTGGTGTTGTTGGCGCTGGTGGCTGAAGGGCACGTCCTGGTCGAAGACGTGCCCGGGGTCGGCAAGACCCAACTGGCCAAGTCGGTGGCCCGCTCGATTCACAGCTTGTTCCAACGCATCCAATTCACACCCGATCTCCTGCCCTCCGACGTCACCGGTGTCTCGGTCTGGGACCGAAACCGCAACGAGTTCGAGTTCAAGCCTGGGCCGATCTTTGCCAACATCGTGGTTGGTGACGAGATCAATCGCGCCAGCCCGAAGACACAATCCGCCCTTCTCGAGGCGATGGAAGAACGGCAGGTGACCTCCGACGGAGTCACCCGCGCCCTCCCCCTGCCCTTCATGGTCATGGCCACCCAGAACCCACTCGAGCACGAGGGCACCTACCCGTTGCCCGAGGCACAGCTCGACCGATTCATGATGAGAGTGGTCATCGGCTATCCCAGCCGACAGAAGGAGCTGGAGATCCTTGACACCCATGGTGTGCGGTCCACCTTCCTCGACCTCGAGCCGGTGGTATCCGTCGAGGAAGTCGACGAGATGGTGGGGATCGCCCGCGCAGTCTCGGTCTCCCAATCGGTGAAGACCTACATCGTCGACCTGGTCGAGGGGACCCGCACCCATGCCGATGTCCTGCTCGGTGCCTCTCCCCGCTCGGCTCTGTTCCTGCAGCGACTGGCGCGGGCGCGGGCGGCAGCCGCGGGACGCGAGTACGTGACTCCCGACGATGTCAAAGCCCTGGCCCATCCCGTGCTGGAGCACCGCATGGGTCTCCGGCCCGAGGCTCAAATGCGTGGTGAGTCGCTTCCTGAGGCGATCGACGAGCTAATGACCCGGCTTCGTGTCCCCGGAACCACGGCAAGGATCGCAACCTGATGCCCACTCTGCGAGGCTGGGCGCTCTCCGGGGCCGGTCTCGCCCTCATCCTCCTCTGGTATGCCCTCGGGGAGGCCGAACTTCTCTTGGCCGGGCTCTTCCTGCTGATAGCCCAGTTGGTGGCGCTCGGATACGTGCGGAGCCGCAAGCCCGAGCTGGAGGTGAACCGGCGGCTGGGCTCGTCGACCGTGCACGACGGCGAAACCACCACGGTCACCTTGCTCATCGAGAATCGGTCACGACATGCGATCAGCTACCTGACCATCGACGACGACGTCAACCGTCTCGGAGTAGCCACATTCGAGGTTGCCCGTCTCAAGAAGCGGGAGACAACCACGGCCACCTACCGTGTGACCTGCCGGCCAAGAGGGGTCTACCGCGTCGGGCCCACCATGGTCAGGGTCAATGACCCATTGGGTTTGGCCGAGTTGAGCGGAGGAAGCGGGCCGGTGGACAGGATCGTCGTCTACCCGGCGGTAGAAGAGCTCAACGGCTTTCCCATCATCCGCGGACAGGATCCCGCCATGCAAGCGTCGAGACCGGAGCACAGCACCAGAGGCGGCGAAGACTTCTACACGCTCAGGGAATACCAACGTGGCGACGATCTGCGACGAGTCCACTGGCCGTCTTCGGCCAAGACCGACGAGCTGATGATCCGCCAGTTGGAGACACCCTGGCAGTCACGCGCCCTGGTTCTGCTCGACGTG
>Ga0214472_10000663_pt1 | contig 41648 bp, 62 predicted proteins | sample RVTome_6_FD_207662 | JGI IMG/M metagenome (GOLD analysis project Ga0214472, IMG submission 207662) | Soil microbial communities from uranium-contaminated site in the Upper Colorado River Basin, Wyoming, United States - RVT140D175 | ecosystem: Environmental > Terrestrial > Soil > Contaminated >...
GTCAACAACAAACCCACCCGCGCGCGCCGGCGCGACGGCCGCGCGCCCAAGGTCGGGCAGGCGTTCATCGGCTACACCGGCCAGCGCACGAAGGGCTGCAAGCGCCTGGTGATCGGAGTCATCGCCGAAGTCCTCCCGATCGAGATCTCGCCGTCTGGCATCCACCTCAACGGCCGCCAGCTCGAGCTCGACGCAGCGAATCGCCTCGCCGTCCTGGACGGCTTCCAGCACGTAAACGAGATGGTCGGCTGGTTCATCGAGCACCACGGTCGGCACTTCGTCGGTCACCTGATCCGCTGGCTCTGATGCGCCCACTCACCTACGCCGCCGCCGCCGAGCTCGCCGGCGTGAGCGTGCGCACCGTCAAGCGCGAGGTCGCCGACGGCCGCCTCATCCCGACCCGGATCCGCGGCTGCGTTAGAATCCTCGCGTCCGATCTCGAAGCCTACCTGCAAGCCCGCCGCGCACCCGCATGCCCGTCCGCCGTCACGGCAAAGGCTGGGAAGCCCGCGTGCAGCACCTTGGGCGTCGGATTAGCCGCACTTTTAGGTCCAGGCCGGACGCGCTCGAGTTCGAGCGCCGCACGCGCCACCGCGTCGACGATCGTCGAGTTGGCCGCGCATCGCGCTACAGCATCGAGGAAGCGCTCGAGCGCTGGCTGACCGGCGAGGCGCGCGCGCTGCGCACCGAGCGGGATCTGCGCAACAAGGTCCGCGTCATGCTCCCCCACATCGCCGGCCGCGCCCTCGAGGAGGTCGGCGACGCGGCCGAGGCCGTGAAGCGCGCCGGCCTTGCCGACAAGCTCGCGCCGGCGACGATCAATCGGCGCCTGGCGATCCTGCGCCGCGTCGCGAACCTTGCCTGCAACCAATGGAACTGGCTCGACGTCGCCGTCGCTCGCCGCGTGCAGCTGCTGCCCGGCGAGCGCGCGCGCCACGTCTATCTCACGCCGGCGCAGGTGAAGCGCCTCGCCGCGGCCGCCGGCGACCGGCGCGTGGCCGATGCGATCCTCCTGGCCGCGACCTCCGGCCTGCGCCGTAGCGAGCTGCTGCGCCTCGAGGCCGGCGATCGGCGCGCCGGCGTCCTGCAGGTGACCGTCTCGAAGAACGACCGCCCGCGTCTGGTGCCGCTGCCGCCCGAGGCGCGGCGCGTACGGCTGCCGCTCGATCTGACGGTGGACGAGCTGCGCAAGGGCTTCGATCGCGCGCGCGCCCGCGCCGGCATGAACGAAATCCGCTTTCACGACCTGCGCCACACCTACGCGAGCTGGCTGGTGCAGGCCGGCGTGCCGCTCGCCGCGGTGCGGGACCTGCTCGGGCATTCGAGCCTGGCGGTCACCAGCCGCTATGCGCACCTGGCGACCAAGGACTTGCGGCAGGCGGTCAACAAAGGGATCTCCGGGAAACTGCGCCGCCGCTGGCGGGGCACTGGCGGGGCCGGGGATGAGGCGGGATTAAAAAAGTGATGTAACTTATTGATTTATTGGTAGGCCGTGGCGGATTCGAACCGCCGACCAACGGATTAAAAGCCCCGCGCGGCACGCCTTGGCACTCTGCCCACAGAGGGCAGGAGGGTGCCTGAACCGCCCAGGAAGGCCCCACCGGCGGGGCTGGGGCGGGGCAGGCTCCAGAACGCGTCAGGATCGCGTAGGAGCGGCGCTCCGGCGGGACATACAAGGACAAGCGCGGCGCCAGCCGCGCCCAGCAGGCGCCACGCACGCAGGCCGCCCGTGTCGCCTGCGCCTGAAACGGCAAAACGCCCGGACCCCTCGCGGGATCCGGGCGTCTCTCTTCTTACCGATGTCCGAAAGCTGTTTTCCTCTGATGGTTCTACTTCTTCATCGGCGCCTCCATGCGTGGTTGTCGGTCGATCCGGTACAGATGCCTGGACGGGCGGGCGCCGGCGTCGCCCACGGGCGCGCGAGGAGGAAGGAGAAGCGTGCGCGACCGCACGCCGGGCCCGCCCGGTTGTTACTTGCGCGTGAGCAGCGCCCCCAGGGCCGCGAGCGGCCCGGCTGGCGGTGTCTGCCCCGCGGCGACCTGCTTGTCCTTCGAGCGCTCATGCACGGCCACGCCGAGCACCGCTAGCGCGATGCCCCACATCGCCGAGAGGCTTCCCATTGCGGCGATCACGGTCCCGGCCTGCGCCGGATCGGTGACGATCACATAGGAGCAGGCGACCATGAGCGTCACCCAGGTCAGGGCCACGCAGTAGCCGAAGGTCGGCCGCCAGCGCCTGACATACGCGTCGCCGGACGCGGCCTCGGCCCGGATCGTCTCGTTAACCGCCTCGAGCCGCTTGGTTTCCTCCTGATACAGCGACAGGGCTTGGGCATTGACCGCATTCTGGTACTCCAGCAGCTTGGCGGGGTCGGCCTTCAGGGCTTGCAGTGCAGCGTCCTCGGTTGGAGCTCCGGTCACTGCCTTGGCGACCGAGGACACGACTTCCGCGGCCTTGTTGGCGGTTTCGCTCTTCGAGAATAGCCCCATGATGGCCGGGGCAAGCTGTGCGAGTCCGAGGATGGCGGGATGCATGTCAGTAGCTCCAGAGGTGAGGACGTGGCTGCCCGGGTGCGTTCGGCAGGTCGTCGAAGTGCAGGAACCGGGCACTGCCCTTCTGATTGATGCCGCGCCCGGTGATGCCGAGGTTCATGGTGTAGGACAGTTCCAGCAGGAGGTCAGCGTCCTGGTGCGAGCACTCGAAGTCGATCGCCCGGCCGGTCGTGTGCGGCCCGGTCAGGCTCCGGGTGGCGCTGACTTTCGCGTTGTACGTCGGGCAGCGCGCGGCGCTGTTCACCTTCATGGGCTTGCCGAACGCCTCGCGCAGTTTCTGCATCTTGTCCATGAACCCCTGCTGCGGCAGCATCCCGCAGCCGCAGGAACAGGTGAGCTTCGGGTCGCCAGCTATCGTGAAGTTCGGTGTCATCAGCCCTCCCTCCCGAGTTCGCCCAGCCGCTCCGTGCAGCGGTTGTAGGCGCGCTGCATGGCGTCGTCGATCGGCAGGCCCTCGTGCCAGGCAAGCCGCGCCTCGTGCGCGATCGCGGTCGCGAGCGCCTGGCCCCGGTGGGCGTGGCGCCGGCGCACGTCCGCGATCACCAGCTCGCGCTTCGCCTGCATGTCGCGCGCCCATGTGACCGAGCCGATCAGGCCGGCGAGCTCGCGGCAGTCCACCACCAGGCCGCGCGGCTGCGCCTGGGCGAGGCCGATCACCGAGCACAGCCCGATGACGATCACAGCGATCACGATGTACTGGCGCAGGGTGAGCTCCGGCCACCTAGTCGGCGGCACCAGGTCGTCGAAGGGCGACTTCATGCTCAGTCCCGGTCTCTGCGCCCTGCCGCCGAGCGCCCGGCGTTCGCCCTGCGCTCGGCGCGGATCTCGCCCTGCATGTCCCTGATCTCCTGCAGGATGAGGTTCACTTTTTCGTTGATCTGCTCGGCCTTGCTGTCGAGCTTGTTCAGCTTCTCGCCGGTCGCGCTCCGGTCCTCGACCTGGCGCTTCTCGATCGTGTCGATCCTCTGCTTCTGCGCGCCCGCGTCCATCGCGAGCAACCCGAAGCCTCCGAGCGCCCCGAGCGCGGCCACAGCGACCGTGATGGAGGCGAAGGAGATGCCGCGCCGGTCGTCACCGCGCAGCTTGCGCATCACAGCCTGCGCGAAGGCGTGCGTGCGGCCGTTGTCGTGATGCTCGTCGCTCATCATTGCTCCCTAGCAGTGTTTCCCGCGTGGATCGAACTGATCGAGCAGGTGCTCGCAAATCCATTCTGCGAGGTACGCGCGCCAGCTCCCGGCATAGGCCGGGGCGTGGTATCGCTTGAGCCTCGCAGTGAGCATGAGTTCCTGCGGAAGTTGGAGAAATAGCGCGCTCGCCACCGTCCAGTTCACGACCACGTCGAACACCGCGGCGAGCAGGAACAGCGCGCACCCGTGCACCTTCGCGATTGGGTGCATCGTCTTGAGGTGCGGCTGCAGCCCCATCGCCATGATGTAGAGCGCCCACAGCAGGACGAGCGCGGCGTAAGCTTGAACTCCAAGCATGACGGCTTCGATCATCGGATTGCCTCTTTCGAGTTTCTGCCAGCAAAGGGCTATGATTCACGGCACGCCTCAAAGGAGGATCACGCCATGCGCTTCATCGTTATCCTGCTGTCCGCCGCTCTCGCCGGCTGCGCATCGCAGCAGACTGTCAATTTGCTGCCGCGTGGCGATGCTGAGCGCGGCAGCGGGACGCTCGACCGGCTCACCAACGACCTCGTCGTCACCGTCGGAGACAAGACTTACAAGGGAAAATCGATGTTGCGCACGGCCACTACGACGTCGTGGGGATTCCTCGGACCGCGGACGTCGACCAGCTACTCCGACCAGAGCACCGCCCTGTTGATCGGTGAGGGTGGCCAGATGCGCTGCGAGTTCACCTGGGACGCTATGATGATCCAGGCGACGGGCATTTGCGTCGACAGCAAGAACGCGACCTACGATCTGCTTATCAAGAACCCATGAGTTACACAGTTCGATGCAGGACATGACGCTCACCTGCATCTCGATCGGGGCGAAGATACTGAACGCGCTGCGCGGCTCTTAAACGGTCAGCTTCCAGCTCGCTGCGACCGCAATAACGTCGGGCGGCGTGGTGCGCACGAGCGGCACGTTATCGAGCGACAGATGCCCGTCGTGCAGGAGGCGTCCGAGAAACTCGCCGGCACGGTGAAGCCCCCACAGCTTTTCGGTGAGGCCGCCGACAGGATCGAGGAGCACCACCGTCTTCCCTGTGAGATCGTTGTCGAGAAACGGGTGCGGGATGAGCGGCATGTCCGCCTGCTTCAGCGCCTGCGTAACCTCGATCACCTCGGCCTCGCCGATCTTCGCGAGTTCGGCGTCCGCCGTGGCAGGATCGAGCAGCGCCTCGCGTGAGATCGGCACCGGCCGGATCTGCATGAGTCGACCATCCTTGGCGATGAAGGACGGCCGGATGTCCGTCGGCCCGTTGTTCGCCCAGGGCGGGTCTTCCGCGCCGTAGGTCGCGATCACCTTGCCGAGCGAGTCGAGGAGCGCGAACACGAAGATCGGCACTTCGCCATCGCCGAGGTCGTAGGGCGGTGAAGCCTGAATGTACCTCTGGCGCGCGCGCACCGTGTTTCCTCCGGCGCTCACTGCGAGACCGATGTTAGCCCGTAATCCTTGGCCCACAAGAACACCGATGTGTGCGTCCATAGTTATACCACCACCAACATCCACTCCGATAGTCGGATAGAAACCGTACTCCCCACCCGGGAGAGTCAAATTCGTATTACTGGTCGCGCTGGCTGTCACATCCCCGGTCGTGGTCTTCAGTTCTCCCTGCCCGACCGCCGCGTTGGCGATGCTGCCCTGCGTGATGACGTTGGGCTCGATGAAGGCGTCCACCAGCGACCAATCGGATACCGTGACGCCGTCGAAGAAGATCGTGCCGGTGGCCGACCCGGAGCCCGGGATGCCGCCGGTCAGCCGGATCTTGAAAAAACGCGCCGTCGCCGGCGCGGCGATCCGCACGCGGGTGAGCGTCGCCGCCGTCGGCGTGTCGGTATTGGTGACGATCGTTGAGGTCGAGATCAACGACTCGGCGCCGTCGTACCAGTTGATCTCTGCCTTGGACGAGACGTTGATCGCGCTCGCGGAGTTCCAGAGCTGGAAGATCAGATCCTTGCCACCGCACGCGACGAATTCGTTCGAGAGCGCATCACCACCGCCGTTCGCGAGTACGGTGCTGGTGAAGGATATCGACTTCGCCCCGTGGTGCCGCGTCGAGGCCGAGACCGCGTGCGAGCCGCCGGAAAAGTCCGTAAATATCCAGCCGCTCTCGCCCGACTCGAACGACCCGTTGCGCATCAGGTTCGGGCCCACCTCGATCTGCGCCGAGTTCGCCCCGTCGTGATTGTGGTCCTGCACCGCGCCCGCGAAGAAGCTCGCGCCGAGCCACTCGCGCAGGTGGACCAGGTCGTCCCTGATCCCCGTCATGAGCGTCGCATCGCCGGGCGAGTCTGGGTCTACAGCCGCGTCGGATATCGCTACCCACGCTTTCGAGATCGCGGGCATGTCAGCCCTTCACCACGACCTGCATCTGGCGCCGCACCGGCTCGCCCAGGCACTTGAGCAGGTAGCGGCGGTGAAACGGCATCGTTCCGCCAGGGAATCGATCCTCGAGCCCGGCGAAGACCTTGCAGTCCACGCACCGCGAGACCGGAGCGAGGTCGAAGCCCACGAGCGGGCAGGCGACGACGGCCGACTCGGGGATCTCGACCATCTCGTCGCGCTGCGACACCTGGCCGCCGTTCTTTCGCACTACCTGTTCCATTGCTCTCCTCCCTACGGAAATAGATACGCCGAGGTGCCGTCAGACATCACGGCGCCGTTGCTGATGTACCAGTAAGCGCGCTGCGCCTCGCTCGCCGCGCCGTAGTCGGGCTGCCCGTTCGGCGCGATGAAGGCGTAGCGCTTCTCGAATCCCGTCGTTCTCACCTGCGCCTCGAAGTGCGAGCCGCGGTCCACGATGCGCATCACCCGGCAGCGCTTGAGCTTCGCGTTGCCGTCGGCGTCCACGATCTTGCGCGTGGTGAGATCGGCGAGCTGCCCGAGCACCACCTCGTCGCGCGGGTCGAGCTTGTGCACCACGCGCCACGGCGCCACGCCAAGGCGCCGGAGCTTCCGGGCGACGTTCGCCTTCGCGAGGATCTCGTTCGCCGCGGTGAACCATCGCGACTGCCGCAGGTCCTGGCGCACGTCGTTGAAGCTGTTCGGTCCCTCGCGCACGGCGTCGATGAACATCTCGATCGTGCGGAAGTTCTGGCGTTTCTTCCGGTCCTCGGTGGCCGACACCAGGTCGAAGTCCAGCGCCGCGCGCGTGATGCGCTCCTCGTCCAGGCGCTGCGCGTCGGTCTCGCGCAGCATGAGCTGGTCGTCCGTGAGGGAGAACGAGGCCGCACCGAGCTCCGGCATGTCCACCTTGAACTTCACCTTCTGCTCGACCGGGTGCCACCAGGACATCATCATCACGTCCTTCAGCAGGTCGGCGTAGAGCTCGCTCGACTTCTCCGGGTCCGCGATGCAGACGGTGATGCGCGCCAGGCTCAACCAGTCGGTGTCCTCCTTCGCGAGCTGCGTGAGGTCGATGTAGGTGTCGGCGACCCCGCCCTCGTTCAGGATGTTCTGCGCGACGGTCTTCAGCGGCTTATCGATCCACACCCGGCAGAGCTGCACGATGTCCTTTGCCTTGTGGTCCGCGCGCGCCGTGCCGAACTGCGCCCGGTGGCTGCCGTCCGCCCAGGAGAGCGTGTCGACGCTCTTCGCCGTGTAGTTGATCACCTCGTCGCCGAGCCGCACGTACTCGGGCTCCGCGCCCGGGCTCGGGTACTGCGCACCCTTCCCGCTCGGCAGATCGAACTCGAGCGGCACCACCTCGTAGGTGCTGATCGCGTCCGGGATCACCTGCCAGTTGACCGACACGGTGGCCGTGCGCGTGACGCCGTCGTAGTCCGAGATCACCCGCCGCTGCCCGGCGCCGGTGTTCTCCAGGATGAACACCTCCTGTCCGTTGTAGAAGTCGTCGACCGCCGAGGCCTTCTCGCGCAGCACGATCGTGTTCAACGTCCCACCGCGCGCCGTGCCGGTGTCCGACACCGCGGCTAGATCCGCGAGGAGCTTCCCGTCCGTAGGCGCCGGGATCATCGTGCGATCGAGGAGCTTGACCAGGTCTGTGAGCACCGCCGTCACCGTACTCTGCCTGCTCGGTCCCCGCAGCGCATCGATGATGTAGAGCTCGGTCTGGAACGTGTCCCAGGACCAGGGCGTCACCACGTAGCCCTGCCGCAGCCGCGCCGGCCGGCCCGCCGCATTCGGGTTGCGCGCGAGAAGCCGCGGCCAGTACGTGCCCCCGGCGGGCGTCGCGCGGTCCTCGATGTACTTGTCCAGGTCGTCCCGCGCCGGTTCGTCCACCATCTCGACGCTCGTCTGCGAGCGCGCGGAGAGCCCCTTCGCGGTCGAGATCTCCGTCGCCGTCGAGCTGATGCCCTTCGTGAGGATGTACGGCCGCACCTGCTCGCCCGGGGGGATCGGCATCCCGCGGGTGCAGAACTTGATCGTCTTCACCCCCTTCACGTAGTTCGGCTGGTCCTGGCAGGGCGACTCGCCCTCGAAGACGTTCAAGCAGGCGTTCGGGCGGTCGATCACGTTGTAGGTGGTCGTGCCGTCCAGGGCCGGGCTGAAGGCGATCGAGACCGTGGCGTCGCGCGTTGCGCCCACGTAATCGATGATCTTCCGCTCCTGGCCGCTGCCCGTGCCGCCGGTGCTGCGGAGCGTCATGCCGTTGTAGAAGTCGTCCACCGACGACGCGCCGGCGGCCAGGCGCACCGTGGTCGTGCCGCCCGATTGCAGCGTGCCGCTATTCACGCGGCCCGCCGTGCAGGGATCGACGCCGTAGGTGTTGTCGCAGTAGTCGAGATCCAGCTCGAGGACCGCCGCCCAGAACCGCTCGTGCGCCTTCTGCGCGTCGCTGCGGGCGGTCACGGCCTCAGCCCCGCGGCGGTGGCCTGCGATCGCATAACTCTTTCGGAGTGCGTGCGCTTCGCGTGGCCAAGGTATGACGCCACCGCGGGCAGATCCCAGCTCGCGAGGCTGCGCCGGAAGTTGAACAGCGCCCGGCGGCGCACAAACCTCTTTCCCGCCCAGGTGCGGTAGCCCACGAAGTTCAGGCCCCGCGTGGTGCGCGCGATCGTGCTCTTCGAGAGCTCAAGGCCCAGGCCCGCGAGGAAGGCGACGATGCGCGCCCTGCATTCGAGCGCGCGCTCCCGGCTCAAGCCGAAGAGCACGAAGTCGTCCACGTAGCGGCAGTAGTGCTTCACGCCCAGCTCGCGCTTCACGAAGTGATCGAGCGGGTTGAGGTACAAGAGCGCATAGAGCTGCGAAACGAGGCTCCCGATCGGGATACCCTTCTCCTCGCCGTGATCGGCGAAGCGCATCATCAGGTCCACCAGGCGCGCATCCTTGATCCGGCGCTCGATCAACCGGCGCAGGATTCCCCGGTCGATGCGGTAGAAGAACTTGCGGATGTCGAGCTTCAGCGTGTAGCTCCCGGTGGGGCTCTGGCGCAGCGCTTCCTGCGCGTAGTCGGAAGCGGCGTGCGTGCCGAGGCCCTTCCTGCAGGCGAATGACTGGTCGATGAAGGTGCGATCGAGGATCGGCCCCGCCACGCGGTAGATCGCGTGCTGCACCACCAGGTCCCGGAAGGCCGGGGCGTGGATGGTGCGGGGTTTGGGTTCCTTCACCACGAAGCTGTAGTAGGGCCGCGGCCGGTAGCTGCCATCGGCGAGCTCGAGGTGCAGCGCCTGCAGGTTGGAGCCGAGGCGCCGCTCGAACTCGTGGCAGGCGCGCCCGGCGCGCTTCTGGTGGCGCGCGGCGAGGTACGCCTCGTACAGCGCATCCAGCGTGAAGGCCGTCTCGTAGAGGTTACCCACGCGCTTCATGATTCGGCCGCCTGACGTTCGCCGCTCGCGCGGCTACCAGAAAGGCGCCGGCACGCCGATTTCGCCGCGCCCAGCCCGGCTAGCCTGGACACGAGCCGGAAAGCATCTCCCTCTGTTCCACCATGCCCATGCCGCGGGCCGTGAGGAGGGACGGAGTCGGCACGGAACCCCACGTTGGTGTTGGAGTTCGTGCGAGCGTTGTTCAGATTCAACGCCCACACCCCGGCGTTCGAGCCGTTGTTCCAGTTCGCGCCGGAGATCGGGCACATGTCAGGATGCCTCCCGTTGCCGCTCCGAGACGATCCAGCCGCCGATCATCCGGCCGAGCTCGTCCACCCGGGCCGAGATCGCCAGATGACGGTGCGCCGCGGTGCGCTTATCAACGCCGCGGCGCGTGCCGTCCTTGAAGGCGAAGTAGCCGAGCTCGTGCGCGAGGTGCAGCAACATCCTCAGCTGCTCGTGGCGCACGTCCAGGTTCGTCAGAGCGGTTTTCTTGTGGTAGCGCTTCTGCGCCTCCACGATGAAGCCATAGACCTCGTAGGCGGCACGCCGGATCTCCAGCGCCAGCCCGTACTTTTCGTGCCTCGGGAAATGGTTGAGGTAGACGTTCATCAGCTTCGCGAACTCCACGAATTTGCGATGCAGCTCCGCTTCCGAATGCAGTCCCATTCAAGCTCCGCGGCGGCGCTCCCGCGCCGCCCTACAAAGTCACAAATACGAGGCGGCACGGAACCCCACGCCGGTGGTGGAGCCCGTGCGAGCGCCGCTCAGATTCAACGCCCACACCCCGGCGTTCGAGCCGCCGCCCCAGTCCGCGCCGGAGAGCGGGCACAGATTGGCGACGCGGTAGTCGTCGAACCGGTCTTTACCGAATGCGTTGGTGCCGCCGCCCACGGCCGCCCCGCCCAGCAGCGGCGCACCCAGCCCCGCCCATTGCCAGAGGTTTCCCGAGGTCTCGTCCGCGATCACCTGCGCGCCGGCCGCGCCGTAGAGCTTCGTCGTCGAGGTCGCGAGCGCCTCCTCGAACGTCGCCCCGAGCACGTCGTAGAGCGCGGCGATGCCCTCGGCGCCCCACAGATCCGTGGCGAGGGCGTTGCCCCCGCCCACGTCCTTCATCGCGGCGCTCGTCTTCAGCACGAAGAACTCGGCGCCGGCCGCGTCGGTCGCGAGCCCCACCGTGATCTCCCACATGTTGCCGTTGAGGTCACACACGCCGCTCGCCTGGCCGTTGTGCGTGGTCTTCGCAAATGGATCGCCGCTCCCGGTTTTCGATGAGTCGTCGACGCCGAATCCGTCCGACACGAAGCTGAGCGTGCCGTCGTCCACGTCGCCGAGCAGGTTATTGTTGTTGCCCTTCGGAAAGTTCGTCACGCCGGCGCCGTCGTACCAGGCGCACCAGGTGGCAGCGGCGGCGGCCTGGCCGTGCGCATAGGAGAGCATCGCGAGCGCGGCGAAGATGAAGCGCGTGGAGCAGAAGAAATCCGCCCCGCGGGTCTTCGCCGCCGCGATCGCGCCCGAGTAGTTGTTGGCCGGCGCGCCTGTGAGATCGGCGAACGGGTTGTGCGCCGCGTTGCTGGAAAGCGGGTTGCCGTTCAGCAGGCTCGATGCCACGCCGCCGTTATTGGAGCACAGGTACTTGTCGACAAAAAAGCCCTTCCGCACCACGCCACCGTCGTAGAACGCGCGGTGCAGCGCGTAGCCGTCCACATTCGCCGCAGCGACGCTCGAATAGGCCGAGAAGGGCTTCACGTCGACCGCGTTCAGCGCGAGCCCGTTCTCGCCCGTGCCCCACTTGTAGAAGAAGGCCGGCACCCAGACCATGACCGAGCCGTCGCTGTACTGGTAGTTGCCGTACTCGTCGGAGTTTGGGATGTCCGAGCCGGGCAGCCGGGAGAAGCCGCCGGGCAGGTTCGGCGTCGGGTACCTACCCACGCCGAAGGTCTGCGTGCCGGGCGTGCCGATCGAGTTCAACGTGCTCGCGGCATGAACATGCAGGCCCTTCACCTCAAGCTCGACATCGGCAAGCGAACCGGACCTGTGCGGGATCGACAGTCGCTCGCCCGAGGACACGATCCGCACGTCCTCCGGGTAGAGCTCGGACTCCCAGACGAACCCGAATGGCGAGCCGCGCAGGTGCGCAGTCCACGCCGGCACGAAGGTGTCGCGCGCCCATGACCAGGCCACGTTCGGCAGCAGAATCCGCTCCGACCATTCCTCGAAGTAGACGATGCGGCCGAGCGGGTGCCCGTTCTCGTTCCGGTTCGACTGGCCCATCACCAGCCGGTCGATCGGGCTGAACGAGCCTTCAAGGAACACCGGCGCCTCGAGCGCCGCACCGATCACGGCGATCGCCACCGCCGGCGCCGTCCCGCTCGGAATCATGAGCCGCGTATAGCGGTGCGAAGTGCTCGTGAAGAAGGCGATCCCTATTCCGGGCTTGGTGAGCGTGATCGAGGCGAGCAACACGTCAGAAGCCGCGAAATTATCCGTCGAGCCGCGCGCCTCGTAAGTCCCCGCCTCGCCGTACACCAGGAGGAAATCCCGCGCCTTCGCGCTGCCGGAGTCCACCGTGACGGTCGCAGGGATCGAGGCGGGCTTCCACCAGGTGTAGGCCCGCCAGTCGCGCAGGTTGAGGACGTTGAAATCCCCGGCCGCCGTCGAGCTCGCGACCGGCGTCGCGTCGTCGAAGCGGCTGTCGTAGAGGAACTTGGGCTTGGCCATCAGGAAGCAAACCCGACATTGAGTCGCGTGGCCCCGTTGGCGACGGCCTGCTCGAGCACGGGGATCAGGTCCTCCACCATCTCGGCATAGGACACCTTGTCAGACGACCGGCCGAGGATGGTGACGTTCATGGTGCGGTCCTCGCTGGCCTGGGCGGTCACCTGCGGCGGCGCCGTGCTCACCGACGCGTCGATCGCCGGCGTCACCGGCAGCGCCAGGCCTCCGCCGATCGAGGGCGCCGACGTGCCGCCCTGGCCGAATTGCTGCTTTTTGATTTGAGCGACTTGCAGCAAGCCTGCCGCTAGCACGAGCGCCCCGGTGACAAAGCCGAATATTCCGCCTTGAGCAAGGGCCTTTGTATAGCCGACGTAGGAATTGACGATGGCCTGGCCGATGCCGGCGGCCTTGTTGAGGTTGAACATCGTGCGGTTCTGTTGCGCGCTCGCCGCGGTGATACCGCCGATCGTCTGAAAGACGAAGGCCGCCTGCTGCGTCATGTTCATCTGCTCGAACTGGCGACGGGCAAGAACACCCTGCGCGTGGATATCGCCGAGCCGCGCCTGGTGCTGGAGCTCCTGATCTTCGCGCTTTTGCCTGAGCAGGGCGCTTTGCGCGAGCCCGAATTCCTCGTTGATCAGGCCCGCCTCGAGCGCGGTCTGCAGCAAGATGTTTTTCTCGCGCAGCTTCTCGTCGAGCAGCTGCAGCTCGGTCAGGTTCTCCTCGCGCAGCCGCTCGATCTGCTGCGCGAGCCGGTCCCGAAAGGTGTCCTTCGGCTCCTTCTTCTCGACCGCCTTATCCCGCTCGATGTCCTCGCCGCCGCCCAGCATCATCTGCTGGCGGCGCTTCGCGATCTCCTCGGCCTCCTTCTGCATCAGCTCGCGGATCTCGCGAACCTTGGCGATGATCTTGTCTTTCGGCAGGCCCTCGAGGGCGATCGAGTCAAGCTCCTCCTTGATGCGCGCCGCGGTCGCCCCGGTGGACTCGGCAAGCAGCGACAGTTGCACGCGTCCGGTGACGGAGAGCAGCCGCAGCGCGTGGCCCATGATCCCCATCGGACCCGGCATGTTCTTGAAGATGTTGCCGAGAAACTGGCCCTTCTCCGCGAAGAAGGCGAAACTGCGCACCGCCATGTCGAAGAACTCGGCCACGGCCAACTTCAACGCGACATAGGCAAACCGCAATCCCTGCACCACGTTCGCCGCGTAGCCGATGCCGGTGATCACCACCTCGGCCGCCTCCCCGGCCTGCTTCTTGAAGCCCCCGGCCTCCGCCGCGCTGTCGGCGAAGAAGTCGCCCATCGCCTTGATCACCGGCGACACGGTCAACGCGATGGTGGTGAAAAGCCCCTTCGCCGCGTCCCGGGCCCGCGTCATGGCGTCGTTCGCCATCTCGATCTTCGCCGCGTCGACACGGTTGATCGCCAGGCCCCAGGCCTGCGCGTCCCGAGTAGCCTTGGCGAACTGCTCCGCGCCCTCGGATACCAGGCCGGCGAGCTCCGAGTACCCCTTGCCGAGGGCCTCCTGCCCCAGGGCGTTGCGCAGGGTGACGTTCTCGACCTGCCCCAGCTTGTCGATGATGGTCGAGAACTGCTGATCCATCGGCAGCTTGATGAACGCCGCCGAGTTGATGTTCAACTGCTCCATCGCGCGGGTCTGTTCCTGCGCCCCGCGCGCCGCGTCGCTGGCGAACTTCGCCATGCTGCGCAGGCCGGCCGCCATGCCCTCATTGCTCGCGCCGGCCAGGCGCCCGGCGTGCTGCATGCCGATCAGCTTCTCGGTGGCGATGCCGAAGCGATCGCCCATCTTCGCCGCGGCGTCGGCCGCCTCCGAGGCCGCCTTCACCCCGCCGGCGAAGGAGCTGATGCCGAACGCCGTGATCAGGCCCGCCACCAGGCCGCGCACCGACACCAGCTGCTCGCCGATGCCGTTCAGCCCGCCCCGCACAGAGCCGAACGCGCCCTTCGTGCGGTCGGCCGCGTTCAGGATGAACGAGACGTTCTGCGTGGTGGTGGCCATCGGCGCTCTTCTCCCGGGGGGTCCTAGTGCAGCCGGCTGCCGCGCCGCTCGAGCTCGCGGCGGCGCTTCTCGGCGAGCTCGGCCTGGATCACCGCCTCGCGCGCGGAGAGGATCTCCATCGCCTCGACGTAGTAGTGCGGCTGCTCGAGCAGCCCGCCCTCATGCGGTAGGATCCGCTTCTCGTAGTGCTGGTGCATGCGCAGCAGGAACCGCGACTGCGGCGTGATCATGGGCAGCAGGCACGTCTTGCTCTCGATCACGCCGCGGATCAGCCACTTGGCGATCGGCGCCGGGTTCGACTCGTCGCAGTGCTGCCCCCAGGAGCAGGTCTCGCACTGGAAGAGCTCGGCGTTGTGCCCGACCTCCAGGGCGATGATCAGGTTTTTTTTTCCTCCTCCGACACGAAGCTCATCGAGATGATCTTCAGCGCGAGCTCCGTGCGCAGCGTGAGCGGGATCAGCGAGAAGTTGTGCGGGCTGAACTTGAGCGCACCCGAGTCGTTATCGAAGTTCTCCCAGTCGAGCAGCCCGTGCTTGAGCGTGAGGTCGAGCCCCTTGCCGGTGAGCCCCGAGAGCATCGCCTGCGGCCCCGAGGTGTCGAGGATCATCTCGGGCTGGACGTAGCCCATCTCCGCTCCGTTCAGCCCCCGCACCTTGAAGCGCGTCGGGTGCTCCTTGCCCTGGTCCTCGGCCGGCGTGTACCACTCCGGCGCGAAGGGATTCTGTGCCTTGGCCATGCGTTCCTCTCAGGTGAAGGTGAGCGTGACTTCGTCGTCGCCGGCGGACTCGCGCGCCTCGAAGGTGTTCTCGTATGTGCCGACGTTGTTCTGGTTGCCGCGCGCGATCTCCGTGTAGGTGATCGCCGGCATGTCCACCTTGACCTTGTTGCCGGCCGTCGCGCCGATGTCGCCCGTCGTCAGCACCAGGGCCGCCCCGCTCTGCCACTCGCTGATGAAGTTCTTCGTCGCCACCGTGACGCGCAGGGGGTTGAACGAGCCGGTCGGGTTGCGCCCCGTGATCTGGATCTCGCCGTAACCGTCCGTCGCCGCGATGTTCTCCGGGATCGACAGCTCGACGCCCATGTCGAAGGCGAGCTTCGAGATCACCGCCGCAAAGGCGCCGACCGTGAACGGCACGCTCACCAGTATCGGCGGCACCGTCGAGTCGTAGGTTGCCGAGGGCAACGCGATGTCCGTGATGCTGACGAAGTGCCCGGTGAACTCCCAGTTGCACATGATCGCCGCGCCCGTCTGCAGGTCGAAGCTGCACGTGCCGCGCGCGCCGGTGAGCTTCAGCAGCAGCCCATCGTCGTAGAAGTACATCGACGAGGACTTGTGCACCGACTGCGTCGAGCTCGGCTTGTAGAGCACCGAGACACCGGCGTTGATCGTCTCCGCCCAGCCGCTCGCCCGCAGGAGCGGCGCGATCTCCGGCGGCGTGCCCGCCGCGCCCGAGCCCTTGACCTCGGTCTTGCCGCTCACCGTGATCAGCGTCCCGGCGAACACGGACTTAAGCTTGCCGAGGCTCGAGCGCACCGGATTGCGCGCGTGCATGCGCGCGTTGGCGAACGCCCAGGCCAGGTCCTCGATCAGGACCGCGTCCGTGCCGGCGACCGGGACGGAATCGGTGTTGTAGACACTCTCGTCTTTCGCGAGGAGGACGCTGCGCTTGTCGAGCATGGGCTACTCCTTTCGGGTCTCGGTGAGTTCGGCGGCGTCGCCGGGGAACGTGATGCGCTGCGCCTTGTCGCGCGGCGCCGCCTTGCCGGCCGGCGTATCCGACACGACGAAGGTCTTGCGCACGGCGCCGGCGCGCGCGTTGGCGGCCAGCTCGGCCTTGGGCTTCGTTTCTTTCAGGCGTTCGGGCATGTCATGTCCTTTTCGAGAGAACAAAGCGCACTTCCTGATCGAACACGTCCAGGAAGCGCGCGCGGCCGATGCGCACCAGCGTGGCGCCGATCTGCCGTTCCACGATCGCCCGCGCAATGCCGGGCGCGACCAGGATCTCGTGCGACAGGCGGTACTTCGTCTCGCGCGAGAACACCGCCGCGCGGCCGTAGCGCTTGAGGCGGTTGCGAAAGGCGCGCGCCATGCGCTCCGGGCCCACGGTCTCGCCCTCCAGCGTCTCCACGCGCCACGGCAGCTTGCTGAAGCGCACGCCAAAGCGCCCGAAGGTGCGCATGCCGAAGTTGCCGAAAAGCGGGAAGCGCCCGCCACTGAACACCACCGCGGCGGTCTGCTTGTTGCGCGTGGCGCGCACCAGCTTCATGCGCGCCTTGAGCTTGCTCGCCTTGACGCCGGGATACCTCGGTCGCAATTCCTTACTGCCCTCCGCCCGCACGGTGGTGATCGTCTTGTTCATGGCGCGCACGGCGGCCGGCACGAGCTCTCGATCGAGCAGCCCCATCGTCACCTGCACTTTCCGCAAGTCCGCACGGATGTCGAGGTCGATCACTGGCTGGGATCCAGCCGCGAGCGCCGGTAGCGCACGCGGTACACCATCTCCATCGCGCCGGAGGGCTTGGCCTGGTCGGTGCCCAGCTGCGGCCGCTCCGCCTTCATCTCGACGATCGCGTGCACGAAGGCCAGCCCGAGCGTGTAGTCGGCGACCAGCACGATGTTCACTTCCTTGCGGATCTGGTTCAGTTTCGTCTCGACGTTCGCCGCGCTGTCGTAGACCAGCGCCTCCACGATCACGTCCAGGTCCGAGTCGAGCAGCGCGTGCGCCCAGGGATCCGAGATCACGTCCTCGCCCTGCCGCACCCGCAGCGCCGGCGTCTTCTCGGCGGCGACCTCGTCGTCGCGCCCGCGGTCGACGTTCGCCGCGGTGGTGGCGAGCCCCGTCACCAGGGTCTTCACCGCCGCGACGATCTGCTCCGCCCGATGGTCGGCCATCAGCGCTCCAGCTCTAGCTCGACGAACGCGCCGTCATCCACCGGCTGCCGCGCGCGGATCACGAACACCGTCCCGGAGATCGTGAGCGTCTTGCCGATCGAGCCGGTGGCCGGGATGTCCGAGGCCTCCGCCAGCGCCGTCGGGTTCGTCCCGCCGATCCCGACCTGCTCGAGGTGCGGCTCGTCGAAGATCACGCTAATCGACGTGTTCGCGCCGGCGGCGTCGTAGACGGCCGCGACCGCGTGCTCGCTCTGCTTCAGAAACGCAGTGCGGTCCTCGGTGAACACGGCGCCCCGCTACTTCTTCTTCGCCGCCGCCGCGAGCTGCTCCTGCAGTTGCGCGTTCTCCGTCTTCAGTCGCTTGTTTTCGGCCGTGAGCGTGGCCATCTCGTCGCCCACCTGGCGCATCGCCGCCGAGCGCGCCGCCTTCACCGCCTTCTCGACGGTCTCGGCCTGCTCCATGCGCCGCAGGTCCTCGGCGTCCTTGTCCGAGAGTTGGCCGTTCTTGCCCACCTGGCCGCTGTAGCCGAACGACTCGCCGCGCTTGAACTGGATCTGGTTGACAACCTCGTACTCGCCGGCGCCGTCTTTCTCCACCTTCACCGGCTTCAGGTTGTGCAGCCGCGCCTTGGCCTGCTCGGCCGTGAGCGCCACGATGCCGGAACCGACGCTATAGAACGCGCCCTCGACCGTCACTTTCTTGAGCATGGGACCTCCAGGAAGGTTGTCTTTGCTCGGGCCCCTCGCGTGAAGGCCCCGAGAAAAAACGGGGCCCGCAGGCCCCGTCCAGGAAGAAGGCGGCGAACCGCCTTTAGATCCTTCAGATCATCGTCACGTAGACGGCGCGCTGCCAGTAGCCGTAGCCCGTGCCGCGCCAGGCGTCGATGCCGAACTGCCAGGCGTCGTTGTCGAACTCGAACTCCGAGCCCTCCGCCTTCGCCTTGAGCTCGACTTCCTGCTCGGTCTGCCGGATGAGGCCCTTGATCGGGCTGTCGGTGCGGAAGATCGCGAAGGAGTCGGTCCAGGTGAGCCGCGCGTTCATCTGCACGTCCACCGTGAGGCCGGCGATCAGGTTCGGGTTGAGGTTCTGCTGCAGCGCCGCCGTGGCGAGGGTGCTGACCGCCGCCACCGCCACCAGGTACAGAGCGACCGGCACGATCACCATGAAGCGCCGGGCGTTCTCGTTCATCGGCTCGCCCCGGTCGTCCTTGAACGACAGGATCTGCGCGATGGCCTTGAGGATCGTCTGCTGCATCTCCTCGACGCTGGGCGCCGTCACCACGCCGTGCACCGCGGCGGGGAGCGCCGAGATATCGACCGTGATGTCGTTGTCCTGCGTGCCGGAATCGCCTTCCGAGTGGTCCGTGTCGAAGTAGAACTGCCCGTCGTAGCAGACGGTGGAAGGCCCGTTCAGCAGCAGCGTCGACAGCAGGCTCGCCCAGTGGGTCTGCGAGCGGTCGGCGAACTCCGAGATGCGCGCCTGGATCTGCGGCGTCTTGTCGCGGCGGGCGTCTTTCTTCTGCACCTCGATCGTCGCCTCGTAGTGCTTGTTGACGAGCGTGATGCCTTGCCCGGTGAAGCCCTTGGCCTGCCGTCCGCCGATCCACTCCCGCATGGCAGGGGACTGCCCGAGGAAGTTGTAGGTCTCGCTCGCCTGGTCGGAGCTGAACAGGTTCGCGACGCCGTTGACCCAGGCCATGCCCGGGTCCGCTTCCAGCCTGGCGAAGTACATGCCCATGATCGCGCGGCTGGACAGAAGTGACTGGTCCATTGTCTTGTCCTTTATTGAGTGAGGTTCGGTTCAGCCGAGATCAGGCCTGCCGCGCCCAGACGCCGCGCAGCTCGGTCACCACGTAGCCGGCCGCATCGGCATCGCCCAGCACCGCGAAGTCGCCCCGCTGGGCGGTCGCCTTGGTGTTGATGATGTCCTTGTCGTCGGCCGCCGTGATGTCCGGGCCCTCGATCGAGTCCAACGCCTGCGGCGAGATCGTCACCGCGATCGTGCCGTAGGCGCCGCCGTTCACGATCTTCGCCAGCGCATGCGTCGCCACTGCGGGCAGCGTGATGGTCACCGCGTCGGTGTCCACCCAGAAGAGCTTGCCGCTGTCCTCGGAGTCGAGCGTCTTGTTGGCCGCAATCGCCTCGCGCACGGTGTACTCGCCGAACGGGTCCTGGTACTTCAGCGCGTCGAACGCGACAACCACCACGCCAGCGCTCACGAAGCGGTGCACGTAGCCCACGAAAACGCCGCTGACCGGGCTGAAGACGAAGGTGTCGTCGTCGCTGGCGAAGACCGGTTGGCCTTCGTCGGTGATCACCGCGCCCGAGACGGAGAGCTGGATCTTGCCGCTCTCCACCACGCGCACGTTGATCGCGGCCGCGGCGCCGGCGGCGTTGTCCGCCTTCGCCTCGGCGAAGCCGACGAAGCGATCGCCCGCGGCGAGGGGCCGCGCGTGTCCGCTCGCCTTCACCACGCCGACGGCCGTGCCCTCGTAGATGATGTCCGCGGCGATGACCGGGATCTCGTTGCGGGTCCCGATCTCGAACGCCCGCGGCTTGTTCGCTGCAAGAGTCGTCATGACTGTTTCCTTTTCAGTAGGGGTTCAGGGACCGGGGATCAGGCCGCCTGCCGGGCGCCGAGGACCTTGACGCGGCCTTCGGCGTGGGCCTTCTCGAAGGCGAGATAGGCGTCGTACTGCTCGCCGTACTCGGCGCGCAGCTCGGCGCTCTTGTCCCACTTGGCCTTGCAGCGCTCCTCGAGCGGCTTGGCTGCCTCGGCCGCCGCGGCGGCTGCCGCAGCACCGGCGCCGGGATCGGCTGCCGCGGTCGGCCGCACGCCGGCCAGGGCGCCCGCGTCGGCGGCCAGGTCGGTCACCGTCTTGCCGAGCTTCACGCGCTCGGCGGCGAGCACCTGCACCGCGGCTTCCGCGCCGGTGGTCTTGCCGTCGTACTTGAGCTTCGCGATCAGCTCGCCGTGCCCGGGCATCGCCTGGGCTTCGATGGACTGGATGCGCTGGCGCTCGGCCAGCGCGCCTTCCGCGCGGCCGGCCTCGAGCCCGGCGGTCCTGCCTTCGGCGACGATTGCCGCGACCAGGTCCGCGTGATTGGCGTCGAGGAACTTCCGATCGATTGCCATGTGCAGCTCCTTTCGATTGAGTAAAGAGGTGAACCGCTCGCGCGTCGCCGCCTTACCCGGCCGCACCACCGGCCACCGGGTTGCTTGCCTGCGCTACAGGCCGACCGGCCTATGCGCTCGCACGTCCGGCGGGCCTGCGGCCCGCCACCAGGTCGGCGATCAGCGCGTCGAAGGTGGAAACACCGTCCACCAGCCCCGCCTCGATCGCCGCCTTGCCGACGAAGAGCTTCCCGTCGGCCATGTTTTTGAGCACCGCGTCCGTGTCCACGCCGCGGTTGCGCGCCACGTCGTCCACGAACGTCGTGTAGATCTGGTCCACGATCGCCTGCAGCGCGGCGCGCCCCTCGTCGGAGAGCGGCTTGTTCTCGCTGGTGATGCGCTTGTACTTGCCGGCGTAGATGTCGGTCACCGTGATGCCGAACTTGTCGTTCGCGCGCGAGAAGTCGACGTGCTGCGTGGCGACACCGATCGAGCCCGTGATCACCGTGTTGCCGGACAGGTAGATCTCCTGCGCCGCCGATCCAATCCAGTACGCCCCCGAGGTCATGATGCCGTCGGCGAAGGCGACGATCGGCTTCTGCGCGCGCGCGCCGAACACCTGGTCGGCGAGCGTCTGCGTGCCGTCGACCGACCCGCCCGGCGAGTCGATGTCGAGGACGATCGCGTGCACGCGCTGATCCGCCAGCGCCGCGCGCACGTCGCGGCCGATGATCTCCGTCGACGCCCCGCCCGAGATGCGCGACAGGAGGTTCATGCGCTTCGATAGCACCCCTTGCACCGGGACTACGGCCACGCCATCGATGATCTCGTAGGGCGGCTGCTCGTTCACCAGCGGCTTGCCGAGCTGCGCCTCGATCGCGGCGATGTCGATCTTCTCGCCGCGCACGTAGGCGCCGTAGATCGCGACGACCTGGTCGAGCTTCTCCGGGAGCAGCGCCCAGGGAGAATTGACGATGTCGAGGATCTTGCTCACTGTTCGCCCTCCGGTTTCTTGAGGTAACTCAGCTGCAAAGGAAAGCTGCCGCCGCGTTGCGCTTGCGGCGCGCCCGCAACTCCCGCGCGGCGTGTTCCACCTTCGCGATTTCGTCCCGGGCCAGCGCCGCGCCGCAGGCGAGTACCTCGGCTTCGAGCGCCGCCTTGGCGACCTGCAACCGCAAGCTCGGCCAAATGTCCTCTTCTTCGTCCTTGCGAGGCCAGCGTTTCTTGCCTTTTTTCAGCTTCTTCGGCTCGTGCTTGGGCATCGACAGCATCCATGCCAGGAGCAGGTTGGTGCCGGCGCCCGGATACGCCGGCGCGCCGTCGCTGACGGCGCCGATTCCCTCGACCGATGCAGCCCCCGCCACGAGCTCGCCCGTGCCGGTGATCGTTTCGGCCTCGCTGCCGCTGACCTGCGCGGCCTGGGCGACGAGCTCGCCCATGCCGGTCGATTCGCTCACGCCGGCGCCGTCCACCGCCGAAGCCTGGGCCGCGAGCGTTCCCGTTCCGATCGAGGTCGAGGCGCCCGCCCCGTCCACGCTCGCCGCGTCTACGTCGAGCGCGCCCGAACCTGCGGAGAGACTGACGCCGGCGCCCTCTACATCGGCCGCAGCGGCGGCCAGCGTCCCCGTGCCGGTGATCGCCGGAGTGCCTACTGTTCCTTCGCCGGTTACATCGGCGGCCTGCGCGCTCAGCGCGCCCGTTCCAGTCGAGCCGCTAACCCCGGCGCCGTCGATTGCAGAGGCCTGCGCCGTGACGGTGCCGGTTCCGGTCGAGCTGCTCTCCCCAGCACCGTCAACGGTTGCAGCCTGGCCGGACAACGCCCCCGTGCCGGTGATGCTCGTGTCCGCCGGCGTGTAGTCGATCGTGACTTCCGCCGCCGTGATGCGGATCTGGTTGACAGAATCCGCCGTCTGGCTGTTCGTGTGATCGAACACCAGGGCGAGACGCGCCCCATTCCACTCGGCGACGGTGTGCGTCCCGGTCGGGCTCGGCGTGAAACTCGTCAGCGCGTAGCCGGCTTGGATCGGTGAGCTAACTGCCGTCGGCGTCGTGCTGATCGCCGTCAACTCGTCCGCTCGGGTCAGGAAAGCATTGACGGTCCCGAGATCGACCGCCATGTTCGGCGTGTTCAACCGCCGGTGCGCGACCTTGATCGTGATCGAGTTGATCGCATCCGGGTCGAAGTCCGCAGGAACGTCGTCCAGCTCGACGAACATCGTGCCATCAAGAACGTTCGGGCTCAGGACGTAGGACGTGTCCGCGTCGTTCGAGTCCGGGTCATCGACGATCTTCGCGGCGAACGTGCCCGAGGCCGGCTCGCGCGTCCAGCCAGTTGTGGTGCCGTCACCGCTTGGACGGAGGGTTACTACGGCCATGTGCGTCCTTCAGCGCGCGGTTGAACACCTCGTCCGAGACGATTGCCCCGTTCTTCACGGTCTCGAACAGCCCGTAGTTGCTGTCGCCCCAGCAGATGCCCTTTTGCGCGCCCTTCCACCAGCGCATGACGAGCACCCCGTCCCACGGATCGTCCCAGCGGGCCCGCGTCGAGTCGAGCGTCGAGCCGTCCGCGAGCCAAACTTCCCACTCGGGCCAGACCAATCAAACCGGCGCGGTGTACGTCAAGCTCGACAGCGACACGGTCTGCCCGGCGGAAACCACGACGCTCGACAGCTCGATGTCCCCGCCGCCGCCCGTGGCCGTCACCGAGCAGATCACCTTGTCGGTGCCCGCGTTGTTCTTAAAGCGTGCCTTCGCGATCGTGCCGCCGGTGGCGTCGGTGTCCGAGACGATGGCGCCGGCACTCGCCACGCTGTTCGCCGCCGCCCCGAACGCCGGGTTGGCAAACGTGAGCGTGGCGACCTCCACGTCGCCGGAGGTCTGCATGACGAGCGTTCCGGGAGGCGTGCCCTCGTCGATCTGGTCGACGACGTGATCGGCGATGCCGGTGCGAACTGCGGTGGGATGGGTAACGGCCATAGTTATGCTCCCCCGCGGATGTCGCCGCGACCTTCGACACTGCCGGGCTGCGTCGCAGCTGGCGCACCGAGAACCACCTTGCCCTCCGCGAGCCATTGCGGCACGAGCTGCGCCAGGAGCGCGCGGTTCTTCCGCGTGAGCACGCTGCGCTTGTCAGTGCCTGCGATGCGTGGATCGTCGGCAGGCCGCACCGTGTACGAGAGCCCTTTGCAATATTGGCTCTTGAGCTCCTTGCAAAAGAAATCTTCGACCGGCGTGAATTGCATGCGTCCTCCGCTGAGTTAGAGCTTGTCCACCGGCTCCGAGCCGATGACGTTGCCGTCCTTGTCGAGCACCGCCCTGCGCGGCTTGGCGATCGCCGCAGCAATCGCCGATAAGCTTTGCTGCATCGCCTGGCCCGCAGCCACGCTTTGCCGTACCGCCTCTTGCGCGCCGGCGGCGGATCTTTCGACGCTCTTCGCGAGTTGCGCGTTCGTCGCATTCCCGCGTTCGATCGACTCCGCCAGGGCCTTCATGTCCGGCAATTCGTGGGTCACCTTCAGGCTCAAGCTCTCCGGAAGCTGAATCTGCGGAGACATCGTGACGTTGATCGCGCGCATATCGGCTTCCTCCTCGCGTTGCTCGGTATCGCCGCGATCCGGGCCCTCGTCGTCAGCGCCGCCGGGCTGCCGTTCTCCCTCCGGAGGCGCATTGGGAGCTTTCGGTGCCGGCAACATCTTCGGCGCCTCCGCCTTGAGGCCGTCCGCCTTGCGCCGCTTCTCTTCCTTCGCGAGCTGCTCGTGGTTCTTCTCCCAGTCGCCGCCGTCGTGCAGCGCGCTTTCCTTCTGCCGCGTGCTGATGCCGAGCCCGACGCGCGCCGCCGCGGCCTCGACGTCCTTCACCGGATCCACGCTGATCGGCCCGTCGCCCACCCACTCGGCGCCCAGGTATGCGCGGCGCATGAGGGGATCGGTGAAATAGCCCGGTGCCGCGATGCGCCCCTTCGCCACGGCCTCGTCCATCCAGGCCTCGTAGACCGGGTTGCAGAACGTCGTGGCGAGCCACGCCCGCCGGCCGCGGAAGAACTTCCACGCCTCGAGGAGCGCTGCGCGGGAAGCGCTGTAGCTCGAGACAAAGCTCTTGAGCAGGACTTCTTTCGGCAGCTCGAGCGCAAGGCCGACAAATCCGCAGAGCGAATCGACGAAGCCGTCGAAGGCCTGGTTCGGGCGCCCGGGATTCGCGGTGCTGATCTTCTCGCCCGTGTTCAGGTCGACGATGGCGCCGGCGCCGAGCTTCATGTCCTTGTCGGAGGCCTGCGCCCCGGTCTCGCCGCCGATGCCGCTCGGATCGGCCGGATCGAGCCCGCCGCGCTCGCTCTCCACGAACACGGTGAACATGCCGGCCACCACCGCGGCCATCAGCTCGGCCTCGGTGTAACGGTCGAGCATCTTCAGCGTCTCGATCACCGGCGCGAGGTACGGCACGCCGCGCGTCTGCCCGGGCCGCAGCTTCGTGTACGGGTGGATCACCTGGCGCCGCCCGGTGCGCGTGCCGAAGGCGGCCACCCGGTCCCAGTCCATCGACACGCCCTGCAGCGCGCCCGGATGCGAGCGCCGGAAGTGATACGCGACCGGCGCGCGGAACTCGTCCAGCTCGACGCCACCGGCGAGCTTCTCGGTGTCCATCGCGAGCCTCGGGTTCGAGACCTGGTCGGCCTCGAACACCTGCAGCGTGAGCTCGTAGGGCATGCCGGCGAGCTTGCGCATCGGCGTGGTGACGAACGTGTCGCCGCTCTCCAATGCGGCGCGGAACACCAGCCCCTGCAATCCGTAGCCGTCGAGCGTGCGCGTTGCGTCGCAGTACGAGCTCTCGAACCAGAGGTTGTACTCCCGCTCGGTGAGCTTCTGCCACTCGGCAGCCTGCTCCTCGCTCATGCCGAGGACCTCGCGCTCCACGCGCGACTGCAGCGCGAGGCCCGTGCCCACCACGTTCGTCACGACCCCGGCGATCGCCCCGGCCGCGAGCGGCGCGTTGCGCGCCAGGTCGCGCGAACGGTCGCGCAGGTCCTGCAGGTCGGGCAGCGTGTCGGCGTCCGCGCTCGAATTCTTCGTGACCTTCCACTCGGAGGTCTGGCGGCGCGACCTCGAGCCGCCCGTGTAGCCGCCCGCCACCGCCATGAACATGCGCGAGCGCAGCCGCTGCGCGCCGGCGACCGGGTTGAAGTAGCTGACGACGCGGTCGACCAGGTTCGGCTTGGCGTTCGCCAGCGCTTCGCGGATCTCCCGGCGGCTCACGTCGGCGTGCCCCCACGGATCCGCATGCCCGTGGTGCCGCGCGTCAACTCCTTCACCTTCGCGTCCCAGAACTGGATCTGCTCGCGGATCTCGCCGGCGTCGACGCGTGAGAGGCTGCGCGAGCCTATCGTGTACTGCTGCCCGCTCGCGACGGCGTCATTCGCCGCCATCCACAACGTGAGCTTCGCTTCGGCCTGCGCCAGCGTGATTCCCGCCATGGAGCCTCCCTCAGAGTCGGACGCCGGCGCTGCGCACGCGCCGCGCCGGCCGGCGCACCGCGGCTTTCGGGCCCGGATCGGTGCGCATCCCCGCCGGCACGTCGGTCTGTGCAGACATCTGGACGCCTTCCGCCGGCGCCGTCTCCTGCTCCGGTCCTCCGGCCTCGCCCTCTTGCGAAGGCGCGGTGCTAAGCCAAGGAGACGGCGCCGGCGTTCCCTGCGCGAGTGCCGCGTCCTGCTCGGCCCGCGCGAAGAGATGGCCCTGGAAGATCTGCTCGCGCAGCTGCGCCCAGCGCGCCGTCGAGTACGTGTCGATGCGCAGCGCGCGCGCCGCATGCAGCCCGTAGATCGTCGCGTCGAGGCCGTGGTTCTCCTTGCCGGCCTTCACCAGCCAGCGCTTCACCAGGCGGCCGCCGCGGCGACCGTCGCGCGCCGGCGCCTTCACCTCGGCGGTGAGCTGGTCCAGGTAGTCGCCCCGCACCCCGCGATACCAGTGCATGCGCCCGGGCCCGTGGCCGGTCGCCCCGCTCGCGTCGCGCAGGTTGATGCGCCCGGCGTTCTCGTCCGCGCCGAGAATCAGGTCCTTCGCCCGCGACACGCCGACGATGTAGGGCCGCAGGCCGTACTTCGCCGCCTTGTGCGTCGCCGTCACGTCGAGCGGCTTCGCCGGCGCGCGGAAGATCTCCGAGCTCTCCACGGTCGAGCCGCGGATCGGCATCACGCGATCGGCGCCGAACTTGCGGTTCGCGCGCCGCGCCCACTTGTAGACCGCGTCAGCCGTCTGGCCGTCGCCGGCGTCCACCGACACCGCGGAGATCGCCATCTCGGCGCCGCTCACATGCTTGTAGCGCCGGAAGATCGCCGTGCGCTCGAGCTCGTCCCACACCGCCTCCTCGAGCACGTTGCCGTGCAGCTCGCCGAACCACACGAGCCAGCACTCCTCGCCCTCGCCCCAGGCCAGGACCACGATCACCAGGCGGTCGTGCTGCACGTCGATGCCGACGGTCAGCACCAGCCCGCCCCAGGGCACGAACCACTCGGGGTAGTCCTCGAGCCGCGCCTCGAGGTCCTTCACGTCCGCGACCGTGCCCTTGTACTCCCACGGCAGCCCGAGCGTCTGGTTCCAGAAGACGATCATCTTCGACACGTCGCCCTCGGACTCGAGCGCGTGCTTCGCGATCAGGTATTTCTCGACGTGCGCCGCGAGCTCGCACCCCGGCAGGGTGCTCATCAGCTCGTTGAAGTAGAAGCCCCGCTTGCCGCGGAACTCGGCAGTCGGCTGCCAGCGATGATGCCGCTCGATGTTGGCGACGCGCTCGGCCTCGGTCCACTCGCCGCCGCAGTGGGGACAGACATATCGCGCGCTCTCCGGCAGCGCGTCGCCCAGGATCGGGTGGCGGCGCTCCGGGTTGTTCGACCAGCGCACGTTCTCCCACTTCATCTGCGTTTCCTGGCCGCAGTGATGGCACGCCACGAGGCCGATGCGCTTGTCGGTCTGCTCCATGCGCGCCGCGATCGAGGACACGCCGGCGATCGACGGCGTGCCGCCGACCAGGAGCTTGAACGCGAGCCCGTAGCGCTTGCCGCGCTCCTCGAGCATCGTGATCGAGTCGCCCTGCCCCTTGATGTTCAGGTTGCAGTCGTCGGGTTCCTCGACCGCCAGGTTGCCCGCCGTGCTCTGCTTCAAGTTCGCCGGCGAGTTCGAGCCGACGTACTTGATGTAGCCGCCGGCGAATTCCTTGAAGTCCTGCCGGTTCTCCTTCGCCCTGGACTTCGTCACCAGCTTCGCAGCGAGCGCCGGCGTCGCCTCGACCGCGGGCTCCCACTTTTCGGCGTTGAACTCGCGGATCTTCTTGTCCGAGGGGAAGAGCACGATCGTCGGCGCCGGCTGCTCGTCAACGATCTGCCCCAGCCAGTTGATCAGCACGCCATCGGTCCAGCCGATCTGCGAGCTTTTCTGGACGTCGACCTCCCGCACCTGCGAGTCGCTTACGGCCTCCAGCACCTCACGAAGAAACGGGGTCCTTGAGAGGACGAACTTCCCCGGGAACGGGGACTTGTCGCTCAGGTACCTCTTCTCCTCCGCCCACGCCGCCGTCGAGCGGCGCATCGGCGGCGCCCACCTCTTCTGCACCCGGGTGATCAGTTGGGTCGCTCGGTCCATAGGAAGCCAGCTCCGTCAGTGCACCGTGGATCGCCTCCTCGAGTTGCGTGAGCACTTCCGGCGGCAAGCGCCCGCGCATCAGCGGCGGCAGCTGCATCAGGCGCTGCCGCGCGTTCACCACCAGGCGCTCGAACTTCTGCTCGATGTCGGCCGCCGGCACCAGCAGCCCCTGCTTCTCGGCGATCTGCAGCTGCACGAACTTGGTCTGCTCGCGGTACAGCATGTCGCGCGGCGACTCCTCGCGCACCTTCTTCACCTCGCGCGCCACCCGCCACACGATCGTGGCCGGCACCTCGTACTCGTTCGGCAGCCCGCGGGTGCTGATCTTCGCGACCGGCATGCCTTCCTTCTGCCATTGCCACAGCGTGACGTCGGTGACGCCGTGGATCTCCGCGAGCTCGGTCTGATTCACCACCTTGGCCATAGCTCACCCCGGAGACCAGTTAACCCCTATGGACCCACGCAGCTAGAGAGAAACTGCGGTCGTCCCGATCGCAAATGACTCAGCGCTGGGAGGACCCGCGCTGCAGCGTGCGCTGCCGCGCTCGAATAAAAAACCGCGTCACATCGGCGCGGCGAAGACCTTGCCCACGTAAGGAGGAGACCCATGGCAAGGCGTGCAAGAAACGACGAGGCCCGCGCGGGGCGGGCCTCGGGGAACACTTCTGGAAAATATCGATTAGCGACGAATTCTAAACACAATTTGTACAATGTCAAGCGGCGACCACCACGTCCTCCACGATTCCGGCCAGCTTGAGGCGCCCCTCGATGTCGTACTCGGCGAGCTTCTCCTCGTGTCGCAGGTGCTGCACGACCCTGCTATTGTGGTTTTCAGCCGTGTGCCGGTGCACTCCGCATAGCTCTGCGGTCGCCACCAGATAGATCTTCTGCCCGAAGTAGCGCATGACGAGCGTGCGGCGCAGACGGTAGTGAGAAACAGTCCCGGTGAGGCCTACGTCCAGGACGTAGCGCGTGAGCCAGTTGACCGCCGCGCCCCACTCAGGCGTCTCGATCGAGCCACGGCAGCATGCGCGACCGCATGCGCACGGGCTCACCGGCGGCGCGTGGCGTGCGACCACGATCGCCTGGTGCAGCTCGGGCAGATGATCGACCTCGGCCTTGATCATCCCCGCCTGGGCGGCGCCATCAAGCCCGCCGAGGCCTCGCCCGTTCGGCGATGCGCCCATCATGCCGGCGAGCGCCGACTTCTTCAGCGTGCCATGCGTGAAGTTGAACGCGAACATCAGCGCGCCGCGCGCGCTCCGAAATACCGCCTCAGACATGCTCCACCTCCGGGAGATCGTTGTTATCCACAGCCCTCGCCACCCTCGCCGCACCCTCGCCACCGTAACCTGCTGATTTCTTTCTCTCTGGTGAGGGTGGAGACAGTGGAGAGGGACGTGCGCGCGCGTGCGCGTGGGCGCAGGCGCGCCTGTCTGCGTGCACGCAGGCAGGCACGCGCGCACGCACGCGTGTATGCGCGCAAGACCCTCGCCATCCTCGCCCAGAGGGCAGTTTTCCGTTTTCGCTCAATCGCATGGTGTAGTTCTCCACAGCCCTCGCCACTGTCGCCCACGCCCTCGCCACCCTCGCCAGAAACAGGCTCACGCCGTCCCCCCTCGACCCCACATGCCAGAGCTGGCGCTTCCAGCCCCGAAACCGCCGAAACCGTCGTCAGCCACGAACTCGTGCAGCGCCTTGCGGAACTCCACCAGACCGCGCAGGCGCCGCAGGCGCTCGTCCTCCTCGTTCGCCGCGGGCTCGCCCATGAGCAGCACGCGCCGCTTGCGCTGCCTGTCCTCGGGCGCCAGGGCGAGGTCGCGCGGCTTCTCCGGGTCGCCCACGCGCGCATCGACGCGCTTGATCCCGTTCAGGCGCATGAAGCTCGGCACGAAGCGGTTGATGCGCTCGGGCATCTTTTCGCCGTTGCGCCGGCACCAGGTCAGATAGCCCTGGTAGACGTCGGTCGCGAGCGCCGGGCAGTAGGGCAAGCCAAGCGTGCCGTCCTTGAGATCGCGCCAGTAGAGCTGCGAGGCCGGCATGCCGATCTCGACCAGGTCGCGCTTCGCCTGCGTGTCGATCGGCTTCGTCTGCACGCCGAAATCGCCGAGATCGAGCTCGCGCAGGGACTGGAACAAAGCGGCAGCGCCGCCGGCGCGCAGCTCGGCGACGACGGCGTCGTAGTACGCCTTGTCGAGCGGCCCGGGCGTCCTGATCACCATGTAGCGCCGGTCCTTCGCTCTGACGTGCAGCGGCTCGTCCTCGTTGGAGAAGAAGACGAGGTTCGCGTGGTTCGCCTCCCAGCGGATGCCGATCCCCTTCGGGTTGATCCAGATGCCCGGCTCGGTGACGAGGTTGAGCAGGTAGCCGACCTGGTGGCGGAGCTCACGGCGCGCGACAACCTCGTTCGCCACGAGGAAGAGCTTGGCCGACAGCCAGTCGTTGAACTGGCTCTCCAGCTGCATGTTCGAGATCACCGTCGCGTGATCGCCGTAGATCTCGGCGATCGCCGTGAAGAAGAGGTTCTTGCCGGCGCCGGGATCGCCGTGCATCACGATCGCCGTGTGCATCTTCGCCCCGACGTGCTGCAGCGGATAGGCGAGCCACTTCAGCACCCAGTCGAACACCACCTGCTCCTCGCTGCAGAGGTAAAAGAGCAGCTCGAGCAGGCGCTCGCAGCGCCCTTCCGTTGAAGGCTCGAGTGCGAGACCGCGAAAGAGGTTGACGTGCGTCTCGGGGTCGACCGACTGCGTCGGGTCGAACACGACGCGCTCTTTCAGCACCACGCGCTTCTTGCGCGAGGCGAGCCACATATTCACCGGCCGGCGGCCGAACATGAGCCGCATGTGCTCGATCTTGACCAGGCGCTCGATCAGCGCGTCCCAGGCCTCGTCCGAGGGGTAGATCTGCGTGAAGCGCCGGATCAGCGTGCCGTGCAGCTCCCAGTCGGGCTCGTCGCCGTCGCCGCCCTTCCCGCCCTTCGGCGCAGCCGCCTCGGGTGGGGTGGGCGAGCTCGCGCGTGTCAGCGCAAGCGCCGCGCCGATCTGAGCGCGCACCTGGTCGAGGCCAGCGGCCAGGTGCAGGTCGTTGAAGTCCGTGCACGGATTGCCCTGCGGCGCCTCATCGAGCGCGCTGAAGTCCGGGCCCACCACCATCGCCACCCCGATCGCATTGGCAGCCGCGCGGGCTCGCGTGCCGCCAGGGTTCTCGGGATTCGACCCGCTGTCGTCGTCCGCGCAGAACACGATCGGCGACTTCGGGTAGAGCGCGCGCAGGATTCGCCCCACGGCCAGCAGGTTGTAGCAATCGAACGCCACGAAGACGGGGTGCGCGCGCTCGATCGCTTGGCGGATCGAGAGCGCCGTCGCCACGCCTTCGGCGATGAGCAGCACGTCGCCGTCCTTCGGCTTCTTGCCGAGCCGGCACGCGGCGCCCTCCTTCCACATCCCCTTGTTGAAGCGCTTCGTGCCCTCGGGCGAGATCTTCTGCAGCCCGACCAGGCGTAGCGGCCCCTTGTAGTTCGGGTCCTGCTCCTGTTCCTCGGTCACGTCGTAGTGCACCATCGGCACCACCAGCGTGCCGTCGCTGAAATAGCGCAGCCCCTGATCGTGCTCGACGCCCTTTCGCTGCAGGTACGGGCACACCTCGCCCGCCTTGAGCACCGCGCGCGCGCCGTTCCACTGCGACCGGGCGCGCTGCGCGGCGAAGCGGGCCCGGGCTGCGCGCTTCTCGCGCTCGCGTGCCTCGAGCTCCTGCTGCGAGCGCCGGAGCCGATCGGCTTCCTCGGGATCGACCCCGGCCCAGTCGCTCTCGATCTTCGTCGACTCGATCAGCCCCCACAGCCCGAACGCTCCGGAGACGTAGCGCTGCTGATTGCGCGCCAGGTAATCGTGCAGCACGTACCAGGCGCGCGCTTTCTTGTCGTAGCGGTGGATCCGCCCGTCGGCGATCAGCTGGCCGCGCGGAGGGAGGGGCATCCCCGCCCCGAGCATCTGCTCGAGCGCTCGGTCGAGGGTGGCCATGGGCTAGGTGAACTTAACGCTCCAGCAGCGCGTCGCGTCATCCATTCTTCGTCGCCCTCTCCCAGATTCCGTCGAGGCACTCGATCTGCTTCGGCGTGAGGGGCTTCTTGTCGATCAGTCGATCCTTGACCGACGCGAGGAAATCAACGTCCCACGAAGACAGCTTGCGCTCGCGTTTCTCGCAGTCCTCGATTAACGTCAGGTACTCGTCGGTCCAATCGCCTGCGCTCACTTCACCCCCTGCAGCGGCGGCCGCGTCAGGCGCTCGAGGCGCTCGCCCATCGCCTGGACGCCGTGCACCGCGTCGATGAACTGGCGCTGCAGCTGCGCGAGCTCGTCCTTCGGATCGAGCGGCGCCGGCCGGGCGTAGCCGGCCTCATCGCAGAGGAAATGCATCGCTGAATGGCAGCCGATGCCCTTGCCCTTTTTCAGCAGGAAGAGCACCTGGTCGGGGTCGAAGCGCTCGCGCCGGTTCGGGTTAAGGCAGTCCTTGACCCAGCGGCCGGCTTCGTCTGCCGGCATCGCATCGCCCCGCAGGAGCTTGCCGACGGCTTTGGTGCCGCCAAGGGCGCGCACCACATCGCCGAGCGCGTCGTAGATGTCTTCGGAGAAGAGCTTGGGCTGATCCATTTACGCCCCCTTACGAAAAAAGCGGACAGGCGCGGACACGCGCCCTGCGGGCAAAAAAAGAGAATGACCCCCTCATGCCACCTGCCTCGACTCGGGCTGCTCGAACACGTCGGGGCGAAGCAGTTGAAGGAACTGGAGCCGTGCGTCCGGGATGCCCTTACGCCGCCAATGCGACACCGCCTGCGAGTTCACCCTGCAGAGGCGCGCCACCGCGGCCGTCCCCCCGAACGCATCGATGATGTCGTCGGCGGAAAGGGATTTCGGATGTCCATTCACTCGAATAAGTTAGCATGCTAACTCTCGAATGGTCAAGCACGCTAACGCCGCCCGTCCGTATGCTGACCTGCATGGTCACCACTGTCGGCGAGCGGCTGAAGCGGGCACGCGAGGAAGCGAAACTGTCGCAGCAGGAACTCGCCGTAAAGATCGGCGTGACGCGCTCGGCGATCGCGCAGGTTGAATCGGGCATCAGCAATTCGCTCAACGCCGAAAACCTTACCAAGGCCGCGCGCGAGCTCGGCAAGAACGCAGTGTGGCTGGCGAGCGGCGAAGGCGAGGAACATTCGTTTGATACACTTGCCGAGGCGATCCAGGAGATGCCTGCAGAGCAAAGCCAGCAATCGTTCGACTTCATCATCTACCAGATCCAGAACAACGTGGTGCCCTATCTCGAGGAACCGAAGGCCCGCAAGTACGTGGACATGATCGATCGCCTGAAACGCGACCGCGAGCGCCTGCGCAAGGGCGACTAGCCGAAGTAAAGGGGGGATGCGATGGCCATGGTGAAATGCAAGGAATGCGGCACCGAGATCAGCTCGAGCGCGACGAACTGCCCCAAGTGCGGTGCGCCGCGCAAAAAGCGGTGGGGAACATCGCTCTTCACCTGGCTCGTCGTCATCGTCCTGGTGGTCGGCTTCTTCGTAGCGGTCTCCGGCGGCGATAACGAACGATCAGCCACGGCACCGGCGGTCGCAAAGCCGAAGACACCCAGCGCCTACGAACTGGCCAAGCAGGGCACGACGCTGGACTTCAAATGGCGCAAGGCGGGGTTCGATAACGTGCTCGAGGTCGACTTCAACATTAAGAACGGCAGCGTCGTGACCGTGAAGGATATTGCGATCACCTGCATCCTTTACGCGAAGAGCGGCACCCAGGTGGACGCCAATCGGCGGACGATCCACGACGTCATCCGGCCGGGCGAGACGAAAAAGTTTCCGAAGTTCAACATGGGGCTGATGCACACCCAGGCGCACAGCGCCAGTTGCTACATCGCGAGTCTGGCCCTCACTTAGCTGTCGCAAACCCGGCAAGGCGTTAGCATGCTTGACGGAGCATAGTTAGCATGCTAACTTGCCCTCGTTCCTCACGAACGGGGGCCACATGCAACGCCCGCAGCACCGCTTCACCGACTACCACGATGACCTGACCCTCGCGCGTCGGCTGGGCGCCGGCGTCCTGGTGTCCATCGTCTTTTGCGCCGCCGTCGCCTCAATCGTCTGGTGGCTGCTCGCATGAAGTGGCTCGACGAGCTCGCCGGCGCCGTCGCCTACGTCCTGCTCATCCTCGGTGCGCTCGTCGCGCTGCACCTCGCCTGAGCATGCGCCGCGACGAGCCGCTGCCCGCCGATTGGCGCACCAACGCCGAGCGCCCGCTCCTCTCCACCGGCACCAAGCTCGAGCTGCTCGGCGTACTCCTCGTCATCGGCCTCGCGATCTACCTCGGGCCCGCCCTCAAGAGCCTGGTGCTTGCCTGGGCGCTCGCTGTCCATACCTCTGGAATCGGCGACTGCCGCCTGCCCTCCGAGTTCGAGCAGCTGCACATCGTCGTCGCCAACCGCGCCAATCAGTACGTCCTCGTCGACTGCATGTTCGTCGGCACGAAAGGCACCTATGCCCGCTAGAACCCCCTCCGCGTCCGATCGCATGCGCACGCTCACCGTCCAGCTGAGCGAGAGCGCCTACCAGGTCCTCGCCAAGGACGCGAAGTCGCGCCTGATGAAGCCAGAGGAACTCGCCCAAGCGGCGATCGAGGACCACGTGCGCCTCGCCGTGCTGCTCGATCGGCGCTTTCGCGACGCCGCCCACGAAGTGGATCGCCGCCTCGCTCATGCGTCAGCCTGAGCTCACCGCCGCGGCCGCCGCGGGCAAGGGGACCGACCTCTTCGCCCGGGCGCGCGCCGCGCACCCCGAGGACCGCCTGGTGCTCTTTCGCGATCGACGCAGCGGCCGCGAGCTCGTGATCGCCGTCCCGCCGGCCTCGCCCTGGTACGCGCTGCTGCCCGCCGAGCAGGAAGTCGAGATCACCGTACCCGATGGGAAAGCCAGCCGCGAATGACGATCCGCTGCAGGCCGCGCGCGATCTCGCGCAGACCCACCGACTCCGCATCGTCGACGTGCACGACCGCGTGGTCGAAGCCGACGGCCTCGTGCGCTGGGTGCCGGCGTTCGTCGTCTACCGCGCCGCGCCCGGCGAAAAAGGCACGCGCCTCGGGCGCCGCCGCGATCCCGCGGCGCTCCTGCGCTACGTCCGCCAGCTCATCGGCGAGCCCTCTCCCGCCCACTGACTGAAAGGAGTTCCCCGCCATGCGCCGCCTGCGCCGCGCCCTCGCCCTTTACTTCGACTCCGGCTTCACCTGGCGCCGCTGCTGGGCGCTCGCCAAGCCCGCGCCGCGCTACCGCACCGTCGCGCGCGACGGCTACCTCTACATCGAGCCGCGGATCGGCCAGCGGTGAACGCCGTCTTCTGCTTTCTCTCCACCTTCGTCGCCGTGTTCGCGCTCGGCTTCCAGAGCCAGAACGTGAACCAGGGCCATTACGTCGCGGCCGCGCTCACCAGCGTCGCGATCGGCGCGAGCTCGATCGTCCTCTACAAGCTGATGCCCGACTCGAGATCCTCGGCTACCTGGTCGGCGGCGTGACCGGCATCACCGCCAGCATGTACGTGCACCGGCGCACGCTCGGCAAGAAGCATGTCGAGCGTGAACTCGGCGGCGGGAGATACGGCCAGGTCCCGTCGCGGCCCACGCCCTGGCCTCCCGCGCCCGGGCCCCGCATCGTGCGCGAGGGCGTCGTGCCGCAGGACGACACGCACTGACATGGGCCGAAAGCGCGCTCGCCGCCGCCGCACCCGCCGCCTCTGGACCGCCAAAGCGACGGCGCGCCTGGTGCGCGACTACCCGAACGTGGCCACCTGGAGGATTGCGCGCGCGGTAAAGCGGCCTCTCGGCTACGTGTACGCCAAGGCCAACAGGCTCGGGCTGAAGAAATCGCCCGAGTACCTCGCGAGCCCCGACGCTTGCCGACTGCGCCGCGGCGGTAACGTCGGGGCTGCTTACCGCTTCAAGAAGGGCCAAGTGCCGGCGAACAAGGGAATGCGCCGGCCCGGTTGGGCGCCGGGACGCATGAAGGAAACCCAATTCAAGAAGGGGCAGCGCAACGGCCAGGCTGCCCGGCACTACATGCCGCTCGGCGCCGAGCGCCTGGTCGACGGATACCTGTATGTCAAGGTCGCCGAGGTTCAGAACGTGCCCTACACCGTCAACTGGAAGCCGGTGAACGTCCTGAACTGGGAGCGCGCCAACGGCCGCCCACTGCCCGACGGACACGTGCTGCGCTTTCGCGACGGCAATCACATGAATGTCGCAGTGGCGAACCTCGAGCTCATCACGCGCCGCGAGAACGCGCTGCGCAATTCGCTGCACCGCCTGCCCGAGCCGCTCAAGCGCGCGATCTATGCGAAGGGCGCGCTCAATCGAAGGATCAATCGCATGGAGGACAAACGTGGCAAAGACGCTTGACGATCTGCGCGAGCACCTGTTCGCGACCTTGGACGCATTGCGCGACAAGGAACACCCGATGGAGATCGAGCGCGCGAAGGCGATCAGCCAGCTCGCGGACACCGTGATCGAGAGCGCCAAGGCCGAGGTGGCCTACCTCAAGGCACTCGGCCGCGAGGATCTCTCGCTGTCGGTCTTCAACGCACTCCCGGACAAGAGCCAGGCCGGCACGCCCGAAAAGCCGCGCATGGTCACCCACCGCATCAAGTAGGAGGAACCGCATGAACGCACCCGTCCCCGCCACCGCGATCGAGCTGCAGAGCCTGCAGCACGTTGCCCTCGCCAGCCTCACTCTCTCACGTACGCATATCCAGGAGCTGCGCCGCGCACGCTTCACCAAGGAAGCCACCGCCGAGCTCGCGCTCAGCATCGGCAAGGTCGGGATCCTGCAGGCGATCGTCGCGCGGCCGCTCGACGGTAGCAAGTTCGAGATCGTCGCCGGCGAGCGCCGCTTCCTGGCCGCGAAGCAGGCCGGCCTCGCGGTCCTGCCGGTCAACGTGCGCGAGCTCACGGACGAGCAGGTCCTCGAGGTGCAGCTGATCGAGAACCTGCAGCGCGAAGGCCTGCACGAGCTCGAGGAAGCCGAGGGCTACGACGAGCTGATGAAGCTGAAGAAGATCAACTCCGAGGCCGTCGCCAGCATGATCGGCAAGTCGCGCAGCTACGTCTACGCGCGCACCAAGCTGCTCGCGCTCTGCCCCGAGGCCCGCAAGGCCTTCTACGCCGGCGAGCTCGACAGCTCGACGGCGCTGGAGATCGCGCGGATCCCGCCGCACGAACTGCAACAGCGCGCCATGAAGGACCTCGAGGACTGGCGGCGCGACGGCGAGGTGACGAACTTCCGCGAGGCGAAGGCCCACATCCGCGAGCACTACATGATCCGGCTGAAGAAGGCGCCGTTCGACCGGGACGACGCGCAGCTCCTGCCCGCGGCCGGCAGCTGCGCCGCCTGCCCCAAGCGCAGCGGCAACCAGAGCGACCTCCTGGGCGAGCTCAAGGATGCAGACGTCTGCACCGACCCGAAGTGCTTCGACCAGAAGCGCCAGGCGCACTTCGCCGGCGCGCGCAAGGCGCAGGAGGCGAAGGGCAAGAAGGTGATCGCCGGCGACGCGGCGAAGAAGCTCCTGCCGCACTGGGAGGACGGCGATGTCTACATGTCGCACGGCGCCCCATACCGGAAGCTGGGCGACACGACCTATCTCGACTCCGGTGCCACGCGCAAGGTCGGCGACGTCGTCGGCAAGGACTACAACTCGATCCTGATCCAGCACCCGCTCACCGGCAAGTTCGTCGAGGTGGCCACGCAGGAGGCGATCGCCAAGGCCTCAAAGGCCGGTAAGAAGGGCAGCGCGAGCAAAGGCGGCATCTACAACTACGGCGCCGCGACCGCCAGGGCGAAGGCGAAGGGCCCGGACGTCGACGACATGCTCAACGACCGCCTCGCGAAGCTCATCCACGAGAAGGCGCCGGCAGCCTTCGGCAAGCCGTGGCTGCTCGTGCTCGTGGGGGAGTTGCGCGAGCAGCTGAGCCTGCGTAACGACGACTCCGTCGCCAAGGCCTGGGGCTGGAAGGAGTCCGCGTTCCAGGGATCCCGGGGCTACGGCCGCTCGGTGCCCGCCGAGGTCGCCAAGCTGAGCGAGCGCGACCTCGTCCTCTTCATGTTCGACATGGTCTTCGCCTGCAGCCCCTACACGCGCGACGGCGTGCTCAAGCAGTTCGGCATCAACGAGCAGAAGACCCGCGAGCTAATCATCGAGGAGCGGAAAGAGGCGGCGCGCAAGGAGCGGGCGGAGGCCAAGGCGAAGAAGGAGGCCGCGAAGAAGCCGGCCCCGGCGGCGGCCGAGCTCGACGACAAATGGCCGTTCATCACCGGCGCCAAGAGCCCCCAGGTGGCCAAGAAGAAGCCGGCCAAGAAGAAGAAGGCGATCGCGAAGAAGAAGCCGGCCGCGAGGAAAAAGGCGATCGCCAAGAAACCGGCGAAGAAGAAGGGCAAAAAATGAACCGCGACGAGCGTCGACTCGTGCGACGCGCGGCAAACATGCTGCTCGCCGAAGCACGCCTGGGCCGCGAGAGTTGCATGGTGAACGCTCAGCCGTGGGCCTGCGGAGATTGTGCCCCAAGCGGCACGAAGTGCAACGCCAGGCGCACCCACGACGCCCAGGTAAAGGTGGCGACGAAGCTCAAGGCGCTGGCGAACCGATGACGATCTACGTCGACCCCCTCATGCACAACGGCTGGATCCTGCGCGGCCGCGCGATCGCGAACTGCCACCTGTTCACCGACCAGCCCGAGCTCACCGAGCTACACGAGTTCGCGCAGCGCATCGGCCTGAAGCGCGACTGGTTCCAGTGGAAAGACGCCTTCAGCCTCCCGCACTACGACCTGACGCCGCGCCGGCGAGCGGTCGCGATCGCGGGCGGCGCCGTCGAGGTGGACCGGCGCCAGGCCGTGCAGCTCTGGCGATTCAGGCGCGAATTGATCGCCGCGGCCATGGAAAGCGAGGACGAGCCCGCATGACCACCACCTACTGCATCGGCTGCGGCTGCCACGAGCTGGCCGCCTGCCCGTTCGACAGCACGCACGTCGCCGCCACCTGCTGGTGGCTGCGCCTCGACGTCCGCATGAACGCCGGCCTGTGCAGCAACTGCGAGGACATGATCGCGCACTGGGACCGCGGCGGCCGCGCTCCGGTGCTCGAGGAGATCGCCGAGCGCTTCCACCGCCAGGCGCTGTTCCTCTACGACGATGAGGCGTCGGCGAAGGCATGGGTGAACACGCCGCACCGGCAGCTCGGAGATCTCTCCGCGCGCGACCTGATCCTCCAGGGCCGAATCGAGGAGGTCCACCAGGTCCTCGCCCAGCTGCGCGACGGGGCCTACATATGACCACGCCCTTCAGCCGCGCGCACGAACGCCTGCAGCAGAAGCTCACGGTGCGCACCCACCGCCAGCCGACGCCGACGCCGAAGAAATCGGCTCTCCCCGAGAACCTCAAGGACGGCCGGCGCGTGCGCATCAACGGCCGCACCTACGGCAGCATCACCAAGGCCTGCCGGCGCTACAAATGCAGCCCGCGGCGCATCTACGACTGGATCAAGAGCGACCGCGCGCGATTCGTCTGACCCACCCCAAGGAGAACACCATGAATGCCCCGCAAGAACTGAACGCTGCCACCGCCCCGCTCGGCATGCCGATGCACGGCGGCTTTCTCATCGGCCGCTTCTTCCTCGAGGTCCAGCCGTTCGCCCTCATCGCTGCACCCAAGGACGAAGGCGAGTTCCCTGCCACCGTGTGGCACAAGGCCACGAAGCGAATCGAGGGCGCGCTGTCTGACTTCGATGGCCTCGCCAACACCCGCGCAATGGCCGAGGCCGGCAGCCCGCTCGCGCAGAAGATCCGGGCGCTGGAGATCGGTGGCGAGGTGATCTGGTACCTCCCGAGCCGCGGCGAGCTGCTCCTCGTCTGGTCGGCCCGGGAAGCGCTGCCGGAAGCCGAGCGCTTCGACAAGGACGTCTACTGGTCCTCGTCGCAGTACGCCGGCGACGCCGCCTGCGCCTGGCTCCAGAGCTTCGTCAACGGCGATCAGTACGTCTGGCGCAAGGTCAGCAAGGGCATGGCGCGCGCGGTCCGCAGAGTATCCATTTAACCATTCCGCATTCCGAGGTGATCCGATGAAAAAGCAAGCACAGAAGCCCCGGCCGCCGAAGGCGGCCGTCGCCGCAAAAATCGCCCTCCCCGCGCTGAAGAAGGGCGAGATCTACGTCGGCGGCACGATCGACGTCGACGGCAAGGTGACGCACACCATCCTGCTGCCCGGCGAGAAAGCAGACGTCGGCTGGAAGGACGCCATCGCCTGGGCAAAGAAGGAAGGCGGCGACCTGCCGAACCGCATCGAGCAGGCGATGCTGTGGGCCCACCACGCCGGCAAGTTCCAGAAGCGCGCCTACTGGTCGAATGCGCAGGGCGCCGGCTACGGCGCCTTCGCCTGGGGCCAGAGCTTCGGCGACGGCCTTCAGGGCGGCTGGCTCAAGGGCAGCGAGGGCATGGCGCGCGCGGTCCGCAGATTGATGAAGGCGTACCCATGATGACCGCCGATCGCGCGGAGCTGCTTCGCTTCTGGCGCACCTTTCCCGCGCCTTCCAACGAGGTCGCTGCCGCCGACATCATCGAGAAGCTCGAGCTCAATCTGCGCCAGGCCGAGAACCAGTGTGCGGACTTCCGCCGCCAGCTCACGGCCGAGCGCGAGGGCCGGATGCTGGCCGAGCGCATCGTCGACGAAGTGCGGGCCCGCAACCGCGAGCTCGAGCAGAACACGCCGACCAAGGAGGGCTGATTGGATAAGCGAACAGAGCTCCACATCATGCTGCGCGCGGTGGACCAACTCGCCGCGGCGATGAAGAAGAAGCTGCGCCAGAAGGCGCGCGAAGGCTACAGCGGCGGACTCGATCCCAGCTTCAAACTCGAGGTGGCCAAGAACCTGCAGAACCACGTCGTGCAGCTCACGGGCCTGTGTCCACACTGCGAATCCACGGACGGCGACCACGACCACGAAGAGGAAGCACATCAGGCCGTCGACGTCTGCAACTTGGCGATGATGCTGTGGGTTGTCAACGGCGGCGCACCGGGAGGACGAGCATGAAGACTTGGGACCAACTCACGCAGCCGCAGCGCATCGCGCTCAGGCACCCGTGCCTGCTCGCCGAGGAAACCGCGCACCCGCGCTACAGCAGCGTCGGGCCGCTCGGCAGCCTCGTGCTGACGGTGAACACCGGCTACGAATGACTCGACATGGGATTCGGCGGGTCCGTGTGGCACGCATCCATCAGAACATTCTCCGGGGACCGGGCGCTCGCCCGGGAAATGGCGATCGCAACTCTCGCCGGCGTGGGCGATCCGCAGGCGGGCGAGTGGCACCAGGTGGGCGAGATGGCCCACCACCTGCGGCGCCGGCTCACGCAAGACGAGTTGCGCCTCGCAGGCGGCATCACGGTGCGCGACATCCGCGGCACGCAAGAGGAACGCAGGCGGTTCGCGCTGCTGTTCGCCGACGTGCCGCATCTTAAGGCCGTACTGCAGGCGCGCGGCCTCTACAGCGGATCGTGATGCCCGCCTACAACTTCCAGCCGCGCTTCGCCACGCTCATCCGCCGCGGCGTGAAGAAGCAAACCATCCGCGCGCGCCGGCGCGACGGCCGCGCGCCCAAGGTCGGGCAGGCGTTCATCGGCTACACCGGCCAGCGCACGAAGGGCTGCAAGCGCCTGGTGATCGGAGTCATCGCCGAAGTCCTCCCGATCGA
>Ga0214472_10000664_pt1 | contig 41642 bp, 38 predicted proteins | sample RVTome_6_FD_207662 | JGI IMG/M metagenome (GOLD analysis project Ga0214472, IMG submission 207662) | Soil microbial communities from uranium-contaminated site in the Upper Colorado River Basin, Wyoming, United States - RVT140D175 | ecosystem: Environmental > Terrestrial > Soil > Contaminated >...
GGACACCGTGGCCACCCTGGGCGTGGTGATGCGGGACATCCTCGAGATGCTCCACCCGGTGATGCCCTACGTCACCGAGGAGCTGTGGTCGCATCTGGTGGGGGAGGGGATGATCATCACCGCGCCGTGGCCCGCCCCGCCGGCCGTCGAGGCGCCGGAGCACTTCGAGATCTTTCGTGATCTCGTGGTGGCGGTGCGGCGATTCCGGGCCGAGCACGGCCTGTCGCCCCGCCACCCGCTCGAGGTGTCGCTCCTCGACCCCGAGGGAGCCGCCGCCGCGTGGTGGGCAGGCCAGTTCGAGTCGCTCGCCTCGTTCACGCCGAGCGCGATCGACGCCGCACCGGGCGACGGCGCCCACACCAGGATCGTGGTGGGGCCGGTGCAGGCGTTCATCTCCCTCGAGGGGATCGTCGACGTCGGCGCTGAGCGCGAGCGGTTGGCGGCGGCGATCGCCGAGACCGCGAGCGCCCTGAGGAAGACCGAGGCGAAGCTCGCCAACCCGCAGTTCGTCGAGAAGGCCCCGGCCGAGATCGTCCACAAGGAGCGGGCCAAGGCGGAGGAGATGGGCGGCGTGCTCCAGAAGCTGCGCGCCCAGCTGGACGCCCTTGGCTGAGATCGCGTCGTACGACGACGCCGTCGCCTGGCTCGACGACCACATCGGTGCCGGGGTCAAGCCCGGGTTGGAGCGCATCACGGGCCTGCTGGAGTTGCTGGCGCGGCCCGACGAGTCCTACCCGATCGTCCACGTGGCCGGCACCAACGGGAAGACGTCCACGGCGCGCATGACGGCGGGGCTGATCGGGGCACATGGGCTCGCCACCGGGCTCTTCACATCACCGCACCTGCAGGCCGTCGAGGAGCGCTACGAGCACGGGATGCGGCCGATGAGCCGCGAGGCCTTCGCCGTGGCGGTGGCCGAACTGGCGCCGGTCGTCGATCTCTGGTCGGAGAGCTCCGGTGACCGGATCACCTATTTCGAGATCACCGCTGCGCTGGCCTTCGCCTGGTTCGCCGAGAAGGCGGTGGACGCCGCCGTGATCGAGGTCGGTCTCGGGGGGCGCTGGGATGCAACCAATGCCGCCACCTCCGAGGTGGCGGTCGTCACCTCGATCGGCCTCGAGCACACCGCCTACCTGGGCGACACCGAGGCCCTCATCGCGGCGGAGAAGGCCGCCATCCTCGACCGCGACGCCGTGCTCGTGACCGGAGAGCTCTCCGACGAGGCCCTGGCCGTGATTCGAGCCCGGGCCGAGGAACAGGGCGCCCTGTGGCATCGCTTCGGACCGGACTTCGGGCCAGACGACGCCCGTCCCGCCGTCGGGGGATGGCTCTTCGACGTCGAAGGGATCCACGCCCGCTACACCGGGATCGACCTCCGCCTCCACGGCGCCCACCAGGTCCACAACTTCACGGTGGGGGTCGCCGCCACCGAGGCGCTCTTCGGCCGTGCCCTCGACCTGGGCGCCGTGCGTGAGGCGGCGGCGCGGGCGGCGGCGCCGGGCCGGATGGAGATCGTCCGGCGCGACCCCCTCGTCATGCTCGACGGGGCGCACAACCCGCCCGGGATGGCCGCCCTGGCCGAGGCGCTCGGCCAGGAGTTCACCACGAGCCGGTGGGCCCTGGTGTTCGGCGTGATGCGGGACAAGGACGCCGCATCGATGCTGTCCCACCTCGACGGCCTCGTCACGACGGCCCACGTCGCCAGGGCCGCCGGGAGCGACCGCGCCCTCCCCGCCGGCGAGGCGGCGGCGCTGGTGCACGGTGCGCTCGATGTCGAGACCGTCGAGCACCCGTCGGTCGCCGACGCCGTGGCGGCCGCCATCTCGTCCGGCGACCCGGTCCTGGTCACCGGCAGCCTCTACGTCGTCGGCGAGGCAAGGACCGCCCTCGGGGTCTGAGGAAACCCGACCGCGACCGCGACTACCACCGCCACCGCGACTGTGACTGCCACCGCGACCGCGACCGCGACCGCCACAGCGACCGCCACCGCTTCCGCGACTGCCACGGCGACCGCGACCGCTTCCGCGACTGCCACGGCGACCGCGACCGCTACCGCGACTGCCACGGCGACCGCGACCGCTACCGCGACCGCCACTGCGACGGCCCGGGGATGGTTGCTCCGCTGACCGCTGTGGCTGTGGCTGTTGCTGTGGCTGGGCTGTCGGCTTCTGAGCGAATGGCGATGGCGAATGGCGATGGCGAATGGCGAGTTGCGAATCGCGAATTGCGCATTCCGATCGGCGCCCCATACCATCCCGCCCCGCTACTCACTCTCCGAGGACACGACGCATGGAATCCACGTTCGTCATGGTCAAGCCCGACGGTGTGCGCCGCGGGCTCGTCGGTGAGGTCATCGGCCGCTTCGAGCGCAAGGGCCTCACCCTGCGCCGCATGCGCATGCTCACCATCGACGAGGACCTGGCCGGCCGCCACTACGCCGAGCACACCGAGAAGCCGTTCTTCGCCGACCTGGTCGCCTTCATCACCGGCGGCCCGGTGGTGGCGATGGAATGGGAGGGCGAGGAAGCGGTCGCCGTGGCCCGCACCCTGATGGGGACCACGAACCCGCGGGAGGCTGCGCCGGGCACGATCAGAGGCGATTTCGGCATCGAGATCACCGAGAACATCGTGCACGGATCGGATTCGCCCGACAGCGCAGCGCGCGAACTGGCGTTGTTCTTCGCATCGGCCGATGGCTTCTCCCCGTGACGGAACCTGCGCACCAGCACGCACGCTCCTTAAACCCCTCGGGGTCTACACTTCGCCCACACCGGAAGGGGGCTGACACCCAATGTCCAGCCTGCTGTCGCTGGCCAGCCGCGACATGGCAATCGATCTCGGGACCGCGAACACGCTCGTGTACGTGCGCGGCCAGGGCATCGTGCTCAACGAGCCCTCGGTGGTCGCCATCAACACCCGCGACAACCGGGCGCTGGCCGTCGGCATGGAGGCCAAGCGGATGATCGGCCGCACCCCCTCGCACATCCAGGCCATCCGCCCTCTCCGCGACGGCGTCATCGCCGACTTCGACATCACCGAGAAGATGCTGCGCTACTTCATCAAGAAGGTGCAGCCCCGGCGCTGGGCGCGGCCCCGCATCATCGTCTGCGTCCCCTCCGGCATCACCGGCGTCGAGCGCCGCGCCGTCGAGGAGGCCGCCTATCACGCCGGCGCCCGCCGCGCCTTCACGGTGGAGGAGCCCATGGCCGCTGCCATCGGCGTGAACCTGCCCATCCACGAGGCGAGCGGCTCGGTCATCGTCGACATCGGCGGCGGCACCACCGAGGTGGCCGTCATCTCGCTCGGGGGGATCGTGGTGTCCCGCAGCGTCCGCATCGCCGGCGACGAGCTCGACGAGGCCATCGTCAACTGGGTGAAGAAGGAGTACAACCTCCTGCTCGGCGATCGCACCGCCGAGCAGCTCAAGATGGCCATCGGCTCGGCTTGGCCGTTCTCCGACGAGCCGAATGCGGAGATCCGCGGCCGCGACCTCGTCACCGGCCTCCCCAAGACGGTGATCATCACCGCCGAGGAGGTGCGCGAAGCCATCGAGGAGCCGGTCACCGGGATCATCGACGCCGTCAAGTACTGCCTCGACAAGACCCCCCCGGAGCTCGCGGCGGACATCATGGATCACGGCATCATGATCACCGGCGGCGGCGCCATGCTGCGGGGCCTCGACGTGCGCATCGCCAACGAGTGCGGCACCCCGGTCGTCACCGCTGATCGGCCGCTCCACTCCGTCGTGCTCGGCTCGGGGCGCTGCCTCGAGGAGTTCGACTTGCTGCAGGAGGTGCTCACGTCCTCGGCCGGGGGGCCGTGAGCGTGACCCCGTCGACCGACCGCTAGGAGGCTGCCGTGTGGCGGCCCGGAAACCTCGACAGGCCCACGGGCGTGTTCATCGCGCTCATCGTCGTGGCCCTCACCCTCGTCTCGCTCGACCTGAGCGGATCCGGCCAGGGTTTCGGCAGCACCCTGCGTGAGGGCGCCCAGGGCGTGTTCACGCCGGTCCAGCGCGTGGTCGCCTCCGCCACCCGTCCCGTCGCCGACTTCTTCGAGGGACTGTCCGACATCTTCTCGCTGCGGGAGGAGAACCGCGCGCTGCGCTCCCGCATCGCAGAGCTCGAGCAGGACCTGCAGGAGACGGCCGCCCTCCAGGTGCGGGTGGAGGAGCTGGAGAAGATCCTCGAGGTGTCGCCTCCCGAGGACCTGGACACGATCACCGCCCGGGTCCTGGCCGTCGGGGTCTCCGAGTTCGATCACATCCGTGTGATCGACAAGGGCCGCAATGACGGCGTGACCGTCGACATGCCGGTGGTGGACGAGGGCGGCCTGGTGGGGCGGGTGGTGGCGGTCACCGACGAAGTGGCCCGGATCCGCCTCATCACCGACCCCACCATGCGCGTGGCGGTGCGGGTGGAGCGGACCGGCGAGACCGGCGTACTCACCGGGCGCGGCTCGGGGGCCATGCAGCTCGAGATGTTCAACACCGACGCCGCCGTCGTGGAGGGCGACCTCCTGGTCACCGCCGACGGCCGCTTCCCGGCCGGGATCCCGGTGGCGGTCATCGCCCGGGCGGCGCGGTCCGAGGTCGGGTTCGCCCTCCGCACCACCGCCCATCCCACTGCCGCCGTCACCCGGGTCGATTTCGTGAAGGTCCTCGTGTTCACACGGGATCAGGCCGGTGTCGCCGACCTCGAGGACCTCGAGCAGACCCCCGTCGAGGTGCCGTCCGAGCCGGCGGAGCCGTCCGAGGGTGAGACCGAGCAGCCGGCGCCGACGACGACCACCACCGAGCCCACCGGGACCACCGGGGGCTCCGCAGAACCGTGAGGCTGCGCAGGGCCTTCGGCGCCCTGCTCCTCGTGATCATGGCCCTGGCGCTGCAGACGACGCTGTTCGCCCGCCTGCGCCCGTTCGACGCCGCACCGGCGCTCGTCGTGTTGACCGTGATCGCCGTGGCACGCCACCTGCCTGCGGAGCAGGCGCTCGTCGTCGGGTTCCTGGGCGGCCTCGGGCAGGACCTGCTCGTCGAGTCGCCGCTCGGTCTGTGGGCCCTCGTGGAGACCAGCGTCGCCTACGCCGTGGTGCGGGGCAGGGGTCGTCTCGAGGACGACATCACGCTGCTCGCACCGGGCGTGTTCGTGGTGACAGTGGGAGCCCTCGCACTGTTCGCAGTCCTCGGTACGATCTTCGGGGAGAAGACCCTCGCCGACTCGGGCATCGTGAAGAAGATGGTCCTTCCCTCCCTCTACAACCTGCTGGCGGCCCCGGCCGTGATCCCGCTCGTGACGCGGGCACTGGGCGGCGGCCGGCGGCGCGTCCCCTTCGACCTGTGAGACAGGGATGGCGGCTCGCCGCCGTCGGGGGCTTTCTGGCGACGCTGTTCGGGATCCTGATACTTCGCATGTGGTTCCTGCAGGTGGCGACGATCGATCAGTCGCTCGTCGTCGCCGAGAACCAGCAGATCAAGGTGGTGACCATCGAGGCCCCGCGCGGCGACATCTTCGGGGCGGGTGGGCGAGAGATCATGGCCGGCACCACTGCCGAGCTGCGGGTGGTAGTCGACCGGGCGCTCGTTCCGGACGAGCGGCTCGAGCCCCTCATCCAGAACCTCTCAGCCCTCCTCGGCATGCCGGTCAGTGAGGTGCGGCAGGTGTTCGACGACAACGGCCCGGGCACCCGCTTTGCGATCGGCGACGCCATCAGCGCATCCACCGGGGTGTTCGTGCTCGAGAGCATCGAAGACTTCCCCGGCGTCGTCGTCGAGCCCCGGCCGGTGCGGGTCTACCCGCTCGGGACGACCGCGGCGCACATCGTGGGCTACATCGGCGCACCCGGCCCCGAGGACCTGGATCGGGTCGACATCACCCCGCGGGACAAGGTGGGCAAGTTCGGCGTCGAACGCACCTACGACCGGCTGCTGCGGGGCACGCCGGGCACCATCACCTACCGGGTGAATGCCACCGGCGAGATCCTCGGAATAGTCGAGGAGGTTCCCCCCAAGCCGGGCGGCAGCGTGATCACCACCATCGACCTCGAGCTGCAGCGTTTCGTCGAGCGATCGCTGGAGTCGGCCTTCCGGCTGGCCAAGACCGGTGGGGCGCCGGTGCGGCGGGCGTCGGCCGTGGTGCTCGACCCGAACACCGGGTCGGTGCTCGCCATGGCCAACTTCGAGTCCTTCGACCCGTCGGTGTTCGCCGACGGGTCCATCAGCCAGGAGGAGTGGGAGGCGCTCGAGGAGAAGGCCGTCCTCAACAACTTCACCATCCAGGGCCTCTACCCGCCCGGGTCGTCGTTCAAGTTGATCCCGTACAGCCTGGCGCTGGAGGAGAACATCTTCCCGTCGCTCGAGGACGAGGAGGACGTCTCCCGCGTCGACAGCCGGGACCCGACGTCGTTCTTCTGCGACGGCCAGCTGCTCTTCCCCAACACCCCTCCGCTCAACGACTGGTTGGCCGACGGCCACGGCGCCATCACCATCTCGTCGTCGCTCCAGCAGTCGTGCAACCTCTACTACTGGAGCATCGCCCTCGAGATCTGGAACCGCCGCGGCGTCGACTGGGAGGAGGACCTGCTCCAGGAGTGGGCGCGCACCCTCGGCTTCGGGTCCCGTACCGGCGTCGACCTCCCGTTCGAGCAGGAGGGCCTGGTCCCCGATCGCGAGTGGTTCCAGTACCACCAACAGAACAACACCGGTCTGGTTCGCCGGGAAGGTGGTTGGGCGGGGGGTGATGTCATGAACATCGCCACCGGACAGGGCGCCCTCGTGGTGACACCGATCCAGATGGCCAACGCCTACGCCGCGCTGCTCAACGGCGGCACGCTGTGGCAGCCGCGCGTGGTCGCCACCGTGGTGGACTCCGAGAACAAGGTGATCTTCACCAACCTGCCCAGCGCCAACGCCAGCATCCCCCTCGACCCCTCCACCGTGCTCCGCCTCCGCAACGACCTGAACGGGGTGGTCAACAGCCCGCTCGGCACGGCACGTGTGGCGTTCCAGGGTTTCTGCGACGACGAGCCCGACGCCGAATGCGCCGCACTCCAGGAGGTGGGCGGGAAGACCGGCACGGCGGAGATCTTCCAGGCCTCGGCCGAGGAGGACCAGGAGATCGACACGGCGTGGTTCGTGGGAGGGGCGCCGTTGAGTGACCCGCAGTGGGTGGTGGCCGTGGTCGTCGACCAGGGCGGCTCCGGCGGCGCCATCGCCGCCCCCACCGCCCGCCGCATCCTGCAGTACCTGATGGGGGAGGCGCCCGATCCCATCATCACCGGGCAGACGGCCGAATGAGCGGTCGCAGCGCCGCCGTCGACTTCCGGCCCCGCCCCACGCTGAACCGGCCGGACTTCATCCTCATGGCGACGATCCTCGCCCTCACGGTCCTCGGCCTGATCATGATCTTCTCGGCCTCGGCCCCGCGGCTGGAGGCAGAGGGCGTCTCACGGGCCCGCCAGTTGATCCGCCAGAGCGTGTTCGTCACCGCGGGCCTCACGCTGTTCGCCATCACCTCGATGGTGTCGGTTCGCACCTGGCGCATGCTCACCCCATTCATCTATGGCGGGGTCAACCTGTTGCTGCTGGCCGTGCTGAGCCCCATCGGCGCCCTTCGCCAGGGTGCGCAGCGCTGGATCTCCCTCGGCCTGTTCGACGTCCAGCCGTCGGAGCTGGCCAAGCCGGCGGTGATCCTGGCCCTCGCCCTCCTCCTCACCCCGGTCGAGGAGAACCACATGCGCTGGATGCGCATCCTCAAGGTGGGGGCGCTCGTCTCGTTGCCGGCCGCTCTCATCTTCATGCAGCCCGACCTGGGCACCATGCTCGTGTTCGGATTCGTCACGGTTGTGATGCTCTTCATCGCAGGAACCACCGTCCGCCAGCTCGTCACCCTGCTGGTGGCGGCTCTCGTCGTGCTGGCCGTCGGCGTGGAGTTGAATCTGCTCGAGGAATACCAGGTGGAGCGGCTCACCGGGTTCCTCAACCCGGCGCAGGACACCCTCGACGTCAATTACAACCAGGACCAGAGCCAGATCGCCATCGGGAGCGGAGGCATGTTCGGCCGCGGGCTGTTCGAGGGAACGCAGACCAACCTCGCCTTCGTCCCGGCCCAGACCACCGACTTCATCTTCACCGCCCTCGCCGAACAGCTCGGTTTCGTGGGCGGCGCCATCGTCCTCGGTCTCTACGGCATCCTCATCTGGCGGCTGCTCGCCATCGCCGCCACCGCCCGGGACCGCTTCGGGCAGCTGCTCGCCGCCGGTGTGGCGGCCATGCTCGGGTTCCACGTCTTCGTCAACGTCGGCATGACGGTCGGGTTGCTCCCGGTGACCGGCCTGCCCCTGCCGTTCATGTCGTTCGGGGGATCGTTCTACGTGTCGATGGCGATCTCGGTCGGCATCGCCCACGCCGTGTGGATCAGGCGCACCAAGGCGCCGGGAGAGGTGCACTTCCTTTGACATGGGTCGGTGGCTCCGCGTCGTGGTTCGGGCCACGCGTTGGGGGTGGCCCACCTCCCGGCTGCCGCCGGGTGCCTGGGCGGCGCCGTGGTCGGCCCCTGGCGGGGCCTCCCTTTTCGTGAACCCCGCTTCCGCGTCGGGCGCGACTCTGGCCAAGGGCTAAGCGCTAAGGGCCAAGGGCTGGGAACCAGGGACTTCGGTTACCCTCCTCTCCCATGGATCGCCGTGGAGACAAGGGCTGGGTCGAGGTCATCTGCGGGCCCATGTTCTCGGGCAAGAGCGAGGAGCTGATCCGGCGCATCACGCGCTATCACCTCGCCCGGGTGCCCACCCAGACCTTCAAGCCGGCCCTCGACGACCGCTACGCCGCCGAGGAGGTCGTCTCCCACTCGTCGCTGTCGGTGGCGGCCCAACCGGTGGAGTCCAGCGCGGACCTGCTGCAGCGGGTGCGTGAGCGCACGGTCGTGGTGGGCATCGACGAGGGTCAGTTCTTCGACGACGGCCTGGTGGAGGTGGTGCAGCGCCTCGCCGCGGGAGGCCGCAACGTCATCGTCGCCGGCCTCGATCTCGACTACCTGGGCCGCCCCTTCGAGCCCATCCCGACGCTCATGACCCACGCCGAGTACGTCACGAAGAGCTTGGCGGTGTGCCATCGCTGCGGCGGGCCGGGGATGTACACCCAGCGGGTGGTGGAGTCCGACGAACTGGTGGTCCTCGGTGCCCAGGGTGCCTACGAGGCGCGCTGCCGGGAGTGCTACGACCCCACCGAGAGCCAGCAGAGCCGCCTGGAGATCGGGTAGCCGGCGCCCGGTTCGGGAATCACGCCTCAGGGTCGCCGGGTCGTCGCCCGATGTAGTTCACGGGGCTGCGGACAGCGCTCTGGTATTCTCGACCAGAGGACGGGTTGTCCCGTCCCCCGTCTTTCACTCGGAGCCTCGTGATCGTGACGAACGACATCGCCGGCCGGCCTTCCTCGTCGACGGACGTCGTCGCACCTCGCGCTCCGATGGGACATCAAGCTTTCGACAGCCCGCTGGCGCGGGCACCCAAGGAGTTCATCGATGGGCCTGTTCAAACGGCGCCGCGCCGAGGTGATCAAGCGCGGCGTGGGCGACACGCAGACGGAAGAGAAGAAGGTCAAGAAGGTACGCGGTAGCACCGTCGAGATCCGACGCGTCCGCACCGTCGAGCCCCAGCAGAAGACCAAGCAGAACAGAAGCCGCAGCAGCCGCTCCCGGGGGTCACGCTCGACCAGTTCGGCGCCTCCCAAGCGCACCGAGTACATCCCGCCCCCGCCGACCGACCGCAAGCAGATGCTGGTGCGTCGCACGCCGCACCAGACCCAGATCGTTGTGCTCGAGGGCGCCCTGCTCGTGGAGCACTTCGTCGCCCGCTCCGACCGCCAGTCGCTCGCCGGCAACATCTACCTCGGGCGCGTCCGCAACGTGCTGCCCGGGATGGAGGCGGCGTTCGTCGACTTCGGCGAGGCGAAGAACGGCGTGCTCTACGCCGGTGACGTCGAGGCGAAGAACGGCAAGCGCACCCGCATCGAGAACGCCCTCAAGGTGGGGGACGAGGTCGTCGTCCAGATCGTGAAGGATGCGATGGGGCACAAGGGCGCCCGCCTCACCAACAAGATCAACCTGTCGGGCCGGTTCGTCGTGCTCGACCCGGACATGGACCGGCCGACGGCGAGCCGTCGTCTCGGTGACGACGAGCGGGCCCGGCTCAAGAGCATCGCCGGCGAGCTGCTGCCACAGGGTTTCGGCGGCATCGTCCGCACCGCCGCCGAGGGAGCCACCCGCGAGGACCTGAAGGGCGACATCGATCGCCTCATGCAGGCGTGGGACGAGATCCAGGAGAGCGCCACCAAGGGTGGGGCCCCGCGGCTCATCCACGAGGAGCCCCCGCTCGTCATCCGCGTGATCCGCGAGCACTTCACCCGCGAGTTCCGCCGGCTGCTCGTCGACGACGACGGGCTGCACGACCTGATCGTCGACTACATACAGTCCACCGACCGTGACCTGCTCGACAAGGTGGCGCACTACAAGGACGAGCTGCCCCTGTTCGAGCGTTTCCACGTCGAGGATCAGCTCCGCAAGGCGCTCGACCGCAAGGTGTGGCTGCCGTCGGGAGGCCACATCGTCCTCGACCGCACCGAGGCGCTCACCGTCATCGACGTGAACACCGGCCGGTTCGTGGGCCACTCCAGCCTCGAGGAGACGGTCCTCGCCAACAACCTGGAAGCGGCCGAGGAGATCGCCCACCAGCTGCGCCTGCGCGACATCGGCGGGATCATCGTGATCGACTTCATCGACATGGAGAACCCGAAGAACCGCGAGACGGTGCTCCGCAAGCTGCGCGAGGAGCTCGCCAAGGACAAGACCCGCACCCAGGTGTTCGAGGTGTCGAACCTCGGCCTGGTGGAGATGACCCGCAAGAACGTCTCGGAGGGCCTGCTCGAGTCGTTCTCCCACATCTGCCCCGAATGCGGCGGCCGCGGCGTGGTGCTGTTCGAGGAGGCTGCCACGAGCGGCATGAAGATGCCGGAGGTGGAGGCGGTCGACGCGTAGGCGGGTGATGCCCATTGCTCGGCGGCTCCGCGTCGTGGCCGGTGGTCGCGTCGGGGGCGGCCCGCCGAGCGGCGGCCGCCGGATGCCTGGGCTGGTCCGGTCGTCGGCCCCTGGCGCGGCCTCCCTGAAATGAACCCCGTCTCCGCGTGGGGCGCGTCTCTCGCCAAGGAGGGCTAACGCCGTCGGGCTGGCTACACTCCCGCTCGTTCCCCTTCTCCGAGGACCGGTTTCACATGTACGCGATCATCCGCACGGGCGGGAAGCAGGCCAAGGTGCAGGAAGGCGACGTCATCGACGTCGAGCGCCTGCGCGGCGAGGACGAGGTCACCTTCACCCCGCTCCTCGTGGTGGGGGACGACGGCACCGTGGTGTCCGCCCGTGACGAGTTGAAGAAGGCCAAGGTCACAGCCAAGATCGTCGGCGGCGCCTCGGGCCCGAAGGTCGACATCTTCAAGTACAAGGCCAAGACCGGCTACCGCCGCCGTCAGGGCCATCGTCAGAAGTACACGACGATCGAGGTCACCAAGATCGAGGCGCCGGGCGTGAAGGGCGCTGCGAAGCCCGCCGCCAAGGCCGCCCCCAAGAAGGCGGCGCCCAAGAAGACCACGACCGCACAGGCCTCCGAGAAGGCCGAGACCGACACGACCGAGGAGGAGTAGAGATGTCCAAGACCAAGGGTGGAGGCTCCACCAGGAACGGTCGCGACTCTGCGGCGAAGCGTCTCGGTCCCAAGGTGTTCGACGGCCAGCGGGTGACCGCGGGCGCCATCATCGTCCGCCAGCGCGGCACGAAGATCCACCCCGGGCGCAACGTGAGCCGAGGCGGGGACGACACGCTGTTCGCCACCGCCGAGGGCGTCGTCAGCTATGGCGAGCGCCGTGGCCGCCGCGAGGTCAGCGTCCTCACCGAGTCCTGACAGCCCGGCCGGAGAGGGCCGAGCCGTGTTCGTCGACGAGGTGACCGTTCGGCTGCGCGCCGGCGCCGGTGGCGCAGGCGTCGCGTCCTTTCTCCGTCGCAAGGGACAGCCGCGCGGCAAGCCGCAGGGTGGTACGGGTGGGTCGGGCGGTGACGTGGTCCTCGTGGCCGACGAGGCGGTCGCCACGCTCCTCGACCTCAAGCGCCGCCCGCATCGCACCGCCGCCTCGGGCACCCACGGCAGCGGCGACCTGCAGCACGGGCGCCGCGGCGACGACCTCGAGATCCCGGTCCCGGTCGGCACCGTGGTGCGCGACGCCGCGGGCATCGTGCTCGCCGACCTGGCGGCGCCCGGCCAGCGGGTCACAGTCGCCAGGGGCGGCCGGGGTGGGGCGGGCAACGCCGCACTCATGAGCCGGGCCCACGCCGCCCCCGACTTCGCCGAGCAGGGCGAGTACGGAGAGGAGGTGGAGCTCACCCTCGAGCTCAAGCTGCTGGCCGACGCCGCCCTCATCGGCTTCCCCAACGCCGGCAAGAGCACCCTGATCTCCCGTGTGTCTGCGGCGCGACCCAAGGTGGCCGACTACCCGTTCACGACCCTCGAGCCCAACCTGGGCGTGGTGGAGGTGGACGGGCGGCAGTTCGTCCTCGCCGACATCCCCGGGCTCATCGAGGGTGCGGCGGAGGGGAAGGGCCTGGGGCACGAGTTCCTGCGTCACGCCGAACGCGCCCGCGCCCTCGTCATCCTCCTCGACCCGTCACCGCTGCAGACCGCCGACGTCGTCACCCAGCACACGGTGCTGACCGCCGAGTTGGAGGATCACGACGCGACCCTCGCCGCTCGACCCCGTGTGGTGGCGATCAGCAAGGCCGATCTCGCCGAGGCGGAGCCGGCGTCCGAGGCGCTCGGCGCCGCCGGCATCGAGGCCATGGCGATCTCGGCCGCCACCGGGACCGGCCTCGAGTCACTGATGCACGCCGTGGCCGACGCCGTGGAGCAGGCCGAGCGCGAGGCTCCGGATCGGCCCGGGTTCCTGTTGCACCGTCCCGCTCCCCCCGGGTTCGACATCCACCGCGAGGGCGGCCGCTGGGTGATCACCGGTCGCCGTGCCGAACGGGCGGTCGGGCTCGACGACCTCACCAAGCCGCAGGCGGCCGATCTGGCGGCGCGGCGCCTGGCGCGGGCCGGGGTCGACGATGCGCTGCGGGCGGCCGGCGCCCGACCCGGCGACGAGGTGCAGATCGGCGACATCGTGTTCGAGTTCCACGAGGACGAGGGCTCCGACGAGGCGGAGTGAGTCAACGCCTCAGCGACCCGACTCGGAAACGTGGTTCACATCGAGCGAGGCTCCGGAGGAGCCGAGCACGCGATCAGCCCAGGCATCCGGCGGCAGCCGCTCGGCCGGCCGCCGCCGACGCGATCACTCGATCACGACGCGGCGCCGGCGAGCAATGGGTTATATCAGCTGTCGCTGATCCGGGCCAGCTCGTCGGCGGTGAGGCACGACAGCATGGCGGGGAGCAGAGCGGCCACCAGGTCCGGGTTCTCGAAGACCTCCGCCCCGGCGTCGAACCCGTCGGCGACGGCGCTGCGGAACTCGTCGCTCTCGATCATCGCCGCCGCCACGCAACGCGCCGACTCCTCGCTGATGTCTCCCTGTATCTCGGCGGCGAGGGCGCTCTCCATGTCCACGCACCCGAACATGATGTCCACCACGGCCCGCCGCTCCTGTGCGGTGGCCCCGGCCATGAAGGTCTCGAACTCCTGACCGATCGCCTCGGCGACGCCTCCGGCGCCCAACTCGTCGAGCAGCCCCTCGGCGAAGCACTGTGCCTCTTCGTTGGAGATGGCGAAGTCCGACGACGCATCGGTCTCGAGGATCCGCGTGCGGAGCGACTGGACGAGGGCGGCGGAGTCACCGCCGGAGTCGTCGTCACCGCATGCCGGCGCCACCAGCACGATCGCCAGCAGGATCGAAACGAGCCTGTGCATCGGGCCTCCTGCGTTTGTCGACGCGCGGCGAGGCTAGCGCCGGACCACATCGGGGGCGGGGCGGCCGCCGACCCCACGTACACTCGCAGGCCATGGACCATCTCTTCGAGTCGCCCGAGGCGGTCGCCGCCGCCCTGTCGGCGGTGCACTACCTGCCGGACGACCGCATCGCCCAGGTCGTCTTCCTGGCGGACCGGCTCGAGAAGCCGATGCTCGTCGAGGGCCCGGCCGGTGTCGGGAAGACCGAGCTCGCCAAGGCCCTCGCCGCCGTGTCCGGGCGCCGCCTCGTGCGCCTGCAGTGCTACGAGGGGCTCGACGAGTCGAAGGCGCTCTACGAGTGGAACTACCGCAAGCAGTTGCTGCGGCTCCAGGCCGACCAGGGCAAGGAGTGGGCGGAGCTGGAGGCCGACATCTTCGACCGTGACTTCCTGCTCACCCGCCCACTGCTCGAGGCCATCAGCTCGCCCGAGCCGGTGGTGCTGCTCGTCGACGAGATCGACCGCCTCGAGGTCGAGACCGAGGCGCTGCTGCTCGAGGTGCTGAGCGAGTTCCAGGTGACCATCCCGGAGCTGGGCACGATCGAGGCCCGCACCCGCCCGGTGGTGGTCCTCACCTCCAACAACACCCGCGAGCTGTCCGAGGCGCTCAAGCGGCGCTGCCTGTTCCTGCACATCGGGTATCCGACGGTGGAGCGCGAGCGGGCGATCCTGCTGGCCAGGGTGCCCGGGCTGCCCGAGACGCTTGCCGACAAGGTGGCCGGCCTGGTGCGCAGCATCAGGTCGCTGCCGCTGCGAAAGGCGCCGTCGATCAGCGAGTCGATCGACTGGGCGCGCACCCTTCTGGCGCTCGGCAAGGTGGACCTCGACGACGCCGTGGTCGGTGACACGCTCCACGTGCTGCTCAAGTATCAGGCCGACATCGACGTCGTGGCCGCCGACCTCGCCCCGGGATGATCGACCTGCTGCTCGGCTTCGTCGCCGAGTTGCGCGAGGCCGGGATCCCGGTCTCGATGGTGGAGACCGTGGACGCCGCCGCCGCCCTGCGCCACGTCGACATGGGGGATCGCAGCCACCTCAAGGCGGCACTCGGGGCCACGCTCGTGAAGAGCGAGCGCCACGTCGCGGCCTTCGACACCGCCTTCGAGACGTATTTCGCGCCGCACGGCCCGCCGGCCGGCTCGGACGAGGCGGCGGGGCGCATGAGCGCCGATCTCGCCGCGATCGGCGGCGGCGGGGCCGGGGGCGGCGGGGAGGCGGACGTGGAGCATCTGGTCGCCGCTCTGTTCCGGGCGGTGCGCGACGACGACCGGGCGCTGCTGGAGGCCGTGGTGCGCGTCGCCGTCGACCGATTGGCCGGCATGGAGCCGGGCCGTCCGGTGGGTGGCGCCTACTACCTCTACCGCATCCTGCGTCGGCTCGACCTGGAGGCGTTGAGCGGGCGCCTCGACGGGACGCTGGAGGGCGCCCACACCGACCTGGAGCGCCGGCTGCAGCGCGAGGAGATCGACGCCCGGCTCGAGGCGTTCCGGGCAGCTCTGCGGGCCGAGATCCGGCGACGGCTGGTGGCAGACCGCGGCCCCGAGGCGGTGGCGAGGACGCTGCGTCGCCCCCTCCTGGAGGACGTGGATCTGACGGCAGCGACCCGCGAGGAGCTGGCGCGACTGGAGCGGGCGGTGCACCCCCTGGGGCGTCGCCTCGCCGTGCGCCTCGCCCGGCGACGCCGCCGCGGCTCGCGCGGCCGGCTCGACGTGCGGCGCACACTGCGCCGCTCGCTCTCGACCGGGGGAGTCCCGCTCGAGCCGCAACTGCGCCGCCCCCGACCCGGCAAGCCGGAGCTGGTGCTGCTGTGCGACATCAGCGGCAGCGTCGCCACCTACGCCCGCTTCACCATGCAGCTGGTTGCGGCGATCTCGGCGCAGTTCAGCCGGGTCCGGTCCTATGCGTTCATCGACGCCATCGACGAGGTCACCGGCTATTTCGGCCCCGGTGTGGACTTCGACGAGGCCATGCGGCGCATCGGCACCGAGGCCGGGGTGGTGTGGCTCGACGGGCACAGTGACTACGGCAACGCCTTCGGGTCCTTCGTCGACCAGCACCTCGGGGCGCTCACCGCCCGCAGCACCGTGGTGGTCATCGGAGACGCCCGCACCAACTTCCACGACCCGAACACGGCTGCGCTGCGGCGCATCGCAGCCGCCTCGCGGGCCGTCTACTGGCTCAACCCGGAGCGCCGCCGCCACTGGGACACGGGTGACTCGGTGATGGGGGAGTACCTGCCGTTCTGCGCCGAGGTCCACGAGGTGCGCAATCTCCGCCAGTTGGAGGCCTTCGTCGAGCGGGTCGCGCTCCCCAGGGCCCCGAATCCCCTTCAAGAAACCGGCGGTCCGGGTCGATAAGGGCATACGGGCACGAAAGGGAACGTCAAGTGTCGAAGCGTGTGTTGGTGGTCGAGGACAGCGCCGTGATCCAGCGGCTCATCGCGGTGTGTCTGCGCCCTGCGGGCCTCGAGGTGGAGACCCGCGCCGACGGCCCCACGGGCCTGCAGGCGGCGCTGGAGAGCCCGCCGGACCTCCTCATCCTCGACGTCGGCCTGCCGCGCATGGACGGGTGGGAGGTCCTCGAGCGGATCCGCGGCGACGTCCGCACCCGCCGCCTCAAGGTGCTCGTCCTCACGGCTCACGCCCAGGAGGAGACGCGTGAGCGTGCCGACAAGGGTGGCGCCGACGCCTTCCTCACCAAGCCGTTCCGCCCCGACGACCTCCGCAGCGTCGCCATGGGGCTCATCGAAGGCGCCCCCGAGGCTGCGCTCGGGATCGCGTAGGAGGCTCGCTGCGCTCGCCGCGATCGGCGACCGGCGACCAGCGACCGGTCCGGTCGTTCGAGACTCGCCCTCGCACCTAACCTCCGGTCCGTGACCTCCATCGGCACTCCGCTGCCACGACTCGAAGACCCGCGGCTGCTGCGCGGGGAGGGCCGGTTCCTCGACGACGGTTCCGGGGCGCTGCACACCGCCTTCGTGCGCTCGCCGTTCGCCCACGCCCGGGTCACCGGGGTCGACACGACCCTCGCCCTCGACGCCCCCGGGGTGCGGCTCGTGCTCACTGCCTCGGACCTCGACGGTCTCGTGGCCGCACCGCCCGCGCGGGAGGAGCGCCGGGTGCCGGCACGGCCCGCCCTCCACGGCGAGGTGGTGCTCATGGCGGGGGACCCGGTCGCCGCCGTGGTCGCCGAGACCCCGCAGCAGGCCGCCGACGCCGCCGCCCTCGTGTTCGTCGACTACGACCCCCTCCCCGTCGTCGGCGACCCGCTCGCCGCGCTCGACGCCCCGCCCCTCCACGCCCGCTTCCCCGACAACGTCGCCTACGAGCGGGGGTCGGGCACCCGGGAAGAGGTCGAGGCGCTCGACGCCGCCGTCCTGATAGCGGGCGTCGTCGAGCACCCGCGGGTGGTGCCGGTGCCGCTCGAGCCCCGCACCGTGAGAGCCACGTGGAGGGGCGGCTCGGTGACGATCGAATGGGGCACGCAGGGCCCGATGTTCATGCGTCGCGAGGTGGCCCGCTCGTTCGGGCTCGACGAGTCGCAGGTGCGCGTGATCACGCCCGACATGGGCGGCGCCTTCGGCTGCAAGTTCGACTTCGCCGAGGAGGAGGCGGTGGTCGTCGAGGCCGCCCGCCGCCTCGGTGCACCCGTGCAGTGGGTGGAGGGGCGCCGCGAGCACCTCGGCTCCATCGGCCACGGCCGGGGCCAGCGGCACGAGTACCTCGTGGCCGCCGACTCCGACGGCCGGATCCTCGGCCTGTGGGTCGACTCGCTCGTCGACACCGGCGCCCGCAAGCGGTGGATCTCGGGGCCGCCCTACACGCCGCGGGTCGGTGTCGGCCCCTACGACGTCCCGCTCTACACCTGGCGCCAGCGCGGTGTCTTCACCAATCGCGCTCCGACCGGCATCTACCGCGGGGCGGGCCGCCCCGAGGCGACGCTCACCATCGAGCGCGCCATCGATCGGGTGGCGGATGCGCTCGGTCTCGACCCGGTCGAGGTGCGGCGCCGCAACTTCGTCACCTCGTTCCCCCACGACAACGGCGCCGGCGCCGTGTACGACTCGGGCGACTACGGCGGTGCGCTCGATGCCCTGCTCGACCTGGCGGGATACGCCGGGCTCCGCGCCGCGCGCGATGCGGCGCAAGCCGAGGGCCGCCTCGTCGGGCTGGGTCTCGGGGCGTACGTCGAGGCAACCGCTTTCGAGCAGCAGGAGGATGCCAGCGCCTGCCTCCTGTCGGACGGCACCGTGGAGATCGGCGTCGGCACCCTCGACCACGGGCAGGGCCATCGCACCTCGTTCGCCCAGGTCGCCGCCGACCGCCTCGGGATCGATCCGTCGCTGGTGCGGATCGTGCAGGGCGACACCGAGCGGATCCCGTTCGGGAGCGGCACCAGCGGCAGCCGATCACTCGCCGAAGGCGGCTCGGCGGTGGCGGTGGCCGCCGAGGCGCTCGGCGGCCGGATCGACGCCCTGCGCGCCTGGCACGCCGAGCGCGGCGACGAGGAACTGGACTGGACGGCGCTCGCCGCCTCGTCCTGGGAGGACGACCGTCCACCGGGCCTCGCACCCGGGCTCGCCGCCACCGACCACTTCGAGTCCGGTGGGCTCGCCTTCCCCTTCGGCGTTCACCTCGCCCAGGTGGAGGTCGACCCCGACACGGGAGAGGTCTCGCTTCAGGGGGTGTGGGCGGTGGACGACTGCGGGCCGATCGTCAACCCGATGCTCGCCTACGGCCAGCGCCACGGCGGGCTCGCCCAGGGCATCGGGCAGGCGCTGTGGGAGCGGGCGGTGTACGACGAGGACGGCAACCTCGTCACCGGGACGCTCGCCGACTACCTGATGCCGACGGCGGAGCAGATGCCGCCCCTCGCGCTGGGCGAGACCGTCACACCGTCACCGCACAACCCGCTCGGGGTGAAGGGTGTCGGTGAGGCGGGCACGATCGGGGTGGTGCCGGCCATCGTGAACGCCACGGTCGACGCCCTCGAGCGCTTCGCTGTGGAGCACCTCGACGTCCCGCTGCGCGCCGAGGACGTGTGGAGGGCCATGCAGAGGGCGGGCTGACGCCCGCTGCAGCAACCGGGCAACGGCGATCGGCGAATCGGCCGGAGCGGCCCGACCCGTTCCCCCTGTCGTCACCGGGCGATACCTTGGCTGCATGGCCGTCTTGGTGGCCCTGATCCTCTCGTTCGGCGGGTGCGGCCTGCAGCGGCCCGTGCCGGGCGAGGTCGTGCGGCCTTTCGGGCCCGACGGCCCGTACGGCGGGCACTGGGGCGTCGATCTCGCCGCCGAGCCCGGCACGTCCGTGAGGGCGGCCGCCGCCGGCGAGGTGACCTTCGCCGGGTCGGTGGCAGGGCGACTGAGTGTCACCGTCCACCACGGGGGAGGGGTGCGCACCTCGTATTCCTACCTGGCCGGCGTCGCCGTGGGGCCGGGTGCGGCCGTGGCCCCCGGCACCGTGCTGGGGACGAGCGGCACCGATCGCGGCCTCGATGCCCTTCACCTCTCCCTGAGGATCGGCGATCGGTACCTCGACCCGGCGTCCTGGCTGTCGTGCCGGCTCGGGCCGCCTGCGGGCGGTGTGCGCCTGGCACCGGCGGGAGCCGGCGCGCCCTTCACGGCGCCCGTCGGCGGGATCTCCGCCGGATCGGCTCTCGGGCGTGCGGTGGGCCCCACGCCCGATTGGGTACGCGATCCGGTGTCACACCCTCTAAGTTCCTCCCGTGCGCCGCGCCCTGCTCGGCGGGACCTTCGACCCGCCCCATCTCGCCCATCTCGTCGTCGGAGAGGCCGCCCTCACCCAGCTCGGCGTCGAGGTCGTCACCTTCATCCCGGCGGGCCGTCCATGGCAGAAGGCCGACCGATCGGTGTCCGACGCCGACCATCGCTGGGCGATGACGGTGCTGGCGGTGGGGGGGCGTGACGGCTTCGAGGCCGACCAGCGCGAGGTGAGGCGCGACGGCTGGACCTACACGGTGGACACGCTCGAGACCTTCCCCGACGACGACGAGATCGTCCTCGTGCTCGGCGCCGATGCGGCCCGGAACCTCCCGTCGTGGCATCGCTCCGACCGGGTGCTCGACCGCACCGAGATCGCCGTGGCTCCGCGCGGTGGGGTCGGCGCCGCCGAGATCGCCGAGCGGATCGGTCCGCACGAGTGGCTCGACATCCCGGAGATCGACCTCTCGGGCACGATGCTCCGCGACCGGGTGCGTCGCGGCCGCAGCATCCGATACCTGGTCCCCGAGCCCGTGAGGCTTCATGTCATCGAGAACGCGCTCTACCTCGCCCATCAGGCGTAAACGCTCCGCCTGGCCGGTCGTGGCCGCGGTGGCGGTCGTCGCCCTCGTGGCCGGTGGCGTGCTCGGCCGATCGTGGGTGGCCGGGGTCTGGCACGACTGGACGACCCGCTACCGGTCGATCGCCGCCGACATCCCCGAGCGCGTCATCGAGGGCCGTACCGAGCCCGGGGAGGGCACGTCGGCGCTCATCGTGATCGGCGAGGCGCCAGATGCCGCCTTCGCCCTGGCCGCCGTCGGGCCGTCCGGTGCCACCGCACTCGTCGTGTTGCCGCAGCAGATGCTGGTCGCCGTGCCCGGGTTCGGCGAGTTCCGCCTGGTGGACGCCATGGCGTTCGAGGGGCCCGAGCGTGTGGCGTCGGCGGTCCGCAACCAGTTCGGCATCGCCGTCGACCACGTCGTCGCCCTGGGGCCGGGGGCCCTGGCAGGCGCCCTCGCCGGACCGCTCGAGGTGGAGGTCCCGGCCGGGCTGTTCGTCGAGGGCGCCGACGGAGTGACACCGGTGGTCGAGGCCGGTCTGGTGCGGGCCGACCCGGCGGTGGTCGAGACGCTGCTGGTCACCCAGACCGACGACCCGTTCGACGACCTCGCCCGCCAGGGAGCGGCGTGGCGGGCAGTGATCGCCGCCGTCGCCGCCGATCCACCGCTGGCGGACCGGTTGGCGGGATCGGGGTCGGAAGCCGCCGATGCGCTGCTGTCGATCGCCCGGGACCCCGAGCACACGGTGGGGACGATCCCGGTGCAGCGGGTCCCGTACACCGGCGGTGATGCCCTCGCCCCCGACGCGACGGAGGTGTCGTCGTTCGTGGCGGGCCGCCTCGGGTTCCTGTTGATGCGCGACGGCCCCAGGCCGCGGGTGGAGGTGCTCAACGGCAGCGGGCGCATCGGCGCCACCATCCCCGTGGCCGACCTGCTGGTGCGGCGGGGCTTCCGCGTGGTGCGCACCGACAACGCCGACCACTTCGACTACGAGGAGACCAGGGTCATCGTGCATCGGGCGACCTCGGAGGCGGACGCCCGGGAGGCGGCGCAGGCGATCGGTGCCGACCTGGTCCTGCTCGAGGCCCGCGCCCCGTCCTCCGTGGTGGACATCAGTATCATCGTGGGGCACGACATCCCATCAGGGGAGTAGACCCATCCCGCTTCACCCGGAAACGACGGCGGTCGCCGAGTCCGCTGCTGCCGCCATCGACGACAAGAAGGGCATGAGGATCGCCGTGCTCGACGTCTCCGGGCTGCTCGTGATCACCGACCTGTTCGTCATCGCCAGCGGGACGTCGCGCCGTCACGTCCTCACCCTCGCCGAGGAAGTCGAGGCGCGCCTCAAGCAGGAGGGGCGCCGCCCGCTGCGCCGCGAGGGCATGGAGGACGCCACCTGGGTGCTGCTCGACTACGGGGACGTCGTCATCCACGTCTTCGACGAGGAGACCCGCCGCTATTACGACCTCGAGCGCCTGTGGGGCGATGCCCCCCGCCTCGAATTCGAGGCCGCCGCCTCGTAGGCCGGACATCGAGTCAGCCGCTTCCCATTGCCGGTCGCCGGTTGCGGGATTGCCGACTGCCGGTTGCCGGTTGCGGCGCCCGCAGGGCGCCTTCTTGTTGTGGAGCTGAGGGGATTTGAACCCCTGACCCCTTGCATGCCATGCAAGTGCTCTGCCGAGCTGAGCTACAGCCCCGTGGGGGCCGGAGTGTAACGCCCCCCATGGCTGAATCGCCGGTCACGCCTCCACGTGGATGCACTCCGTCGGGCATATCTCGGCGGCGTCCAGGAGGCCCGCCTCGGCGGCCGCGGGCACCGCCACGACGCCTTCGGACGCCCTCGGCTGCGAGGGCGCCGTCCTGGATGGTGCGGGCGACCCCTCCCACCATCACGATCACGGAGGGGGCCATCTCGGGCCGTCCCGTCCCCACCCGGCGAGGCGGTGGAGATCCCACCGCCGCCACCTCCGCCTCCGGAGATCCTCACGGCGTGGCGGTCATGCCTCCAGGAACTCGAGGCGGTTGCCGAACGGGTCGGTGGCGTGGCAACGGCGGTGGCCGGGGAAGAGGTGGTCGGGGTCGACGGTGACTCCGGCGGCGGCCAGGGCGTCCACGACGGCGTCGAGGTCGTCGACGACGAACGCCGGGTGCGCCTTGCGAGCGGGTCGGAACGGATCCTCCACGCCGAGGTGGAGCTCGGCATCGCCCCATCGGAGCCACAGGCCCCCGCGATCTGCCAGCACCGGCGGCTTGGGGATCTCGGTCATCCCGAGCACCTCGACGTAGAAGACCCGCGCCTCGTCCTCGGACCCCGCCGGGATCGCCACCTGCACGTGATGGATCCGCATCGGCGCGACTGTAGGTCGGGAGGTGCGGCGGGATGCGAATTGCGAGGTGCGGCGGGCGGTGCCGTTATCCTCCGGCCCCCATGATGGATGAGAGCAATGGCGGCCTACGACCACCAGGCGATCGAGCGCAAGTGGCAGGAACGGTGGGCCGCGCACGGGACCTTTTCGGTCGGTAACCCCGGGGACCCGGGGTTCGACACCACACGCCCCAAGCGCTACATCCTCGACATGTTCCCCTATCCGTCGGGGGACGGCCTCCATGTCGGGCACCCGGTGGGCTACATCGGGACCGACATCTACAGCCGCTACCTGCGCATGCGCGGGTTCAACGTCCTCCATCCGATGGGCTTCGACTCCTTCGGGCTCCCCGCCGAGCAGTACGCGGTGGAGACCGGCATCCACCCCCGGGTCACCACCGAGCAGAACATCGAGACCTACGAGCGCCAGATGCGGTCGCTCGCCCTGTCGTACGACTGGGATCGCATGCTCGCCACCACCGACGAGGACTACTACCGGTGGACGCAGTGGATCTTCCTCCGCCTCTTCGACTCCTGGGTGGATCCCGACGACGGCCGCGCCCACCCGATCTCCGAGCTGGAGGCTGCGCTGGAGGCGGGGGAGCGCGACGCCGACGGCAGGGCCTGGTCCGACATGGACGGCCCCGAGCGGCGCCACTACCTCGACTCGAAGCGCCTCGCCTACATCGACGAGGTCACCGTCAACTGGTGCCCGGCGCTGGGCACCGTGCTCGCCAACGAGGAGGTGACGCGCGAGGGGCGGTCCGAGCGCGGCGACCACCCCGTGTACCGGCGGCCGCTGCGGCAATGGATGCTCCGGATCACGTCCTACGCCGACCGCCTCATCGACGACCTCGACGCCATCGACTGGCCCGAGTCGGTGAAGGCCATGCAGCGCAACTGGATCGGGCGCTCCGAAGGGGCGCGCATCGACTTCCCGGTGGAGGGCGGTGCGATCGAGGTCTTCACCACCCGCCCCGACACGGTCTTCGGGGCGACCTACATGGTCCTGGCACCCGAGCACCCGCTCGTCGCCCCCCTCACCGCCGGGGCGTGGCCGGAGGGGACGCGGCCGGCGTGGACCGGCGGCCACGACACGCCTGTGGAGGCCGTGGGCGAGTATGTCGCCGCCGCCGCCCACAAGTCCGAGCTGGAGCGCCAGGCCGAGGTGCGGGACAAGACCGGCGTGTTCACCGGGTCCTTCGCCGTGAACCCGGCCAACGGGGAGCGCATTCCGGTGTTCGTCGCCGACTACGTGCTCATGGGCTATGGGACCGGGGCGATCATGGCCGTGCCGGGCCAGGACGAGCGCGACTGGGAGTTCGCCGAGAAGTTCGACCTCCCGATCGTCCGCACCGTCCAGCCGCCCGACGACTTCGACGGTGACGCCTACCTCGGCGACGGCCCTGCCATCAACTCGGGCTTCCTGGACGGGCTCGACGTCCCCGCCGCCAAGCGGCGGATCATCGAGTGGCTCGAGGACAACGACGTGGGGGAGGGCACCATCACCTACAAGCTGCGGGACTGGCTGTTCAGCCGGCAGCGGTACTGGGGTGAGCCGATCCCGATCCTGCACGGTCCCGACGGGGGGCTGCGCGCCGTCGCCGACGAGGACCTGCCGCTCCGCCTCCCCGAGCTCGACGACTTCAAGCCCGACTCGTCCGACGACGAGCACGCCGACCCCGTGCCGGCCCTGAGCCGCGCTCCGGAGGAGTGGCGCATCGTGGAGATCGACGGCGTCCGGTACGAGCGCGAGCTCAACACCATGCCGCAGTGGGCCGGGTCGTGCTGGTACTACCTCCGCTACTGCGACCCGCGCAACGACGAGCGCCTCGTGGGCCGCGAGGCCGAGCGCTACTGGATGGGAGAGAACGGCATCGACCTGTACGTGGGCGGCGTGGAGCACGCCGTGCTCCACCTGCTCTACGCCCGGTTCTGGCACAAGGTCCTGTACGACCTCGGGCACGTCGGCACGCCCGAGCCGTTCGGGCGGCTCTTCAACCAGGGCTACATCCTCGCCGACGCGTTCCAGGACGACCGCGGCGTGTACGTCCCCGCCGACAAGGTCATCGAGCGCTACGGCTCGTTCTGGTACGAGGGGGAGGAGGTCGAGCGAACCTACGGGAAGATGGGCAAGTCGCTGAAGAACAGCGTCAACCCCGACGACGTGTTCCGCGAGTACGGGGTCGACACGCTGCGCCTCTTCGAGATGTTCATGGGCCCGCTCGACCAGGCGAAGCGCTGGTCGACCCAGGACATCGTCGGCTCGTTCCGCTTCATGCAGCGGCTGTGGCGCAACTTCGTGGACGAGGACGATGGGCTGACGGTGAGCGACGACGCCGCACCCGACGAGCTGCGCCGTACGCTCCACCGCACCATCAAGCAGGTCACCGGGGACATGGGCGGCCTCCGGTTCAACACCGCCATCGCCCGCTTCTTCGAGTTGAACAACGACCTGGTGGGGCTCGATGCGATCCCCCGCGAGGTGGCGGAGGCGTTCATCCGGCTCATCGCCCCGGTGGTCCCCCACGTCGCCGAGGAGTTGTGGGAGCGCATGGGCCACCAAGGCTCGATCGCCTTCGCCCCTTGGCCGTCGTACGACGACGACCTCGCCGCAGAGGAGACGGTCACGATGGTCGTGCAGGTCAACGGCCGGGTGCGCGATCGGATCGAGGTGTCACCCGACATCGGCGAGGACGAGGCGAGGACGGTGGCACTCGCCTCGGAGCGCGTCGCCGAGCACACCAACGGCGAGGAGCCGGAGCGTGTGATCGTCCGCGTGCCCAGCCTGGTCAACGTGGTGGTGAAGGGCTGAGGCCGGCCCCCTCCCCGCACTGGTGGGCCAGGTGACGCTGCCACCTCCGCCGGACCTCCCGCCCCCTCCGCTCCCCGACCCGCCCGTCCTGCCCCCACCTCCCCTCACGGCATGGCGGGTGCGCGACGCCGTGCTCGCCTTCCTGGGCGGGTTGGCGGCGGCGGTCGCCGTCGTGGCGATCATCGGCTCCGACGAGATCACGGTGACGCAGGCGTTCGGGATCGCCCTGCCCGTCCAGGTCGCCGGGACCATCGGGGTGCTGGCCATGCTCGCCCCGCGCCGCCCTCCATGGCGGCGGGCTCTCGCCGTCGGGTTCCGGCCGATCGACCTCGTGGGCCTCGCCATCGGGGTCGGCGCACAGTTGGTCGTCGGCATGATCGTCTTCCTGATCGTCGAGGTGCTCGAGGTCGACCTGCCCACCCAGGACGTGGTGGAGGAGGCGGCCGACGCGGCCGGCGGGTTCGAGAACTTGCTCGTGTTCGTCGGGGCGGTGATCCTCGCCCCGATCGCCGAGGAGCTGGTGTTCCGCGGGATCCTGCTGCGTGCCCTGCTCCACCGCGGGCGGCGTTTCGCCATCGGCGTGTCGGGGGTCGTGTTCGGGCTCGTGCACCTGCTCGACCCCAACGCATGGGTGGCAGTGCCGTTTCTCGCTGCCCTGGGCGTCGTGCTCGGCTACCAGACGGTGCGCACCGGCCGCATCGGCATGGCGATCATGACCCACGCAGGCTTCAACCTGGTGACGGCCCTGGTCGTGTTGCTCGGCGCCTGAGCGCTACTGCACGAACGCCTCGCAGGTCTCGTCGGGGATGTCCATTCCCGGTGACGCCATCGGGCTGTCGCAGTTGTCGGTGCCGGCCCCGCCAGACAGGGTGTCGGGCCCGTCGCCGCCGAACAGGTCGTCGTCTCCGGCATCACCCGACATGGTGTCCGCTTGGGCGCCGCCGTTCAGCGTGTCGTTGCCGCCGTTCCCGTTGATCGTGTCGGCCCCGGCGTTGCCGAAGAGGGTGTCGCGGCCCTTGTTGCCATGCAGCTCGTCCGGGCCTTGTTGCCCCCGCAGGCTGTCGTTGCCCTCACCGCCGCGCATCACGTCGCGCCTGTCGCCGCCCGTCAGGGAGTCGCCGTCGTCCTGACCCCAGATGAAGTCCTTCCCGTCGCCGCCGTCGATGTTGTCGAAGCCTGCGTTGCCGTAGAGCGAGTCGGAACCCTTGTCACCGAAGATGTTGTCGTCGCCCGGGCCACCCTTGATGTAGTCGTTTCCGCCCTGGCCGGAGAGCAGGTCGTTGCCGCCGTTGCCCTCGATGTGGTCGGCTCCGCCGCCGCCGTTGATCTCGTCGGCTCCGCCGCCGCCGCACAGGACGTCGTTGCCGCCGAGGCCGTTGATGAGGTCGTTGCCGTCGCCGCCGTGGAGGACATCGGGGCCCGCCGTGCCGGTGATGACGTCGGCTCCGGGGCCACCGGCCGGCTGGGTGAGGGCCATTCCGTTGCAGGTGACCGCCCGCGCCTGCGGCCCCTCGGCGCCGACCGGAGCGGCGAAGGCGACGGCGGTGGCCAGGGCCACGACGGTGAGCACGGCATGCGAACGCATGGAGAGTCCCCTCTTCGAGTGTTGCCGGAGCGTACCGACTCGCCCCCGAGGCCGCCACCGGGGGTCTTCCCCGTGTCGCAGCGGGGTGATACGAAGTCGGCATGGGACGCACCCTGGCTTCCGCCGGTGTCGTCCTCGCCGCCGTGGTCGCGGCGGGGATGTGGGCCTTCACGCCGCCGCCCGACCCGCCTCCGCTCGTCCAGTCGAGCCCGGCGGTCGGAGCCGTCACCGTCCACGTGTCCGGAGCCGTGGCGGCGCCCGGCCTCGTGTCGGTGTCGAGGGGGTCGAGGGTCGCCGATGCCGTGGCGGCGGCGGGCGGGGCGCTGCCCGGTGCCGACCTGCGCAGCCTCAACCTCGCCGCACCGGTCTCGGACGGTCAGCAGCTCGTGGTGCCGGAGCGGGTCGACGTCGCCGTCGATGGAGCGGCGGTCGCGTCGGACGGGCGGGTGCGGGTCAACACGGCCGACATCACGGCGCTGGAGACGCTTCCCGGGGTCGGGCCGGTGCTGGCCGAGCGGATCGCGGCCTACCGGGACCAGCACGGCCCGTTCGGCGCCGTGGAGGATCTGCTCGACGTCCCGGGGATCGGCGAGGGAAAGCTGGCGGCGCTGCGTGACGCCGTCCTGGTGCCCTGACGGCGCTCGGGCTGCCCCGGGGCTGGGAGGCCGGTGCGGGGGCGGTGGCGGCTGCCACCTGGCTCGGAGCCTGGCTGGGGTGGGTGGGCGCCCGGCCCGCCGCCGTGGCGGCGATCGTCCTGGCCACTCTCCTCGTGGCGGTGCAGCGCCATCCCATCGCCCTCCTCGTCGTCGCGGGCCTCGTCGGCGGCTGCCTGTCCGGTGCGGCGGCAGCGGCGAGGCGCGATGCGGTCCTCGGCGCCGAAGTCGGGGCGGGGCCGGTCCGGCTGGCCGGCGTGGCGGCGACCGACCCGCGCTCGGTCCGCCACGGCGGCGCCATGTTCGCGCTCGACGCCCGGTGGATCGAGGAGGGGGGCTCGTGGCGTCCGTGGGAGGGCCCGAGGCTGGCCGTGACATCGGATCCGGTGACCCTCGCCGCCGGCGAGCCCGTGATGGTCGACGGGGTGCTCGGGGACGGCCCGGGCCGGGTGGGGCGCACCCTGGTGGGCGGCAGGGTCCGGGCCGGGTCGGTGACCCGGGTCGGCCCGGCGCGTTCGCCGCTCATGCGGGTGGGGAACGCCCTGCGAGCCCGGGTGCTGGGCGTGCTCGATGCCGGGTCGGCCTCGCCGTCGGGGGCGCTGCTGTCGGGGTTCCTGGTCGGCGCCGTGGACGACCTTCCCGATCGGGACTTCGAAGCCCTCCGACGCAGCGGCCTGAGCCATTTCGTCGCCGTGTCGGGGAGCAACGTCGCCCTGTTCCTCGCCGGGTGGTGGCTGGTCGCCGGCCCGCTGGGATGGGGCCCGCGGCGCCGCGCCGTGCTCGGGCTCGCCGGTGTGGCGGTGTTCGTCGTCGTCACCCGCTGGGAGCCGTCGGTGATGCGCGCCGGTGCCATGGCCGGGGTCGTGCTGGCGGGCCGCCTCGCCGGCCTCGTGATCTCGCCGTGGACGGCGCTGGGGGCTGCGGTGGCCGGGACACTGCTCGTGTCCGGCGGGCTGGTCGCCGACCTGGGGATGCAGCTGTCGGTGGCGGCCACGGGGGGGATCCTGCTCGGTGCGCCGCTGTGGACGGGCCGTCGCCCGCGGTGGGTGTGGACCGCCCTCGGCGCCACGATGGCGGCGCAGGCGGCCGTGGCGCCGATCCTGCTGGCGCGGTTCGGCTCCATGCCGCTGATGGCTCCGCTCACCAACCTGGTCGCCGCACCGGTCGTGGCCTTCGCCACGATGGTCGGTGGGGTCGGCGTGGCGCTGGGCGCCGAACCGGCGGTGTCGGTGGCTCGCAGCGCGGCGGCCGTGGTGCTCGCCATCGCCCGCACCGCCGCAGACCTGCCGCAGATCGGGTGGGCGGGCACCTCGCTGCTGGCCGGGGCCGGCCTGGTCGCCACCCGGCGTCGCGCCCGTCCCTGGGTCGCCGGGGTGGCGGTGGTGACCGTCGCCGCGCTCCTGGTGCCGTTCGGCCACGTCCCGTCCGGGGCGCGGGTGATGTTCCTCGACGTCGGGCAGGGGGACTCGACGATCCTGCGCGGTGCCTCGGGCGAGGTGATCCTGATCGACGGGGGCGGGGACCCGCTCGTCCTTGCCGACCGGTTGCGTGAGCAGGGGGTGGATCACGTGGACCTGCTCGTGGTGTCGCACCGTCATGCCGACCACGTGGCCGGGCTGGCCGGCATCACGCTGCAGGTGGTCGTGGGGACCGCCTGGCTGCCGTCGCAGCTGGGGGAGGGGCCGGTGCTCGACGGGCTGTACGAGGAACTGACCGGCGCCGCCGTCGACGTGCGGTTCCCCGCCCCCGGCACCACGGCCACCCTCGGGGCCTTTGCCCTCGAGGTGCTGGGGCCGCCGCGGCGGTTCGCCTCTCCCAACGACGGGTCGCTCGTGCTGCTGGTGCGCGCCGCCGGCGCCTCGGTCCTCATGACCGGCGACATCGAGGCGATCGCCCAGTCGGAGATGGGGCCGATCGGCGCAGACATCATGAAGGTGCCGCACCAGGGGGCGGCGACGTCGGACCCGGGGTGGCTGGCGGCAAGTGCGCCGCGCATCGCCGTGATCAGCGTGGGTCCCAACGACTACGGCCACCCCTCGTCCGAGGTGATCGCCGTGCTCGAGGCTGCGGGCGCCGAGGTGCACCGCACCGACTTCGAGGGCACGGTGACCTTCGACCTCGCCGCCGTGGCCGGCGGCGGGTACCGTCGTGCGGGATGACCGGCCACATCCACGCCATCCTCGGACCGCGCGACGCCGGGCCCGGTGAGCGGCAGGCGATGCTCGAGATGGCGCGTGACGCCATCGGCGAGGTGGAGGAGCTGGAGCGGGTCGACGTCCCGGGGCGCGGGGCCGGCGAAGAGGGTGACGGCTCGCTCCGCACCGAGGTCGAACCGCTCATCCCCGCCCTGCAGTCGGGGTCGCTCTTCGGCGGCAGCCGGGGCGTGCTGGTGGTCGACGCCCAGAACCTGCAGAAGGCGGAGGCCGAGATCGTGGCCGGCCTGGTCGAGTCGCTCGACCCCGACACCGCCCGCCTCGCCCTGGTGAGCATCGGCTCGCTCCCCGCCGCGCTGGCCAAGGTGGTCAAGGCCGTCGGCGAGGTCACCAACGTCAAGAAGATGCGCGAGCGCGACGCCGTCCGTTGGCTGGTGGCGGCGTCACGCGATCGCCGGGTGAAACTCGCCGACGGGGCGGCCCAGGCGCTCGTCCGCCACTTCGGCTCGGACATTGCATCGCTGGGGCAGGCGCTCGACCAACTCGCCTCCTCCCCGCAGCCGGTCACCGCCGCCGAGGTCGAGACCCGCTTCCGCAACCGCCCCGACGAGCCGATGTGGCATTTCGCCGACGCCGTCGCCGACGGGGATGCCGGGGAGGCGCTGCGCCGCCTCTCGGACTTCCTGACCCACGGCCATCCCCTGCAGTTGCTGGCGTTCATCGAGGGCGATCTCAAGCGGCGGGCGATGGCGGTCGCCGCCCCCGACATCGAGACGCTGGCGGGGTGGCTGGGCTCGTCGCCCGAGCACTACCCGGTGAAGAAGGCATGGCAGGCACGCAGCCGGGTGACCAACGACGAGTTGCGGCGGGCGGTCGACGCGGTCGCCCGGGCCGACCTGGTCCTGAAGACCCAGCCCGAGGCCACCCACCGCCTCACCATGGAGCGCCTCACCGTGGCGCTGTGCCGCTGGTACTCATGAGCCCCGGGTCACCGGGCAGGCGCCCGGAGAGACCTGCGACCCGGTGACCCCCTAGCCCTCGAAGGGCCGGATCGAGACGACCGTGACCCTGGTCGGCCCGCTCGGGGCGGAGTACTCGACCTCGTCGCCGGCGGCGCGGCCCAACAGGGCCCCTCCCAGCGGGCTGGTGGGGGAGGCGAGCACGAGCTCGTCGACCTTGTTCTCGCGGGGGGCGACGAACACCTCCATCTTCGAGCCGTCCTCGCGCTCGATCTCGACGATCGAGCCGACCTCGACGGAGTCGGTGGCCGCCGCCTCGCGCACCTCGGCGGTGTCGAGGATGTGCTGGATCTGACGGATGCGCGCCTCCATCATCCCCTGCTCGTTCTTGGCGGCGTCGTAGTCGGCGTTCTCGCGGATGTCCCCGTGTGAACGCGCCTCGGCGATCCGCTCGCTGATCTCCTGGCGGCCGGTCGTCGTGAGGTGCTCGAGCTCCTCGACGAGCTTGGCGTGGGCCGCCGGCGTCAGCCAGGTGGTCTCGGTGCCGGGCATGGCGGTGTCAGGCGGAGAGCGCGTCGGCGATGCGTCGCTCGAGGCGCGCCTTGCGGCGCGCTGCGGTGCGGGCGTGGAGCACGCCCTTGGCGACCGCCGAGTCGATGCGGGACTGCGCCTCGCGCATCTTGAGGCGCGCCTCGTCGGCGTCGCCCGCCTCGGCGGCCTCGAGGGCCTGCCGCACGCGGGTGCGCATCTCGGAGCGAACCGCCTGGTTGCGCTGGCGCGCCGCCTCGTTCTGGCGGTTGCGCTTGATCTGTGACTTGATGTTGGCCATGAGAAATACCCGTTCGGGAGAGGGGAACGAACCGGATCGTAGCAGTGGGGTGGTGCCGGTACAATGCCGCTTCCTCCCCCCGGAGACCTGTTGACCGACGCTTCGCGCATTCGGAACCTCGCGATCATCGCCCACATCGACCACGGCAAGTCGACGCTCGCCGACCGGCTGCTGGAGCGCACCGGCGCCATCTCGGAGCGGGACATGCGGGACCAGGTGCTGGACTCGATGGACCTGGAGCGCGAGCGCGGGATCACCATCAAGGCCCAGGCGGTCCGCCTCATGTACGACGCCGGGTCGGGCGAGCACGCCATCAACCTCATCGACACCCCCGGCCACGTCGACTTCTCCTACGAGGTGTCCCGCAGCCTCACCGCCTGCGAGGGGGCGCTGCTGCTGGTCGACGCCTCCCAGGGGGTGCAGGCGCAGACCCTGGCCAATGCCTATTTGGCGATCGAGCACGGCCTCGAGGTGATCCCGGTGGTGAACAAGGTGGATCTCCCCGCCGCCCAGCCCGACAAGGTCGCCGCCGAGTTGGCGTCGATCGTGGGTGGCACGGCCGACGAGGTGCTGCGGGTGTCGGCCAAGACGGGGGAGGGGGTGGAGGAGCTGCTGGCGGCGGTCATCGAGCGCATCCCGCCGCCGACCGGCGCCCGCGACGCCCCGCTGCAGGCACTCGTCTTCGACTCGCACTACGACACCTATCGCGGGGTGGTCTGTTATGTCAGGGTCATGGAGGGGTCGCTCGCCGGCGGGGAGCGCATCCGGTTCATGGCCACCGGCCAGGAGGAGGAGGCCGACGAGGTCGGCTTCATGACCCCGGCCCCGAAGCCGGTGAAGGCCATCGGCCCCGGTGAGGTCGGGTACGTCATCACCGGGGTCAAGGAGGTCGGTCGGATCCGGGTGGGGGACACCGTCACCATCGCCGGGCGGTCGGCCGCCGCGGCGCTGGAGGGGTACCGCGAGCCCAAGCCGATGGTGTTCAGCGGCCTGTTCCCGACCGACGGGGTCGACTTCGAGGATCTGCGCGAGGCGCTGGAGAAGCTGCAGCTGAACGACGCCTCACTCGTCTTCGAGCCCGAGACCTCGCGCGCCCTCGGCTTCGGGTTCCGCTGCGGCTTCCTCGGCCTGCTGCACATGGAGGTGGTGCGGGAGCGCCTGGAGCGGGAGTACGACCTCGACATCGTCATGACGGCGCCGTCGGTGGCGTATCGGGTGCTCACCACCGACGGCGAGGAGGTGGAGCTGCGCAGCCCGCAGGACCTGCCCGACCCCACCTCGCGCCGCGAGATTCGCGAGCCGTTCGTCAAGGTGATGATCATCACGCCGAGTGACTTCACCGGCACCGTGATGGAGCTGGTCCAGGAGCACCGCGGCGAGATGGGCGGCATGCACTACCTGTCCCCCGAGCGGGTGGAGCTGACCTATCAGGTGCCGCTCGCCGAGATCGTCTTCGGTTTCTTCGACAAGCTGAAGTCCCGGTCCCGTGGCTACGCCTCGCTCGACTACGAGGCCGCCGGGTACCGGGCCGGCGACCTGGTGCGCGTCGACGTGCTGCTCAACGGGTCGCCGGTCGATGCCTTCTCGTCCATCGTCCACACCGACAAGGCCTACGCCTACGGGAGGCGCCTCGTCGAGAAGCTGCGCGAGATCATCCCCCGCCAGATGTTCGACGTGCCGATCCAGGCGGCGATCGGCTCACGGGTCATCGCCCGCGAGACGGTGAAGGCGAGGCGCAAGGACGTGCTCGCCAAGTGTTACGGCGGCGACGTCACCCGAAAGCGCAAGCTGCTCGAGCGCCAGAAGGAGGGCAAGCGGCGGATGAAGATGGTGGGCTCGGTCGAGGTGCCGCAGGAGGCCTTCATCTCGGTGCTCGAGGTGGACGATGAGTGAGCCGGAGCCCTCGGCTCCGGCCCTCGTCGCCGACGCCGAGTCACCCGACTCACCCCTCCTGGCCGACGCCGCGGCGTCGTGGGTCTCGGCGTACGTCCACGTCCCGTTCTGCCGGGCGGTGTGCCCGTACTGCGACTTCGCCGTGGTGGCGGGGCGGGAAAGCGCCTTCGACCGCTATGTCGACGCCGTCGTCGCCGAGATCGAGCGCGCCGAGCCCTTTGGCCGCCCGCTCGATGCGATCCATGTCGGCGGCGGCACCCCGACCGCCCTGCCGCCCGCCGCGATCGGGCGGATCCTCGAGGCGGTGGCCGAGCGGCTCGGTCTCGTCGCAGACGCCGAGGTGGCGGTCGAGGCGAACCCGGAGGACGTGGACCCTGCCACGGCCCGGGCGCTGGCCGACAGCGGGGTGACCCGCCTCTCGCTCGGTGTGCAGTCCTTCGACCCCGCCGTGCTCGCCGCATTGGGCCGCACCCACACACCGGATGGCGCCCGGGCGGCGATCGACGCCGCCCTCGACGCCGTTGGCTCGGTGAGCGTCGATCTCATCTTCGGGACGCCCGGTGAGACGCCGGCGTCGTGGGAGGCCTCGGTGGAGGCGGCGCTCGAGCGCGGCATCCACCACCTGTCGACCTACGCCCTCACGGTCGAGCCCGGGACCCCTTTGTCCCGCAGCGTGGCGGACGGCGCCCCGGCCCCCGACGGCGACGATCAGGCCGACAAGTGGGAGATCGCCTCCGATCGGGCGGGGGCGGCGGGCCTCGCCCGCTACGAGACGTCGAACCACGCCCGGCCCGGCCACCACTCCCGCTACAACCTCTCCACGTGGGGCCGCGCCGAGTATCACGGGATGGGGGTGGCGGCGCACCGCCACGTCGCGGGCGAGCGGTCCTGGAACGTGCGGCGCCTCGACGGCTACCTCGAGCGGGTGGAGTCGGGGGGCGACCCCACGATGGGATCGGAGCGCCTCGATGCGGGCGAGGGCGAGATCGAGCGCGTGCTGCTCGGGGTGCGGCGCACGGCGGGCGTGGAGCCCGGCGGGTCCGGGGCGGCGCTGCGCGCCTCGGACTGGGGGCGCCGGCTGGTCGACGCCGGGGTGATCACGGGCGAGGGGCGCCTGGTCGTGCTCCGCCCGCTGCTGGGCGACGAGGTGGCTAGGGCGCTGTTGGCACTCTCGGGCTGAGACTGCCAACGCTGCTACCCTCCGGGCAATGCTGGATGATCGCAAGGCCGCCATCCTCGGGGCCCTGGTCGAGCATCACATCGAATCCGGGACGCCGGTGTCGTCGCGCGCCATCCTCGAGCGCTCCGGCCTCGACTGCTCGAGCGCCACGGTCCGCAACGAGCTGGTGCATCTGGAGCACGCCGGGCTCATCACCAAGCCCCACACCTCGGCGGGCCGCATACCCACCGATCAGGGGTTCCGGTACTACGTGGACCACCTGTCCCCGGGTGCGCTGCGCTCCACCACGCGATCCCGCATCGACGAGTTCTTCGGGACCATGCACAGCGAGCTCAACCGCATCCTGCGCGAGACCAGCGACCTGCTGTCCGAGGTCACCGAGTACCCCGCCGTCGTGCTGGGCCCGGGTCTGGAGGGCGACACCGTCAACGGCATCCACCTGCTGCCGGTCGAGCCGTCGGCGGTCCTGTTCGTGATCCTCACCACCGGGGGCCGCGCCCATCAGTCGGTGCTCCGGCTCGAGACGCCGGTGACGCCCCGTGAGCTCGACGCCGCCGAGGAGGTGCTCGCCGACCGGCTGGTGGGTGAGCAGGTCACGCCTGGCCACCGCACCGCCCAGGCCGCCCCCGATCTCCCCCACCCGGCGGCGGCGTTGGTCGATGCCGCCGCCGCGGCCGTGGCCGACGCCGTGGGCACCGGGCGGGAGGTGTTCATGGGCGGCACCTCGCGGCTCGCATCGCTGTGGGAGGACCTCGCCAAGTTGAAGCGGATCCTCACCATGCTCGATCACCAGGCGGGCGTCCTGAGCCTGCTCGACGGGCCGGGGGATCGCACCTCGGTGCGCCTCGGCGCCGAGCTGGCTGCCGGGGAGGACGACCTGGCGGTGGTGTCGGCCCCGTACGAGGGCGCCGGGACGTCGGGGCGCATGGGGGTGCTGGGGCCGCGTCGCATGGACTACAGGCGGACGATCCGGGTCGTCGACGAGGTCTCGGACGCCCTCGGCGACCGCCTCAACGGCTGAGATGGCCGACTACTACGAGATGCTCGGCGTCACCCCCGACGCCTCCACCGAGGAGATCAAGAAGGCGTTCCGCCGCCTGGCGCGCGAGACACACCCCGACTCGAACCCCGGCGACCCGGAGGCCGAGGGGCGGTTCCGCGAGATCGCCCAGGCCTACGAGGTGCTCTCCAACCCGCAGCGCCGCGCCGCCTACGACCGGGGCGACACCATCGACATGAGCGATCTGTTCTCGTCGTTCGCCGGGATAGACGAGCTGTTGTCCCGGATGTTCGGGGGCTTCTCCGGGTTCGGCGCCCGGCCGGCCGGACCGGCATCGGGCACCGACGCCCGCGTCGCCGTGCGCGTCGACCTCGCCGAGGTGGCGAGCGGGACGACGCGCCAGGTGGGTTATCGGGCCGCGGTGAGCTGCGCCACCTGCGGTGGCGACGGCGCCGCCCCCGGCACCACGCTCGAGCAGTGCTCCCGCTGTGGCGGCCAGGGGAGTGTGCGCGTCGCCCGCCAGACGCTGCTCGGCACGGCGATGACCATCACGGCCTGCGACGTGTGCCGGGGGAGGGGCCGGGTCGTCACGGATCCGTGCCCCGAGTGCCGCGGCGCCGGCTCGATCGCCGACACCGTCACGGTCGAGGTCGAGATCCCGCCCGGTGTCGAGGACGGGACCCGGTTGCGGCTCACCGGCCGCGGCTCGGCGGGGGAGCCGGGCGGGAGGCCCGGCGACCTGTACGTGGACGTGCGGGTGACCCCCGACGACCGTTTCGAGCGGCACGGCCCCGACCTCGTCCATCGCACCTCTATCGGCCTGGCCGAGGCCGCGCTCGGCACCACGATCCAGGTCCCGACCGTCGACGCCGATCCGATCGAGGTGGAGGTCCCGGCCGGGACTCAGCCCGGCGCCGTCTTCAAGCTCTCGAAGCACGGCCTGCCCCGCCTGGGCCGCCGGGGCCGGGGCGACCTGCTGGTCGAGGTGGGCGTGGCGGTCCCGACCCGGCTGTCCAGCGAGGCGGAGGAGGCGCTGCGGTCCTACTCCGAGGCGGCCGGGGAGTCGCCGGCGGCGGGCCGGCGCCGGCGCCGTTGACCCACCCCTTCGGGTGCGATCCCCGTGACTAGTGCCCGCAGGCTTTCGACCCCTGGTCCCGGGCCCGCAGAGTGGTGGCCAACCGCGTTCCGTGTGGGCTAGGATGCGCACGCAGCGCGTTCCCGCTGAACACGCCGCGTAGGATTGGTCGAGGAAGGGGAGTGAGCACGGTGGCCGCCACCTACAACGAGCTCGTTGGAGGTCGGCTCCGCTCCATCCGCAAGCAGCGCGGGCTGTCGTTGCAGGACGTGCAGCGGCTCTCGTCGGGAGAGTTCAAGGCAGCGGTCGTCGGTGCGTACGAGCGGGGAGAGCGGAGCCTGTCGCTGCCGCGTCTCCATCGCCTCGCCCAGTTCTTCCAGGTGCCGATCTCGCAGTTCCTCCCGGCGGAGGAGGGCAGCGAGAGCACGATGTCGCCGCTCCCGTCGGGCGGCGTGACCATCGACCTCAACCGTCTCGAGCGCCTCTCCGGCACCGAGGCCGTCATCTTCAACCGCTTCCTCCGCTCCATCCAGATGATGCGCCAGGACTTCAACGGCAAGGTGCTCACCATCCGCCGCGACGACCTGCGCCTCCTCGCCCTCCTCATCGACCAGTCCGAGGAGGACTTCGCCGATCGCCTCACCGAGCTCGGCCTGACGAGCGAATAGCTCGAGGTCCCTCTCCCACCTGCCGACTGCCGACTGCTGACTGCTGACTGCTGACTGTTGACTGTTGACTGCCGACTGCCGACTGCCGACTGCCGACTGCCGACTGCCGACTGCCGACTGCCGACTGCCGACTGCCGACTGCCGACTGCCGACTGTTGACTGTTGACTGTTGACTGTCGACTGTTGACTGCCGACTGCCGACTGCCGACTGCCGACTGCCGACTGCCGACTGTTGACTGTTGACTGTTGACTGTTGACTGTTGACTGTTGACTGTTGACTGTTGACTGTTGACTGTTGACTGTTGACTGCCGACTGCTGACTGCCGACTGCCGACTGCCGACTGCGGGAAGGGCCTCTACGGCCCCCATCCCGATATACTTCCCCAGTCCCAATGACTCCCCTCTTCTCGAGGACTTCTCTGTGACGCATGCATCCCTCACCGAGGTGACGCTGCGCGTCCCCGGCGACACCGTCATGCTCGGTCTGCTGGGTGAGCGCGACAGCCATCTGCGGGTGGTCGAGGACTCGTTCCCGGACGCCCGCATCGTGGCGCGCGGCGACGAGATCACGATCACCGCACCCGAGCCGGTCGCCACCCAGGTGAAGACCACCTTCGAGGAGCTGCTCGTGCTCGTCACCGAGGGTCAGACGCTCGACGCCGAGCGGATCCGCCGCGTGGTGGATCTCGTGAAAGCGGATGTCGACAGGCCCTCCGACGTGTTCACCGAAGGTGTCGCCGTGGGGCGGGGCAAGGTGATCCGCGCCCGCACCCTCAACCAGAAGAAGTACCTCGACGCCATACGCTCCAGCACCGTGGTGTTCTCGATCGGCCCGGCCGGCACCGGCAAGACCTATCTGGCGATGGCCGTGGCAGTCCAGGCGCTCCAGGCCGGCCAGGTGAGCCGCATCATCCTCACCCGCCCGGCGGTGGAGGCGGGGGAGCGGCTCGGGTTCCTGCCCGGCGATCTCGCCGCCAAGGTGGACCCCTACCTGCGCCCGCTCTACGACGCCCTCTACGACATGTTGGGCCCCACCGAGACCCAGCACCTGCTCGAGGTCGGGACCATCGAGATCGCCCCGCTCGCCTACATGCGGGGCCGCACCCTCAACGACGCCTTCGTCGTGCTCGACGAGGCACAGAACACCTCGCCCGAGCAGATGAAGATGTTCCTGACCCGTCTCGGCTTCAATTCCAAGATGGTCATCACGGGTGACGTCACCCAGGTGGACCTCCCCGAGGGGCGGGCCTCCGGGCTCCGCCAGGTGGAGGGCATCTTGCGCGACATCCCCGGCCTCTCCTTCATCCGCCTCGGCGCCGACGACGTTGTGAGGCACCGTATCGTGGCCTCGATCGTCGAGGCCTACCGCATCCACGAGGAGCAGAAGTGAGGATCTCGGGATCGTCACTGACCCGCGCCTTTGCGTTGATCCTGACGGTGATCTTCAGCGCCGTGGCGCTGCTCGTCGGCCAGGCCAAGCCGGTGGAGCCGATCATCCTCCAGGCCGGCCAGGCCTCGCCCGAGACGTTCATCGCCTCGCGACGCGTGGAGGTGACCGACCAGGTGGCCACGGACACGCAGAAGGCCCAGGCGGCGGCCGGGGTGGCGGACGTCTACCGCACCGACACCGAGGCGACAGAGGCGGTGCTGGCCAGCATCGGCGAGTTCTTCTCCAACGTGCGCGACGCCTCCGCCCCGATCGACTCGGGGGACGACCCCGACGGGGTGATCGTGCCTTCCACCAGGCCGACCACGACCACGACCGAGGCACCCGACGACGAGACATCGACGACCGGGACGACGACGACGACCGCCGCCGGTGACGACACGACCACCACCGAGCCCGAGACCACCACCACACAGTCGACGACGAGCACGACGGCACCGCTTCGCCCCAGCCCCGAGTCCCAGGTCGCGGTGCTGCGGGCGCAGCACCCGTTGCTCGACACCGGCACGATCACGGTGATCGTGCAGTTGATCAACGACGACGTCGACCGCTTGCAGGCCGGGTCGCCGCCGCTCTTCCCCATCGTCGAGGAGGAGACGGTCGACATCGCCTCGGAGATCCTCCTCGCCGGCATCCGCAGCAACGAGCTGGCGGCGATCCGCTCGGACCTCATCACCGATCCCCGGCCGATCGTGCTGCTCATCGGCCTCGAGCCCGACGCCCGGGCCGCCGCGGAGCAGGCGGTGTCGGACATCATCGTGCAGTCGCTGCAGGCCAACGAGTTCCTCGACGAGAGTGCCACCGCCGAGGCCAAACTGGCCGCCGAGAACGGCGTCGAATCGGTCACCACCGTGTTCGAGCAGGGTCAGGCGATCGTGCGCGCCGGTGACGTCGTGGCCCCGGTCGAGCTGACGGCGGTGGAGCAGCTGGGCCTGCTCGCGACCGAGACCGACGACACGAGGGTGCGGGCGATGGCGCTCGTGGCCGCCTTGATGGTGATCCTCTCCACCCTCTACCTGTGGCGGGTGGGTCGTGAGTACTGGCGCCACCCCAAGCTGGTGGCGCTGTTCGGCGTCCTCATCGTGCTCGCCGCTGCCGCCTCCCGCGTGCCCGAACTGGTGGCGCGCGACCGGGTGGAGCTCGGGTTCCTGTTACCGGCGGCGTTCGTCGGGTACCTGGCCGCCAACCTGTTCGACGCCCGCGTCGCCGTCGTCATGGCCGTGCCGATGGCGGCCTTCACGGCCCTGGCCACCGGCGACCTGTCCCTGGTCGTGTTCGTCGCGGCGGCCACGCTCACGCCGGTCCCGCTGGTGTCGTCGGTCGCCTCACGCACCCAACTCAACACGGCGGTGGTGGTGTCGGCCCTCATCCACATCCCGATAGCCGCCGCCCTCACCTGGTTCTTCTACGGCGACGGCGCCAGCGTGCTCCTCGCCGCCACCTGGGGATTCGTGTCGGGGCTCGCCTCCGGCGTGGCCGCCCTCGGCGTGCTGCCGATCCTCTCGGCGGTGTTCGGGATCACCACCACCCAGACGCTGCTCGACCTCACCGACCGCAACCACCCGGCGCTGCGGCTCATCGAGGACTCGGCGCCCGGCACCTTCAACCACTCGGTGATGGTCGGGAACCTGGCCGACCGCGCCGCCCGCGCCATCGGCGCCAACCCCCTGCTCGCCCGCGCCATGGCCTACTACCACGACCTCGGCAAGACCACCTCTCCCAAGTACTTCATCGAGAACCAGTTCGGCGTCACCAACCCGCACGACCGGCTCCCGCCCGAGGAGTCCGCTTCGATCATCCGAAGCCACGTGGCGGAGGGCCTGCGCCTCTCCCGCGAATACCGCATCCCGCCCGAGGTGGCGCAGGGGATCCTCACCCACCACGGCACGAGCCTGATGCGATACTTCTGGGCCAAGGCAGAGGAGATGCACGGCGACGACTTCGAGCAGTCCGACTACCGCCATCGAGGCCGCAAGCCCAAGTCCAAGGAGATGGTGATCCTGATGCTGGCCGACGCCACCGAGGCCGCCACCAGGGCGCTCGTCCAGCACGAGGATCCCACCAGCGAGGGGATCAGGGCGCTCGTCGAGTCGATCATCACCGAGAAGGTGGAGGACGGCCAGCTCGAGGAGTCCGACGTCACCTTCGGCGAGCTCACCCGCATCAAGGAGGCGTTCGTCGACAGCCTCATCGGGTACTACCACACCCGCATCCCGTATCCCGGGTTCCCGGCGGCCAGGAGCGCGCAACCGGCGTGAACGTCTTCCTCAGCGATGAGCAGACCGAGCCGGTCGACGCCCCCGGCCTGAGACGGCTCGCCGAGCTCGCCCTCGATTTCGAGGGCTTCCCACCGGACACCGAGATGTCGGTGGTGCTCGTCGACGAGGCTCAGATCGCCCGCTACAACGACCGCTTCATGGGCCGACACGGGCCCACCGACGTGCTCGCCTTCCCGCTGCTCGAGCTGCGCCCCGGCGCCGTGCCGGTGCGCACCCCCGACGACCCTCCGATCGGGGTGGGCGACGTCTTCCTGTGCCCCGCCGAGATCCGCACCCGCGCCGAGGCCGAGGGCTACGACTACCCCGACCTGTTGTTCCTGATGCTCGTCCACGGCATCCTCCACCTCCTCGGGTACGACCACGACGAGGGCGGCGCCGCCGACGCCATGTCGCAGCGCGAGGACGAGTTGCTCGCCCTCGTCGGGAAGGTGGTCTGATGGAGGTCGTCGCAGCCGCGGTGGCCGCCGTCCTGACCCTGGTCGCTGCCCT
>Ga0214472_10000666_pt1 | contig 41595 bp, 40 predicted proteins | sample RVTome_6_FD_207662 | JGI IMG/M metagenome (GOLD analysis project Ga0214472, IMG submission 207662) | Soil microbial communities from uranium-contaminated site in the Upper Colorado River Basin, Wyoming, United States - RVT140D175 | ecosystem: Environmental > Terrestrial > Soil > Contaminated >...
GGTGTGTGCCCTCCCGGGACGAGCTGCGCCGATACGTACTCCGGGGCCGGATGCGAGAGGCGTGCACACTCTCAGGAAAAGCTGCGCCGATACGTACTCCGGGGCCGGATGCTAGAGGCGTGCACACTCTCAGGAGAATCTGCCCCAGTACGTAGCGAGACCGGTCATGCGGAGTTATCGCAACCGGTCCTTTCCTCTCGGTCCCTCGGTGTTCTTGTGATCCATAACCCGCCCGAACGTCCGGACGGACCGCGGCGTACACGGACGCGGGACGGCCACGGGGGTGTCGGTCTCGCGGGAAGGGATTCCCGCGGGGATGCGTGCGAGAGGGGATTCTCGCACCAGAGGCATCTGCACGCGTGCGTCCAGCCGGGGCGGGCAGCACGCCGATGTCGGCCTGGTGATGCGGCAGCACCGTCCAGGCCATGAAGCTCGCCATGAAGACGGCGACGGACGAGACGAGAATGGGCAGGCAGAGTCGGGTGAAGGAATTCATGCAATTGCCCTTATGAGGGGTGACGCGGGGAGGCGGCGCGGGCGGGCCGGGTTGCGCGGCCCACCCGTGCTGCCGGAAGGTTCCACTATCCGCATCCGCCGAATGCGGCTTCGGCGGCCTTGGCCATTTCGGCGGGGGTCAGGTCCTTGATGTGCGTGGCGAAGGACCATGCGTGTCCGAAGGGATCGGTGACGGTTCCGTAGCGGTCGCCCCAGAACATGTCGGCGGCGGGCATGGTGACGGTCGCTCCGGCACGCTCGGCCTTCTTGATGGCGGCGTCGCAGTCCTTGACGTACTGATGGATGGTGACCGGGCTGCCGCCGAGCGACTTGGGCGTGCGGGACTTTCCGCCGCACATTTCGGGGAAGTCGTCGCACAGGAAGATGACCTTCCCGCCGACGCGTATCTCCGCGTGCATCAGCTTCTTGCCGTCGGGGGCCGGCATTCGGAACAGCTCCTCGGCGCCGAGCGCCTTTTTGTAGAAGTCGATCGCCGCAGCGCCGTCGTTGACGACGAGATGCGGGATCAGCCCCTCACAACCTTCTGGAATGGGTTTCGCCATGTCTTTCCTCCTTTTCTTGGATCACACGTAGTTCGCAAGACAACCCACAATGGGATCATGGGCCCATGCACTTCGCATTCGCCCGGGCCGCTACCTTGAGCCGGCTTCGTGTACGGATTCACGTCACGCACAAGGGGCGACGCTACATCGCGTGACGACGGTCGCCGAACGTCACCCACAGGGTATGACGCCCCGGGGCGGGGGCAATCGACGACAATTTTGCACGGACGGTCAGGGTTCGTCGGCATATCGGCTCGCCTCATGCGGTTTGGCCCAGGCCCCATAGAGTTCGCGGAGCATCTGCCGCGCCAGGCGGGCGTCCGCGTGGGCGCACTCAGCCAGCACAGCGGCGGCCTCGGCATGCTCGAGCGGAAGGCTTCCGCCGGTGCGGCTCAGGACGGCGAGCGCCGTTTCCGCCATTGCGCGGCGGGCCTCGAGATGCAGGCCCGGGTCCAGGGCGTTGACCCAGCCGAGGATCAGCCGGGCCGCGATCGGCTTGCAGATTTCGGCCACAAACGGCCTGCTTTTCTCATCCATGCAAACCACGAGTCGCTGTGCATCGAAGGGTCGAGTGTGCAGGTCCAGAACGTTCTCCATCGCGCAGACGAACTCGGCGTTCTGCTCCGGCGGAATGCACCACATCTTCTTTTGCCACGGCTTGAGTTCGTTTTTTTTCTACACCCGTTGGATGGTCGACGGCGAACAGCCCTCCACGATCCGCAACACCACCACGCGATCCGCCAACAGTTCCAGCGTCCACCGCGCCCGTCCATTCGGCGCGGGACCGCACGCCAAGGCGATCAGCTTCGCTTCCTGCGCTCCATCGAACTTCCGATTCACAAGGGGCGCATCCGCCCCCGGTCCCGCGGTATCCGTCCGTTCGACGCAAGGCCGCTATTGTATTTGGAATACGTTAGGAAGACAAGCAGGTTGGCGTGAACCCTGGGAATCCGGGTTCATGGCGGCGTGGCCCGTGCGGTTCTGCTCTCCGCTGCTGCCGGTGTCCCACCAGTTCGGGCGTTGGCCCATGCGGCCTCGAGCAGCAACTTCTCCAATCCGATCCCGCAGCGGAAGCGCGGATGATACGGGGCCGTTCGCAAATGCGCGGCTGCCGGACGCCGCCGAAGGCGAGCGTGGGTCCTTGCCTGCGACCGTCCGCTTCCGGTATCATGCGGGCATGAAATACACGGTTCTGATCCGCGCGGGTAACGAAGGCGGGTTTGTAGCGACAGTTCCGGCGTTGCCCGGATGCGTATCGCAGGGCCGGACGCGCCGACAGGCGCTCCGCAACGCCAAAGAGGCGATCGAAGCCTACATCGAGGCGCTTCTTGAAGATGGCTTGCCCGTGCCCGTCCAGACCGATGCGGAGTTCGTGGACGTCGAGGTATCGGCGCGGTGAGCCATCTGCCCCGCGGGCTGTCGTATCGGCGCGTCGTCGCCGTCTTGAAGTCGCTGACGCTACGGACGCTGGTGATGTTCCGCCAAGTCCGCTCGACGCTGAGGAAACCTTCCAACAGCAACTTGTTGGCGACCTTGGACAGGAAACCGCCGATGTCCATGCCCGAGAACGCAGCCTGAAGGTTCTGCCCTTGACGGCCTAGCCAAGAGCCTCGACAATCGTGCCGTAAACGATGGGCAGGAGCGGCCAAGCGCACTGGACGACCGATGAGGGCCGTGCGAGCCGAGCTGAGAAAGCACGGCAACGATGCAAGCATAGCATGCTGGAGCTAGTGATGGGCGGGAATAGTCACACTGACGAATTAGAAGTACTCCGCGTGGTCAAAGAGGCGCTCGCTCCGCTGGGTTCAGACGAGCGGCAACGTATCCTCAAATACGTTTCAGAAATATACGATCTCAATGTTCGGGCGGAGCCACCTCGAACAGTAGGCTACGACTGCCAAATCCCCAACACACAATCGCGCCACCGGGAGATGAGTTTCACCGACCGCGAAACCTTGCCTCCCAAGGATTTTCTGCACGAGAAGCAGCCTCAGAAGGTCACCGAGCGCATCGCGTGTCTTGCACGCTACTTATCCCTGTATCGTAACACTCCGCACTTCACGCCAATCGATATAAGTAAGTTGAATACAGAAGCGGCCCAACTCAAACTTACGAATCCGTCCTTCGCGGTAAAGAACGGCATCGATGCCGGACTGCTCACATCCGCGGGCAAGGGCACATACCAACTCAGCGCCATCGGCGAGCGATTCGTTGACGCCCTGCCGAATCGTGATGCGGCCGGGGCGATTCTACGTGAATCGCGCCCGCGCCGCGGTCGGAAGAAATCGCCAAGCACAAAGAAGAAGTCGCGCGGCACGACCGAATAGCGCCGGAGCCATACCCGTGACTCGCAAGCCCCTGCGGATAACGGTTTTCAACCACAAGGGTGGCGTTGGCAAGACAACGTTAACCATTAACATCGCGGCTGCACTGGCAGAACAAGGCAAGAAAGTTCTTCTTGTTGATAGCGATTCCCAGTGCAACTTGACATCGTATCTGTTCTCTGACGATGTCGTCGACGACTTGCTTGACACTTCCGGCGATCCAGAAGGAAAGACCATTTGGAGTGCGGTCAAGCCGGTCTTCGATGAAGTCGGCAAAGTTAAATTGGTACAACCGATGCAGACTTCCACACCACACGTTGATCTGATTCCGGGTGATATTCGGATGTCGCAATTCGAAGAATCGTTGGGCGATTCCTGGACCTCTTGTTTTAAGCGGAAACTCGGTGGCTTTCGGGCGGTTACTGCCATCAGTTTACTCGTGGAAGACAAGCGCGATTACGCCTTTGTCTTTTATGATGCGGGACCCAATATCGGGCCCTTGAACCGGGTGCTCTTGCTCGATTCTGACTTCTTCATTGTTCCCGTTGCCTGTGATCTCTTTTCCACGCGGGCGCTGAGCACTTTGGGACAGGCGCTCAAGCGGTGGATCGTCGATTGGGAGACAATACGCGCGCTTGCCCCCGATGACACGTACTTGTTGCCCGGAGTGCCGCACTTTATGGGCCACATTCCTCAACGTTTCAAGACGTACGGGCAGGCGATGGCCAAGGTGCCCGCAGGATTTCTACGGGGCGTAGAAAAGCGAATCCACGCTGATGTGATCGCCGTATTGAGGGAGTTAAACCCGGCCCTTGCGCGCGGTACGGTTTCAGATCTTCGTCTTGGGCAGGTACAGGATCTTTCTACCACCGCGCAAAAGGCACAGGAGCAGGGTGTCCCACTTTGGCGAGTGAAAGCAGAAGATGGTTTCGTTCCAAATGAACAGCACAAGTCGGCAGCGTTGGCCGCGTTTAAGCACATCGCGAAGGCCATTATCGAAAAGACTGCGACCTAGACGACACGTCCATGAGTAAGGAACGACGAACAAAACGTGGAAAGAAGGCCGCTCTAACCAAAAGTGAGAAGGGCACCATCAAGAAATGTGTCAAGCACTTCGTAGATAGCAAGCACCTGTTTCAGAACGCCGCCGAATCAGTGTTGTCGGCCTGCACCAATGATCCGCAACTTAAGGAGTATATTCATTTCATCAAGAAACGTGTAAAGGACGCGACGCATCTTCGTAACAAGTTGAAAGCGATAGCCCTTGAAGAGAAAGTAGGCGGAAACATGCCTGCGATCAACCTGGGCAATCTGTTCCAGAAGATCACCGACTTGGCCGGCGTTCGGATCCTTCACCTCTACACCGATCAAATCGAAGGCATAAACAAACGCGTCATGGCTATACTCACGGAGCAACAGTACAGCTTGGTAGAAGGCCCCATTGCACACATTTGGGATAACGAGGCTGAGCAGTATTTCAAGACACGTGGGATCAGGACCGAACTCCGCGAAACCATGTATACGAGCGTGCATTACATCATCGAGCTCAACACGGCGAGCCGCGTATGCTGTGAACTACAAGTCCGTACTCTTGCGGACGAGCTTTGGGGTGAGGTATCGCACACGGTGGATTATCCTAAGCCGACGAAAAGCATCGCTTGTAAGGAGCAATTGAAAGTGCTGGCCCGCGTTACATCGGGATGCACAAGGCTTGTCGATTCGATCTTTCGTTCGCAATGCGAGTTCGAACGGTGGCGTTCCAAAGGTCGAAGATAATCTTCTGTCGTGGGCTGCTCGGCCCTCACCTGACTGATCTTCCCGCCGAAGGGCATGGTCATCCACGTGCCCCGGTCCATTTCGATCCTTGACACGTCGCGTCTCGCTGCGCGAGACCGGCCGCAAGGCAGCCGTCAGGCGTAGCCCGAGGCGACGCGTCAAGGATCCATCGGCTCGACCTGGCTCGACCGGGCCACTGCGGCCGCGTCGGTAGAGATCACGCCGCACGCCGGCGCTGCCTGCTGGGCCGCCGCGAAGTAGGCGCGGAGGGTCTCCATGCGGTGCATGCTTCCGATCGGGCGATCAATACCCCGCCGCCTGGCCGTCTTTGCGGGATTCGGAGGCGGCGATGTAGAGGTCGCGGTCGGCGTCGTAATGGACGGCCTGGTAGCCGCCGAAGCCGTCGGGGTCGGTGCGAACGTCGTGGCCGCGCTGGGTCAGGCCGCGGCGGGCCTCGGCGTCGATGCCGGACTCAAGGGCCACGATGCCGCCGTCGGTCATCCTTTCACCCGTGGGCTCGGAGGATCCGTAGTGATGGAAGCGGGCGGCGTCGCCGGCCTCCTGGACGTTCATGTGGAAGTCGATGAGGTTGCAGAGCACCTGGACGTGGCCCTGCGGCTGCATGTCGCCGCCCATGACGCCGAAGCTCATCCACGGCCGGCCGGCCCTGGTGACGAAGGCGGGGATGATGGTGTGGAACGGGCGCTTGTGGGGGGCGTAGACGTTGGGGTGGCCCGCTTCGAGGGAGAACAGCTCCCCGCGGTCCTGGAAGACGAAGCCGAGTCCGTCGGGCACCAGGCCCGAACCGAAGCCGCGGTAGTTGCTCTGGATGAGCGAGACCATGTTGCGGTCCTTGTCGGCCACGGTCAGGTAGATGGTGTCGCCGTCGGCGAGCTTGGGATCGCCGGGATCGATCTGGCGAAGGGCGCGGTGGGGGTTGATAAGGGCTCGGCGCGCGGCGGCGTACTCGTTCGAGATCAACGCGGCGACCGGGACCTTGGAGAACTCCGGATCGGCGTAGAAGCGGGCCCTGTCCTCGTAGACGATCTTCTTGGCCTCAATGAGGTGGTGCAGGTACTCGGCGGAGTTGTGGCCCATCGAACGGAGGTCGAAGCCTTCGAGAACGTCAAGGATCTGAAGCGCGGCGATGCCCTGGCCGTTGGGCGGCAGCTCCCACACATCGAACCCGCGGTAGTTGGTCGAGACCGGTTCGACCCAGGTGGACTCGTGCTCGGCGAAGTCGCGCTTGCGCAGGAAGGAGCCCTCGCGCCGGCAGTAGGCGTCGATGACCTCGGTGAGCTCGCCATTATAGAAGGCGTCGCGGCCGCGGCGGGCGAGCGCCTCGTAGGTCCGGGCCAGGTCGGGGTTGGCGAAGATGTCGCCCTTGCCCGGCGGTTTTCCGTTCGGGAGGAACGTCCTGGCGAAGTTCGGATACTCTGCCAGGGTTTGCCCGCCCAACCGCCAGTAATGGGCGATAAGCTCCGAGAGCGGGAAGCCTTCGCGGGCGTAGGCGATGGCGGGAGCGAGCACGTCGCTCATCGGGAGCGTGCCGAACTTCTTGTGCAGCTCGAACCAGCCGTCGACGCAGCCGGGCACGGTGATCGGCAGCGGGCCGCGGGGCGGGATGCCGTTCGGCGCCAGCTCACGGAACTGGCTGAGCGTCAGCGCGTAGGGGCTGCGGCCGCTGGCGTTGAGGCCGTGGAGCTTCTGCGTCTTGTTGTCCCAGACGATCGCGAACAGGTCGCCGCCGATCCCGCAGCCCGTCGGCTCCATCAACCCGAGCGTCGCGTTGGCGGCGATCGCAGCGTCGACCGCCGAGCCGCCTTTTTTCAGGATCTCGATGGCTACCTGCGTAGCCAGCGGCTGACTCGTCGCCACCGCGCCGTGCCGTGCGATCACCTCGGAACGTGTGGCGAGCATCCGGCCCGTGATGCGGTCGCCGCCGGCCTCACGACGGCCGCTGCCCGCGGCGGGCTTACAGTCGCCGGTCACGATCGCGGTTGCGAGGATGAGTGAAACGGCGAGGCGCTCGGTGAACATGACAGACGCTCCTTCCGGTGGTGGCGTTCGTTCATCGGCTCTGGTCCACAGCGGCCCGGATCATCGCGGCCACCGGATCCGGGGCCCGCGGGCGGGCGGGTTTATCGGGTCACGCCGGCCCGGCAGCTACCGCCTGCGCCGGCGGGAGGGGCGGAATCGGCCGCCGAGGGTCTTGGGCTTCTTGGGCGGCTCGGCGTCGCTGGGACCGGCGGTGGCGGCGGCGAGCTCGGGCGGCTTGCGTTCGGGGCGGTGGCGTCTCTCGTCGTGGCGGTGCTGGGCCTCAGCGGGCTCAAAGCCGCGCACATCGCGTCTGGGCACTTCGCGGTTGATGAGCTTCTCGATGTTGGTCAGTTCCTTTCCCTGTTCGCCGCGGACGAAGGTGATGGCGACGCCGCGGGCGCCCATGCGTCCGGTTCGCCCGATGCGGTGGACGTAGACCTCCGGGTCCTCGGGGATGTCGTAATTGATGATGTGGGAGATGGCGCTGACATCGATGCCGCGGGCGGCGAGGTCGGTGGCGACGAGGACGCGAAGCTGGTGCCTGCGGAACAGCTCCATGACCCGCTCGCGCTTGCGCTGCATGAGGTCGCCGTGAATCTCCTTGGCGTCGATGCCGGCGTCGAAGAGCTTTTTGGCGAGCTTGCGGGCGGCGTGCTTGGTGCGGCAGAAGACGATGGCGACGGGCGGGTTCTCCTGTTCCAGGATCAGCCGCAGCACGCGGAACTTGTCGTGTTCTTCCGTGGTGACGTAGCTCTGTTCGACTTCGTCGACGGTCAGGCGGTCGCGCGAGACGTTGACGAACTCCGGGTCTTTCATAAAGGGGCCGGCCAGGCGCCGGATTTCCTCGTCGATGGTGGCGGACACGAAGATCGTCTGGTGCGGCTCGGTGATGCGGCTGAGGATTCGCTTGATATCGTCGCGGAAGCCGATGTCGAGCATGCGATCGACCTCGTCGAGTACGGCGAAGCGGATGCGGGAGATGTCGAGCACGCGGCGGTTCATGAAGTCGAGGACCCGGCCCGGCGTTCCGACGACGAAGTGCGGCTTGCGGCCGAGCTGGTGGAGCTGGGCGGCGACCTTCTGGCCGCCGTACACGGTGACGATACGGATCTTGCTGAAGACGGCGAGGCGGCGGAGTTCGGCAGTCACCTGCACGGCGAGTTCCCGGGTGGGGGCCAGGCAGAGGGCCTGGAGCCGTTCCGCCGGGTCGAGGCGCTGGAGGATGGGGAGGCCGAAGGCGGCGGTCTTGCCGGTTCCGGTTCGGGCCTGGCCGAGGATGTCGCGTCCCGCGAGGGCGACGGGGATGAGTTTGCTCTGGACCTCGGAGGGCTCTGTGAAGCCCATCTTGGCGAGGGCCTTGAGGAATTCGACATCGATTCCGAGTTCGGCGAAGGGCTTGGGTAAGTCTGCGTGTTTGGGCATGGACGACTATTTCACTCGGGGCGTTCTGTGGCAGCTCTGGATGGATGGCACTCGATTCGTCGGGTGGCGTTCGGTGCTGCTGGACGCGATTCGCTCTTGCATGCTGCCGCCATGATACGAGAAACGGCAGCATGAGCAAGTAGGGCGGTCAGGCGCCGGGCCTGTCGGGCCTGCGGAAGTAGGTCACCGGGACGGCCGTGCTGTAGCCGAGCTGCTCGAACAGGCGTAGGGAGGCGTGGTTCTGGGGCTCGACGAGGGCGGCCACGATTTCGATGCCCTGGCGGCGGATGGCCCGGTCGCAGGCGGTCACGAGGCGGGCGGCGATGCCGCGGCGGCGGTACTCGGGCAGGACGGCGAGGCGGTTGATCCATCCCTTGCGGCGGTCATGGGTGCCCAGGACGACGCCGACGATGCGATGGGCGTCGTCGGCGACGAGGTATAGGCCCGTGTACCACTCGAGCTGGCGGCGAAATGCGGCTTCGCCGTCGCGGCCGTCTTCGCAGACGTTGAGGCTGCTCTTGCGCCACACGTCGCGGATCGCCTGGTAGTCCTCGGCCGCGGCGGGGCGGATGATGATCTTGCTGGTGTCACCGCGTGTCATTTCCAGACATCCCCGACCGTGTAGTAAAGTAACGCGAACTGCGAGAGGTTCCATACGGTGTGGGCCACGATGGCCGGCAGCAGCGACCTCCGGAGGATGGTGACGACGGCAAAGACCAGAGACAACGCCGTAACGGCGACCAGCGCGGCCTTGGTCTGGTCCCCGGCGTGCAGGAGGGTGAAAACGGCGGTGCTCAGGATGACTGCCAGCGTCCAGCTTCCGGTTCCGCGGCGCAGGCGGGTCATGAGGAAGCCGCGAAAGAGCACCTCCTCATACAAGGCGATGACGATCGCCACGGGGAGAAAAACCAGCGGATGGAAGCGCGGTATGAGGGTCATCAGGCGCGTGGCGTTCTCGGTCATCTGGTCGATGAAGGCGGGCCAGATCAACGAAAGCACGAGATATAACATGACAAAGAGCAGGAAGGCCGCGCCCGCGGCGAAGAACCCGAACAGAACGTCCACGCCGAGCCCTGTTGTGGTCAGCCCGAGCGACGCGGGGCGCTGGCCGCGGCGGCGGGTGATCAGACCGATGACAAGCAGTGACACGCCGGCCCTAGTCATCAACATCGGGATGAGCACGGTGCGCTGGACCAGTGTGGCCGCGCCGCCGTCGAGCACTTTGACGTTGTCGCCGATGGGCTGGGTGGCGGCGGACCACAGCGCGCTTTCGACGGCGACGCTGGCGACGAGGATCAGGACGGCGGCAACGACAATGTCCGCCCAGGCCTGCCCGATCGAGCTGTCACGTATGAGCAAGTCGTTCGGGGGGCGAGGGTGCGCCGTCGCGGCGGCGGCGACCGGACGGGCCGTGGGAATCGGCCCGATGTCCCCGGTCTGGGTCCAGGCCTCCTGCTCGGGTTGGGTGCCGGCCGAGTCGTCCATGGACGGGATTGTTTCGATCGGGCGCGGCGAGGCAAGCCGTCGATCACAGCTTGCCCGTATTGGCCAGCATCTTCCACAACGCGGCAGGCACGGGCATGAGGGGGCGTCGCGGCTGCCGCACGAGCGGGAAGTTGGCGAAGCGTGTGTACTGCTCGAAGTCGGCCAGGGTGACGGCGTCGCCCGCCGCCGGGCGATCCTCAACGTACAGCTCGATGGCTTCGCGGACGTTACGCAGGGCTTCCTCTCGCGAGTCGCCCTGCGTCGCGCGGCCCGGCAGCACCGTGCCTTGGCCCGCGGTTCAAGCGGAATCGGTCGGGGCGTTCTTGTGTCGTGGACTCTGCCAGTGGGGCTATGCTGCCATCATGCGATCGAGGTCGCCCTTGGCTCTTGCGGGCCCAGGCCTGCCATCTCGGGATCGTGACCTTCACGCTCCGGGCGTAGACGTCTGCCGGCGTTACGGGGTCGGCGCCTTCGGACGGCACCAAGGCCCAGTGCGGTCGACGCCGGTTATAGCGCTTTTGGAACTCTGCCAGACAGGCCCCGGCGTTGACGAATCGAGAGCCCGGGCGCTGAAGCCCGCGGCTCGCGGCCTCTCGGTCAATGGTAGGTGGGAGGCTGGCCCCAGTGGAGCTTGGTGGTGAGGTTGTGCCACTTGGGGTAGAGCGGATTGTGGACGACCTGCCAGTCTTTCTCGAAGCGGCGGATGGCGACGCGGTCACCATCCTGTATGGGGCAGGAGGCCTGGCCGTCGATGATCAGCGTGGTGCCCTCGTTGACGCGGTGGCCCTCGATGCCGATGACGGATTCTCGTTCGACGACGAGCGGCTTGTGGGTGAGGGAGTGGGGGTTGAGCGGGGTGAGGATGATGGCTTCGACGCCGGGCTCCATGATGGGCCCGCCGGCGGAGAGGCTGTGGGCGGTTGAGCCGCTGGGGGTGCAGACGATGAGGCCGTCGCCGGAGACGTTGGTGAGGCGTTCGCCGTCGATCTGGAGGGCGAGGTGGATCATGCGGAAGGGCGGCCCGGCGTGTATGACGCAGTCGTTGATGGCGAGGTAGTCGGTCGGGTCGTGGCGGTTGCGGCGGATGGTGACGTTGAGCACGGTTCGGTGGGTGATGAGCTGGTCGTCGGACACGGCGCGGTCGAACGATTCCTCGAGCTCGTCGACTGAGAACTCGGCGAGGAAACCGAGCTTGCCGAGGTTGACGCCGATGAGGGAGACCTGCTCGCGCCCGAGTGAGCGGGCGACGCTGATGAGGGTTCCGTCACCGCCGAGGACGATGATGCGGTCGGCGCCGGCGTCGACGGCCTCGCGGCCGTCCAGGGACAGGCTGGAGCCGACGACGTTGCAGCGCGTGTCGGCGAATCCGCGGAGGCGGTCCAGGGTTTCGCCGACGTTTGGCTTTTCGGGGTTGCCGAGGAAGTAGACCTTTGGGGGTGAAGCCATGTTGCCACACGGATCGTGAACAGGTGGTTGAGGATAGCGGGGGTCGAGGCGGCGGGCAAGGGTGCGGCGTGGCGGCTGCGCGGGAAGAGATTCCCGCGGGGGGGGGTTGGTGCGGGAAGGGATTCTCGCACCAGGAGCCTTTTCGTGGCAGGTTCATGTCCTTGGCAACGCGATCGGTCTTGATCCGGGGTGGTTCCGTTCGATAGAATCGCGCAGCCTCATCAGCGCATTCGCACTCGTCTTGGGAGAGGGACGCAGGAGCATGTCTCGCGCCGTGGTCACCGCCTGTGCGATCGTCGTCGGCACGTGCGTCGGCTCCGCATCGGCCCAGCGCGTTTACTGGACGCAGGCGGTGGACACCGGCGGCGAGGTCGATCGGATCGAGCTGAGATCGGCGGGCCTCGACGGATCGGACGTCGAGACGCTCATGGTCGTCGAGGACGCCCGGTTGCCGTCCGGCGTCGCCCTCGATCCGCTCGCGGGGCGGGTGTACTTTGCGATCGAATGCGGCGCGGGCTGCGTGTCGGGGGTGTGGCGGGTGAATCTCGACGGGCGCGAGCAGGAGCACATCATCGACGCTCCGGTGGTCGGGCTGGATCTCGACCCGGTGGCCCGCACGCTGTACTACACGACCTGGGTCGAACCCGAAGGCCGCCGCATCTGGCGGTCGAACCTCGACGGCTCGGACCCGCAGGCGCTTATCGAGGCCAACGCGAGAGGACTGGCGATCGACCGGCTGCATCGCAAGCTGTATTGGACGACCTGGATCGAGCGGAGCCTGGTTCGCGCGGGCCTGGACGGCTCGGACAGGGAGACGATCGCCGCGTTCGACGGTGCGGCCGGATTCGTCAGCGTGGACTCCTTGGCGGGCCGGGTCTACTGGCCCGCCGGAGCAACCGCGCTGCGGTGCGACCTCGACGGCGCGAATCTACAGAGCGCCCGGGCGCTGAATCGCGTCTCGGCGTACAAGGGAATCGGCATCGATCCTCGGGCAAACGCGACCGAGGTGTACATGACCACCTGGTACGACTTCGGGTCGTCGGTGCGAGAGATCGTCCGGTTCGCCGAGGGGCGGTGCTTCGACGTGGGAGCGTGCCTCTTCGAGGGGATGGTCGACCTGCCGGTCGATTCGCGCGACGTCGGCGATCTGGTGCTCGATCTGTGGGGACGCGGGCGCGGGCTTTCGGTCGAGGACGTCGGGCCGCTGACCCACTGCCTCGCCGGACCCGGAGCGGACCGGCCTGCGGACTGTTTCTCGTCCGATCTTGACGGCGATGGCGGGATCGACCTGTTCGACTTCGCCCTGCTGCAACGACACAGCGGCGGGTAACGGGCCTACGGGCACGGCAGGCACGCCGTGGGCCCCGGTTCGCTGAAGGGGATCCGCTTGTACCCGTCAACCACGAGGCCGATGTCCTGGAAATTGGTTTTCTCGCCGAACGGCAGAACGGCGCCGCGGAGCATGGCCCGCACTTTCGGCGGCGCTCCCCGCTCCGGCGGACCCGGATCGTGCGGGATCCCCTTGTACTTCTCCACCACCTTGGCGATGTCCTGGAAGTTGACGATGTTCCACGGCGCCCACAGATCGCCCCACCGGGCCGTCCGCGCGCTTGCTCCCGGCGCGTCGTCGCCCGACGCCGCGCGGTGAATGAACCTGACAGGGGGGGCTCGAACTTCCAGGTTCCGGCTTCAGCAATGCGGTTTTGACCGGGCCGCCCCGGGCGGGTTGCCGACGGATTCAAGCCTCAGTTATCATGCCTGAATGGCCGTTCCGGGCAGGCGTGACGAGAGCATCCACGAGGTCGATTTCTGCGGGGTAATCGCGTCGGCCGCGAATGTCCTGTTTACGGCCGACCCGGCAGCGTATCCGTTCGCGGATGCGCGCGTCGAGGGCTTCGGCAAGGGCGCGGCGCACCGCAAGCGCAAGGACCTTCGATTCTACGAGCCGGGGAACAAGCTCGCCCTGTGCGGCGAGGTGAAGCTGCCCGGGACGGTCGAAGGGAGATCGCCATTCGACGAAGGTCTTTGCCAGGACGCTTTTCAAAAGGCCGACAACGCGGCCGTCCGTTTCTTCTTCACCTGGAACGTCAACGTTTTTGTTCTCTGGGACCGAAGCCAGTGGGAAAAGCCCCTCCTCGAACGGCGTGTGCGCGACTGGAAGCTCGGCCTGACGCTGGGTAGCGCCGAAGAAGTAGCCCGTCCCGAGAACCTCGAATTCATCAAGACCCGCTTCCTGCCCGAGCTGCTCCGCGACCTGGCCGACATCTACACCGGGCGGCGGCGCGACTGGACGATGCCGCCGGATGATATCTTCATCCGGTCGCTGGAAAGTCACCTCGATTGGCCGGTGCAGCTTACGACCGCCTATCTGATTGACCGAACGGGCCGAAACAAGAAGTTTGACAACGACGTCCAATGGTGGCTCACGGACCAGGATTGGCTCTTCGTTCGCAACGACCCCGACGAATGGCGCGACGCCCTGGGCAACATGGCCAAGACGCTCGCCTACGTGTGGGCGAACCGGCTCATTTTCTACAAGGCGTTGCGAGCGCGTTTCCCCGAGCTTCCACGGCTGGTGCTCAAGCGTTCCGTCAAGACCTCCGACGCGGCCGTCAGCGCGTTCCATCGCTACTTCCGCAAGGCCGTGGACCAAAGCGGCGACTACGAGCCGTTGCTGTTCCCGAACACCGAAGACTGGGCGACCGAGCTTGTCTTTCAGGCCCCGAACGCGCTGGACGCCTGGCGCGGCTTGCTGCGCGGGATTGAATCGGTCGATTTCAAGGATGTCCCGTCGGACATCGTAGGGCGTATCTTTCAGAAGCTCATTGGCCCGGAGGAGCGGCACCGGTACGGGCAGCACTTCACCGGCGATGATGTCGTGGACCTGATAAACGCATTCTGTATTCATAAGGCAGCGGACAGCGTGCTCGACCCCGCGTGCGGTTCCGGGAGCTTTCTCGTTCGGGCCTACTACCGGAAACGGCAGCTCGACCCGGCGCGCGATCATGCCCAGCAACTCGCCGACCTGTTCGGTTGCGACATTGCGCTGTACCCGGCTCACCTTGCGACGCTCAATCTTGCCGCACGGGAGATCAATGACGAAGCCAACTATCCTCGGATTGTCCGGCAAGACTTCTTCGACGTTGAGCCGAAGGGACCGTTCTGCACGATCCCGGACGACGCCGGCGGGACGATCCCCGTCAAGCTGCCACGGCTGGCCGCCGTTGTCGGCAACCCGCCTTATGTTCGGCAAGAAAAGATCGACAAGGACGACAAGGCCGCCTACGCCTCACGGGCTGCCGCCGCGTGGGCCGACCTCAAACTGTCGGGCCGTGCGGACCTGCACTGCTACTTCTGGCCGGTGGCAACGAAGCTGCTGACCCCGGGCGGTTTCTTCGGGTTCTTGACGAGTTCATCCTGGCTGGATGTCGAGTACGGCTTCGCGCTGCAAGGTTGGATTCTGCAACATTTCAAGTTGCTGGCGGTCATGGAGAGCGCTGCGGAGCCGTGGTTCCCGGACGCCCGCGTCAAGACAGCGGTTACGATCCTCCAGCGGTGCGAGGATGAGGCCGAGCGGATGGGAAATCTCGTCCGCTTCGTCCGTTTCGACCGGCCGCTGAAAGCCATCATCGGCACGGCGGCGGGTGAGGACGAATCCGGGCGGCAAGCCAGCGTCGAACGACTCCGCGATCGTATCCTTTCCGCCACCCGGGAATTCGAGGACAACGATCTGCGCATCATCGTCAAGCGCCAGCGCGACCTTTGGAACGACGGCGTCCGCGCGGGCACGGCCTTGCGCGAGGCGAACGTTGAGGCTGAGGACGCCGATACGGACGATGACTCGGATGAGGATGATGGGCGGTGGTCGGAGCGGAAAAGCAACGAATCGGGAACGCTTTTGCGCTGTTCGGAGGGCGACTACGTTGCCGGAAAATGGGGCCGGTACGTCCGCGCGCCCGACTTCTACTTTGAGATCATGCGACGATTCGGCTCACGTTTCGTGCCGCTGGGCGAGATTGCGACGATTCGGCGAGGCATCACAAGCGGCTGCGACGCCTTCTTCATGCCCCGGGATGTCACCGAGCGGCTCTTGCGCGAGTACGACACGGACAGCGCGTTCCGTCGGCGGTCCGGCGGCGCACCCCGTAAAGATGTCGTATCCGGCAAGCTGCGCATCATTGAGGCCGGCGACGGAAGCGTACACCCGATCGAGGCCGACTTTCTGGCCCCGGAAGTACACAGCCTGATGAAGGTCGATCGCCCCGTGGTGCGGGCGAAGGACCTCGACCGCGTGGTTCTGTTGGTCGGTCAGCCGATGAAGGACCTGCGCGGAACGTGGGTTTACAGATATCTCAAGTACGGCGAGCAAGCTACGTTCGCATCAAGAAAGTCGAAGGCGGGTCCGATTCCGCAACGTTCAACCTGTGCGGCGCGTGACCCGTGGTACGACCTCACGAAGCTGGTAAAGCCGGGAATCGCGTTTTGGGCAAAATCACAGCACTATCGGCATATCGTCCCTGCGAACCCAAAGCGCATAGTTTGTAACTGCAACCTATACGACGTGGCCTCCGACGTGTTGACGAGCGGCGAACAGAGAGCGCTCGTCGCCATTCTGAACTCGACACTGATCGGGCTTTTCAAGACCTTCTATGGCCGGTTCGCCGGGACAGAAGGCAACCTGAAAACAGAGGTCGTAGATGTGAACCTACTGGACGTGCCCGACCCGCGCGGCGTCGATGCGGCGTTGGCTGCCCGGCTGACAACGGCGGTCAAGGGTATGTGCCGTCGGTCGGTCGGCCGGCTTGTTGAGCAACAGCTTATGGATTGCCATTCGCCCGAGCGTGGCCGCCGGATTGCCGCCGGGCCGCTCGTGTTCTCCGGCGAGCTGTTGCAGCCCGACCGACGGGCGTTGGATGACGCCGTGTTCGAGCTGATCGGGGTTACCGACAGAGGCGAGCGATTCCAACTCATGCAACTGTTGCACGAGGCGACGGCTCGACACTTTCGTCATATCCGGGCCGTCGAGATCGAGAAACAGGAACAGCGCGCCCGGACGGCCAACCGGCGGTTCACCGCGCAGGAATTGGCCTCCGACGCCTGGCACGCGGCCGAGCTTGAAGATGCAACGCCGCTGACGGAATGGCTCTCAAGGCAGCCCGACTGCACGGCGGCCGTGAATATCCCCGATGAGCGGCCCGCGCAGCTTTCGCATTCGCCGATGTTCGACCCGAACACGATCTATTTCGGGAAGAAAAGGGACGCCCACGTGGACTGCGAGTCCGAAGGCCAGGCCAAGCTGCTCGTGTATCTCGCCAACCTCGGCATTTCGGGCTGGGTCCACACGCCGACAGACGAAGCCGGCTGTGCCGAACTGTTGAACGCCGCCCGAATGCGGATGGCCGCCGCCGAACGGCGCTTCGCGGAATTGGCGGAAAGCCGGACGAGCGACCCGCGCCTACAGGCGCAGATCATCGAACAACTCGTGCGCTGGTACGTCCACGGCCGGGAGCGGAAAGAGCAAGCCACGGAGGCCCCATCGGGTTGACCATATCAGCTTTGTAGACATCTTCCCGACTCCGAAAACCCGAGCACGTAACGGGAACCGCCAGCGATCCTACGCGCAAAGCGCGTCGTCATCCAGGAATTCGGCGTGTTGGCTAGCAGGTTGAAGACCATCTATCACTCGCGCCATTGCGCCCAAAGGCCGTCCGCGTCCAGACGTGAGCATGTCCCGTGAATAGTTGAAAAAAGAGCGGTCCTCCTTCGGAGCCTGCCACGCTGGTAAGCTCCGGTTCTGTTCTAACAAGAAGGAGAGACCGCTATGGCGAGAGAGTACCGGAAGGTAGCAGGGCGGACCAGTGGGCCGCAGGTCACCGACGCTTTTCGCTTCTGGTTCGACAACCCGCAGCTCGACTACGGGTACGCGCTTCGCCTGGCGCCGCCGGAGAGCTTCACGACCTTTCGCCGCTGGGAATCCGAGCTGGGGGAACACGGGCCGGTGCTCGAGCTGAGCTATGCGCTCGGTGCCGCGGACCCGATCCCGACGGTTTCCCAATGGGGCCTGCTCGCGCTCGTCCTGTTGATCCTGTGCGCCGCCTCGGCCATTCTCCGAACGCCCCGTGCTATGCGGCGAGGAGGCGGGAAACGTGCAGGCACACGGAGTCGGCGAGGGCGCCGAGGTGGTAGCCGCCTTCGAGCATGCTGACCAACCTGCCGTTGCCGTGCTTGCGGGCGACCTCGACCAAGCGGTCAGTCATCCAGCCGTACACTTCGGTCGTCAGCTCCAACGGCGCGAGGGGGTCGAGCTTGTGGGCGTCGAAGCCGGCGGAGATAAGAATGAACTGGGGATCGAACCTGTCGGCCCCGGGGAGGATCACGTCGTGAAACGCCGACTGCCACTCGGTGTCACTGCTGGGGGGGAGCATGGGGAAGTTCATGGTGTAGCCCTCGCCGGGCCCTCGCCCCCTTTCGTTTGCGTAACCGGTGCCGGGGTAGACGATACCGGGGTGGCCGTGCAGGCTGATGAACATCACGCGGGGGTCTTGCTCGAAGGTGTGCTGGGTTCCGTTGCCGTGGTGCACGTCCCAGTCGAGGATCAGCACCCGCGAGAGTCCGTGTGCCTCCAGCAGATGCCGCGCGGCAATGGCAATGTTGTTGAACAGGCAGAAGCCCATGGACATGTGCCGTTCGGCGTGGTGACCCGGTGGGCGGACGGCGCAGAAGGCGTTGTCGAGACGTCCTGCCATCACCTCGTCAACAACGGCGATGACCGCGCCGGAGGAGAGCCTGGCGATCTCGAAGCTCTCGCGGCAGATGGCACTGTCGGACACGTCGATGATCGGCTTGCCCTCGCGGCACGCCCGCTCGAGACGCTGGATGTAGGCGTCGTCGTGGTTGCGGCGGACCTGCTCCATGTCGATCGGTCCGAACTCGACGGGGACGCATCGGGCGGCAAGGCCGCGCTCGTCGAGGGCCCGGGCGATGGCGGCGAGGCGCTCGGGGCGTTCGGGGTGCGAAGGCCCGGTGTCGTGCCGCTGAAAGCGATCGTCCTGTACGAGGCCGGTCCGGGCCATCGGAGGCTCCCGAAAAACCGCTCACGTCCTGGTGCGAGAGTCCGTTCCCGCACCCGCCAACGCGGGAATCCCGTCCCCCGAAGCCGCTACGCGAACGGGCGCGTCACGCGTTCCATAACCGCTCCCCATGTCTGACGGCGCGGCCCACCCGCCGCCACAATCGCTCCTCGGGCGCCGGGCGGCTCCCCACGGCGGGACGGCGCCGGTAGAATGCTCGTCGTCACGGTACGACGCGCATGCGAGGGACGCAACGGGTCGTCAGGATCGGGAGATACGATGCCCGCAGCAAGATTGGTTGAACTCGCTGAGCGGACGGAGGTGCTGACCTTCGACTGCTACGGCACGCTGATCGACTGGCGGGCGGGGTTGACGCAGTCCTTCATGACGATGTTCGGGGCGTCGGTCGAGCCGCGGCTGGTGGAGTTGTTCGAGGCGTACCAGGCGATCGAAGGGGAGGTCGAGGCGGACGGGTACCGAACGTACCGTGAGGTGTTGGCCGAGGTTGCGCGGCGGATGGCGCTGCGGCTGGCTCTGGCGCTGCCGAGTGAGCGGGCGGGCCTGCTGGCCGACACGCTGCCGACGTGGCCCGCGTTTGACGACACGGGCGAGGGTCTGAAGCGTTTGAAGCGGCGTTTCCGGCTCGGGGTTCTTTCGAACATCGACGGCGATCTGTTCGCGCGGACGGCGGAGCGTTTTCCGGTCGGGTTCGACTTCGTGGTGACGGCGCAGGACGTTCGGTCATACAAACCCGGGCACGGGCATTTCCGGGCGATGCTCGAATCGCACGGCACGCTGGAGACGACGGTGCACGTGGCGCAGAGTCTGTTTCATGACGGGGTGCCGGCCCGCGAACTGGGGCTTGCGTACGTGTGGATCAACCGATATAGCCAGCGCAACGACACACCGGCGCGGCCGGTGGCCGAGTTTCCCGATCTGCGGTCGCTGGCCGATGCGCTGGGCTGTTGATAACGAGGGCGTACAGATGATCGAATCGCGGTTTCCGCCCGGCACGCCGGTGCGCATCCGGCAGGTGACGCGGCGGCGGGGCGGCCCGCTGGAGGCGGAGGTCGTCGGCGTGGTCGAGGCGTGGGAGACGCTTCCCACGGGGAGTTGGTACGCGCATGGCAAGAAGGACAGGCTCTGGCTGAAGCGCCTCATGCTGCGCAAGGTCGACGGGGAGCGGACGCTGGTGGTCATCGACGACGGCACCCATATCGCGAGGCTCGAGGCGGCCACGACGGGCGGGTCGGCCTGACCCGGATCGCCCCCTTTCCCATCAGCCCCCCGATGCCCGCACGATTCGTAACCTACGGCCCGGCCGGGACTTACGGCCGCGGATCGCCGCTCGCCCCGCCCCCGCTCTTGACGGTAGGTAAATGTTCGGTATGCTTCTCAGTCGATCGGGGCATTTTCAATGGTCATTTCGAGGGGCAATCATGGCAGTCGAACCGACCCACCGGAACATCACCGACAGTTTGACCGAGCGCCAGCGGGAGCTGGTCAGGCAGAACCTGGGGCTGGTCGCGGTTCACATCCGGCGGCACGTCGGAACGCCGGACTCGCTTGCGGGCGGCCGCGAGTGGCAGGAGCTCTTTCAGGAGGGGTGTCTGGGGCTTATCACCGCGGCGCGTGCGCACCGGCGGAGCATGGCGACGCCGTTCGCCGCCTTTGCGCTGCCGCGGATTCGCCGCGCGATCGCCCGGGCGTTGGAGCGTGAGGAGCGGGCACGTCGGGCGGCGAGGACTCTCGGGCGACAACAGGCCGGCACGCCGGCGCCGGAACCTTTCGAGGATGATACGTCACCCGTCGGGGCGGCGCGCGCGTCGAGCCGCGAGGAGGGTGACCGTCATGACCCGCACGGCGCCGCGGCGGAGCCGGCGGCGCGGGACACGGTCGGTGATAGGCTGCGGGCGAAGTACGAGCGCGCCGTGCGGTACACCGGCGATGCGCTTGCCGCCCGTCCGCTGGCCCGCGACAACCACGAACGGATCGTGCGGGCGCTCGTCGACGGGCGGTACCTGATCCCGAGCGACGAATGCAAGCGGCCCCTGAGGGAGATCGCCCGCGGCGCCGGCTGCTCGATCATGCGCGTGGCGCGGTGCGATCGCGAGCTTCACATCGCGCTGAAGCGGCTGCTTACGTCGGATCCGGAACTTGCGACGTTGCGGCGGATCGCCCGGACGCACCCGATGGGCGTTGCCGCGGTGATCGATCCGGCCCTCGAGCGCGAGCTGGCCCGGTCCGCCGGGGTCGAGTTTGCGTCCCGCGTGCGGCGATCTGCGCCGAGCCGCCGGGCCGCGGCGATGCGCGATTTGCTCCTGGAGGCCGACGTTGACCTGGAGAAGTGGACGCCGCGGGTTTTTCAGAAGCTGCCGCCCGCGGCCCGCGAGCGTCTGTTGCTCGAACGGGTGGGGCGTCGCGTTCCGGGCGTGCGGATGCGGCGTCGCCGCAGGAAGGCGGCCGGGCGCCGACATCACTCGTCCGTTGAATCGGTGTAGCGCCGCCTCGCGTCCGCGGCGCCGATTATCGTGATCCGTCACACGCCCAGGGTCACGCTCCAGGGGCGATCAGGTATGGACCTCGCGCCGGTGGTAGCGCAGGCCCAGGTTGAGGATACGGTGGATCAGGCGGTCGTACTCGATTCCGGCCAGATGGGCCGATTCGGCGAAGTCCTCGCCGTAGGCCAGGTGCGGCTTGGGGTTGGATTCGAGCAGGTAGATGCTGCCGTCGGGGGCCAGGCGGAAGTCGAGTCTTGCGTAGCCGCTCTGGCCCAGCGTTCGGTAGACGCGCTTGGCGACGCGGGCCATGTAGGCGGCGGCGCCGTCGGGCAGGTCCTGGGCGTTGCGGGTCTTGATGCCCGCCCGCCGCTGGTAGGTGAGGTCCCATTTGACCTTCTCGGTGGCGATCCGCGGGGCGCCGTCGGGGAGGTTCTCGAAGACCAGTTCCCAGACGGGGAAGGTCTCCAGGCGGCGGTTTCCCATCACGCCGACGTAGAGCTCGCGGCCGTCGATGTACTGCTCGACGATGGCGTCGGTGTGGAGCTGTTCGTGGACGTAGGCGATTCGCTCGACGAGCTTCTCGTCGTCGTACACGACGGAGGCCTGGGTGATGCCGACGGATCCGTGCTCGGTGTCCGACTTGACGATGAGCGGAAAGAAGAGCCGGGTGGGGCGGCGGACGGCGCGCCCGCGGGGGAAGACCGCGAACTGGGGGATGGGAATGCGATGATAGCGCAGGATTTTCTTGGTCAGGGCCTTGTTGTAGGCGAGCATCAGACCGACGGGGTTGCATCCCGTGTAGGGCTGGTGCATGAGCTCGAGGAATCCGAGGACGTAGGGCATGGTCGTGCCGAGCCCGTGGAACTCCTCGAGCATGTTGAAGACGATGTGCGGCTTGAACTCGTCGATGGCGGCACGGATGACGCCCAGGTCGTCGGCCACGCCGAGCACCTTGGTCTGATGGCCGAGCTCGTCCAGGGTGACCACGACGTCGTACTCGGCCTTCCAGGGGTCCATCTCCTTGTCGGAGAGCCCCTCGATGGTGGGCGGAGGGACGAGCTCCTCGTGGACCATGACGAGCACGCGCTGCGTTCTCATATCGAAATCCGGTGGTGCCCGCTGTGCAGGTAGTTCATCGTCTGCACCGTCAAGAGAATGGCCGCTTCCAGCTTGGCCTGGTCTTTCGTGCGGTCGAGCCGGAGGTTCAACTGCCGGCTGCGGGTGATGAGCTCGCGAAAGAGCTGGTCGATCGTGTATTGGTACTGCCCGGTCCAGCGGGAAACGAGTCGGCGGATCTCCGGGCGGATTCGTCGAAGGAACGCGGCTGCCCGCTGGTTCGCCGCGCCGCTGGGTCTGTCGGCAAACAAGCGCCGCAGATCGCGGTCGTAGAAGTCCGGATAGTCGGTCCCATAGCGGGCCCGCTTGTCCTCATAGTACTCGCGCAGCGTCATGCGCAGCTTGGGCAGCGATTCGGTGCGCTCGCGCGTGGTCACCGCGGGCTTCTTCCTGGCGATCTCCTTCATGAGCGCGTCGACGTACTCCAGCTTGCGCAAAGCGGGCCAGCCCGCGTAGCGCTTCCGCCAGTTGACGCCGGGCGTCAGCCAGACCGCGAACGTCTCGGCGAAGTCCTCGCACGGGTGTCCCTGGGCGTACCAGTAGTCCAGATGGAGCACGTACCGCTTGCTGTAGGGGCGCGGCTGGTAGAAGGACGGATAGGCCCGCGTCGCAGGCCCGAAAATCTCCCGCCACTGCTTGCGGCGATGCAGACGATACGCATTGTCGATCGCGTGCCCCGTCTCGTGGCGGAGGAGGCGCATGCACCACTCCTCGTGGCCGCCCTCCACCTCGTACATCTGTTTCTCTTCCAGCTTCATCAGCCGTGGATGGACCAGGTAGAACGGAACGCCGAGCCCGGGCACGCCGTCGGGGGTGAACCACTCGGTCGAGAGCCAGACGTGGGGCCGGAACGCCACCCGCCGCCGGGCGAGGTCGTCGTAGAGCCGCTCGATCCGCTTTTCGAGCTTGGTCCCCTCGATCCGCACGCCCAGGTCGCACAAACGCACTTTCAGCAGCTCGTCGTCGCGTAGCGCCGTCCAACGGCGGATCCGAGCCCGGGCGCTCTGCGCGGGCGTTCGCTTCCTGGCAGCTTTGGGGCTTGTTCTGGCCACTATGATCTCGGTCCACGGCCGATCCGGCTCACCGCAGGCGTGCCGGCAAGGTGCACCGGACGGTCGCCCGGCCCGGGTCAGTCGGTTTATACAAATGCCTCGCACGCAGCGTCAAACCGGCGGCCCGCACCCTCGGGCGACGAGCGGCGGGGTCCGTTTGGGCTCGTCAGGGAAGTGCGAAAAAGTCGACCGTGTTGCGGTGGGTGCGGGCGGCGAACGCCTCGAACGGCTCGCCGCGAAGGTCGGCCAGGAAGCGGGCGAGGTGGGCCACGTGGGCCGGCTCGTTCGGGCGCCGGTTTCGGACGGGCTCGGGTGAGAGGTAGGGTGAGTCCGTCTCGACCATGAGCTGATGGGCCGGGTAGGTGCGGGCGATTTCCTGCAATCCGGTCGAGCGCCTGAAGGTGACGATCCCGGTGAAGGAGATCCGCCAGCCGCGCTCCGCGAGCCGCTCGGCCTCCGCCCCGGTGCCGGTGAAGCAGTGGAAGACCACCGGGCGATCGGAGAAGCCGTGCTCCACGAGCAGCGCCGCCGCGTCGTCGACCGCCTCGCGGCAGTGGATGACCAGTGGGCGGTCTCGGTCGGCGGCCAGTTCGAGTTGTCGCCGGAAGACCCGCTGTTGATTCTCCCGCAAGCCGAAGTCGTAGTGATAGTCCAGTCCCATCTCGCCGAACGCGACCACGTCATCCGAGTCCCAGAGCTCCGCCATCCGGGCGAGGTCGTCATCGCCGACGGTGTCGGACTCGTGCGGATGGAACCCCACGACGGCGTGGACCCGCTGCGGATATCGTCGCGCGACCACCAGCGCCTCCTGCGCGTCCGTGAGGTCGGTGCCGATGGTAATCACCCGCTCCACCCCGGCCGCGGCGCAGCGCTCGAGCACCGCCTCGAGCTGGTCCCGAAGCTCCGGGAAGGTCAGGTGTGCGTGGGAGTCGATCAGGGCCATAGCGACCTGGCGGGTTCACGGGCCGTGCACGTTCTCGAAATGCTCGATGCCCGGTGCGCCGCGTGCGGGCCAGGACACCACCACGATGTCGAATCGGCACGGGCGGTCCTCGGCCCGGTGCTGCCTCAGGTAGTATCGAGCGGCCCGCTGCATGTGCGCCCATTGAATCCTGCGTGAAACGTCCGCGGGCTCTTCCGGGTCGTCGCAGGTGCGGGTCTTGACTTCGATGAAGACGACCGTGTCGCGGTCGAGGGCGATGATGTCGATCTCGCCGCCGCCGCAGCGGAAGTTACGGGCGAGGACCCGGAATCCGCGCCGTTTCAGGTGCCGGGCCGCGGCGCGCTCGCCGCGCCAACCCAACAGCAGGTGCGGACTACGCCGGCGCGGTGGCGAGCTCGGGCTCCGCCCGCTGCGATTTCTGCTGAACACGAAGCTCACGGACCTTGCGCGCCTTGCCAACGCGGTGCCGCAGGTAGAACAGCTTGGCCCGCCGGACCTTTCCGCGACGGCGGGTTCGTACGTCGACCACGTTGGGCGAGTGGAGCATGAAGGTCCGCTCGACGCCCTCGTTGGCGACGATGCGCCGCACGGTAAACCGGGTATTGATCCCGGCGCCCCGCCGGGCGATCACGATCCCGTTGAAGACCTGCACCCGCTCTTTCTCGCCTTCGATGATCCGGCAATGGACGTCGACCGTGTCGCCAATGTGGAACTCCGGCACCGAGTCCTTGAGGAACGGCTTCTCCGCGATGTCGATCAGTGCTGTTCTCATGGTGTCGCTCCCGGGACATCCGGTCAGCCGGCCGCGCTCCTGCGACCGGCAGGCACGAGTTATTCGGTTCCCAACCCGGGCTCCTCAGCCCGTGACGGGCGAGTCGGCTCCACCGGCTCGCAGCAGGTCCGGGCGGCGCTCGCGGGTCCGCCGGAGCGATTGCTCCGCCCGCCACGCAGCCACCTTGCCGTGGTCGCCGGACAAGAGCACGTCCGGGACGGTCATGCCGCGGAAGTCCCGCGGCCGCGTATACTGCGGATGTTCGAGCCCGCCCGAGGCAAACGAGTCCTCGCTTGCAGACCGCTCGTCACCCAGCGCGCCGGGCAGCAGCCGGACGACGGTGTCGATCAGGACCATGGCCGCGGGCTCGCCGCCGGACAGAATGTAGTCGCCGATCGAGATCTCGCGAGCGTCGATCCCTTCGCGGATGCGCTCGTCGAAGCCCTCGTAGTGGCCGCAAAGCAGGATGAGCCAAGGGGCCCGCGCCAACTCGGCCACGATGGGTTGAGTCAGCCGCTCGCCCTGCGGTGTGAGCAGGACTCGTGTCGGCTTGCTCGTCCCCTCCGCCTCGACCTGCTGCAAGGCGGCGAACACCGGCCCGCACGTCAGCACCATCCCGGGCCCGCCGCCGAACGGGCGGTCGTCCACCGTGCGGTGCCGATCGGTAGCGAAGTCGCGGATGTTCGTGCAGTGGACCGCGGCCAGACCGCGCTCGCACGCGCGCCCGATGATGCTCGACCGCCGAAACGGCTCGAACAGCTCGGGGAACAATGTCAGGACGTCGATGCGCATGGCGCTACCGGCTCGCCGGCTTGGCCCGCTTGGATGAGCCCACGGCGATCCCGTTCTTCTCCAGAATGTGTCGCACCGTATCGGACGGCCGAGCGCCCACGCTCAGCCAGTATTCGATTCGTTCCCGCTTCAACACGATCTGCTGATCTTCCTTGGGGTGGGCGGGCGCATACAGGCCCAACTCCTCGATCACCTTGCTGTCGCGAGGCTGCCTCGTGTCCATGGCGGCCAGGCGAAACGAAGGCTGGTGCCGGCGCCCCGTACGCTTAAACCGAAGACGAACAGCCACGACATTCTCCCATCATGCAAACCACAAGCGTTGAATCACAGGCCCGCGCCGGGCGCGCAGACTTCATCGGCGCGGCCGGGGCTTCGTAGCACGGACGCCCGGGCCAAGCGCGGGCAGGGGAACGACAACCCCGCTGCCGCGGAAGCTTGCGAACCGGCAAGTATAGCACGCCGACACCCACGGGCAAGCCCCCATGAGCGTGCCCGCCGCGCGGCAGGCGCGGAGTGTCGCCGGCGCGACACTGCCAGCGGATAAAAAGAAAGCACCGCTCGCCCGAAGGCGAAACGGTGCTTTCCGGAGGGGAAAGAAGCCGGTTTAAGCTCTTGCCGTCAGCGTGACGGCGTGCGACCCCCCGGATGATATCCGATAACTATTGTACGCCCGGGCCCGCCTTGAGTTCCACTGCCGATTAGCCCGCATACCTGCGCATGTATCGGCCATGGCAAGCATCGGACTTTCGCTGGCTCGGCGAGAATTATTCTACCGTGTCTTTCGTGGAAAGTCAGCCCGTAGGACATATTTTTACCGGCCTGACGGCTTACTTTCAGCATTTCGAGAACCCACACGCCTCGCAGACCATGCAACCTTCGCTAAACCGAAGCTTACCTTGGCAATCTGGGCAAATTACCTTGTACTGCGTCTGTTGCCACTGTATTCCTCTCGCCTCCAGGCGACCAAGGACCTGCGGTGCCGAGTTATTATTCCCGTTGCCGTTGCCGTTCTTGCGATCACCGGCCGATTGACCGTTTCCATTTGAGCCGGGCCTGGCCTTGTCCAGTGCTGCGATGTCGGCCTTGCCCATGAGCAGGGCCTCGAGACCGAACTCAGCCTTGGCCCGCATGTAGCGGCGAAGGCCGCGGGCCAGCCCGTCGCCAAGGCTCATGATTCGGCCGTCCTTGGTCTGAACCTGGAGGCTGGAGCCGATGCCGAAGAGCTGGCGGACGACATGTTCGAGGCTGCCGCCGGCGCGGAGCCAGAGGCTGACCATGCGGCAGATGGCCTCGAGGTCGCTGTTTGCGAGGTCGCCGCCCTTACCGAGTTGAGCGAACACCTCCATCTCCCGTTCGGTCTTGGGATCGACCGTGATGTTGATGTGCATGTTCCCGAACGGCGTCAGTTGCCGTATCCGGATGCCGCTGGTGATCTCCGGCAGCGTTGCGGGGGTAAGCGGCGTATACGGCTTCTCGGTCGCGTTTTCGGAAGCCGATTCGGGTGCGGCCGTCTTCTGCTTTTCCTTCAGGGCCATCGGCTGGTGTTGCCGACACCCGTTGCGGTAGACGGTTACGCCCTTGCAGCCCAGCTCGAACGCCAACGTATAGATCTTGGCGACATCCTCGACCGTGGCGGACTCCGGGAAGTTAATGGTCTTGGAGATGGAGGCGTCGCAGTGTTTCTGGAACGCCGCCTGCATTTTCATGTGCCACTCGGGCGAAATGTCGTGCGCGCAGACGAAGACCCTCCGCAGGTCGGGCGGAACGTCGTCGATGGGAGCGAGGGTGCCGTCCGTGGCAAGACGCTCCATCAGTCCCTCGCTGTAGAATCCCTGCCGGCGGGCGACGGCCTCGAAGATCGGGTTGGTCTCGATCATCGGCGTCTGCCCTTCGGCCTGTCCACGAAGAACGTTGCGGAAAAACGCCAGGCTGTAGAGCGGCTCGATGCCGCCGGAACAGGCGGCGATGATGCTGATGGTGCCCGTCGGGGCGACCGTGGTGCAGGTCGCGTTGCGCATCGGACGGTGGTGCCTGGTGTCCCACGTGCTGCCCGTCCAGTTCGGGAAACAGCCGCGCTCCTCGCTCAGCTTCTCGCTGTAATGGTGCGATTCCTCGTCGACAAAGCGCATGATGCGCTCGCCCCACGCGACGCCCTCTTCGCTGTCATAGGCCACGCCCAGCTTGTAGAGCGCGTCGGCGAACCCCATCACACCCAGGCCGATCTTGCGGTTGGCCTTGCAGATACGGTCGATCTGCGGCAGCGGGTACTTGTTGACGTCGATGACGTCGTCGAGGAACCGCGTGGACTCGTGAACGCAGGTGCGCAGGCCGTCCCAGTCGACCGTCGGCTCGCCGTCCTTCTCGTCGATGAACGGGGCCACGTTGATGCTGCCCAGGTTGCAGGCTTCGTACGGCAGCAGCGGCTGCTCGCCGCAGGGGTTGGTGGCTTTCATCAGGCCGACGTGCGGGGTGGGGTTGGCCTGGTTGATGCGGTCGATGAAGGCCACGCCGGGCTCACCGGTGCGGTGGGCGTTGGTGATGATGATGTTCCAGATGTCGCGGCGGGTGTAGAACTCGCCGGGCGGCCAGGGGTCGGCCGACTTCACCTCGGGCAGGTTGCGGATGTCATAGCCCCAGATGTCCAGAGCCTTCGGCAGAAGGTACGTCTTGCCGGTCCGCGGGTTCGTCACCACGTGCGGCGCGTCGGGCTCGGCGAGAAAGCCCTCCATCCACTCGTCGGTGATCTTGACCGAGATGTTGTAGTTGGTGAACTGGCTCAGGTCCTCCTTGGCGTGGAGGAACTTCAGGATGTCGGGATGGTGGATGTTCATCATCCCCATGTTGGCCCCGCGGCGGAACGCGCCCTGCTGAATGGCGTTGGTGGCCTCGGCGAACGCCCGCCAGAACGAGATCGGACCGCTGGTGGTGCCGCCCGAGCTGCGAATATAGTCACCGGTGGGGCGCAGCTCGTCGAAGGCGAAGCCGGTTCCGCCACCGGCTTTCTGGATCAGGGCCGTGTGTTTGATGGAGTCGAAGATCTCGTCGATGCTGTCGCCCACAGGCAGCACAAAGCAGGCACTGAGCATGCCCATTTCCCGTCCGGCGTTCATCAGGGTCGGGCTGTTGGGCATGAACTTGCGGTCGACCATGAGGTCGTAGAACCGCTGCTCCCACTCGCTGCGCACCTTCGGATCGGCACTATACAGCGACTCCGCCTCGGCGATGGCCCGCGCCACCCGCCGAAAGAGGTCTTCTGCCGTCTCCGTGCATCGCCCGTGCTCGTCCTTCTTGAGATACCGCGCCGTAAGTACGCGCAGGGCGTTGGGCGCCAGGCCGAGATCCGACCCGCGCGTGTCCTCCATAACACTGACACGATCCTGAACCGATGCCTCGGTCATAACGCCTCCGAAAGTAAACGCCGCCACCGGCGATCATACCGAACAAGTACCTAAATTGCCATCTCCGTCCCGACCGCTGCTCGAGGATGTTTGCGCGTGGCCGAACGCCGGGATAGTCGGCATCGTGGTCGCTGATCTGCCTCCTGTCTTGCGTGCCGCTTGCCCCGCCACGCACGTCCGCCCAAACCGCCCATCGAACCGGACGAACCTGCAAGCGGGCCTTGAAGCCCTCCACCTCGGAGCCCGTCATGCTAACGAGGTTATCGGCTACAGTCAATCCAAAAATACTATATATTGTGCTTTCATCTTCGTCAATCACAAGTTCCTGTATATTCGGAAGTTACGTTACAAAGCACAGGTCCAATAACATGTCATTTGTTATCCGGTCCGCCCCGGAACCCGGCGACGGGGCGTCGCGCCGGGGCCGTGGCGTACCGTGAGTGCGGGGCACGGCGACCTCTGCGCGTCAGCCTTCCGGCGAGCCGGTCGGGATCCACCGCGCCGCTGGAGCCCCAGCCCCGGTTCGGGCCGGTGGCGCGGCCTGCAAGAGGCCGGGTTCAGGCTTCCAATCGGCGGGGGGACTTGCGTTGTTTGCGGGCCGCCTCGGCGGCGCTGCGGAGCAGGATCGCTACCGTGACCGGGCCCACGCCGCCGGGGACGGGGGTCAAGACGCCGGCCACCTCGCGGACCTCGTCGAAGACGACGTCGCCGACGATTCTGCGGTTGCCGTCGGCGTCGGTGACGCGGTTGATTCCCACGTCGATGACCGTAGCGCCGGGTTTTACGTGGTCGGCCGTGATCAGGCCCGGCTTGCCGACGGCGACGATGAGGATGTCCGCCTGCCGCGTGTGGAGCTCGAGGTTGCGGGTGGCGATGTGACAGCAGGTCACGGTCGCCATCTGCTGGAGGAGGAACAACGAGACGGGTTTCCCGGCCACGGTGCCCTGCCCGACGACCACGGCGTTCTGCCCGCGCGGCTCGATGCCGGCCTCCTGGAGGACGTCACGGACGGCCAGCGCCGTGCAGGGGGCCATGATCGGCTGGTCGTAGAAGAGCAGGCCGATGTTGGCCGGGTTGACGCCTTCCACATCCTTGTAGGGATCGATGTAGTACTGCATCGCGGGGGTGTCGATCCCGTCGGGAAGCGGGAGGTTGAGGAGGATCCCGGTGACCGCGGGATTGCCGTTTAGTTCCTCGAGCTTGGCGCGGATGGCGCCCTCGTCGGTGTCGCGGCCCAGCGTATGCAGGTGGTAGTCGATGCCGACTTCCTCGCAGCGGTTGCGCTGGGAGCGGGCATAGATCTCGCCGGCCGGCGGGTCGCCTACCATCATCGCGTCGAGGCGGACGTGGACGCCTTGCTCGTTGAGCTCGCGGACCAGCGCGGCGGCCTCGCCGCGAATGCGGTCGCTCAGCGCCTTGCCGTCGATGATGCGGGCCTCGGGCATTGCGATCGTGCTTCCGGTCGATCAGCCGACGCCGGCTTGAAGCCTCATCAGCGCCGGCTGGGATACGCTGAACCAATACCAGATCGTGCATGCGGCCCCGACCACGGCGACCGCCCAGATGGCGAGCTTAACCCTCCGCACGCTGCGTTCAAATGCGACGGCGCGGTTGGGGTCGCCCGCGGCCGAAATCAGGAAGCGGACCCGATTGCCAATCGAAGAGTGTCGCCAGCTTCGCTCCTCGCGCGGGATACCGTTCAAGAGCGCGACGCGGTCGAGCGCCGAGGCGAAGACGGTGGCGCCGGTAGCGCAGACGCGGCGGTCGTCGCTCGGGCCCGGAGGCTCGTCGGCAAGATGAACACTGCACGGGAATTCGCAGCGTCCGTCGGGCGGCGACGCACAGCGGGCCCCGAACAGATCGGCCTGGCGCTCGAAACGCCGCGAAACCCAGCCGAAACCGATGCCCCAGAAAACGGCGGTCGCCGCAACGCCGGCGCCTTCGACCGTCCACACCGCATTGCCGACCCCGGCGGATGCGGCGGTTGCGTTGCGGGCCAGGAGCTCCATCAGGCCGACGACGCCCAGCCAGCCGACGAAGGCGAAGCCGAGGAAGTGGGGGATGTGGTGATGCCGGACGTGCCCGGCCTCATGCCCGAAGACCGCTTCGACCTGCCCAGGGGTCATCGTTGCGAGCAGGGCGTCCGACAACAGAACGTACCGCACCGGCGCGAAAACCCCCATCACCGCGGCGTTGATCATGTAGCCGTCGCTCTTCCAGACCAGAATCTCGCGGCAGCGCAGGTCGATTCGCCGGCAGAGGGCCTCCAGCCGGTCGCGGAGCGGCCCGGCCGGAAGCGGCGTCGTGCGCCAGATCCGACGCAGCATCAGCGGGGCGATTACGAACACCAGCGCCGCGGCCGCACCGAGAACGACGTCCGGGGCCAGGGGGCTGCCGAGTGACGCCATGAGTCGATCCTCGTACGCATGTGTGAGGTTCGCGGTGAACAGGATGACCGTCATCGGGATGGCGATCACCAGAAGGTGATGTCGGATGTTGAAGTCCAGGTGGGTGGCGAGGTTCCAGCGGACATCGGCCGCGCCCGGCGATGCTGCACCGATCGCGTAACGCCGGACCATGCTTTCATAGGGGTACGCGCCGATCCAAAGTGCGACGGCGCCGGCAAAGAACGGCGCGAGGACGACGACGTCGGCGACGATTTGCAGGGCGGCGCCGGACTTTGCGAAGGCGAACCACTCGGGCCAGGGCGTCGCCAGCATCGTGAAGCCGAACGTCGCGGCCAGCGCTAGCCGTAACGCGACTGTAACTCGGTGATGGAAGGTATGAGCACGTTGTTCCCCGTCGGCATGCGTCTGTGCCATGCGACAGGCACGTCCCGCGACCACGCACGCCGCGAGGCCCAATAAGATCGGCGGGCCGAGCGCCGCGAGTAGCGTAAGCCTCGCGCCCGGAGTCGGAATGATCCGCCAGGGCCCCGCGGCCTCCGCGCGCCAGAACACGAGGGCGAATGCGAAGATTGTAAACAGGTGCATGACTGAGTTACAATACCTGTTGCTTTAGGCCAATTCCGCGGGACGGGTGGGGTCCAAGGAGCGGTCCGCATCGTTGTCCTGCGTGAGCGTCCGAGCGACGCGGTGTACTCACGCGGCCTTGGATTCGCCTCCGGCGTCTGCGACGTTGCCCCCTGTCGCCTCGTGGCCGCCGGCAGGTTGTAGCAGGAGTGGACGGGGATTGAAAGGACGTCCCGGTTCGGCCAGGCCCCGGGCGGGACGGCGACAAGCGCAGCAGGAGATTCAACATGCTCAAGGCGATCTGGTTGAAGCGGGCCACAGTTGCAGGTCTTCTCGGAATCCTGGCTATACCTCCGTCGGCTGGCGCGTCGGCGCCGGGCGGAAGTGAGAGAGGCCGCAAGTTGGTCCGGGCGGCGGGCCCGAAGAATGGACCGAGGATGCCGGTCAAGGCACTGGTCGAGCGTCGGGTGCGGATGCTCGGCGAACTTCAGGCGATGATCGATAAAGAGGTCACGCTCACGGCGGAGACCAGCGCCTCGATCCGCCGGCTCATCGATGGCGAGGTTCAGAGCTTACGCGACGCGGCACGCCGCGACCTGGACGAGAAAGTCCCGTCGCGACAACCGCGGCCCACGATGGAGGAGATTGCGGAGCTCACCAAGGAGGCGAATGCAGCGCGAGCGGCCGGCGACACGGCGCGGGCCGACGAGCTCGTGGACCGAATCCTCTACAGTGAGACGCCGGTCACGGGTGCGCAGGTGTTGTTCCAACATGTCCTGGATCCGCCCGACGACCTGCTCGCCGCGACCGTCGAGCTTACGCCGTCGGACGCGAAGCCCGCGGTCAAAGCGGTCTTCAACCGGTGGTGGGCGCTGTACCCCAAGTGGGTGGTCGATAACGCGGCCATGCGGGTCCTGCGTGCCCTTCAGGACCCGGCGCTGGCCATTGATCCGGTGCTGCGCGACAGGCTCTACAGTTCCTGCAAAAAGTCGGTCGGCGGCGGGAAACGCATGGTCATAATGACGCAAGCGGAGCAGACGGAAATGGCCAACGAGTTCCTGGGGACGCTCAAACCGGAGCTTTCGGAGGCACAGTGGGAGCATCTGACTGCAACCCTCGAGACTCTGAACCAATGGGCAGCGGCGGACCAGGCGATCGTTGACCAGATCATGGCTGCCCGCGCCACGAAGCAGGCAGCACGCGAAGCGAATCCCTGAAATACACGAGTTCCACGCGGCTCACGCTTCTTTTAAACAGGACGGTCGCAGCGGCGTCGCCGAACCCCGTCGCCGCCGTGGCTCGACCACGCAGGCGCGGGCATCCGGCCGCCCCCCGGGCTTGCAATCGGCCCGCACCGGTTCAGCGCAGACGGCGCGTCAGCCCCAGGCGTCGTCGGGGTCGCGAAGTGACAGCGGCGGCGACAGGACCTCGCTCAGGATGACTGCCCGGCGCAAGTCCGTACGCCCCGGCCGGCGCACTCCCAGCCGCAGGCTTCCGATCTCGTCTGCCGCGATCGCGAACTCATCAATCTCGGGCTCCGTCACTGTCGCGAAGCTGTCTTCCAGATGCCGCAGATGATGGTCGCGCAGCTCAGCCGGCTTCGGCGCGGCGGGCGGTGTCGACGCACGGTTGGCGGTGGCGAGCAGCTTTCGCCGTCGCGCCTTTCGGGGGCGCGGCGGAGTCGGCGTCGACTCGACCGGCGGTGACGGCGGCGCCGGCTTGGACGCCGGGGCCGGACTCGCGGACGCCGCCTCGCGAAGCTGGCCGAACACCTCCTTGAGCAGGTCGGGGAGCGAATCGACTCGGTGCGGCTGGGCGCGGCGCGGCGGCGCGGGGGCCGTGACCGCAGGACGCGGGCGCTCGTGCGACGGAATCGGCCGGGCGACCGGTCGGACCGGGGCGGGGCGGGCCACAGGTCGAGGGGGTGCCGGCGGGTGGTGTCGGCGATGGTCCTCGGGCCGCGGACCGGACCGCTTTTCCTCTTTCCTGGCCTTGCTCTTGGTCAGGGCCCTGGTGATGTTGCCGAGGACGGCGAGGGCGATGACCACCATGGGCACCAGCCACTCGAGCCAATCGGCCATCCGTTCCTGAGCCAGCCAGCCGTCACTCATCGGTCGTCCTTCGGTCTCGTCCGGGGCCCTATACCTTCTTTTCGCTTTGTCCGTCGTCCTTCCCGATGGAGTTCCGCATGGCGGTGTCGGCCTGGATGTTGCGGAGGCGGTAGTAGTCCATCACCCCGAGGTTCCCCTGGCGGAAGGCGTCGGCAATGGCCCTGGGCACTTCGGCCTCGGCCAGCACGACCAGGGCGCGGTTCTCTTCGATCTTGGCCTTGTTCTCGGCGGCCAAGGCGATGGCCATGGCCCGCCGCTTTTCCGCCTCGGCCTGGAAGCGCCGCTTGTCGGCCTCCGCCTGATCCGCCTGGAGCTTGGCCCCGATGTTGTTGCCCACGTCCACGTCGGCGATGTCGATGGAGAGGATCTCGAACGCGGTGCCGGAATCCAGCCCCTTCTGGAGCACGGCCTTGCTGATCCGGTCGGGGTTTTCGAGGACGTCCTTATGGGTCCCGGCGGAACCGATGGCGCTGACGATGCCTTCACCCACGCGGGCGATGATCGTCTCTTCGGTGGCGCCGCCGATGAGCTGCTTGATGTTCGTACGCACGGTGACCCTTGCCCGGGCCTTGAGCTGAATGCCGTCCTTGGAGATGGCATCGATCGTCGTCTTGCCCGACTCGGGGCTGGGCGAGTCGATGACCTTGGGGTTCACGCTGGTGTTGACGGCGTCGATGATGTCGCGGCCCGCCAGGTCGATGGCGCACGCCTTCTTCCAGTCCAGTTCGATGACGGCGCGGTTGGCGGCGATGATCGCCCGCGAGACGTTGGTGACCCGCCCGCCGGCGAGGTAGTGGCTTTCCAGGTCGTTGGTGGTGATGTCATGTATCCCCGCCTTGACCAGTTGGATCTTGGCCTGCACGATCGTGAAGGAATCCACCTTCCGCAGGCGCATGCCGATCAGGTCGAACATGCTCACGCTGGCGTTGCTCATGTAGGCCTGGAGCCAGAGGCGGAAGAACTGGCCGACGACCATCAGGATGACGAAGATGAAAAGCCCGCCGACGGCGAGGGCGATGACCCACCAGTTCGACCAGCCCTGTCCCAACAGTGTTGTCATTGACGATTCCATTGCGGTTCATTCCTCCATTGCGACGGTACGACCAACCGTCTCGGGCTCAGTTGCGCACCGCCTGGGGCGTGCGGCCCAGGTCGGCGGCGCACGCCGTTTTCCAATCCAGGTCCGTTCCGAACCTCTTCGCGTCCGCGACCCTGCGGGCCACCTCGACCACGCGTCCACCGGCCAGGAAATGGGCTTCGAGGTCCCAGACCGTAACGTCGTGAATGCCGGCATGGGCAAGCACGACCTTCGCTTCCACAACCTTGGCGGCGTTGGTCTTTCGCATGCGCATGCCGATCAGGTCGAACAGGCTCACCGGCGCATTGGCCATGTACGCCATCAACCAAAGGCGGAAGAACTGGGCGATCAGCAGCAGGCAGACGAGTAGTATCAGGCCAAGAATGACCGCGAAAATCTCCGGTCCGATCAGCCACGACTGCCCCAGCAATGTCCACACCAGATCATGCATGGCACTGAAGTCCGACCGGCCGCGCTCCGTCACCGCGCGACGGTGCCCGCCCACGAGCGCGCCGACGGCACGGCGGCGTTACGCCTTTTTCTCGACGACGGCGAGGTTGCCGCCGGTGATTCTCGTGCCGACTACGGTGGCCCCGGACTCGATCAGGCCGTATTCCGCAAGACACGAGACCCGCCGCCCGCCGAAGTCGCACACGCCTACGGGCCGCAGCGGGGACACGCAACGGCCGGTCTGACCGATCATACCCGACAGCTCCACGACCGGTACGCTTGTATCGGCAGCGGTAAGGACCGGATTGGGCGGGGCGATCCGGCGGCCCACCGGCGTCCGGTGCCAGTATTTGATCGCCAGGCCCGCGAACGTGGGCAGGACCACCAGGCAGGCGAGGATCGCGACGATCCCCGCCTCCCGCCCGCCGTAGGCGAACGTCTGCCAGACGGCCCAGACCAAGAGCCCCACGCCGACGACCGACAACAGACCGTGCGACGGGATGAAAATCTCGGCGACCAGGATCACCATGGCCAGCACGTACAGGACAATCAATAAACCGATTCCGGACACCTTCGATCTCACGTCACGGCGCGGACGACAACCCGATTCCCGTGGCGCTCGATGACCTCGACCCGCGCATCGGCGTCAAGGTACTCACCGCGGGTGACCACATCAACGAGTACGTTGTCGAAGACCGCCTTGCCCGCCGGGTGCAGCGGCCCTTGTGTCAACCCGATGTCACCCACGCGGGCGGCGCCCCGGTAGGGATCCTCGACCATGACCTCCGACGGCGTCGGGTTCGCCGGGACGATCCGCTGGAACACCGGCGTCTTGGGCAGGTACTTGCTGAGCAGGAACATGCCGACCAGCGAGATGCCCATCGCCCCCACGACGGTCGCCAGGCCGCGCTGCACCCATTCGATGGTGCCCTGCAAATCGGGCGCAAACAGCGGGAACCACCGGCCCGGCTCGTCGGGCACGAACGTCGCGACGAGGCCCACCAGCACGAAGGCGAGCCCTGATATCCCGGCAATGCCGAAACCGGGAATGACGAACAGCTCGAGGCCGAGCAGAATCACACCCAGGACGATCAGCAGGATCTCCCAGATGTTGGCCAGCCCCGTGAGGTAGGGGGCCCCGACGAAGATCGCCAGCGCGATCAGAGCGACCAGGCCCGCCACCCCCACGCCCGGCGTGTGAAACTCGACGTAGGCCGCGAGGAAGATCACCAGCAGCAGGAAACCGCGGACGTACATCGAAGTCAGCCAGAACGCCAGCAACTCCGACCAGTTCGCGTCCAGACGGAAGAGCTCGGCGGCGCCGTAGCGCGCGATTACGCCCGACTCGTTGCTGACGATCTCCTTGCAGAAGCCATAGGCATAGGCCTCACCCGCGGACATCTCCAGCAACTGATCGTCGCGGACGATGGGCTGGATCGTGTCCACCTCGGCGTCGAGCACCGGATCGTGGTACGTCTTGACGAGCTTCCACTGGGGCGGCGCGGAAGGCGGGGTCGGCTCTTTCGTGGGCTCCTCCGGCTCGGTGGACGCGTCGTCAACGTCGGCCGCCTCGGTGTTGTCCTCGTCGGCCGGCTTCGAGTCTTCGTCCTTCTCTCCCATCAACTCGACCTTCTCGTCGCGGAACACGAACTTACGCTCGCCGGTTTCCACCTGCTCCAGCCACCACACCTCGCGCTCCGGGAGCACGAACGCCTCGCACAGAACCTGGCTGTAGCCGTGGAGCCGGCACGAGGTTCGGAAATCCGCAAGCACCGGCGTGTAGGCCTTGGGCTGCAACTCCTCCGGAATCGCCTCGGCGCCGGCCGGGCCGCCCAGGATGACCTGCGAGTCGCCAATGCGCGACGAGCGGGTCATGATGATCTCGTCGCAGGCGACGGCGACGATCGAGCCGCCGGAGTGGGCGTTGGGGTTGACCCACGCGACGGTCTTGATGTCCGTAAGTTCACGCATGAGATCGGCGATGGCGATGGAACTGGTCACCAGCCCGCCCGGAGTGTCCATGTCCAGAACGATGACCTTGGCCCCGCGCGCTTTGGCGTGTTCGATGCGCCGCTTGAGGCTCTCGACCGTCACGTCGGTGAGCATGTCGTGGACGGAGAGAACCGCGACGTTGGGCTTGTCGCCGGAACGGGCTTCGGCGCCCTCATCCTTGTTCGGCGGCGGCGTGGATTGACCGTGCGCGGCCGTCAGCGGAAGCACGAGGCAGGCCAGCGCCGCCATGATGACCGAGCGCGGAAAGCGGCGGTTCGAGATGGGGTGGATCGGTTTTGCCATAGGACCGGCTCGCCGGTAGTTCGCTCGACACCAACGGACCAGGTGCGTCCACGCTCTGATCGAATTCTACAACTCCGTCGTTTCGTCGGCAAGTTGAAACGGCGGCTGTGTTTATAACCGTCGGCCGCCGTGGCGCAATTCGCCGGGCCGCGGATTCTGTAGGTTTCTGTCGGGGTCGGCGGGCCGGTTCATCGATTGAGGCCGCGATGTGCGGTCCACGCACGCCTCAGCGAACGCGGCCCGCGCTTGTACCTCGACCTGGGTGTGATACGCTTCCCGGCGCCCATGAGCATTTCCGACATCGAAGGCGTGACGCAACTGATCGAACTGGCCCGGCGCGAGGATCTCGGTCAGGGCGATCTGACGACCTCGTTGATCGCCAACCCGAACGAGCCCGCGGAGTTCCGCGTCGTGCTCAACCAGCCGGGGGTATTCGCCGGGCGCGAGATCGCGTCGGCGATTCTGGGCGCCTACGATTCCGCGCTGGCGATCGAGTGGACCAACGACGGGGTCGACGGGCGGGTGAACGACGACGTACCCGTGGAGCTGGCCCGCCTTCGCGGACCGCTCGCAGCGCTGCTCGCCGTCGAGCGCGTCTTGCTCAACTTCCTTCAGCGCCTCTGCGGCGTCGCCACCTTCACACGGGCGCTGGTCGAGGCCGTGTCCGGAACCGGCGCCGCGGTGTACGACACCCGCAAGACGACCCCGGGCTGGCGGGCGCTGGAGAAGTACGCGGTGCGTTGCGGCGGCGGGCGCAACCATCGGCACGGCCTGTTCGACGCGGTGTTGATCAAGGACAACCACCTGTCCGCCGCCGAGAAGGACCACCCGGCCCCGGCGGTCTACGAGATGCTCAACCGGCTCACCTCGCTGGCCGTCGTGCCCGACTTCGTCGAAGTGGAAGCGGGTACGCTCGATCAGGTCGAGGAGCTGTTCAAGGTGATGGGTATCCACCTCATCCTGCTGGACAACTTCGCGATCGACGAGTTGCGGCGGGCGGTCGAGCTTCGCGACGGCTACGGGCTGGGCGGCAAGGTGCAGCTCGAGGCGTCCGGGGGGATCACCTTGAAGACCGTGCGCGAGGTGGCCCGCACCGGCGTGGACCGCATCTCCGTCGGAGCGCTGACCCACTCCGCCGTCGCCCTGGACATCTCCCTGGAGCGCTGCTGATGCTCGCCGTCGGGGCGTTCGGGTACCCGGCCGATTATCTGTTCTGCTGGATTCTGTTCCTCTCGCTGCTCATACACGCCTGGTGTTTCTTTCGCGGTTTCCCGAAGGAGCGCTTCCCGAAACTGGGGCTGTTGCTGGGCAACGGCCTCGTCTTCCTGTGCATGCTCGCAGCGGTCGGGCTGATCGCGGAAACGCATCTGCGCTTCCTGGCCGTCGAGACCGATGCCTTCGGTCTGTCGCTGCCGGCGCGGCGCTGGTTCGCACTGCACACCCGGCTCAACGCGCTCGGCTGCCGCGATGAGGAGTGGCCCGTGCACAAGCCGCCCGGCACGTACCGCATCGCGTTCGTCGGCGACTCGTTCACCTACGGATGGGGCGTCGAGCGGGAAGAGGAGCGGTTCACCGAGCTGGTGCAGGACCGCCTCAATCCGAGCCGCGCCCGTGAGGAAGCGGACGGAGTCAGGGACGAAGGGACTAAGGTACGGAGGGACGAAGGGGAGGGATCGAGGGATCAAGGGATCGAGGCATCGAGAATCGCCAATTGGGAATCGGCGATTGGCAATTTCGAGGTTTTCAACGTCGCCAAGCCGGGGTGGGGCACGGGGGACCAGATCGAACCGATCGCGTCGATGATCGACGTCTACGGCGTCGACGAGGTGGTCCTCTGCTACGTGCCCAACGACATCGAAAAGCTGATTCCCGTGCGCGATGGGTTCAACCCCGTCCGCCCGCCCATGCCGGCGCTCTTCAACCCCGACAGCTCCTGCCTACTCGACCATCTCTACTGGCACTGCTACGTGCCGCGCGTGGCCACGGTGGCCGACTACTTCGATTGGCTGGCCGAGGGCTTCGCTGATGTGCGGATTTGGCACGAGCACCAGCGGCAGTTCGGCGCGATCATCGACTTGTGCCGCACGCGGGGCGTCTCGCTTCGCGTCGTGCTCCTGCCCTTCCTGCGCACCACGGGAGACAAATACCAGCCGGCCCGCCTGCATGACACGCTGCGAGGTTTCTTCGCGGCCAACGACGTGCCCGTCGTGGACCTGCTTGCGGCGCTGTCCGGAATCGACCGGGCCTCACTGGTCGTCAACGCCAATGACGCCCATCCCAACCAGCGCGCCCACGCCCTGTTCGCCGAGGCGATCTGGCAGGCCTTCTACCGCGCACGCTGACGATACGCGGGCGAAGACGAATCACACCGGGCCGATGACACCCCCAACCGAACATCCAACCGCTCGACCGCGTCGCGGCACGTCCCTGGCAGCGCGTCGCAACGCGCCTTGTGGGCCGGTTTGACCCGCCCGATTCGCGCTGTAGTGTTAAGCGCTTGTGCCGGAGGATGTGGCGCCGGTTTTCAACCGGTGCGATCGCGGCTTGGAAAACCGTCTCACACGCGCCTTTCGTCGTCGGGCGGGCCATGAGCGGCATCGAGCAGGTATTGGTGGTCGAACGTAGCGTGCTCGACAACGTCGGGAGCTTCCAGGGAATCAGTCTGACCGTCGACCATTACCTCGATGCGTTCTTCACCCCGGGGACGCTGCGGTTCATGCCCCGGGATCAGGCGGAGCAGGATCCCACCCACAAGCAGATTATCCCCTACGTGCTCATCACGGACGGGGATCGATTCGTGACGTATGTCCGGGGCAAACGGGCGGGAGAGCAGCGGCTCGTCGGGTACCGCTCGCTCGGCATCGGCGGGCACATCAATCCCGCCGACGACCTGCCCCTGTTCAGCGCGGACTACCGCGAAGCCTACCGCGCGGCGGTCGAGCGGGAGGTCGCGGAGGAGGTCGTCGTAAACGGAACGCATACGGATCGCATCGTCGCCCTTCTGAACGACGATTCGACGGAGGTGGGCAGCGTGCACCTGGGGGTCGTCCACTACTGGCGCGTCCCGGAACTGGACGTGCGTAAACGCGAGCAGATGATCACCCAGTTGTCCCCCATGACCGGCGCGGAACTCGTTGCGGTGCGCGACACGTTCGAGACCTGGTCCCAGTTGTGCCTCGACCACCTGGAGGCTCTCGCCAGAACAACCGGCTCCCGCCTCTCATCCGGCGTCTGAGACCGGGTCAACCGACACCGAACCCACGGCGCCGCACCGCGCCCCAAGCGACCACCGCCGTCCTTCATACTCAAACTGACCGGTTCTCGGCTCGAGCATTGCGATTTCGTCGGGGAAACAGCCCCGACCGGGGCGGCACGACAATAGCCACGGGCGTGAGCCTTGCTGTTACCCACATCTTTGATAGCGTCCCGTTAGGGACGCTCGACAATAGCCCAGCGTTTCAACGCTGGGAAAACGGAGCGTACTACATCCCGAG
>Ga0214472_10000667_pt1 | contig 41584 bp, 63 predicted proteins | sample RVTome_6_FD_207662 | JGI IMG/M metagenome (GOLD analysis project Ga0214472, IMG submission 207662) | Soil microbial communities from uranium-contaminated site in the Upper Colorado River Basin, Wyoming, United States - RVT140D175 | ecosystem: Environmental > Terrestrial > Soil > Contaminated >...
CGGTCCCGGATGAGACGGCGAACGAGGTGGATTTTCTCGTCGCGTCGATGCGGCTACGCGTCGCCGACGGTTCGACTAAGGTGAAGCTCAGATCCCTCACACCCGCAACGACGGACGCGGGCGGCGGGGGTGGTGGAGGCGAGATCCCATGAGGCGATTGATTCTCATAGTTCTCGGAATGGCGGCGCTCGTCGGCACGTTGTCGGCTGATCTGACGTTCCAGCAGACGACAGAGCGGATGCATTTCTACGGGCGCGACGCGACCGGGAGTCCCTACGATTCGACGGCTAACGGGATCGTGTTGATCGACGCCGGGATTGCAATCCCGGCCGCCGCGGACTACATCGTCGCGACAAGTTACGAGGAGCGGAACGTTTGGGCCGACACATCCGAGACGTTCGGCATGTGGACATGGGACAACGTGGCGCCCGGGATTTATGACTTGTGGGACACGGTGGGGGCCGATGCGCAACTCGATTATCCCGAGCATTTCCGTGCGGGCGACAAGACGGCCCCTGCGGGCTACGTCGCGAATCAGGCGGCCTACGGGGACACGTCGATTCCCTCGACCGCGTTCAAGGATTCGTCGCTCGTTCTGCGAATGGTTCCGACGCGATTCTTCCCTGGCAACCGGTTGCAACTTCTGTCCATCACCGGGGCGCTGATCGAAAACGAAACGATCGACGCATCGACGAAGCTCTCGGATTACTCGATCCCGGCAGCGAAGATCGACACGGGGGCGGTCGGGAATCTGCAACTAGCGACGAACGCGATCCAAGCAGGAACCGGGAAGGTCGCATCGTCGGCAATCGCCGCATCACAGATCATCAAGTCCGACGACTTCGCATGGACCGGAGACCACACGTGGTCGAGCGCGGCATTCCCGCGGTTCGGGAAGGCGCAATGGCCGACCGGGACACCGGCGTTCTATACTCTTGCGGTGAGCGGCGTCGACACAACGATGAGAGCCGGTGCGTGGTGGGTCGACGATGCGGGGGCAGCCGGATACTTCGAGTTCATCGATTGCGTTGTGGATTCCGTTACATTCACGCTTTCAGGTGCTTCTGGTCCAGCGGCAGGGACCGATTTCTGGTTTGTCGTCATCAAATTCCAATAGGAGAGGAGAAGACAGATCATGGCCGCGATCTCGGATTATTTGGAGGTAAAACTCCAGCAGTTGACGTTCAACGGTGTCGCGTTCACGGCGCCTGCGACGTACATCGCTCTGTTCACGGCTGCGCCGTCGGACGCCGGCGGGGGGACGGAAGTCTCGGGTGGAAGTTATGCCCGGGTACTCGTGAATCCGACCGGCGGCGCATCCCCGACATGGGATGCCTGCACGGCCACGGGGGGTCTCATCACGAATACGCACGCCATCACGTTCGCGCAGGCGACCGCGGCTTGGGGAACCGTCACGCACATCGGCATTTTCGATGCTCTGACCGTCGGGAACCTCCTGTGGCACGGCGCGCTCACCGCGTCGAAGGTCGTCGAAGACGGTTCCACGTTCTCGATTCCGGTCGGCGATCTGGACTGCACGCTCGCGTAAGAACATGGCGACGCCGTGTTGGTGCGGTGGCGTCTGCTGTCCTCCGGTCCCGGTGTCCGATGAGGAAGCCGCGGACATTATCGCGTTCACGGGAACGGAGGAAGGTTTCCGCATAACGAACGCCGGACGCTTCACTGCGGACGTTCGGGTGCGCGATCCGGAGATCGACATGCTTCGGCACTATTGCGGTTTCTTCGATCTGGAGACGCGGCTCTGCACGATCTACTCGGTGAGACCTCAGTTGTGCCGAGACTTCGAGCATGAGGTTTGATCGATGGCACAGCAGACATTCGGGTTCACTTCCGGTAAGAGCGGATTTGTAGGATTAACCCCTCCGAGCAGTTACACAGTCGGAACTGGCGCGCTCAACTGCAAGATCGACCGGAATACAGCGACGTCGCACGAAAAACGCGCCTTCTTCAGCTTCGATACGTCATCGCTGGGCGATTCAATCACGATCCTCAAGGTCGAGTTCTTCATGGTCATCGGCACCGAGGCGCCGCCCGATAACCCGAAAGCCAACTTCTATCTCGGCACGTGGATCGGTGCAACACTCGACGCAAGCGCCGCCGACTACAACGGCGGGACACTCGTTCATGTGGACGAGAGCGACCCGTATCAGACGAGCGTCTGGTTCATGCTCGACAGCGAAGGCGTCGACCCTGACACCGTCGTCTCGAAGACCGGAGACACGGATCTCAAGATCGACGATTTCTCGACGCACTCGGGTTCGACGTGGTCCGTTAATTTCAACTCAGGGAAGGTCCTGTGCCAGCTAAGGGTCACATGGGCGGACGAGGTTACTGGCGCGGCATCGCTTTCAGCGGCCGGCACGCTGTCCGTTTCCGGGACGGTCACGGCAGGCAGCGTAGAGGGCAGCGCCTCACTGACGGCGTCGGGGACGCTCGATGTATCCGGGGAAGTTGCGGCCCGTGGCGCGGCATCGCTGTCAGCCGCAGGAACGTTAGCAGCCTCGGGGACGGTTGCGGTTCGAGGCTCCGCGATTCTCGAAGCGACCGGGACGCTGTCGGCTTCGGCTGTGGTGTCCGTCACGGGTTCGGGCTCGCTGTCGGCTGTGGGGACGTTGACGGCTTCTGCGCAGGTGGGGATCCTGGGCGCTGCGTCCCTCACCGCGGCCGGCACGCTGACGATCTCGGCCACGCTGACGCTCGGGGCGTCCGCAAGCGTCGAGGGCTTCGGAACGTTGACGGCATCCGCCCGGCTCGACCTCGTGGCGTCTGCCTCCTTGTCCGGCGCGGGATCTCTCACCATCACGGCTGCGGTCACGGGTGCCGCCTACGCGATCGATACAAGCGTTGTCGTCTTCGATGGCATCGAGGCCTCGGAATGCCACTTCGCGGCGGTCGACTCTTCAACCCTCGCCTACGATGCGGCTGAAACAGACACCACGGCTTTCGCTGGTATCGATGCCTCGGTCGTGGTATACTCTGAGCAAGAGGAGATCTAGATAAATGGCAGTCCTGAACAAACGTCTCGGCATCGGACGTGTTGCGGGGGATGATCTCGAAATCCGCGTCACGATCACGTCTCTCCCAGCGACGATCTCCGCCGCGTGGCTCACCATCAAGGATGAGATCGCGGATCTCGACGCAGCCGCCGTCCTGCAAAAGGAGATCACGTCGTCCGACGTTCCAGGGACAGGGCAAATCGAGGACACGGGCGCGGATGGGACCGGCGTGCTGCGGTTCGACCTGACGAACGATGACACTGCCTTGCTCGCGACCACGGCCTACGAGTACGACGTACAGATCCTCCTGTCGACCGCGAAACTCAATACGCCTCAGCGCGGTATCATCAAGATGGATGGGGCAGAGGTGACCAAGTCGACGTCGTGAATCATCCAACCGGCAGACGGCCGCCGCGGTCTTTTCGGTTCGCGTCAACGGCGTGGAGATCGGGACCGTCACGTTCGACGGATCGACGATCACGTTCGCCTTGGATTCGATCGGCGCAGCGGATGTCATCGCCGGAGACGTCGTGACCGTCGTCGCACCGACGCCGCAGGATTCGACGCTTGCAGACGTGGCGATCACGTTGCTTGCGACACGAAAGGCGTAGAGTTGCCGACTCTTCGTTCTGGCAGACGGGAGACGGAGGGAGAAATGAGAGGATGGCAATCGATAACCGAAGCGATCATGATATCCTCATTCGACTTGAGACTCGCGTCGAGGGTCTTGAGGAGTCGATGCGCACGATCCGTCGCGCCGTCGTCGGTGGTGTCATCGCCATCGTCATCGGCGGATTCACGGCATTGCTGACATGGATCATAAATCTGGTCTCGCGAGCATGAAGTTCGTCCCGATCGCCGTCTCCCTCGCCGGTCTCGCAATTCTCATCGGAGGATGGGTCGTCGGTATGGGGTTTCTGCGATCTCCTCATCCCAGCATGACCCCGACTCTCCCGATGACCGCCGTGGGCTTCGTCCTCTCTGGGATCGTGGTCTATGTCGCCGCAGGGGACGGTCTCGGGGAATGGTCCGAGTTTGTTGGGGCGGCGGCATCCTTCGGGCTCATCGGTCTCGTCATCGACTCTTTTCAGCCCGGCGGCGGCGGTCTCGTCCGTCTCGTCACCCATGCAGACTTTCAAGATCTGCCATACGTCGTCAGAGGGCAACCAAGCCCTCTGACGGGCTTCGGGTTCCTGTGTGTGGGCGCCTCGGGGATCTGTTGGATGTTCCGCAAACCCTGGCGATGGATTGTCACCATAGCCTGCGGTGTCGGCGTCGTCGCGCTCTGTGGGATCATAGCCGGACTCCCGATCCTGTCCGGCTACGTCGAAGGCTTAGCGACGGGGATGGCGCTCTACACCGCGGTTCTGTTCATCCTCCTCGGCGTGAGCGTCGCCTCGGTGGGGTCAGGACATGGGGACCGGGTCGACTGAGGGGGGGAGCTTCACGATTCGGCTTCGCCTTACTAGGCGGACCGCACTCAAGCTCCTCCCGCTTCTCGCGCCCATCCTGTTCGATGCCGCACAGGACTATCATCTGCGAGGAGAACGGATCGCACGCCTCGAGCGCATCGTCGCCGAGAATCAACTTGTTGACAGCGGGGCGATGGGACCCCCGCAACCACTTGGAGAGAAAGATCGAACGATGATTCGGAAATTGTTAGAGAACGTCGCGAGGTTAATCCCATGACGACGTGGAGGAGATTCAGATTGCCGTCCATCAACATCTTCAGGGAGACGTCGACCACATCGGCATTGCCGTTCATTCCATCGACTGCGTTCTCGATCGCGGAGCGCTTCGTAGGAGTGCGCGAGGTTCCAGGGACGAAACACCACCCGCTGATTCTCGCGATGCTTCAACTCGACGATTCGTGGCCGGTGGCGGATGAAGTGCCGTGGTGTTCGGCGTTCGTCAATTTCATCGCGTGGCTGATCCGACTCCCGCGCTCGAAGTCGTTGACCGCGCGTTCGTGGCTGACCGTCGGCAAAAGCATCGGCCTCGCAGACGCTCGCGTGGGATTCGACGTCGTGATCCTGCGCAACATGGCCGGAGCGCCTGGTCCCGAGGTGCTCGATGCACCCGGGCATGTCGGCCTCTACGCGGGGCAGGAGGGCGGTGGCATCATGGTGCTTGGAGGCAACCAATCTGATTCCGTTTCCGTCGCACGCTTCGCGAGTGATAGACTGATCGGGATTCGGAGGCTGATCTGAACTCGATCGAAAGGAGAAACGTCCCATGAGTCTCATCGGAACGCTTAAGAAAATCGCCGGAGTCTTCAACATCCTCGCCCCGTTCATCTCGATCTGGAGCGGCGGCAAGGTCAACGTCGCGGATGCCGCGGTCCCCATCGGTGAACGCCTCGAGGCCGTGAAGATCGTCCTCAAGGAGGCGCAGGAGTTCGTCGCGGCGCTCGAGGCTGCGATCGCTCCGGACTCCGACGGCATCGTCCGGATCACCGAAGCGGAGCTGGACCGGATCATCGACGAGGCGGCCGATTTCCCGGCTGCGATCGCTGCGCTCCGTGGGGTCAGCGGGACGGGTTGATGATCTCCCGGGCCCGATCAGGGTAGAGGCGCAGGGGGGGGCCTTTCGAGGAGGTCCCCTCTTCCTTTCCCGGTTGACAGCCGGGCGGCCTGCCGGTACGATGCCCGCAGTCGACTCCCATCGACTCTTCCACCCGCCCGGCCGAGAGGCCCCCGGACAGCCCGCCCGGGGGCTCTCTCTTTGCCCGAAAATAAACCCTTGACAGCGCAAACGGTTTATCCTAGATTGGACGAGATCGACGAAGAGAAGGAGGGGGACATGCCGGGCCAGGCTGGAAAGGAGTCTCCATGACGAAGGAAGATCTGCTCATGCGAGCGAAGAAACTCGAGGCGTACTTCCGAATCCTTCGGCTCAAGCGACGTCACGATCCACCGCTTGCGACGCGGAAGGAGTACGACCGCGTGCGAAAGAATCTCGTCGGAGCGCGGCGCGCTGCGAAGGGATGGGAGGAGAAGCGATGACCGACCTTGAGCGTAAGATCTGGTGCGCGATCCATGACGCGGATGCGGGCTTCCAAAAGCGCGGAGACGCCGGTACAAAGACCTGGATGCGCGACTACTTTCTCCCCGCGCTGACGGCGCACGGGCTTCAGATCGTGGAGATCGAGAAGGCGAAGAAGGAGGGGGAGACGTGAGACAGGCGCAATACTCCATCATCGAGGACGACTACTTGCAGAAGAAGCCGCTAATCATCCGCGACGTTGGGCCTTGGGACCTGCATCCGACTGTGACCAATGCGGCTGAGGAAGTGGTTGCCGGTCTCGTGCGTCGTGGGCTCCTGCCCCCTGGCCGGCGATTACTGTACTACGACTCCGACGGGACGCTTGACGAGATCGTGGTCGAGGACGGAGCGTTCGCAGGTTTCCGTCCTGGCCCGCGCGAGGCGACGCCATGAACCGAGGTGCGATCTACATGCCGCCCTACGGCAAGCTCAACGAAGCAGAGAAGGACGCGGCGGCGCAGTTTCCGCTTGCCCTCGTCGGCTGGCATCGCATCGAGGACTTGCGGGAGATGAAGCAGCGCGCACCGGATCAGGTGCGCCTCAAGCTCGCACTCCCCGACATCTGTGCGCCGCCGGATCATCCGCGCTTCAAGGACCTCACCGAAGCCGACCTGGAGTGGAATCTCGACGCCGCCTATTCCTCGGCGCTGCAGGAGAAGGGGCTCCAGACGGCCCGCGTAGGCTGGCCAGGCTGGAATCTGCCGAAGATGGGCAAGGCGACGGCGCAGGCGTTCTGTCGCACCCACCGCGCGTTCCTGCGCAAGTACGGGCCTCTCGGGGAGGGTCTCGTGGACGGGTCGCACTTCGAGAACTTCGTCGTGGACCCGCGCTCGATGTTCGGCACGTTCACGGATGACGAGTGCGCGGAGTGGGAGATCGCATGGGAACATATCACCACGGCGTTTGCCCGGATGCGACAGAACGGCGTGATCTCGCGACTCACGGCGCAACGGGTGTCACGGTGGACGTGCCGTGATACAGAGATCGCGATGTTCCACGGCGCGTTGGGCGGAATCAAGCTGGAAGCAAACCCGCGTCTCCGAGATTTCACCTTGGCGGAGTGGTGGAACCATCACGACCTCCGCGGCCCGAGGTGCTACATCGACGCGGGCGTCGACATGGCGCAGTCCTTCTTCGAGGCGTGGCTCGATCCGTCTCACACGCCCGAAGCGCAAGAGGCGTGGAGGACGCGGATCTTCCGCAAGGCGCGATCCGTCGGCGCGCTGGCGATGACGGCGCACAGAGATGAGCGGTTCCACCGCGAAATACCGGAGGCGATGGAATGAACGACACTTGCATCTGTACATGGGAGCTATCATGTGCCGGAACAAGAATCTTGCGGTGCGAAGGCTGTGGCGGTGATCTCTGCGTCTGCGCCGCTTGTCCAAACAGCGGCGAGATAGCCTGTCCAGGCTGCGAGGATTGCTGCGAGCCGGAGCCAAGTGGGGCGGGTGAAGACGAACCGGACGCGATGGAATGAGCTATCGTGTGCAGATTGAAGTGAAAGTCTACCATCTTGATGGCACACTGTGGGCCGCGGCCGATTCTCTCAATGCGCTCCGGCCGCTTCTCGACCGCGTCAAGCTGGGCGACCGCGTCAAGCTGGGCGACGGGGTCAAGCTGGGCAACTGGGTCAAGCTGGGCGACCGCGTCAAGCTGGGCGAGGGGGTCACGCTGGGCGACGGGGTCAAGCTGGGCGACGGGGTCAAGCTGGGCGACCGCGTCACGCTGGGCGACCGCGTCACGCTGGGCGACGGGGTCACGCTGGGCGACGGGGTCAAGCTGGGCGACGGGGTCAAGCTGGGCGACGGGGTCACGCTGGGCAACCGCGTCACGTCGACCCGACTCAACGAGGACGCTTGCACAGCGTATGCCGCGCTCGGCCCCGTACACCGTTTCACAAAATGGGTCACAGCGAGTCGCATGAGCCCGAACTTCGACGGCGGAACGCGGATCTCGTATCCCGTCGGCGAGAAGATCCGCACCGAATCCGCGGTGAGATCAGATCAGCAATGCGCGGAGGGGCTGCACGTCCTGGAGTACGGCCACAGACCCGAGTGGCATGGACTATGCGAGGCGGATCACAACTACATCCCGATCGACGTGGAGGTCAAGAGCGAGGACATTCTATTCGCCGGCGTGGCGTCGATGCGCGGCAAGATCCGCGTGCGTGCGCTCAAGGTGCTAACGTGATGACCCCAGAATTGCTTAACGCAGTGGCAGTCCCGCAATTCATTAGCCTTGGTGCTGGCGTGCAATCATCAACGATGGCACTGTTGGCTGCCGATGGCGCGATCGCGCCGTCCCCGGTTGCGGCAATCTTCGCGGACACGATGGCTGAGCCACGTTCAGTTTACTCGTGGCTTGATCAGCTCAAAACGATGCTGCCGTATCCCGTCATCTGTGTCTCTGCCGGCAACCTGCGATCTGCCTCTACGTCTGTCCGCGTGTCAAGGAACGGTCGGGCCTATGTGCCTACCTCCATCCCGGGATTTGTCGGCCAGTCGTTAGCGCCGATGATGCGGCAATGCACACGAGACTACAAAATACGCCCCATCATGAGAGCCGTCCGCAGGGTGCTGTCCGATAGAGGATTACCAAAGCGAGCAGTACAATGGATTGGGATAAGCACAGACGAAGTAATGCGGATAAAGCCCTCCCGTGAACGCTGGACGGAGAATCGCTGGCCGCTGATCGAGCTGAATATGAGTCGGGGAGATTGCGTGGCGTACCTCGCGGCCCGTGGCCTTAAAGCTCCAAGGTCAGCTTGTGCCTTCTGTCCGTTTCATTCCGATGCGGAGTGGTCGCGTCTCAAGAGAGAGGAGCCAGACACCTTCGCGGCTGTGGTCGAGTACGAGCGCGAGATGCAATCGGCCTTCTCTCGGACGCGCCACTTAGATGGAGTCCCCTGGCTCCACAGATCAGGATTGCCCATCGGTGAGGCGGTAGATTCCAAAGTCAATCAATCACAGATGTCATTGTGGGGCAACGAATGCGAGGGAGTCTGCGGGGTATGACCCGCCGACAGTCCCGCCGGCGGCCGGTTTCTAGTCCGGCCAGCCGCCCGCTTCTGAATGAGGAGGAGACCGATGCCAACACCAACACTGTGCAAGCGTGAGGTTTCAGAAAGAGGCCGCGGAGTGGCGCAAAATCGCAGGACTTGGAGGAGCCAAAGAGTGAAGCTATCTAGCGTGCGAAGGAGGATGCCGAACAATGAAGCGCGAATTGCTGCACAACAAGTGTAACTGGAAGGTGCAACCGGTAACTCTTGACACAGACCCCGTCGCACTTGCGGAGGTCTTTGTGTTTGGCGAAGACGTCACGCGCGTTTATGGCACGGCCCGCGGCTCGTACATGTGCGACAACTGCGGCGAAGGGATCGAGATGGGCGAGCCGGTCATTGCCCTGTCGGTTTCAACGACAGCGGCGCCCTACTTCAAATGGGAGGACGACTACGTGGAGGTCGCGGAGGAGCCGAAGAATGAAGCTACCTAGCGTCCGCAGCCTGATCTACATCGCAATCGCGAGCATCGTGATTCCATTCGCCATGGCTTGGCTCCTCGACGCCTGCGGGATGTGGTGAGATGAAGCCGTACTACGACCACGGCGGTTGCGGCACGGCGTCGATGGCCAAGAAGTCATCGACCTGCCAACTGCAACGCCGATTCAGCACGTCCAAGGAGAGATCCTCGAATGAGCCTTCTGGAAGCTGATTTCCAGCGTCAAGTCATGGCGCTTCTGCGCGCTTCGCCGCGCGTCGTGTGGGCTCGGCGCCTGAACAGCGGGAAGATCAAGAGTCGTCGCGGAGGATGGGTCAAGCTCGGAGACACAGGCGATCCCGACATCGTGGGAATGCTCGACGGCGGCCGATTCTTCGCGATCGAGCTGAAGCGCGCCGACGCGCCGCAGAGCGACCACGCGGAGCGACGCGAGAAACAAAGGGAAGTGCTGAGAACGATCGGCGCAGGACACGGTCTCGTCGTCTTCGCGTCGACCATCGAGGAGATTCAGAAAGGGCTCGGGATATGATCCAAGGACGGACATTGGCGCAGGGATGCGCCGCAGTTCGATGAGGCTCGCGCTCGCTTTCATCCTCGCATTCTTCGTCCTCTCCGAACTCGTCGGCCTATGGTGGGCCGTGCCATGGGAGGTCGACATCATCGGCGCCGGAGCGATCCTCTTGACGTTGGCGGCATGGTGGTTGAAGCCGTGGCGGAAGCCGTGATCCGGTCCGGCATGCTCCACACCTTCGGGCTCGCCGACGTCATCTACGACGGGCGCCGGAGCGATCCTCAGCCGCGAGTCCCACGGCTGCGCCTCTGCCCGGGCTACGAGTCGATCATCGATGCGGAGTCGATTACTGGCGCGAGGGTCATGGCGTCATGCCCGGTCTGCCGGCGGCGCGTCGCCGGGGCCTTCTGGGCCGGGGAGTTCCGGATCGGTAGGCATCCGCGCCACAGGAGGAGCCACTAACTCTATATCCCATGCGACCTTAGAAGAAATCTTCTCCCTGCCAAAATAAACCGTTGACATCGTGGACGGTTCGCCCGATACTTGGCCTAGGTAGAGGAGAAGGCCATGAACCGCAATCAATCGACAGCGAAGCCCGGCAGCCGTACCCCAAGGAGACTGGCCTCTCCAGCGGCGCGCCGGGCTTCCTGTCTTTCCACAAGGGAGAGTGTGATGGGATACGACGAATCGAAAGCCAGAGAGCCGCAGCACGTCGGCGATGACCGCTGCCCGGAGTGCGGAGGTGACCCAACCGGGACTCCGTGCTGCGATTCCGAGGCGGCACGCCAGAGCCAATCGTCCGCTCGGACATCGACTCAGGCCGCGATCGCGGTGGGACGAGCGATCCTCAATCTTCAGGTCGTGGCGGACGGCATGACGAGCATCCATCGAGATCACCGCGGCGATCTCGCGGCAGACGTCCGCGCTATCCTGCAATCCGGACTCGATCCGGTGGCCTACCGCCGCGCTCTTGCTGCGGCGCGGGGTGTCGATGTCAGTGAGGTCGATGCCGTCATCGCGGCCGTGGGCGGGACTCCTCGCCAGGTCTCGGCCGAGACGGTCGCCCAGGAGCGGCTGGCTGAGGAGCGTCGGCACGACGCCGCGTGGAGAGTCCACGACGGAGAGGAGGAGACGGCATGACGACTCAGAGAGAGTGCGCGATCTGCGCGAGTGCCGGGATCGAGACCGAGGGAGTGGTCGAGATCCCGCGCGATGACGTGCGGGACGGGCTGGAGCTGCGGGCGGTCTACGCCTGCGCGGAGTGCGCGAGAGAGATGCAGGATACCCCGAGTCCCTGGATGCTCGCGGCGGACGGCGCGCTCAGGTGCAGGGGGTGCCAGCTCACCCCGGACCTGTGCGCGTGCCGGCGCACCGAGGCGCCGCCGCTGGGCGGCGAGGCGTCGCACCGTCTCTCCACGGGCGACCCGGTGGCGTGCGAGGCGTGCGGAGCTGCTGGCCCCTACGACCCGGCCGCCGATCTACCCGGCGCCATCACGCACGCATCGGACGGCGTGACGCTGCTGTGCGCAGACTGCCCCGACGCGCTCGCGGAGGAGCGGTGAGCGCGCGGGTGTGGGTGCTAGGGGCCGACGACCCCGAGATGATGGCGATCGAGGCGCTGCTCATGCAGACGGGCGAGGAGGTCAGATACGCGACGATGGGTGGCGTGTGCTTCGTGTCCGACGGGCTACCCGGCCCGGACGGCCGCGTAAAGACGGTGTGCCAGAGCGGCACGCCGGAGCAGATCGCCGCGTTCATGGGCTCGTGGGCGCCGGCTCACGGGCTCACGGACATCTATGGCGACCCCGCGCGAGGGTTCGCGGGCGGAGACAAGCAGGAAGATGCGAGATGAGCGACGCCGCCGAAAGAGCCCTGCGGCGCGCGGAGGCCGACTACCGCCGCCTCCCGTGCCACCACACGGAGACCCACCGCGACCTAGCGCGCCGCCGCGCCGAGTCCGAGTCCCGCATCCGCGCCTACTTCCGCGACACCTACGACGGGCCCGCCGACGGCGGCGGGTCCGGCATCGACCCCGCGATCCGTGATCTCATGGACGCCTGGGCCGACGCTCACGGTATCGTCGGCACACGCGACCGGTGGGAAGCGGTCATGCAGATGATAGATCAGACGGAGGCGACCTAACCGCGGCCTAACCGCCGCAACGGAGGCATGCGCCATGTCCCTGGACCACGTAATCCGTATCATCCCAATCCCGGGCACAGTCCCCCCGACGCCGCGTCACCAGCCCGTCGCCGATCCCACCGCCGCGATCCTCGCGCTCGCAGAGCTGGCCGACCTACTCCTGTCCCATCCCATCACCGACGCGGAAGCGCAGCACTACGCGGAGAGCGTATCTCGCGCCGCGTACCGGCTCCAGCACGCGCTGGACTGGACCTACGACGCTACTCCGATTGAAATCGATCTCATGGACCACGTCTATCTCGTGTGCCGCGCAGATGTGCGGATCCACATCGAGCAGAAGGTGGGCGCGATGCCGGCGATGCTGTACCGGTACGCGGTGGACAGGCCGCTGCGGACACTGATCGGTATCGCACGCGGGCTCGGGCTCGATCGGATCGGAGGTGAGCATGTCTAGCCTACCTCGTGTCACGATCGATCAGGTCATGTCCTGGCAGCCGTGTATCTCACGCGATGAGGTCGCCGTTTACTTCCGCGGCCGCGTCGATCTCGACGCGCGGGAGATCCTCGCGCTTCATGCACCCGTGGAATACCGCCTATGGGCCGTACTGCGGCCCGAGATGATCCCGGAGTCGATGCTGTGGGCACTCGCCTGCGACTACGCAGAGCACGTGCTACACATCTACGAGGCTGCGTATCCGGGCGACGAGCGGCCTCGGGATGCTATCGCGATGAGGAGGGCATGGCTGCGCGGCGAGGCGGATGATGTGGCTCTGGCCGCAGCCTGGTCCGCAGCCAGGGCCGCAGCCGACGCAGCCGGGGGCGCAGCCTGGGACGCAGCCGACGCAGCCGGGGGCGCAGCCTGGGACGCAGCCTGGGCAGCCAGGGACGCAGCCGACGCAGCCGGGGGCGCAGAATCTCTATGGCAGATCGAGCACACGCTAGCTGAACTCGACAAGATCGGAGGATGAGTCGCAAACAGACGAGGCCGACGAGGCCGAATCGAAAGGAGAATGACATGGGGAAGAAGAAGACGCAGGAACAGATGGAAACGCCCACGACGAAGGAGCCCGACGGGCTCTTGGAACTCGGGAACACCATCGCCGACGTCATCATCGAGCTACAGCAGACCTTCACGACCCGGCAGATCAGCGAAGCGTTCAAGGTCGCGCGCGCCGGGCTCAAGTCCAAGGGAGTCATCGTGAGCGTGGCGGCGCTCCCCGATCTGGAGTTCGGCGACGTCGTCACGGTCAACGCGCGGCGCAACGGCGCGAACGAGCACGTGACCGGGCGGTACGTCAGGAACACAGACCGCGGGCGTGTCACCGTGCTCGAATCCGGCACCGGCAAGTTCGCGAGCGGGCGGTTCGTGAGCAAGGAAAGGTAGAGACGATGCGCGGGCGGCCGGGTAGTCGTAACCCCATCCGTCAGCCAGGCCAAGACTCCCGGCCGTCCCGCCATCGTTCAAGAAGCGGAAAGGAGATCGTAATGAGCAAGCCTACGGAACTGGAGTTGCAGGAGTTGCAGGACGCCAAAGACGACGATACTTACCACAGCGTCTTCGATGACATCCTGGAGAAGAAGCTCATGGAACTCGATCCAGAGTGGATGACAGAGATCAGCAGAATCTATCAGGAGAGCGGAATGGCGCGATGGACCGCGTGACCAAAGAAAGCAGAACGTGATGAGTAAGTACGACATCTACCACAGCGTCTTCGACGACTTCAAGGAGTTCGTCGAAATGTTGGAAGGAGGCCAGGTCACGATGAAGATGAACTTCACGGCTCGAAGGAGAAGAGAGATGATCATGTACTACAAAAGAGACGGAACACCTTATGAGAGTACGCCAGAAGATCCATACGGCATGAAAGCGTGGGCGGAGTCCATCGACAACCATGACAGAAGAGTTGCGCGTACCAAAGTCCCCGGAGGACTTGTCTCAACGGTGTTTGTTGGGATGAACCATCAGTTTGGAGACGGGCCGCCACTGATCTTTGAGTCCATGTTCTTCGGAAACGACGGAGAACCAGAAGAGGAAGATCAGGAGCGGTATTCGACCGAGGCCGAGGCGCTCGCCGGTCACGCTCGCATGGTGAAGAAGTATTCTGGAATCTCACACTGGGTGCGGGCCGTCTGGGCCAAGATAAGGAGGAGCACATGCCACCCACGCAATTCTTCGTGATCGACCCGGATTCTCCGAACGGGAAGCGCCGCGTCCCTGGAGTAACGACCATCGTCAAGTTCTGCGGCGAGTCGGCGGATGGCCTCATCCAATGGGCATGGAAGGTCGGCTACGACGGCCAGACGCTCGACGACGCCCGACAGAAACCGCGCGATGCAGGCAAGATTGTCCACGCCATGATCGAGGCCGACGTTCGGGGCCAGGACCCGCCCGATCTCACGAGTCTCGGTATGGAGATGCGCGAGAAAGCGGAGCGCGCGTTCTCGCAGTTCATCGAGTGGAAGAGAACGGAGAGCTTCGAGACCATCGGAGCTGAGCTGTCTCTCGTGAGCCAAAAGCACGGATATGGCGGGACGATGGACCTCGCACGGACGAACGGGCGGGTCACGCTCATGGACTACAAGGCAGGGAAGGGTCCGTACATCGGGCATCTCGTTCAGCTCGCCGGCTATGGCGGACTCTGGGCCGAGCACAACCCAGACAAGCCGATCGAACGATTCGAGCTACTCCGGATCTCGGCAGAGGGCGCATTCCATCATCATTCATGGGAGGCTGCGGTCTTGCGTCCAGCGTGGAGATCGTTCCTCCTCGCGCTCGAACAGCACGCGCTTCATGCCAGGATGAAGGAGATCCTGTGATCCGATCGATGCTCTATTTCCTCGCCCGTATGATCGGCGACGTGAACGCCGTCCGTCGAGGCCGCGTCGGGCGCCGACTCGCGCGCAGAGCGGCGGGGAAGCTGACTGGCCGGGCGCTCTGGAGAATGTTCCGATGAAAACCCTTGACAGGTTCAACGGTTCGCGCTTACGATACGCCCTCAAAGGAGGGAATACCGCCATGTTGACATCTCTCGAGTCCAGCGTCCTCGACGCCGTCCACAAACTCGGGCCGCGCCAGGCTAGCGGCCACGCCGTCCAGCGCGCGCTCGGCCGGCGAAACGCTGTCTATCAAGTCCTCCATCAGCTCGTCAGCAAGGGGCTCGTGACCTGCGACTGGAAGGATCCGCAGCATACGCGAGGCGGTCAGGGGAAGGTGCGTCTGTACCGCATAACGCCGCGTGGTCGAGCGGTCATGCGCGTCGCGAAGGAGGTCGCGACTTGAAAACGGAACGTGTTGATTTCGCAGTCGGCGATCTCGTGCGTCATCGAGCGAGCGGGCAGGTAGGCGTCATCACGGTTGTGTTCGAGAAATGCGTTAATCCAGAGCATCCGGTTATCGGCATGATCTTTCATCCTGTTGGATGTGTGATCGAACCGACCGGTTACTACAACGTTTCAGTCGGTTTCAACGATAGCAGCCATGAAGTTCCGCTCGTCCTGTTGGAACATGTGGAATAAAAAGGAGGAGGAGTCAATGGGAGAAAAGAAAACAGCCGACATGCCCTTAGTGTCGGAAGGGCCTCACGCCCTCTACCGCCGCGACACCGAGACCGGTTTCGCGCGAATCAATCCGCAAGATCTCATCCAACAGGCCATCGAGGCCGGGTCGGGAATCGAAACGCTCGAACGACTCGTCGACCTGGCCATACGGGTCAGAGAGCAGGATGCAAAGGAGGCGTGGTACGCCGCCATGGCAGAGTTCCAGCGCACCTGCCCGCCGATCCCGAAGACGCGCACAGCCGATGTACCGACGAAGAGCGGCGGGAGATTTTCCTACACCTACGCGCCGCTCGACGAGATCCTTAGCGTCGTACAGCCGATCATGGGCGCGCTCGGGCTGTCGATCCAGTGGGGCTTGAAGTACCAGCCGAACGTCGTGATCGCCAACTGTCGGATCCTTCACCGGCTCGGGCACTCGGAAGAGTCCGGGGAGCTTGGGATCCCCGTCGACATGTCGAGCGGAATCGGAGCGAATGCGGCTCAGCGGGTCGGCATCGCGACGACCTACGCGAAGCGCTACGCGCTGCGCGCTGCGCTCGGAATCGAACCCGAAGGCGATCCGGACGCTCAAGGCACAGATCGTCCGGCACCCGCAGAGCCGCGGCGCAAGTCCGGCGCGACCGACGCTCCGAAGCAGTCCGCACCGCTGCGCGTCGAAGTGCTCGACTACCAGAAGAGCACGGGGACGAAGAAGACCGGCGAAACATGGACGCTCCACACGCTGACCTTCAGGACAGAAGACGGCAAACAGTTCCAGGCCGGGACGTTCTCGAGCAGCGTCGCGAAGTCGCTCATGGCGTACAAGACCGAAGGCCAGCTCCCGTGCGTCGTCTTCGCGCGGACCGACAAGGGGATCAACATCGAGACGATCGTGGAGGAGGATTCGCAGGAGGAAACGATCCAGTGACCGACGCCGTACCGTCTGCAACGCGCCTGCTCCGTGACATCGGAATCACGGACATTTCCCACGTTCCGGAGTGGGCGCTCGAACGCGGGAGGCATGTCCACAGGGCGCTCGAGTTCTTCGATCAGGGCGATCTCGATGAGGATTCGGTCGTCGAGGAGTTCCGCGGCTACGTCGAGTCGTGGAAGCGGTTCAGAACCGCTCACGATCCCGAAATCGTCCGCGTCGAACATCGGTTCGAGTCGCCGCTGTGGCGTGTCTCGGCACGCCCCGACGTCGTGTGCCGCATGCAGGGCGCTCTGTGGGTGATCGAGCGCAAGGTCGGCGGCCCCGCGCCGTGGCACGCGCTACAGACGGCAATACAACGTCTCGCGATGGAAGGCATCCAAGACGTCGAAGTTCCAACGCGACGCGGTGCCGTCTATCTCGAGGACGACAATCAGGGCAAGCTACGCGAGCACACGAACCCGAGAGATCGGGACGTTGTGCTCGCGCTGCTAACCGTATGGAGGTGGAAACATGGGAATGGAGTTGATCAGAGTTGAAGCCCCGGAGACGAGCGGCCTGGAGAAGTCGGTCCTCGTCCTCGTGCGCGATGTCGACGCGCTGCAGGTTGAGACGGACGAGGATCACAATCGCGCGCAGGGATACCGCATCCGAGTGCGCGACTACATCCGGAGCGTCGATGAGACGTTCCATGCGAGCCTACAGGCGACCCATCGCGCGCACCGGACGGTCATCGACGAGACGAAGCGCCTCAAGGTGCCGGCAGAGCAGGCACTCGGAATCATCGACCAGAAGATCATCGGATTCCGCCGCAAGCGGCAGGTCGAAGAAGACCTCCGCCGGCGCGAACAGGAGGAGCGGCAAAGGAAGGTCGAGGAGGAGAACCGGATCCAGGAGGCGCAGTCGCTCGTCGACGCGGGCCGGCCCGTCGAGGAGGCCGAGGCCGTATTGGAGCGGCCCGTCGTCGTCCCGGCCGTGGCGACGCCGAAACGGGCACCCGAGCCGGTAGCACAACGGAGGACCTGGAGCGCCGAGGTCATCAGCATCCTGGCGCTTGTGCGCCACGTCGCGCAGCACCCCGAGGACGTGGGCTATCTGATCGCAAACGGCCCTGCGCTCAATGCGCGGGCGAGGGCAGATCAGGAGAACATGACGCTGCCCGGTGTCCGTGCCGTGGCACGAGATGGGTTGGCGAGTCAGAGACGGAGCGGAGAGTTCTAACAAGAGAAAGGAGTTGGAATGATGAAAGATCGGATTCGCGGGTGGTTCATCGCCGCAGTGGTCATGCTCGGGCTGGTGCTGATGGCGGCGCAGGCCAGGGCACTCGATCTGTTCTGGTGGCTCAGAAGGTAGCTTCATTCGCATGATGAGCGGGCTGGTTGAGGCTGAGGCGCTTTACGCCCGCCGTCGGTCGATGTTCCGGGCTGCAAAGCAGAGGACATCGAGGGCGGCACCGAGGCCAGCCCGTCTCCATCCATTCAAGGGAAAGGAGCTGTTGAAAATGAGTGATCTGAAGCAGGTCGACATCTCGACGGTCGGCGAAGGCGCCGTCGTCGAACTCTTCGAGGAAGGTCAGAAGGAGGTCCTGGAGAACATCCGGGACCCGAACACAGAGTGGAAGATTCCGAGGAAAATCGTTCTGGAGATCGAGTACCGGGTCAACGAGGACCGGCGCGACGGCGTCGTCATCGTGGGGATGAAGACGAAGCTCGCGGCAATCCGCGCGGCCGTCTCGCAGTTCGCGATCGGCGCTTCGCAGGACGGCGCCCGCCTCGCGGTCTACCAGCATCAGCCCCTCCCGGGTCTCGGCCCGGGCACGATCATCGACAGCCGGACTGCAGCGGCCGGCGAAAGAGAGGAGGACGGAGAATGAGTACCGGCTCATGGTTATCTCAGGGTCTCGACAAGCTCCTCGAGTTGAGGCGCCCCCCGACGTTCGAGATCGATGGCCTGACGTACCGGACCGATACGGGCGCGATCGTGAGACCGCCGCTTCCTGGAAAACCGGAAGTGGTGACCGTCTCGACGTTGCGCGGCGTAGTCGATGCCGCCAAGAATCCGGATGAATCGTTCGGCGGCGGCGTCGTCATCATCCATGTCGCGAACCATCGCGAGGTCAACATCATGACGCCTCTCATGGATGAGTACCCGTATCAGAACGTGCGTGAGATCTACGTCACGGCGAAGCCGATCGCCGCATCAGTCGATCCGTGGTTCGGGACGTTCCTTCCCGTCGATGAGTTCCTCGTCCGTTTGCGCTCGCAGTTCGTCCAGTCCGAGGCGCGGGATGGCCTCCTCGACATCCTGTCGAGGATCGAGGAAAAGGACACGCAGGAGTTGAGTGATGACGGGATGTCGCAGGCGGTCGTCATCAAGCGCGGTGCGGCCGTCGGGCGGCAGATGAAGGCGCTGCCCGGAGAGGTCCGGCTCGCGCCGTTCAGGACCTTCCCGGAGATCGAGCCGCCCGAGTCGCCGTTCGTCTGCCGGCTGGAGAGGTCGCAGGAAGGGCCTCAACTCGCGCTGTTCGAGTGCGATGGCGGACTGTGGCGACTCAAGGCCGTAGGGGAGATCCGCGATTGGCTCGAATCCGAGGTCGAAAAGGCAGCGTTACCAGATGGTCGGACGGTCAAGATCTACGGATAACTCAATGCCACACGCAGATTTGCCTTGACACGGGAGGTCTGCGCGTGGTAGTCTGCAAGGAGATCGAGTAGCACCGATCAGAGATCCAGCATTGAAAAACAGGTTGAGCGGCGGCCCGGTCCTACAGTTGCCCCGCGCCGGTGGAATGCGCGCCGGGGCGCGATCGGTGCTACAGCCGGGTCGCCGCCTCATACCCTTTCTCCTAGGAAGAGGAGCCTGCCGATGGGGTCCGAGCGCAACGACGGTTACTTCCGGGTCTCCAACTTCATCGGGCACAACGACAAGATAGCAACTCTCCCCTCGGATCATGTCCGGTGGACCCTCATTCTCGTCTGGGCCGCCGGCAAGCTTCAAGACCCGATCGGCCAGTGGGTGAGCCTCGATCACCTACGCGCCTGCGTTCAGCGACCGATGAAGCACTTCCTGGCCCTCATCGATGCCGGCTTGATCGAGGCCTTCGAAGATAAGATTTGCTGTCACGACTTCGGCGAATGGCAGACTCCGCGGCGCCGTGATCCAACCAATGCGGAGAGGCAGTCGAGACATCGTCGACGCGTCGCCGAGGCTTCGACGACGACGAGACGAAGCGTCTACGACGATGAGACGAAGCAGAGGCGCACACGAAAAGACAACGACTTAGCTCAAGAAGTAACGTTACGTAACGTGGCCGTAACGAAGGCGAGTAACGCATATACGGAGACGGAGACAAAGACAACTAAGAGTCTTGGTATTGAGTCAGAAGAGCCTCTTGAAAGCTGCATCTCAGTGGACGCCTCGCCCGCAAAAGAGGCTCCTTCCAAACCAGAACCAAAGAAGACCAAGACACCGCGCTTCCGCCAGCTCTCCGACTACCTCGACGATCCCGACGCTCGAGACGCCGCAGCAGAAGTCATCGCCCGCTACGGACCCAACCGCGGCAAATCAATCCTCGACGCCGCAGCTCGAGCGCAGGGATTCCCGTCCGCTTTCACCCGCAGCCTTCAGAACGTCGTGAAAACACGACCTGATGATCCGGAAGCTTACGTCACAGTAGCGATACGTGAAGGTTCTCAAGACGACGTGTTCGCAAATCATGTCAAGGAACATGAGCAAAGAAAGCGCGAGAAACCGATCGACTTGGAGGACATCCCACAATGAACGATCCTGTCACGCTCTACTCCGGCGATCCGACGGACATGCTTTCGTGTGCTACAATTCGACGCGTCCTCGAGTGGCACGAAGCGTTCGACGAACGGATCACCGGAAACGAACGCAGAGAAATCGCGCTGCATCAACTTCGACTCGACGACGTCCGCGATCTCGGGCAATGGGTACTCAACGGCCTCAGGCAATACGGCGCCGCATGGGCGCAAAGGGAGGAGCAATGTCACCCGAAACTCGAGATGAGAAAGAAATGCAGCGTCCACGGCGAGAACTCGTTCACCTCTGGCAGTTCGCAGCATCAGAAGATGAGACCTCTGCCCGATGCTGGCGGCATTGCCAACTCTGCGGACGAGTCGAGCAGTCAGTGCGCGTCGGACTTTGTCACGTCTGGTGCGACTTCATCCGCGGAGATGGATCCTGCGAGTCCATCGCCGCCGATGACCACGAAACCGGAACCGCCGTTGGACGGCGATCCGCTGACGGAAGCACCGTCACCTGACGATGACGACGACCTGCCGTTCTGAAAAGAGGCTTGCAACTGAGACGCCTCATGGATAGATTGATCAAAACCCGCACACTGGAAAGGCGCATGAACAAGAAACTGAAGCGCAAAAGCCCTAAACAATCTCCATGGTCCAATCTCCAAGGAAGGGGGCTCACGAAACTTAACGCCGACATCGCGACGAAAATCACCAATCTCATTTTCTCATCCGGATGCTACATCGAAACTGCCGCCGCCTATGCTGGCGTCGCACGCCGCACGTTCTACGACTGGCTCTTGAAGGGGCGGCGTGATCTGGAGGACGGCAAAGACACGGTCCACGCGAAGTTCAGTCACATGCTCGATGAAGCGTCGGCGAAGGCCGAGATCTCTGATCTGTCGACAATCTCTCAACATGCCGCCGGATACATGGTCGAAGAAAGACGAGAGATCCTTGGATCTGACGGCACAGTCAAGGAAGTCGTCACGACGCGCAAGTTCAGACGCGACTGGCAACCGGCAGCGTGGCGTCTCGCGCGCAAGCACCCGGAACGATGGGGGGCGCGGATAGAGGCGAAGATCAAGATCGATATGCCCGCTGAGTTCGAGTCGGCGCTCTTGGCGGCGCTCGAGGATCACCCCGAGGCGCTGTCCGCCGTGCGTAGCATGATGGAATCACTCGCAGGAGCATCGAACGGGAAGGTCGATGAGACAAGCCGCGCACGGTAGAACCGCGGAAGATTGCGCAGTCGCCTTCCTCGATCTGCTCCAGAATCGCGAGGTCCACGGACCCGAACGGGCTCGGTGTGCCGATGATCCCTGGTATTTTCTCACCACCTATGCGATCACATACGACGAGATGCAGACATCCGAAATCCCGTTCCCGGATTTCGCGTACGTCAAAGAACTGATTATCGACAATCTCGTTCCGGTCCCACAGGGGAATATCCACGTCACCAAGACACGTCGATTCTTCTGTTCGTGGGCATGGATGGGAGCGTACCTCTGGGCTCTTACGTTCACGTCCTGGCCTCTTTTCGTGATGTCGCTCAAGGCGTCCTACGCGGACGATGGAGGCGGTCATTCGACATGGAGAAGCCTGGCAGGGAAGATCCGTTTCATGCACGAGCGGCTCCCGCTGTGGCTTCGCGCTCCACTGATTTTCAAGTTGGGTCTCATCCAGAACCCGAAGACAGGCTCATTCCTCGTTGCCGAATCCACTTCGGACGACCCCGCGCGTGGTGGCGGGTTCGTCCTTGGTCTCGCGGATGAGTTCGCGACGATCCCACATTCCGAGATGGTTCTGTCAGCGCTCGGAAACGCCGTCGTCAATCTGACGCTGCTGTCGACACCGAAGGGAAAGGCGAACGCACACGGCCGGATCTGGCGTCAGGGCTCGCCGCAATACAAGAAGGTCAACATCCTCTGGAGCGACCCGGAGACAGGAGCGAACATCCACGAGGGGCGAGATCGGGCGTGGCGCGACAACGAAGTCCGGAGGCTGAATCTGCTTCCTCACCTCGCGGCGCAGGAACTCGATGGAAGCTACGAGGGCTCGGTGCCGTACCGGATCCTCTACAATTACGACGCGTCGATCCACATGGCACCGACGCCATACCGGCCGGATCTCGCGATGTATTCCTTTTGGGATTTCGGAGCCTCATCGCAAACGGCGATCGTCTTCTGTCAGGTCGAGATCGTGAATGTCCGCGGCGTGGATCTGTGGCGGCTTCGGTTCCCGTTCGCCGTCGGGGGAAGTCAGAAACCAGATCGGGAGTTCGCCACGATGTACCGCGAGGCGCTCGACGCGATGGGCTGCCGCAGATCACGCGACTACGGCGACCCGTCCGGGTGGGGCATGCAGATCGAACGCGAGAAGGTCACGAGCCGGATCAGGAACCTCGCGGATCTCGGGATCCATCTCCAAAAAGCGCCCGTCGTTGGGATGGGGCGTGAGGATATGTGGAACGATGCACGGCACTTCTTGGAGTTCAGGGAGCCGGCGTTGGTGCAGCTCGATCCGGTGAACGCGGCTGATCTCGGGTGGGACATGGAAAACTACAGATACAAGACCGACAAGGAAGGACGGCCCACAGGCGACCCCGATAAAACGAAGTTCTCGTCTCACTTCTCCGACGCGTACACCTTCGCTGCGTGCATGTTCCGGCACAGCGCGCGGGGGACGTCTCCTGGCATCACGACGGCGGAGCCCGAAAACGCGAGCCAGATCTATCGGCAATTGGGGGCTCCAGAGAGCATGCTCGCCGACGAACTCGGAGAACGGTGATGGTGCCAGACAACCGATCCGCCTTCGCGCGCCTCCCGGGATATCTCCGGGGCGATCTGCGCAAGTGCGCGCCGGGTCAGATCATCTACGTGCCGAAAGGAGGGATGGCGGCCCCAGTGAACCCCGAGGCAGTCGCCCGGCTCGTTGACCTTCTGCTCGCGGACGCATCGCGCTGTCCCACCAGAGCGGCAGCGATCCGGGAAACCGCTCGGACATTGGATCTTACCCCGCGCCACGTCCGCGGAATTCTCGCCCGGCTCGACCCCGACGCAGCGGAAATGCTCTAAGACGATTTCCATTTCATCCCGCCGCAATTCTGCGCTATCGTGTCCCTCGTAAACGGGAGACCGCTGACGATGCGCTCGTGGATTGCCTCACAGATTCGACGGTTCGCGGACACCGTGGAACCGCCCACGATGTCCCGGGGCGTCCCAATCGCGCCGGAGTCCACCGGGCAGGTCGGTCTTTCGACGCAGGTCTTCACCGGCTTCCCGACCGGAGAGATCCCCGACTGGAACCCCGACGAGATCGTGGCTCGGCACGGCGTCCGCGTGTGGCGCAAGATGATGCGTGAAGACGAACAGGCGAAGGCGGCGATCCAGTTCCGCATCCTCGCTCGGCTCGCCTCTGGGTACACGATTCAGCCGGGCGGGAAACTTCCGTCTCACGAGACGCACAAGGACTTCATCGAGGCGGTCATAAAACAGATGCGCGGTTCGATGAACGGGCTTCTGTCGACATGTCAGGATGCGCTCGGCATGGGGTTCTCAGCAGTCGAACTCGTTCCTGGTCTCGTCTTCGATTCCGGACCGTTCCGCAACAAGATCGGAATCTCGCATTTCCACGCGCTCGATCAGGAGTGGATGGAGTTCAAGTCCGATCCATTCGGGAATCTGTTGGCTGATGGCATCTGGCAGCGCAATCCGCACTTCGCGTTGCCGGGGATTCTCGAGGACAACCGAGGTCTCTATCGAAAACTCCCGCGCGATCGGTTCATCGTCCATTCGCACAACAAGACGACGGACAACTGGTACGGGGAATCGGATCTGCGCCCCGCGTGGCCGTACAAAGTGCTTAAGGAAGTTACGCTCCGGCATTGGGGTTTCCGGCTCGAGACGTTCGGGCAGCCATTCGTCTTTTGGGAAGGACCGGAAGAAGCCGGCAATCTCACGAAGGCGCAGGTGTTGCAAGCCCTAGAACGATTGCGGAAATATGGATACGGGACGGTCCCGGCAGGGTGGAAACTCCACATCGAACAACCGACGAACCAGGCCACCGTGGAATTCCGCGATCTGCTCAACATCTGCAACCGCGGCGAAGCGCGCGCCGTGCTTCTCCCGTCTCTTCTCTTGGAATCGACGGACGTTGGAGCTTATGCGCTCGGCGAGAAACATCAAGACCAGTTCGTATGGGTCCTGGACAACGACGGGAAAACGATCGAAGAGGATTTGATCGGTGAGCAGTTCATCCGTCCATTGATCGAGCGCAATTTTGGATCCGTCGACGAGTACCCCTATCTTCAGTTTCAGCCGTACCACAAACCCGACCTCGAAGTGATCAGCAACGCATTGCAGGCGCTCACGAATATGGGACTTGAGGTCGGCAAGCAATGGGTTTATGAGAAGACGGCAATACCTCAACCGGAGGACGGCGACGAGATCCTCGAACCTCAACGCCAGGAGCCCGCGGTCGTCGGTGATCCGTTGTCGATACCCCCGGAGCCCGACGAAGAGGGAGCCGCGTCCTCCGGTTTCATCGATGAGATTCGGAAGTCCGGATGGGAACCGACAGGTCAGATTCTTCGTCCAGGTCAGGCTCCGATGGTGTTCGCCCGTAAACGCTGGCGGGAACCGTTCGAGCATGAACTGTCCATCGACTTCGACGAAGGTGAGAACGACATCGACGAGGCGACGCTCGAAGGCTCCGACACCATAGGGCTCGCTCTGACGCTCGCGGCCAGGACAGCGGCCGATCTCGCGAAAAAAAAAAGGGGACACAATGGAACCAGCCGCGAGCGATAGAGAATTGGTCGCTCGGGGAACGGGGGACCGTCCTCGCAGAGATCGAGCGCGTTATGCTCCGAGCCTACGTGTTCGGCGTCCTCGATGCGTTGCAGGAGCGTCATCGCGAGTTCATGGAATTGGGATTGCCGGAGAAAGCGGCGGCCGTCTCAACAAGACGACGTCGCAGGGTGTCGGCTCGCAAGCTGCGACAGATTCACGCACGTGCTTCGCAGGATTCGCAGCGCCTGATCGGAGAGATCGAATCAAAGATCCGGTCAACGCTTCTCAACGCGTTGTCGACCTCCGGGACGTTATCTGGCGCACAAGTGGCCGCGACGATCGAGGGGACCGTCGGATCGTATTTGGAACGGCCGACGGAGAATCTCCGGGCGTTCCTCGACATATCGGCGCTTCCTCAACCTCCGAAACACAAGGAGGATTGGCTTCGGTGGGAACGTGTGCGAATGCGGCACGTTCAACTTCTCAAGCAACGAGCGGCAGCCGAGAAGATCGGGGCGCGAGACGTCAGATTGAAGGCGATCCATCGAGACAACGTCCTGCGAACCGCTTGGACGACGCACTACAGCGACGGGGTATACGACGAGGCGCTCGAGGACGAATCGGTCGAGAAACTCGCCTACGTCGCGCTGGCGGATGCCTGCCCGATCTGTCGTGCTTACGATGGGACGATCTTGCTGAAGCGGCATCCGTGGTGGGGATCGCATCGTCCATCGAATCATTACCGGTGCCGCTGTCGTCTGAAGGCGATCACCTTCGAGGAGGTCACGGAGAAACGCATCCGGGACGCAAAGGAGCTTTCCACGATCCCGCCGGCACCTGGGTTCGGTGGGGACGGGACGACCTTCGATCCGCTCCTGCGGGTGTCCCCTGCGGCGGGCGGGACGGGGCGCGCGGCACGACTCGAGATCGTGGCCGGGAGGACAACGCCCACGCCCGGCCGGCGGACCCCGGCGGCGGCCGTTGCGCTGTTGGCCGGCGTGACAGTCCCTGGACGCCCAACGATGGTTCCGCTCGACGTGCGGGTGGATCGGGCTCGTCCGTACCTGTCGGAGATCACCGCGGCCGGCGTGGCACCTGCAGCGCGGTCCGTGGGCGTGTCCACCGTCTCGGTCCGAGATCTGATCGTGTCCGCCCCGTTGACATCGCGGCGCACGGTCGCGAGTCTCGTGAAGAGGTCGCCGGATTCGTGGGAGCCGATCGTCATCGTTCAGACGAAGGACGGGTTCTATGTTCACTCGGGATCGGCCCAGGTGGCGGCCGCGCGGTTGCGCAACCTCACCCGGATCCGAGCGCGAGTCATCAGGAGGTTCTAAGTGATGCCCGATGAACAGTACATCCCGAAGGGGGAATGGACGAAGGCGTCGGATGGCAGTTGGTCGATCGACGGCCTCGAGGTTGCAACGACCGGTCTTTGGAACGGGCGCAACGTGAGCCCCGCGTTCCTCGATCTGGTCGTCGAATCCACCAATGAGGTCTTCGACAAGGCGCGGCCGAACATCGTTCTTGGGGATCACGACAACCCCATCTTCTCGTCCGTGGCGATGGGGCAGTTTACGGGAAAGCTGCGGCGGATCGGGAAGGCGATCTACGGGGACGTCAAGAACATCCCGGACACCGTCGCTCAGATGGTGCGCAAGGGGATGTTCCGGACAGGCTCGATGCAGGTCCGGCCGGTCTTTGCTGACACGACCACAGGGCGCGTGCATCACTTCGTGCTCGAACACTTCGCGTTCCTCGGTGCGAGGCAGCCGGCGATGAAGACGCTGCGAGAGATCCAGACGCCGGAGCAATTGGCGTCATTCTGCGGCGTCGAGCCCGGGGCCGTTCCCGCCTTCAAGGCGGACAAGCCGGAAGATCTCTTGAGGATCGAGTTCTCCGGTGGAGAGGGTGTGACGACAGACGGATCAATCGTCCATCACTACCACCATTACGACGCGGGACACCGTACGCCCGATTCTGGGGACGGTGCGGAACATGGAAAGGAGGTGGACGATTTGACGAAGGAAGAACTGGACAAACGAGAAACGGAACTCGCAACGCGCGAGACGGCGATCAAGGCGAAGGCGGTGAGAGCGAAGCAAGACCTCGTCGACTTCAGTTGGCGCAATCTGCTCGAGGGTGGGAAGGTCGAGCCGGCAGGAGAGGCCGCCTTCAAGGCTCTCGCCATGTCGATCGATCACGAGACCACCATCAAGTTCGTGGACGCGAAGGGGGCGACGGTCGAGAAAACGCCGCTCGAGGTCCATCTATCGCGCGAGAACGAGAGGGGGAAGGTCGTCGAGTTGTCACAGAAGTCAGGCACGACCGACGACACGAAGGGGAAGACCGGCACCGGCGGCGATGCCGTCAAGCCATGGAAGGACGAGAAGAAGCCAGCCTATGAACGGTTCGAGGCGTTGATCGACGACGTCCGCGGCCGAGGCTACAAGAACCCAGACGGGGCGCCATTCTCCGAGCGTCAGGTTCTGGACTTCGCGGCCTCGGAGGACCGCAATCTCGCGATCGCCTTCAACGACGATCCTGGGCCGGTTGACGAGGAACGCAGCCGGCACACGAAACGCACGGTTCGCAGCGCGTAAAACCGAAATCGATGAGAGGAGGTGAAGCGAATTGAGCACGCAAGTCGGACCCGATTTCACTCGCAGCTTCATCGCGGGTGGAACCATCACCAAAGATCGCGTCGTCTACGTGTCGGACGCGAACACGGTTCTCCAGAGCGACGAAGCGGCCGCAGGGCATGGAGTCGCGCAGGAGGACGCCACGAGCGGGAATTACGTCTCCGTCAACATGTTCGGCCCGTCGAGGAGAATGACCGCAGGAGGCGCGATCACGGCACCTGCAACGGTGCTACTCGACACGGCCGGCCGCGTGGTGACGACCGCAACCGATGGATCGTACCACATCGGCATTGCCCTGCACGACGTCGCCGCCGCGGGAGACGTGATCGAGATTCTGCTTCTTCCGTTCCAGACGGAAGACGTGAGCGATCACACGCACTCGTAACATCTGATCGAGCAGGTGGAAAAACTCGGGGTGTCGCAATGAAGGAGGTGAGCGGTTCATGCCAGATCCACAGATGTCTACCGTCCATGTCAACCGGCCACTGAGTAATCTATCGGTGCGGCACCGGAACGCCGACGCGATCGGACCGATGGTCTTTCCGACCGTCCCGGTCCTGAAGGAATCGGATCTGTATTACCGGTTCCTGCGGCGTGCGTGGATTCGCAGATCGGTTGGAGTGATTCGTCCAGGAGACCCCGCTCCTGAGGCGGGCTTCAAGGTCACGACCGACAGCTACGCGGCCGAGGAGTACGGTGTGCGCACGAAGTTGCCTTGGCGCATCAGGGACAACTCGGACGAGCCACTGCGGCTTCCGGCGAACAAGACCGAGTTCGTCACGGATCAGATCGTGCTCGATGCCGAGTACCGCGTGGCGCAACTCGTCGAGACCACGTCCTGGGACAGCGCGACGGCGATCGGTGCGGGCGATCGGTGGGATGAAGGCGGGGAAGTCCTCGCACTCGTCGACGCCAAGAAGATCGCGATCCGCAAGGCGTGCGGATTCAATCCAAACGTCGCGGTCATCGGTGCCGAGGTCTGGCCGGCGCTCAACCGTCATCCGCAGCTCCTGCGCTCGTTCGAGCAGATCAAGATGACCGGCGAGGTCATGCAAGGGGAAGGTGACGGCGGCGATCATCCCGGGATTCTCAGGGTCGGGACCGTGGCCGGGTTGCTCGGAATCAGACGTCTCCTCATCGGTGAGATGGTGTACGACGTCGAGGAAGAGGATGCCGGCGACGCCGACGCGGACTCTGACGTCGCCTTCATCTGGGGCAAGTACTTCTGGCTCGGGTATGTGAACCCCTCACCGTCACTCGACATGCCGTCGGCAGGGTATCGGTTCGTGAGTCGACGGGACGGGTTCGACCGCACGATCCGGCAGTACGACCAGAACGACATCAAGTCCACGTGGTACGAGGGCTCCGAGATCGTCGATGAGAAGGTCGTCTCGACGGCGTGCGGCGGAATCTTGACCACCGTGGTCAACTGATCCTGGGTGGGGAGACGGTTAGGGGTTCTCCCCGCGGTGCACTCCCGACAAGGAAGGAGGTGACAAGATGGCACAGGGAGATCACGGCCGAGGTCGGCCTTATGCCGACTGGAAATCTCGGAACGAAGTCACTCGATATGAGAAGGGCGGCCATGTCTCGATTCTGGAGGATCGCATCGACAATCCGGCACTGACGGATGACGATCGACTGCTCGTCGATCAAGCGACGTCGGCGACTGTCACGACGACGGTAACGACGTTCCTCGCGCAGCCGGATGTTCCGAGGAATATCATCATCACTCCTGGCGGCACGACGACGGACGTCCCGGCCGGGGACATCGTGGTCTCAGGGACGAACCGTTACGACGAGGCGATCACGGAGACGTTTACGCTGACTGCGAATCAGACGGCGGTCGACGTCGGAATCCAGGCGTTCAAAACGGTGACGTCTGTGGTGTTCCCCATTCAGGACGGCGCAGCCGCGACCTACGACGTGGGGACAGGATCGAAGATCGGGCTCACCAGAGCCTATCGAACGCGATCGAAGGTCGTCGCGTCGTGGCTTGGGAACACCGAAGAGTCCGCATCGGGAACGCTCGTGGTCGATGTCGATGAGGTCGAGAAGAACACGTACACGCCGAACGGGACGATGGACGGTGCGCTCGATCTCGCGGTCCACATCATCGAGTCAGAGTAGTAACGAGGGGGATCAATCAGACATCGACGAAAGGAGGTGAAGACGTGGCAAGATATCTGGTCAAGAAACATCCGTCAGGATCGCAAGGTCAGATTGAAGTGATCTGCGGCGGCAAGTACTACCGCAGCGGAGACGTCGTCGAGATGTCGGAAGAGGAAGCGGCGAAACTGCCGGCGTACATGCTCAGTGCTCCGCTTGACAAGCACGGCGCGCCGTCAGCGAAGAATCCCGCGGAACCGTCGACAACGACGAAAGAGGTGAAGCCGTCGGGGGAGAGGGAACGCAAATGAAGAAGGCGTTGCCTGTACTGATTGGATTCCTGATCCTGGTCTCGGTCGTTGTCGCTGAACTCGGGCCGTTTCGGTCCGTTCACGTCACGGAGACATCGCTCGGTGCCTGGGACACGCTCGTTGCGGAGACGATCTATCCCTATGGATCGTATTCGGGGATTCCATCGAAGTTCCAAGCGTGGAAGATCATCAACAATCTGACGACGGCTCAGCTTTGTTCCGCCGTCGTGGTCAACGGATCGACGAAGGATACGATTCCCGTCGATGTGCCCGGGACGACCGTAACCGACTGGTTTCCATTCCTCGCCGACAGTTTGATCGTCAAGACGGATTCGACCGTGCAAATCCTTGCGGTTCCGAACAGGTGATCCATGGCTGGCGCGTACTGCAAACCTGAGCATGTCCGCGCGTTCAACGACAAACTTCCGAACTCGACGACGTGGGGTGACCAGCAGATCCAAACGCTCGTCTCGATCTATGGGGAACGGATCATCAACTCACGTTTGGCAGGTCATTACGACGTACCATTTGTAGAGGGTTCCATACCGCGCGAAGTCGAGACGTTGACGGCGATGTTCACTTGCGCCGTGGCGCTCGACGGGATTTTCGGTCGTGTCGGCCCGGGGTCGAAGTCGACTCAGGCGTCCGGGCTCGCGAAGGACGCCGAGGACTGGATCAAGAGGATCATAACGGGCAAGGACGAGCTTCATCTCGAGGACGGGTCTGTGATTGAGCGAACCGGTGGCGGTGCGGCGTTGTTTACGCCGCTCGGTCAAGAGCGGCATTCCGAATCGATCTTCGTTGGGGAGCCCCACGATTGGATCTTGCCCGACGAGACGAGGGCAGATTGAAGGTTCAACTCAAATCGCGCAACACGCCGAAGGATGGCATGCTTGGAGAAGCGCGCTCATTCGCTCAGGTGTGGGAGAATCTGCACAAGACGGCCATTCCGCGTTTCGTGGATTGGAAGAAATCAGTGGCGTTGCCTCGGATGTTCCGACGTAAGGGCAGAGCCGGACAGGGTACGAGCGTCTGGAGCGCCAACTCGGCATGGGTCCGCGGCGTCAAGGGTAAGAACGCGCCTCTTATCTCCAATGCACGCGGGACAGGACCCGGGAGCCTCGCGAGGGGTTTCGACATTACGACGCGGCGCACGGGCATCAGAAGTCATGCGGTGTCGTTTCAACTGATTCTCGCCAGCAGCAAGCCGGCGGCGGACTATCTGCACGAGGGGACCCCCGCGCATGACGTCCGCGCGCGATGGGCGAAGACGCTTCGGATTCCTGCACCTGGGGGCGGCTTCATCTTCCGCAGGGCCGTCAGAGTCGGGAAAACGCCGGCACGCGCTCATATCGTGTGGACGCCGCAGGAAGACCTGGACCGCCTCAACAGCGAAATCGAAAAGGAATTGAAGGCGTGGGAACGCGGCGGGGGCCGTCGATGAGATACCTGTTCCAGGATCGCCTCGATTTCGCGTCGGCTGCCGACTTCGGCGCGGTTCTGACAATCGAAGAAGTCGAGATCCCGATCGGAACCTATGCCGCGGGCTTCAAGCAACGCGACATCTGGTTCCGCTTCGATTGGCCTGGGGATGACGTTTACCCCACCGACCCGATCCAACTGCGCGCCTACAAGACGCGATCCGGAGACGCAGGAATCACGGACGAAGCACTCGCGACACCGGGGGCGATCGCTCAGAATCTCGCGATCGTGCATACCGGGGCGCTGAAGGTCACGCTGACCGACAACGACGGTTCACCAGGATGGGGCGATGATCTGCGCGTGCAGATCAACGTCCGCGATGCTTCGGCGCTTGTCGCAGGCCATCGCTCGAAGTGGGGTTACACGTCGAGGATCTCCGAACTCATCGCGACGAACGCAAAAGCGGTGCTCTCGAAATACACGGGTTCTAATCTGGATCTGGAGGACGTGCGCGCGATCTATCCGCATGTCGCAGGGGATTCCTGGGTCCATTCCGACCTTCCGGCGCTTTACGTGTCAGTCGGGGAGCCAACGCCGATCATCGGCAACGCCTCTGAGCATGCCGTTCATGCGCCTCTGCGCGTGCGGTGTCACACGATGATTCTCGACGAACTTGAGGAGACGCACCGAGTGAACATCGCGCTTCGCGACCGCGTCGCCGGGATCATCTTCGACGAGCAGCGAACGTTGCTCGGAGCGGTCAAGGACGTCATGCTCGCATCCATCGGAGAACCAACACCAATGGACACGGACGACGGATGGGGCTACATGACGTCGATGATCAGCGGGCTTTGCGTGATTGAACGGCTGCGGGATGATCGCTCGTATCCACGAGAGGTCTGAGGAAATGAAAGTAACGAACACGCAATCGACTGTGTGGGATACCTGTCCTGGTGTGCGGCTCATATGGACGCCAGGTGAGACGAAGGACTTGGAATTGACGGACGAGCAGGTCAAATGGTTCATCGCGTGCGGATTCATAGTCGAAGGGATGATCGGCGGCGTCGCGACGACAGACTCCACGACGCGGGTTCCGTGGCAAGATGCCCCGTCCGTGGATAAGGAGGAGTAACTCATGTCACTCGCCACAACGCTCGCCCCGTGGCAGAGACGGGGCCTTTATATCGGGAAGCAGACCGTGATCGGTACGGCGGTACGAACCTCCATGTTGATCGCGAACGAACGGACACGCGCATTACCGGGAAAGAACCGACAGATTGCGGCCGTCGGACACACCGGGCGAGGCGTGCCGCACAAGGTGGATGCGGATTACATTCAAGGATCGGTGATTCCGAAGGTGATCGACACCGAGCACTCTTTGAGTGCAACACTCGCGCATCACATTTTCATGCTGATGTTTCAGGCCAACACGGTGAACGTCGGGACGCTCTACGATTACGATCCGTACACGACGCCTGCCGTGTCGAAGTGGGCAACGCTCATCGGAAAGGGGTTTCAAGGTTCCGGTGTGCATGAGAACTGGGAGGCGCTCGGTGCGGTAATCTCGCGCTGTCAGATTCGGATGATGAACGCCAGCAACGCCGATGGCGGAGACGTCATAGCCCGGCTCAGTTGGGACGCCGCGAACGCGAACCTTGACACGGCCGACCCTACGAGCGGGACGGACGATGCGACGCCCTACGCACGGACGAATGATTGCGGGCTGACCATGGACGCCGGTGGCGGTGGCGCATTGATCAAATTCGTCGAGGCGACCATCGACATTGCGAACAACGCGACGAAGGTCCCGACAAACAACCTCACGGCCGAAGCGCACAATCTCGGAGAATGCGCGATCACGGGGTCCGTGAAGGTGTTGCTGTCGAGCACGTCGACAGATCCTGCGGCGATGCTTTACACCGCGTTTCGAGACAAGACGGAAGTCCAACTGACGTGGACTTGGGCTGGTGGCTCCATCGGTACGAGCAACGTCATCACCTTGGGCACTTTCTTCTGCTGGATCACGGGAGAACCGGAGGAGGAAGTGCAAGGCGGCGTCTCTCTCGCAACGTTCCCGTTCGAGGTTCGCGAATCTGCTAACGGCTCCTATCAATTCCAAGTCAACAACGGAGCCGTGTTCACCTGGTAACATCGAAAGGGGTATCGACATGATCCGATGGCTGAATGACGAAGGAATCGAGGTTATCTTCCCAGACGATCCCGCACCGGACGACAGTAAGACGGTGATTCTTGGGCGGCAGATGACGCGCCGTGAGGCGAACATCGCGGACCAGATCATCAAGAAACGCGTCAGAGATTACACGCGGGCACGGAGTGACGAGGACCCGGTCGCACTCGCGAACATTATCTCCGAAGCCGAACTGGACCAGGTCTGTTCTTGCATATCAGAGATCCGCAATGCCCCGGACGGGGAGACGCTTACGGATCCGAACCTGATCCGGTCAGTTCTCGCGAAGCGTTTGAACAACCGGATGTTCGCGTATCTCTTCCAGGGACTCGTCGAAGGATCGCGGTTGGAGACGCTGGAAAAAAAAGACTAGGGCTCCTGGCTGAACTCGTCTCCATGCGGGCCTCGGACCTTGCGGAACCTGGCAGAGAGGATCTGTTCGATTGTCGCGTGTGTCGCGGATATGAACTGCACATCAAGGAGAGGGTATGTTTCCTCGACCGCGAGACCGCGCTGTTCCACCGGGATACCGTCTACCTGACGCTCTCGATGGACGATGTTCTATCCTTCTCCGGCGAGGAAGGGATTGTCTCATCGGTGACCTCGTGGAAGGAAGCCGGCACGCTGAAGAGCTGTTGCCCTGTACCCGCCGTTCATCTTCATCCCGACACACTCGAAATCTCGCACCTGGAAACAGAGTGGGAGAATTACGGCCACGCGCCACTTCCAACGCACCGAGACGACTGGCCGGCCGAAGCGGTCGACGCCATGCGCTACATGCGCCAAGCACGCGCCCGGGTGGAATCGGAACGCGTGCGCGCGATCAAACAGAAGGGCGATAAGTGAGCCGCGTCAAGACCGTTTGGGACATCGAGACCGGCGGCGAGGAGCAGCTCCGCAAGGTCGTCACGATTCTCGAGGACATCCGAGACGCCGAGTCCAGGATCGGTCAAGGGGGCGCTGTCGGGGGTGGGCGCAGGGGCGGTGGTGGTGGTGGTGGGGCCGGTGGATTCATCGCCCTGGGCGCGACCATCGGGACCGTCATTGTCGCTGCAAAGGCCGTATCGGAAGCGGTCGAACGTGTCGGCCGGACCGTCGTTGGCGTCGGCCGGTCCATCGTCGGAGCGACGAGTGATTTCGAGGTCATCGGCGTCCAGTTCGAGACGATTCTCGGTTCCGCGTCCGCCGCTCAAGTCCGCCTCGAGGAGCTTGCCGAGTTCGCCGCCAAAACGCCGTTCGAGATGGAAGGCATCGCCCGGGCGGATCGGCTCCTGCAGATCTTCGGCGGGGACTTCCTGGCGACCGGCGACAACCTCCGGCTGACAGGAGACATCGCCGCTTCCGTCAACACCGACTTCGCCGAACTCGCCATGTGGGTTGGTCGGATGTACGACGCGCTGCAATCCGGAAGGCCGTGGGGCGAGGCTGCGATGCGATTGCAAGAATTGGGTGTCATGTCCGGTGCTGTGCGGAGCAATCTAACGGAGATGACAGAACAGGGCCGGAGTGGAATCGAAGTCTGGGGTGAGTTCGCGCGCGTCATGGATGAGCAATTCGGCGGGGGCATGGAACGTCTCGCCAAGACCTCGCAGGGTCTGTTCTCGACGTTGCGGGACGAAGTGACGTTGCTCAAGGTGGATCTCGGTAAGGGCGGGATTCTCGATCTCGTGAAGATCAACGTTGAGGAGACGATTCGATTACTTGGATCGTTGCGAGAAGGCGGGCAGGCCACATCAATTGGTGAATCGCTCACATTGGTTCTGATCTCCGTGAATCTTCGATTCTTGGATCTCGTGGACACGGTGTCTACATTGGGTGACGAGATCGATGGCCTCATCCGAATCTCCAAGAAGTTTCTCGGAATAGGAATTGAACGACCAGAAGCTTTTTCTAATAACTTTATGGGGAAATTGCTGTCCAGCTCCGCGATCACCAACCCGTCCGAACAAGAAGATATGATCGAACGTGCTTTCGCCAGCACGATGACGTTTCGTGTTCCTGGTGGACCTGCATTCAATCTCCCGATCGGCGTTGACAAAGGACTCGACCGCACACAAGAGAAGATCCAAGGCGCCACCGACAAGATCCGTGAACGGCTCGAAGAACTTGCCGAGGAGATCAGATCAGGTCGTCACAGAATCAAAGAGGCGATCGACGAAGGCGCAGGGAAAATCCAGCCTTCTAAGCGCGGCGGCGGTGGCGGGGCGGCCGATTTCATTGGCCCGGAACTTCCGATCGATTTCTACGCGGAGCGCAACAAACGGGAACTCGAAGAGATGTTCCAAGGGCCGCCTGTCCCCGAAGACCTCTACGACAATGCCAAGTTGTCATTCCAGGAGTACCGACTCGAGGTGCTCGAAGGTTGGCAAGAGATGGGAATGGCCGGCGAGATGGCCCTCCACGGTCTCGAGGGCTTGGCAACGGGAGTCTATCAATCCATCGAACGCGCGGCACGCATGGCAGGAGAGACCGAGCGGCTAACCAGATTGCAGGGGCTCGAGGTTGTGAAGTTCGTGGCGAAGTCGTCGCTCGCGTTTGCGATCGATGCGCTCGTAGAAGAAGCGAAACGACGCGCCGCTCTGGAGGTCATCAAGCTGCTCGGTGGCGATCTCTCAGCCGGGGCCCGGCTCGCCGGTTACAGCGCGTTCATCGGCGTGACGTCCGCGATCTCTGCTTCCGTTCGCGCATCGGCGGAACGTGAATTCATGGAGTCGTTGCCGGCGCGCCGCGGGTCGAATGGCAGAGATATCTCGTCCGTCGGTTCTACGGGTGGCGGGCGTACGGGGACAACGTCACGTTCTGGCGTGTCCGTTGCCGGGCAGGCAGCCGTTGCCGGAACGCTGAATCTGACCGTCAACATCAATCATTACGGTGGGACGGTGTACGGGCGCGGGGGGATTAAGGAAATGGTGCGCGCGGAAGTGCTCGAAGAGATTCAACGCGCCCGAGATTACGGGGAGATCTGAGAGCATGGCGGTCGCCGATACGAGATTCGCTGTCGGGATCCCAATCGGGAATCCAAACTTCGAGCATCCCAACGCCTCCGGCGTTCCGAAAGGATGGAGGATCGGCGCGAGTGTCTCCGGGCATACCTTCGGCGTCGGGCGTCATCCGGCAAGCGCCGGCACCGCGTCCGCAGCGTATCGATATGGGACGGGCCGATCGCTCGTCATCGAACTGCAATCCGACATGACCGGGATCGATGACACCGACGGAATTGAATCGCCGCTCACACCGGCCGGCGTAACACCGAAAGCCGGAACGTCCATCACTGTGTGCGGCGCGGCGATGATGCGAGCGGACCAGGCGATCGGGACCGCCACAATCAGGCTCATTTTCCGCCAGTACAACGCCGCCGCGGCCAAGGTCGCGGATCAAACGATCCTCACGGTCTCGACAGGTCTCAGCACGACCTGGACCCTCTTCGAGGATGTCGCGACGTTCGCAACGCACGCGGATCTCAACATGTGCTCGCTGTTCATCTCGATCGATACGAATTCCGATGCGGGCGACGAGATCTATCTCGATTTCGCGGGGCTCGGGTTCGTATTCGGCGCTTCGGATTGGATGTCCATGACGCGGGATTATGACTCCAGCGGCTTCCTTCCGGAACGGTTGTCAGGCGCGCGTCGGCTCGGTGGCGGGTCGCCGTTCCGTCGGCGTGTCCGAAACATCGAGGAAGGGGTGATCGCTGCGCGGTGGCCGTATCGCGTGCGCGCGATGTCGCAGGCGGACGCTGAACTCCTCGATTTCTTGTGGGACGCGCAGCAAGGCGGGGGACGGGGCGCGGATAATCCCTTAGCGGCCAACGACAATCAGTTGGGCGGGCACTCGTGGCCCCTCCTGATTCTCCCTGGCCGTGACGGGCTGAAGCAGGCGTTCTACGGGTCGATGAACCTCGAGCGGTCCGGCATCGTGCCACACACGTCCGGCGGGTGGATCCCCGATCCGCCGATCTACGACGCCGACATTGTCTTCGAGGAAGAGGTCTACCCGTAAATGGCGCTCACGGCTCGACAGAGTTCCGGCCGCGCGGTGAACCATCGACTCGTTGTCGCGTTTCGTTCTGACGACGGCGTCTGGTGCGACATCAACAAGCCCGTGAAGGTGGCGCACGATGACAACGGCGTCGACCGCGTGCTGAACGAGGATCAGGTTGAGATCGTCTTCAATGCCGAAAGCAATTACAGGAAGTTCGTAGCCAAGCCGTTCGACTTGAAACTCGACAACAACGATGCGTTCTTCAACACCACGTTACCGGTCACGATGTACGATGATACGGACACGGCGCGCACCATCAGTTCCGTCTACGGTGCAACGCTCCGGCTGAGTCTCGTCCCAACCGCGCGTGGAACCGGCTGGACATCCCGCCATCTCGGGATCTTCACGATCGAGGACATGGAAGACGACGCCGACAGCGGCGTCTGCACCGTCACTCTGGCGAGCCCGCAGAAACGCTTTCAGGAACAGCCGGCGGATTCGATCATGGACGGCGGATCCTGGTATGAGAGACGGTCCGCCGGCTACATCGCAAAGAAGATCGTTGAGCGGGTCTTCGGGAATGATGCGTCGTTCGCCACTGACTTTCCGCCCCCGTTGTTGGTCGATGGGGAGACTGGCGACGAAGTCGCCTTCGCCCACTACGGCAAACCCGGTGATCTAGACGAGACCGGAGATTACGTCTTCAACGACGGGTTCATCCCAACATCAATGGCGGGTGACGATGATTTCCTTTACGTCGGTGGCGCGAACATGACCGGCCCGGGGACATTCAATGGACGGCTAGTGAAGGTCGAGAAAGCGACAGGAAAGGCGGAGACGATTCGATCGGAAGCCGGTGCAGATTCAACGATCGTTGTCATCGGCGTCGCACAAGGGAAGGTGTGGTTCTGGACGGTCGGGAACATCAACGACTCTGGATTCAGCGATCGTTTCTGTCGCGTCGGTGTGCTCCGTAATTGGGACATCACGACGGAGACGACGTCAGCGATCATCTACTCGGGGTCGGTGTGGATCTGCCTCGATTCGTGGCGCACCATGTCGGCGCAGAGCCCGAACCCGTCATGGATCGGCGGGTTCGGCAACTTCAGAGGAGAGAATCTGTCCATCCCGTGTTGGCAGCAACCGATGGTGTGGGTCGACAATTCATCCCCCCCGATGTTCGCTCCTGTGACCACATTCGCAACGGGTCCGACCTACGACACGAACTTTGACCACATGGACAACACTCCGAACGTGTCTACGCAGGACACCGGATGGCGGCCTTCAGAATCCTTGAGCATTGCCAACCACAACTACATCAGGACGGTCATCAATCCGTATCCCAAGGTCGCTGAGATCAAAGGAACCCTCATGCATTGGCTGCGCTACGATCGCGTATCCGATACATGGCGTCACTACAAATTGACGTTGTCGACTCTCGCAATCACGCAGATAACGCTCGATTTTGCGGCAACGAGCCCCGGCACGCATCCGACGCCCTATGATCTTATGTTCCGGCGACAAGTGACGGCATGGGCTGTCGGGAACAGCCGGATCTATATCGCCTCAATGTCTTGGGAAGATGAGAACGCGGACGCCGACGTCGACAACGTTCTATCGTCCTCGCGCGTCGACGAGTTCAATCTCGTTGGGACGTTCCAGTCCAACCATCATTCATGGTCTGTCGCAACGGCAATGTTCACCATCGTTTGGCTCGACGTCAGCCAACAGGTCGACGACGATTACCTGATCGGGTGCGTCTTCGATCGCCACAGCGGGCAGTTCGGGCTTACCTCATGGGACGAGAACGATCCGACGGGGACTCTCAAGATTATGCATTCCGCGGGGCTGTTCCTGCCTATTTCATCCGGCCCGTTCATGGGGTGGAGTGAGATCTCATCCGGACTCTGGCATATCCTCGACTGCGCGAGTGGCAACGCGTGGGCGCTAGCTAAGGACCTCTCGACGGCGCAACAACTCGGATCCGGCTCGGCTGCACATGAACGCGAGACGTGGCTTGCGTGTCCTGTGCTCGGCAAAAGTGAGGGCGTCTCATTCGGCATCACCGCGCCCTATGCGCCGATCTTCCCATACCCTTATGTCACGTCGATGGATCCGGCTCACAACGCCGTCTGGTCCATGTGGGAATTATCGACTCGACGCTCGTTGTTGGTCGAGATCGCGGACTTCGAGGACAAGACCTGCGATGAGGCGTTGGATTGGCTGGTCGAACTCGCCGGTGATTACGTGATCGGATTCGATGTCGATTTTAAGTTTATCTTCCGACCGCGAAATCAGTCCCCCGCGTTCACGCTGATTCCTGTTGGCGAAGGACTCGCGATCCGAGACGATTCCGAGTTCCAGGTATCGAATCTCGTCAGGCGGATCAATTACCGGAACATCGTAAACTCCGTCGAAGTCACGCCGTATCATGCAGAGGTCGTGGCGCTCGACATCAATTTCGACATCCAAGCGAACTCGACGCTCTCAACGTCCGTCGTCCCGATGGCAACGCAGTACGATAGACGGAGGAAGAGGATCGCGTTGCGGTGCGTCTCGAGCGGGACAATTGGACGGACCACGAGTCTCGACGACATCAACACACCGATCGATACGGACAACGACTCGACGTTGCTTTGGACTTGGGTGGAAGGCGTCGCGGAGATCATCGCGGAGACGAGTCAGAACCTCGACGGAGATACCACGATCGTTATCGTCGAAGGATTGCGCAACGGTCCAGGCCTCGAATCGGATCAGCGTTATCTCGGCAATGCAATCGTAACGGTTGGAGATTATTGCTACGTCGGCACCGGTCCAGAGCGTCAGGTTACATCCTACTTCGGCAGTACAGGACTCGTGTTGAACGGGAACATGTTGACGACCGCCGACGTTGTTCCCGCACGGACCCGGGTTCGCATCATCCCTAAGAACGCGTCGCGCGGGGTGTCGTCAGAAGAGGGCATTACGACATTGGACGAGGATCTTGGGACGGTGGAGGGACTGATCACGCTCGTTTCCGTCAAAGCCATCAAGGTGGGAATGATTCTGCAAGTGAACGCAGAACGCATGCGCGTCACAAGCCTAATCAATGGGACAAATGATATCACGGTCGTCCGCGACGTTTTGGGAACAGAACCGACGACGCATTTAACGGGAGACACCGTGCGCGCGTACATTCATCCGGTGATCCCGAATGCCATGTATGAGGTCGGGGATACGTCCATAGCAATCGGGTTCCTCGTTGACACAGACGAGAATCTGGACCCCGAGGAGAGACGATTCTCTATCGGAGATCGGATCTCGATTGAAGCCTCAGGGGAGCGAGCGGTGAAAGCGCGGTACACGAAGATCACGGCCGACGAAGCCGTATCCATAGGCAAGTGGGGAAAGCGTACGGGGAACCGTCGGGCGGACGCCAATCGCTTGTTGAATTACGAACAGGCGCGATCCGTGGTGCGCAGCATCATCAACCTTCAAGCATTCCCACCTTACGAGATCGACTGCGACGTCCAGGAACTCGGGGCTCTCGATCTGTTCGGAGCCGTGTCCGTAGTGTCGCCGCGCGCGTTCCCGGATGAGACGGCGAACGAGGTGGATTTTCTCGTCGCGTCGATGCGGCTACGCGTCGCCGACGGTTCGACTAAGGTGAAGCTCAGATCCCTCACACCCGCAACGACGGACGCGGGCGGCGGGG
>Ga0214472_10000668_pt1 | contig 41574 bp, 38 predicted proteins | sample RVTome_6_FD_207662 | JGI IMG/M metagenome (GOLD analysis project Ga0214472, IMG submission 207662) | Soil microbial communities from uranium-contaminated site in the Upper Colorado River Basin, Wyoming, United States - RVT140D175 | ecosystem: Environmental > Terrestrial > Soil > Contaminated >...
CGAAGGAGGTTCCGATGACGGGATGGGGTCGTCTCGTGGCCCGATCGGCGCTATGGCCGGCGGCATTGCTGCTGCTTGCCGGGTGCACGGCGCCGTTCGGGGTGGCGAACATCGTCGGCGAGTGCGCAACGGTCGACGACAAAGCGGTGAAGTACATCAACTGGGCCCGGGTTCCCGAAGTCGACATCCGCATCCGCAACGGCGAGTTCAGCCCGATGATCGTGCGCATGCGCCAGGGCTGGCCCTACGTGCTGCGCATCCGCAATCGCGACCACGAGGACCGGGTGTTCAAGGCCTACGATTTCTTCCGCCGCGTCGCGGTGATCAAGACCACCGTCGCCGGCCAGGAGCAGGACTTCACCTGCTTCGGCGCCGTCACGGTGCCGGCGCGGCAGAGCGCCGAGCTGCGGCTGGTGGCGCTCACCGACGGCTACTTCGAGTACGAGGACAGCATGATCCCGTTGCCGGGCCTGTTCTCGACCGGCCCCAACGGCATCATCATCATCGAGGAGCGCACGCCGCGCATCTGACGACGCCCGGCGTTGTCCACAAGATTCCGCGGGCTTGCGCAAATCCGGCCGTGGCGGCGGTTGGAGGGGGCCCAAGCACCTGTTATAGTGCGCACGGGAGACCGCCGTCGGACAGGCCCCTCGCCAACCCGGTCAGGTCCGGAAGGAAGCAGCCGTAACGAGATTCGGCCTGGGTCGGCGTCCGGTCTCCCACCCGACACCGCCGCCCCCGCCCGCATCGGGGGAGCGGCATCCACCTCGCCCCTGGCACCGGACCCGCGATGACCGAGACCGCGCTTCCCGAAAACGTCGCCGCCGAAGCCGGCGCCCCTTATCAGGTCCTCGCCCGCAAGTACCGCCCGACCACCTTCGCCGGCCTGATCGGCCAGCAGGCGATGGTGCGCACGCTGACCAACGCCATCCGCGCCGACCGGCTGGCGCACGCCTTCATCCTCACCGGCGTGCGCGGGGTCGGCAAGACGACGACGGCGCGCATCATCGCCCGGGCGCTCAACTGCATCGGCGCCGACGGCAACGGCGGGCCGACGCCGGAGCCGTGCGGGGTATGCGAGCACTGCAAGGCGATCACCGAGGACCGCCACGTCGACGTGCTGGAGATGGACGCTGCCAGCCGCACCGGCGTCGACGACATCCGCGAGTTGATCGACGGCGTGCGCTACCGGCCGACCACGGCTCGCTTCAAGATCTACATCATCGACGAAGTGCACATGCTGTCGAAGCCCGCCTTCAACGCGCTCCTGAAGACCCTCGAGGAGCCGCCGGAGCACGTCAAGTTCGTGTTCGCCACCACCGAGATCCGCAAGATCCCGGTGACCGTGCTCAGCCGCTGCCAGCGCTTCGACTTGCGACGGGTGCCGGTGGAGATGCTGGTCGCCCACTACGCCGATATCGCCGGGAAAGAGGGCGCCAAGATATCCGAAACGGCGCTGCACCTGATTGCGCGCGCCGCCGACGGCAGCGTCCGCGACGGCCTCAGCCTGCTCGACCAGGCGATCTCGCACGCCGCCCACGGCAAGGGCGGCAAGGGCGGCGAGATCGGCGAGGCCGAAGTGCGCGACATGCTGGGCCTCGCCGACCGCTCGCAGACGTTCATGCTGCTGGAGGCGGTGCTGGCCGGCGACGTCGGGCCGGCGCTGAAGCTGCTCGACGAGCTTTATACGTCCGGCGCCGACCCGCTGGCGGTGATCGAGGACCTCTTGGACATCACCCACTGGCTGACGCGGATCAAGGTGTCGCCGGAGGCCGCCGAGGTCCCCGAGGTGCCGGAGATCGAACGCGTCCGCGGCAAGGACCTGGAGCGGCGGCTGACCATGGCGTCGCTCGCCAGGGCCTGGCAGATGCTGCTCAAGGGCTTGGCCGAGGTGCGCTTCGCGCCGTCGCCGATCCAGGCCGCCGAGATGGTGTTGGTGCGGCTTGCCCATGCCGCCGAGCTGCCGACGCCGGAAGAGGCGATCCGCGGCCTCGAAGGCAACGGCGCCGCGGCCGCCCCGCGCTCGGCGCCGGCGGCGGCCGGCAAGTCCGCCCACCCCGCCGCCGGGACGCCGGCGCCGGGGCAAACGCGGGCGCAGCGCACCGGCACCGGCGACGCGCCGCCGCCGAGGCCAGCCTTGGAACCGAGGGCCGAGGCGGCGCCGGGACCGCGCGCCCGCGTCAAGCCCGATCCGGCGACGTTCGAGGCGGTGGCCCAGCTCGCCCACGACAAAGGCGAGGCGCGGCTGGCTCAGTTCCTGGCCGACGAGGTGCGCGTCGTGCGCTTCGAGCCGGGCCGCATCGAATTCGGCACCGGCGACGGCGCCCCTGCCGGCATGGTGCAGGCGCTGCGCGAGTTCCTCAATCGTGCGACCGCCCGCACGTGGACGCTGACCGTGTCGCGGGAAAGCGGCCGGCCGACGCTCAACGAGCAGCGCGCCGGCGGCGGCACGGACGCCAAGGCCCGAGCGCGGGCGCATCCGCTGGTGAAGGCGGTGCTGGAGACGTTCCCCGGCGCCACCATCGAGGAAGTGCGCGCCGCGCCGACGCCGCCGGCGGCCCCGGAAGACTCGCCGGAAAAGGAACCCGACTGACGCGGGCGCTGCCCTCAGGCGGCGCGGCGCAAATCCCGTAGGGTATCGTCGAGCGCCTTGCCGAGGGCGTCGGCCAAGGCGTCGATCTCGTCTTCGTTGATGATCAGCGGCGGCGCGAACACCAGCCGGTCGCCGATGACGCGGGCGATCAGGCCGTGACGGCGGGCGTGGTCGCCGACGGTCTGACCGAGCTTGAGGGCCGGATCGAACGGCTCCCTGGTCCGCTTGTCCTTGACGATCTCCAGCGCCCACAACAACCCGACGCCGCCGACGTCGCCGATCAGCGGATGGTCGGCGAGTGCTTCCAGCCTCGACTGCATTCGCGGGGCGACGCGCCGCACGTGGCCGACGATGTCGGCCTCCGCGTAGATCTTCTGGGCCTCGAGGGCGACGGCGGCGGCCACCGGATGGCCGGCGTAGGTGTAGCCGTGGGCGAAGCTGCCGAGCTTGTCGCTTTGCTCGACCATGGCGGCGTAGATTTTCTCGTTGATCATCAAGGCCGAGATCGGCTGGAACGCTGCCGACAGCGCCTTGGCGCAGCTGATCATGTCGGGCCGCAAGTTGAAGGTCTGGCTGCCCCACATGTTGCCGGTGCGGCCGAAGCCGCAGATGACCTCGTCGGCGACGAACAGCACGTCGTACTTGCGGAGCACCTTCTGCACCTTCTCGAAGTAGGTCCTGGGCGGCACGATGCCGCCGCCGGCACCCATGACGGGTTCCGCGAAGAAGGCGGCGACCGTGTCCGGGCCCTCGGCTTGGATCAGCTTCTCCAAATTGTCGGCGCAACGGCTGGCGAAGGCTTCCTCGCTCTCGCCCGCCTCGCCGCAGCGGTAGTAGTGCGGGAAGTCGGTATGGCGGAACGGCGCGAACGGCAGGTTGAAGTCGCGGTGCATGTCGGCCTTGCCCGACAGGCTGACCGCGGCCGCGGTGTTGCCGTGGTAAGCGAACTTGCGGGCGATGATCTTCGACTTCTCCGGCTTGCCGATGGCGTTGTGGTAATACCAGACGAGCTTGATGGCGGTGTCATTGGCCTCCGAGCCCGAACACTGGAACAGCACCTTCGACATCGGGACCGGCGCGATGGCGAGCAGTCGCTCGGCGAGCTCGATCGCCGCCTCGCTCGAATGGTGGCGATAGGTGTGGTAGTAGCCGAGCCGCAGCATCTGATCATAGGCGGCCTTCGCCAGCCGCTCGACGCTGAACCCCAGCGACGCGCACCACAGGCCGGCGACGCCCTCGATGTAGCGCTTGCCGGCGTCGTCGAAGACGTAGACGCCTTCGCCGCGGGTCATGATCGTCGGCCCGACCTCCTGGTGGCGCTTGAGGTTGGTCTGCGGGTGAACGTGGCTCTTGATGTCGCGGGCGTGCGGCGAGTTGGGCAGCAAGGTCATGACCGTTTCCTCGGGATTGCGGGTGGCGCCGAGAAGCTAACAGCCGCTTGCGCTTCCGGCCAGCGGGATTTGCACCGCCGCTCGCCCAAGGGCCTAACAGGTTTTGGCCGTCGCCCGCCCAGGTGATATACCAAGCGGACACCGGGCGCGTTGGCGCCCGCGGCCGCGGCAACAAGGGCGGGGAACCGATGAAGAATCTCGGACAGATGCTGAAACAGGCCCAGGAGCTGCAGGCCCGCATGGGGGAACTGCAGGAAAAGCTGGCGGCGATGGAAGTCACGGGCTCGGCCGGCGGCGGCATGGTCACGGTGACCATCAACGGCAAGGGCGAGGCGCGGAACGTGGCCATCGACCCCAAGCTGATGGCGCCCGGCGAGCAGGCGGTGGTCGAGGACCTGGTGCGCGCCGCCATCAACGACGCCAAGGGCAAGCTGGAGCAACTGGTCCGCGACAAGATGTCGGAGCTCAGCGGCGGCCTGCCGCTGCCGCCGGGGCTGCAGCTGCCGTTTTGATCCGGACCATGGTGTCGGCCGAAATCGAACGCCTGATCTCGCTCTTGGCCAAGCTGCCGGGGCTGGGGCCCCGCTCGGCCCGGCGCGCCGTGCTGCATCTGATCGCCAGGCGCGAATCGCTGGCCCAGCCGCTGGCCAAGGCGATGGCCGAGGCGGCGGACAAGATCAAAACGTGCTCCACCTGCGGCAACCTGGATACATGCGATCCTTGTTCGCTGTGCGCCGATCCGAGGCGCGACGGCGCCATCGTCTGCGTCGTCGAGACGGTCGGTGATTTGTGGGCGGTCGAGCGGACGGCGTCGTTCAAGGGCCGCTACCACGTGCTCGGCGGCACGCTGTCGGCGCTCGACGGCGTCGGGCCGGAGGACCTGAGCATCCCGTCGCTGGTGAAGCGTGTGCATGCCGGCGGCGTCAAGGAAGTAATCCTGGCCCTCGGCGCCACCGTCGACGGCCAGACCACGGCGCATTACATCGCCGACCGGCTCAACGGCGCCGGCGTCCAGGTCACCGAGCTTGCCCACGGGGTGCCGGTCGGCGGCGAGCTCGATTATTTGGACGACGGCACCCTCAGCGCAGCGCTCAAGGCGCGAAGGCCGGTGTGACGGGAAGGGGTGCTGCCGCTTACCGCGGCTCCAAGCGATAGATCTTGTCGTCGCCGGGTTGCGGCGTGCCGCGGCCGTCGCGGTTGGAGGTGGTGAAATATAGGAGCCCGTCCGGTCCCACCCGCGCGGCGCGCAGGCGCCCGAGTACGCTCGCACGCGGCCCTTCGGCGAACCAGCGCTCGATGCGAGTGACGCGGTAACCGACGCCTTCGCGGGCGACGCCGATGCGGATCAGCGAGCCGGCGCCGAGCGCGGCGAGGTAAAGATCGCCGCGCCAGAAGGCGATGCCGGCCGGCGGCACCGCGATCTCCTTCCACGTCACCAGCGGGTCCACGTATCCGGCGACGCCGGGGGCGCCGACCACCAACGGCCAGCCGTAGTTGGCCCCCCGCCGCACGACGTTGACCTCGTCATGGGCGCGGAGCCCGTATTCCCCCGACGGCCCGTGCTCGGAGATGAACAGGTCCCCCGTCGCCGGGTGCCAGGCGAGCCCCTGCGGATTGCGGTGTCCGTAGGACCACACCGGCGATCCCGGAAAGGGATTGTCGGCGGGCACGTGGCCCTCCGGCGTCACCCGCAGGATCTTGCCGCCGAGCGACTTCAGGTCCTGGGCCCGTTCGGCCTCGAAGGTCTCGCCTGTCGTCACGTAGAGCATGCCGTCGGGCCCGAAGCCGATGCGGCCGCCGTTGTGGAACGAGGAGCCGGGAATGCCGTCGACGACGACACGGTCGAAGCGGGCGCGGTCGCCCTCGTCGATCAGCCGGATCACCCGGTTGCCGGTGCCGCCGTCGCCCTCATAGGTGTGCATGGCATAGACGTACGGCGGATTCGGGAAGCGGGGATGAATGGCGAGGCCCATCAAGCCGCCCTCGCCGCCGACGACGAAGCGCGTCAGCGCCGCCATGATGCCGGCCTCGCCCGCCGTCGAGGCGAGCTCCGCATACGGCTTCTCCTTGAGCCGACCGTCCCGGATCAATCGGATGCGACCGGGGCGCTCGCTGACCAGGGCGCGGCCGTCGGGCAGGAACACCAGCGACCACGGCACTTCCAGGTTCTCGACCCACGGCACCAGGCGAAAGTTTCCCGGCCTCGGCACATAGACGTCCGCGACGCCCTGCGGCGCCGGGCCGACGACGGGATCGGCCGCGGCCGTCGCGCCGACCGCAACGGCGAGGACGAAAAGGCAAGCGGCGAGGAGTCTGAAAATCATCCGGGCCTCGCGTTGCATGATCCGGCGGCCGACCCGTCGCTGCCGGAAGTCCGTTCCGTGCCCCGGCGCCGCACGATGGCAAGGATACAGCGCCGGTCGCTTGTTCGGAAGCGCCGCCAAACGGCGATTTATCCTTGGCCGCGCCGCCCTGAACGGACATACTGGCCTTGGGCTGGAGCGGCAAACGTGCCGACGGCGTATCCGCGATCATCCGGGAATAGAATCCATGACGCCTGCCTTGGAAGACGAGGCGCCGGACGTTTTTGCCGAAGAAATGGCCAACGCCGCGATCCAGGGGATCGGGGCGGTGCTCAGCGTCGTCGGCCTCGTCGTCCTTATCCACCTCGCCATTCCCTACGGCCCGCTGCCGGTGGCCAGCGTCGCCGTGTACGGGGGAACGCTGGTGTTGGCATTCTTCAGCTCCGCCCTCTACCACGCGATCTGGCACGTCGGGATCAAGCGCATCCTGCGCGCCGTCGATCACTGCGCCATCTATTTCCTGATCGCCGGAACCTACACGCCGGTGGCGCTGCTGGCCCTCAAGGACCATTGGGGCTGGGCCCTGCTGGCGGCGGTGTGGAGCGTGGCGTTGACCGGCGCGGTGCTGCGCATCGCCTCGCCGCGGCCGCTGAAGAAACTCAGGATCGGCCTGTACGTCATCCTCGGCTGGCTGGTGGTGGCGTGGGTCGGACCGGTGTTCGACGTTCTCGGCCCGCTCGGCGCCGGGTTCCTGGTCGCCGGGGGACTGGCCTATACTCTCGGCGTCGCCTTCTACCTGTGGCGGCGGCTGCCGTTCAACGAGGCGATCTGGCATGTGTTCGTGATCGCCGGCAGCGCCTGCTTCTTCGTCGCCATCGCCTTCCACGCCATCCCCGCCTACGCCCGATGAACGTCGCGCAGCAGCTGAAACGGGCGCTGGAGCTGCACCAGGCCGGCAAGCTCGCCGACGCGGGCACCATCTACCGCGACATCCTGAAGGTCGAGCCGAACAACGTCGACGCCCTCAACCTGATGGGGGTGCTGCTGCAATCGGGAGGCCAGCTCCCGACTGCCATCACGTTGCTGCGGAAGGCGACCGAGATCGCGCCGGATTACCTGGCCGCCTGGGTCAACCTCGGCAACGCGCTGCAGCTGTCCGGACGGCTGAAGGAGGCGGTCGACGCGTTCGAGAAGGGGATGACGCTCAATCCGAACATGCCGGAGGCGGCCAACAACCTCGCCAGCGCTCTCAACGACTTGAAGCGCCATGTGGACGCCGTCAACGCCTGTGTCACGGCGCTGAAGGTGCGCCCCGATTTCGCCGAGGCCCACATCAACATGGGCAACGCGCTGGTGGGCCTGAAGAAGCCGGCCGAGGCGGAGAAAAGCTACCGCCGCGCCATCGAGTTGAAGCCCGCCAACGCCACCGCCTATTTCAACCTCGGCAACGCGCTTTCCGACCTGGACCGGCTAGAGGACGCGCTCGAGCAGTACCGCAAGGCGGTGGCATTGGACGCCGCCAATGCCGAGAAGCAATACAACTACGGCAACACGGCTTTGAAGCTCGACCGCTACGTCGAGGCGGTGGAGAGCTTCCGCAACGCCATCGAGATCGATCCCAATTACGTCGACGCCTATTGCAACCTCGGCTCGGCGCTGCAGTCGCTGGGCGACACCGGCGAGGCGATCGAGTGCTATCGCGAGGCGATCCGGATCTCGCCCCGCGGCAAGCCAAACGCGGATTTGCACTGGAACCTGTCGCTCTCGATGTTGCAGCACGGTGAATACGCGGAGGGCTGGGAAGCCTACGAGTGGCGCTGGCTAACGCCGACCTTCGCCGCGTTCAAGCGCGACTGGCAGAAGCCGGAATGGAGCGGCGGCGACCTCGACGACCAAACCGTGCTGATCCACGCCGAGCAGGGCTTCGGTGACGGCATTATGTTCTGCCGCTACGCGCCGATGGTGGCCAAAAAAGGCGGGCGCGTGGTGTTGGAATGCCGGCCGCCGCTGACGCGGCTGTTGCGCTCGCTCGCCGGTGTTGCCGAATGCTTCGACCTCGGCGGGCCCGTGCCCGAGCACGACTTTCAGATCCCGCTGATGAGCCTGCCGCGCGCCTTCCGCACGACGCTCGATTCGGTGCCGGCCGAGATCCCGTATCTGGCGCCACCGGCCGACGCCAAGCCCGATCCGCGCATCGCCCAGGTGAAAGGATTGAAAATCGGCTTCGTGTGGGCGGGCAGCCCGACCCGGCGCGACAACGCCAAGCGTTCGGCGCCGCTCACGACGTTCGAGCCGCTGTTCAAGGTGCCGGGAACGCGCTTCTTCAGCCTGCAGGTCGGCAAGTTCCGGCCCGAGCTCGAAGGGCTGGATCCGAAATTCGGCGTCGTCGACCTGGGCCAGGGCCTCAACGACTTCGGCGACACGGCGGCGGCGGTGAACGCCCTCGATCTGGTGATCTCGGTCGACACCGCAGTGCTGCACCTCGCCGGCGCCCTCGGCAAGCCGGCGTGGGGGCTGATGTCGCGGCCGACCGGATTTTTCTGGATGAACGAGCGCGAGGACAGCCCCTGGTATCCGGGACTCAGGCTGTTCCGGCAGCCGGAATTGGGCGACTGGGGGAGCGTATTCAAGAAGGCCGAGGCCGAGCTCAAGCGGCTCGCCGGCGGGAAGACCTAGCGCTCGACTTCCTTGAGTTGCGGCGGCGGCGCTTCCAGTTCACCGGCCGCGCTCGGTTCCTCGAACTGCAACGAATCGATCCTGGCGCCGCGCTTCAGCACCTTGTCGGCGGAGACGCGAATCTCGCGAATGTCCTTCGAGGCCTGGCCGAAGTGGCTCTCCAGGCTGTCGACCCGCTTGTCGAGACGGACGACGTCCTCCAACAGCTTGATCACCTCCTGCTGGATGACGCCGGCCTGTTCGCGCATCAGGGCGTCCTTGAGGATGGCGCGGACGGTCGTCAACGTCGCCATCAGCGTCGTCGGTGACACGATCCACACCCGGCGCTTGAACGATTCCTCGATGACGTTGCGGAAATTGGCGTGTAGCTCGGCGTAGATCGCCTCCGACGGCAGGAACATCAGCGCCGATTCGGCTGTCTCGCCGGCGACAATGTAGCGCTCGGCAATGTCGAGGACGTGCTTGCGAACGGCGGCGCTGAACTCGCGTCCGGCCTGGACCTTGGCCGCGTCGTCGCCGGCGGCACGAAGCTTTTCGTAGCTTTCCAGCGGGAATTTCGAATCGATAGCGATGGAACCGGGCGGGTTGGGCAACTTCAACAGACAGTCGGCGCGCTTGCCATTCGAGAGCGTCGCCTGGAATTCATAAGCCGACGGCGGCAGCGTGCCGGTGACCAGGTCGCGCAGTTGGATCTCGCCAAAGGCGCCGCGGGCCTGCTTGTTGGAGAGGATGTCCTGCAGCCCGACCATCTGCTGCGACAAATCCGTGATGTTCTTCTGCGCCGTATCGATCACCGCCAGGCGCTCGTGCAGGTGCTTCAGGGTCTGGCCGGTCCTTTCGGTGTGCTCGGTGAGCCCGTCGCCGAGGCGCTTGGCGAGCGATTCCAGCCGCGCATTGACGCTCGTTTCCGACTGCTGCATGCGCCCCGATAGCTCCGCTTGGGCGGTCTTCAGCTTGTCGGCGGCGTCCAGCAGCTGGGCCAGCTCCGCCGGCGCCTCGTCCCGCGACCGCCGGCCCAGGCGGTAGGCAAAGGCGAGGGCCGCGACCACTAGGATCGCCAGCACGATCGGCAACGTCCAGCCTTGGCCTTCCATCATCGGAGCCTCGAATCGCCGACAGACTAGCCCTTGCCGGCCGCGGCCGCCAGACGCAACCCGCCGCAATCCGCCGCAACTCCCCGGGACGGCGATCCTCTCCTTGACGATTCCACGCTCAGGCCATATTTGCATCAGAGACCAAGGGACAAGCCATGGCCGTTCTCGACATCATCATCGCTCCCGATCCGCGCCTGAAGATCACCGCCAAGCCGGTGAAGAAGGTCGACGCATCCGTTCGCAAGCTGATGGACGATATGCTGGAGACCATGCATTCGGCCCGCGGCATCGGTCTGGCGGCGCCTCAGGTCGGCGACAAGCGCCGCGTGATCGTCGTCGACGTCGCCAACGAGGACGAACCGCCGAACCCGATCCGCATGGCCAACCCGGAGTTGCTGTGGACCTCGGACGAGGAAAGAATCCACGAGGAAGGCTGCCTGTCGCTGCCCGAGCAGTACGCCGAGGTCGTCCGCCCCGACCGCATCCGCGTCCGCTATCTCGACTACCAGAACGAGATCCGCGAGCTCGAGACCGATAGCGTGCTCGCCACCTGCATCCAGCACGAGATGGATCACCTGGACGGGGTGCTGTTCGTCGACCACGTCTCGGTCTTGAAGCGGCGGATGATCCTGCGCAAGCTGCAGAAGGCCAAGAAACAGGCCGCCTTGGAGAACGCCTAAGTTCTCTCCCGCCCCGTCCCCGAAAAAAAGTAGACTGGCCGCAACCCCGGAAATCGCCGGGTGGGAGCGGTGGGATTCATGACGCGGCTCAAGCTGGTCTTCATGGGAAGCCCCGAGTTCGCGCTGCCGACGCTGGCGGCGCTGCTCGCCGCTGGCCACCAAGTGGCCTGCGTCTATACCCAGCCGCCGCGGCCGGCTAGGCGCGGACAGAAAGAGCGCCGGTCGCCGGTACACGCGCTGGCTGGGGCGAAAGGCTTGGCGGTCAGAACGCCGGCGTCGCTCAAGGACGAAGGCGAGCAGGCGGCATTCAAGGCGCTTAACGCCGACGCCGCGGTGGTGGTTGCCTACGGGCTCAAGCTGCCGACGGCGATCGTCGCGGCGCCGCGGCTCGGCTGCCTCAACGTCCACGCTTCGCTGCTGCCGCGCTGGCGCGGCGCGGCGCCGATCCAGCGCGCCATCCTGGAGGGCGACACCGAGACCGGCGTCACCATCATGCGGATCGATGAAGGGCTCGACACCGGGCCCATCATCATTGCCGAAAAGGTGCTGATCGGGCCCCGCGCCACAGCGGCGATGCTGCACGACCAGCTGGCCGAACTGGGGGCGCGGCTGATGGTAAAGGCGCTCGATGGCCTCGCCGCCGGCATGCTCAAGCCGACGCCGCAGCCGGCGACGGGCGTCACCGTGGCGCCGAAGCTCGGCCGCGACGACGGCCGGCTCGACTGGCGGCGGCCGGCGGCGGCGCTGGAGCGCCAGGTGCGGGCGTTCAACCCGTGGCCCGGCGCCTGGTTCGAGCACGCCGGCCACCGCATCAAGGTGCTGGCGGCGACGGTCGAGGCCGGCAGCGGCGTCCCGGGAGCGCTCGTCGACGACGCCCTCGGCGTCGCCTGCGGCGCGGGCGTGCTGCGGCTGATCGAGGTGCAGCGGGCCGGCCGGGCGGCGCAACCGGCCGCCGCCTTCCTGCGCGGCTTCCCGATGCCGGCCGGAGTGCGGCTGGCGTAAGCGGCCGGGGGCCGCTAAAACGGGCCATGGGCCGCTACCGGATCACCGTCGAATACGACGGCCGCGACTTTGTCGGCTGGCAGCGCCAGGCCAACGGCCCGAGCGTGCAGCAGGCTCTGGAACAGGCGATCGAGAAGTTCTGCGGCGAAAAGGTGACGCTCTACGGCGCCGGCCGCACCGATTCCGGCGTCCACGCGCTGGGCCAAGTGGCGCACTTCGACCTCGGGCGCGACGCCGAGCCCGACACCGTCCGCGACGCGCTCAACTTCCACCTGCGGCCGGCGGCCGTGGCGGTGCTGGAGGCGGCGCGTGCGACCAAGGATTTCGACGCCCGCTTCTCGGCCAAACAGCGCGCCTATCTCTACCGCATCACCAACCGCCGGGCGCCGCTCGGCATCGGCCGGGGGATGAGCTGGTGGGTGCCGGTGCCGCTCGACGCCGAGGCCATGAACGCGGTCGCGCAAACGCTCGTCGGCAGGCACGACTTCACCACCTTCCGCGCCCAGCAGTGCCAAGCCAAGTCGCCGGTGAAGACGCTCGACGAACTAACCGTCGCCCGCGCGGGCGAGCTGATCGAGGTGCGCGCGCGGGCGCGCTCGTTCCTGCACCACCAGGTGCGCAACATGGTCGGCACCCTGAAGCTGGTCGGCGAGGGCAAGTGGACGGCGGCCGAGGTCGCGGCCGCGCTGGCCGCCCGTGACCGCGCCGCCGCCGGCCCGACGGCGCCGGCGGACGGCCTCTATCTGGTCGAGGTGGTCTACTAAAACGCCGGCCGCGGCCGCAGGCTCAGACCATGCCCTCGGCGACGGCGTTGATCAGGATGCTGAGCAGAAAATCGAGGCCGACGATGCCGGCCGCCTTGCCGGCCTCGATCTCGAGGGCGGTGCGGGTGACGAACCACACGTAGACGACGATCACGCCGAGCGCCGCCAGCCCCAGGGTGTTGGCCAGCGGGTCCGGGAGCAGCCCGGCCGCGGTCAGGATGGTGATCGGCAGGTAAACGCCGTTCTGCAGCACCGCCGCCCAGTTGTATGCGACGATGAAGCGGACGTAGAACCGGTCGCGGTCGAGGATTCTCGCGAACGATGCCATGATCAGCGGAAACGCCACCCAGGCGATGACATAGGCGATCATCTCGATGGCGTAGAAGCGGACTCCCGCCACGTGCTCCATGGCGGTGTCGTGGCGGACGACCAGCAGCACCAGATAGAACGGCAGCACCAGGACGGCGGCGAAGAACGAGCGCCAGAAGCCCTCGGTCGAGTCGTTGAGGAACCGGAGGCCCCCGGCGTCGAAGCGGGCGAGGCGGTAGGCGCCGTAAAGCGATGCCACGACCTCTCGCGCGGGAACCATCAGCCGGGCTCGGCAAAGTAGCCGTCGAGAACCGCCTGGTAGATGTCGGCCAGCATGCGGATGTCGGCGAGCCGCGAATTCTCGTCGGCCTTATGGGCGGTCTCGTTGGTCATGCCGAACTCGACCACCGGGCAATGGTCCTTGATGAAGCGCGCGTCTGAAGTGCCGCCGGCGGTGTTGAACTCGGGCCGGACGCCGGCGACCTTCTCGACGGCGCCGGCGACAAGCTCGGCCAGCGGGCCGACGGGGGTCAGGAACGCCTCGCCCGAGACCTTGACCGCGAGCTCGTACTTTCCACCGACTTTGTCGAAGCGCTCGCGCATCATCCGCTCGAGGCCAGTGCCAGTGTGCTTGTCGTTGAAGCGGATGTTGATCCGGGCCTCGGCGCGCGACGGGATCAGGTTCGACACCTTGTTGCCGACGTCGATCGAGGTGACGACGACGTCCGACGGCGGGAAATGCTCGCTGCCTTCATCCAAAGGCTTCTCCATGAGCGAGCCCAGCATCCACATCAGGCGCGGGATCGGGTTGTCGGCGAGGTGCGCATAGGCGCTGTGCCCCTGCGCGCCGTGGACGGTCAGCGCCGCCGTCAGCGAGCCGCGGCGGCCGATCTTGATCATGTCGCCGATGCGACGGGTGTTGGTCGGCTCGCCGACCAGGCAGTCGTCCAGCCCCTCGCGTTTCTCCTTCAGCCAGCCGAGCATCTTGACGGTACCGTTGACGGCGTCGGCTTCCTCGTCGCCGGTGATCAGCAGGCTGATCGAGCCCTTGAAGCCGCGCCGGCGCGCGGTCAGGAACCGCTCGACCGCGGCGACGAAGGCGGCAATCGCGGTCTTCATGTCGGCGGCACCGCGGCCGTAGAGCCGGTCGCCCTTGATCACGGCGGCGAACGGATCGACCGACCAGCCACCGGGGTTGCCGACCGGCACCACGTCGGTGTGGCCGGCGAAGCAGAAGTTCGGCGCCCGGTCGCCGAGGCGGGCGTAGAGGTTGTCGACGCGGGCGAAGCCGGCCTCCTCGAACGGCAGCCGGTGGCAGGCGAACCCGAGCTTCTCGAGCGCCGCCTCGAGCACGTCGAGGGCGCCGCCCTCGGCGGGGGTGACGCTCGGGCAGCGGATCAGCGCCTGGCTGAAATCGACGGGGTCCATGGGGACGATTCTTTCCAGCCGCCGCTCAATCGCGGAGCAGATCGTTGATCGAGGTCTTGGAGCGGGTCTTCTCGTCCACCCGCTTGACGATGACGGCGCAATAGAGCGAGGGACCGGCCGTGCCATCGGCGAGCGGGCGGCCGGGCATGGCTCCCGGCACCACGACCGAATAGGCCGGCACGCGGCCGTAGAGGACCTTGCCGGTGGCGCGCTCGACGATGCGGGTCGAGGCGCCGATGTAGACGCCCATCGACAGCACCGAGCCCCGCTCGACGACGACGCCCTCGGCGACCTCGGAGCGGGCGCCGACGAAGCAGTCGTCCTCGATGATCACCGGGCCGGCCTGCAGCGGCTCGAGCACGCCGCCGATGCCGGCGCCGCCGGAGATGTGGCAGTTCTTTCCGACCTGTGCGCAACTGCCGACCGTCGCCCAGGTGTCGACCATGGTCCCGGAATCGACGTAGGCGCCGAGATTGACGAAGCACGGCATCAGGATCACCCCGGGCGCGATGTAGGCCGAATGGCGCACCACGCAGTCCGGGACGGCGCGGAAGCCGGCCTTGCGGAAGCGCTGGGCGCTCCAGCCGTCGAACTTCGACGGTACCTTGTCGAACCACTTAGACTTGCCGGGGCCGCCGGCGATCAGGCGCGAGTCGTTGAGGCGGAACGACAGCAGCACCGCCTTCTTCAGCCACTGGTTGACCCGCCAAACGCCTGCCTTCTTCTCGGCCACCCGGGCCTTGCCGGAATCGAGGAGCTCGAGCACCGCCTCGACGGCGTCGCGGACCTTGCCCTTGGTGGCGACGCCGACGGTGTCGCGCGCCTCCCAGGCGGCGTCGATGGTCGCTTGCAGCTTGGACGTGGTCATCGAATCCCCGTCTGTGGCGGATGCCGGCCGTGGCGTCATCGGTATTCGCGGCGGCGTCCGAAAATGCGTCACGCCGCCCGGGGTGTCAATATGAAGCGGCCGCCGTCAGCTCGCCGAGCCAGCCGGAGAGATCGTCGATCACGTGGTCGGCGACTTGGGCGTCGTTCCCGGCATCCGGCGTCCCGCCCGGCAGCGGCGCGCGCACCCACACCGTGGTCATGCCCATCGCCGCCGCCGGGGCGAGGTTGCGCGCCAGGTCCTCGACCATCACCGTGGCCGGCGGGTTCAACCCGTAGCGGCGGACCAGCGCCTCATATGCCCGGGGCTCGGGCTTCGGCACGTAGTCGGCCTCGACGATGTCGAACACCGCCTCGAAATGGCGACGCACGGCGAGCCGGTCCATCACTCGGAGAGCGTGGTCGGTGGGGCCGTTGGTGAACACGATCTTGCGCCCCGGCAGCCGGGCCAGCGCCGCGTCGAGCGCCGGATCCGGGGCGACCGGCGCGAGATCGATGTCGTGGACGAATTCGAGGAACGGCCCCGGGTCGATGCCGTGGACGTTCATCAGCCCGCGCATGGTGGTGCCGTGCTCGCGGAAGTAGGTCTTCTGCAGTTTATACGCAGTTTCCGAATCGAGACTCAGGAACTCGGCGATGAACAGGGTCATCCGGCGGTCGACCTGTTGGAACAGGTTGGACGACGCCGGATAGAGGGTATTGTCGAGATCGAATACCCACGCCTCGGCCTCGAAAAGTCGGGTTCTTGCGGCCTCGGTGCGGTCCATGGGACTGTTGAAAAATGCGCCGGGAAAAATGCCCGGGGTCGGGGCCGCCTTGCACCCGCTTCGGCAAGCGCCGGCAAGCGATTCCGGGGTGGCGGGAGCGTTGGCGATACCCTAAACTCCGGGCTACCGACCTTGGGTTTTATCCACCCATCGGGCAAAAAACCAGGGGTTCCTCGCGAAATGGCAAAAAATCGCCCTTCCAGCCAGCCGCAGCGTCAAGGCGGGACGGCAGGGTCCGGGAACTCGGGCCAGCCGGTGACGCACGGCCGGCAGGCGTTGCTTGACGGGTTTCCCGGCGCTGCGTTACTGGTCGGCGTCGACGGCGCGGTGGTCGCTGTCAACGCCCGGGCCGCTGGCCTGCAGGCGCTGATCCAGCACAACGCCGCGCCCGACATCAACACCCTGATCGAGACCGCCCACAACGACCGCATGATCGCCGCCGGCGCGGTGACGCTGAAGAGCGCCAAGGGCGAGATCGTCCTCGACATCACGGTCGTGCCTGCGGGCGTCGACGGCGAGTTGGTGGTGATGGCCCGCGACCTGACCATGGAGCGCAACTTGCGCACCGCGCTGGTCGATTCGCGACAGCGCTACAAGGACCTGGTGGAGGTTTCCAGCGATTTCTCGTGGGAGGTTAACACAGACGGCAAATTCACCTTCGTCACGCCGAAGGGCGCGCTCGGCTACACGGCGGAAGAGCTGGTCGGCAAGAAGGCGGAGGCGTTCGTCATATCGCCGGAGGAGTTTTCGCCGCTGCCGTTCGTCAGCGACCGGCCGCTCGACGACGTCGAAGTATGGATGCGCGGCAAGGACGGCTCGACGGCGTGCGTGCTGGTGTCGTGCGTGCCGCTGATCACTTCCGAGAACGGCGCCGACAAGTGGAGAGGAACGCGTGGCGTCTGCCGCGACGTCACCGACGAGCGCGAGAATGAATCGGCGCTCGCCCGGGCGCGCCACCGGGAGCAGCACCTCAACTACATCGTCAGCACGATCCGCGACGAGCTCGAGCCCCACAACATGCTGAACGCCGCCGCCGCTGCCACCGCGCGCGCGCTGGGCATGGCCGGATGCCGGATTTACCGGCGCAACGAGCGCGGCGCGTTCACGGTCGCCGCCGAGTATGGCAACGTCGAAGGGCTGAAGGAATTGGACGCGTCGCTGGAATCGATGAAGGCCGGCGAAAACGTAATCGAGCTGACCATCGACAAGTGGCAGGTGCTGGCCACGCCGACGAACTACCGGCACGCGGTCAACGGTGCGCTCAGCATGTGGAAGCCGGCCGACGGCCAGCCGTGGGAAAACGACCACCACATCCTGATCCGCGACGTCGCCAACCAGCTCGGCATCGCCAACGAGCAGATCAGCAACCACGAACGCATCGTCAATTTGTCGCGCACCGACGGCATGACCGGGCTCTTGAACCGCCGCGCTTTCTACGAAGAGGAACTTCCCCGGCGCATCGCGCGCCTCGAGCGCAACGGCGAGAAGGCGGCGCTGTTCTACGTGGACATGGACAATTTCAAGGCCGTCAACGACGTCCACGGCCACCAGATGGGCGACGACGCGATCATGTTCCTGCGCGACCTGCTGATGGAGATGTCGCGCCCCGGCGACGTCATCGCCCGGCTGGGCGGCGACGAGTTCGCGATGTGGCTGGACGGGGTCACCCCGCAGGTCTCTGAAACCCGGGCGGGCCGCCTGATCGAGGCGAGCAAGACCTTGCGGAAGTTCTCGGGCAGTCCGGAAAAGCCGCTCGGCGTCTCGGTCGGCGTCGCCATATTCGATCCCAAGAACAACGAGCCGTTGGAGGACTTGCTTGCCCGAGCGGATGCTGCCATGTATGCGGTCAAGAAAGCCGGCAAGGGGGGATTCCAAATGGCCGTTCCGGCCGGAACGCCGCTTGCCGCGCCCGAAGGCGGCAAGACGAAGTAGGCACATCGGCCGTGAGCCCGGAAATCCTCAGCCAGAAAAACCTCAGCTACGAGCAGGCGAAGGAATTAGCGCGCCACGCGGATCCGCGGGTGCGCCAGAAGCTGGCGGCGCGCGAGGACCTAAAGCCGGAAATCCTCTACTACCTGGCCGAGGACTCATCCGCCGAGGTGCGCAAGACGGTGGCCCACAACAAGGCGGCACCGCGCCAGACGGACATACTGCTCGCCAAGGACAACGACGCCAGCGTGCGCGGCGGGCTGGCCGCCAAGATCGCCCGCGTGGCGCCGGGGCTGACCGCCGACGAGCAGGACAAGGCCCGCCGCGCCACCTACGAAGCCCTTGATCTGCTGGCCAAGGACCAAATCACCAAGGTCCGGCAAATCCTCTCCGAGGCGCTGAAGAACGTCGCCAACGCGCCGCCCGATGTGATCAGGACGCTGGCCAGCGACTCGGCGCTCGAGGTCTGCGCGCCGATCCTCGAATTCTCGCCGGTACTCACAGACGAGGACCTGCTGGAGATCATCGCCGCCACCCCGACGCAAGGCGGACTGAATGCGATCTCGAAGCGCGCCAACGTCTCCGAGAGCATCGCTGATGCCATCGTCGGCACCAACGATGTCAGCGCCGTCGCCGATTTGTTGTCCAACGACAGCGCCCAGATCCGCGAGGCGACACTCGACGACCTGATCAACCGTGCGCCCGACATCAAGCTGTGGCACGCGCCGCTGGTCGGGCGCCAGAAGCTGCCGAAGGGGGCCGCCACGCGGCTGGCCCATTTCCTGGCCGACAACATGCTCGACGCGTTGCAGGCGCGCGCCGACCTCGACGCCGATACGCTGAGCGCCGTCAAGGCGGTCGTCCAGCGGCGGATCGGCGACGACGGGATCGACAAGATACAGATCAAAGAGGTCGACGCGGCGCAGGATTTCCTCAGCGTGGAACCGCCGATCACCATGGTCAAGCGCATGTACGAGAACAACAAGCTGGACACCGGCGTCATCGTGAAGGCGCTGAATTCCGGCGACCATTCGTTCGTGTTCGCGGCGCTGGTGGTGCGCAGCGGCCTCGATCCGATGGTGGCGAAGCGCGTCTTCATCGAGAAGAGCGCCAAGGGCATCATGGCGCTGGCGTGGAAGGCGCAACTGCCCGGCAAGATGGCGACGCACCTGCAACAGCGGATGGGGCGGATCGCGCCTTCCGAAGTCATCAAGGCCACCGGCGACGCCTACCCGATAAAGAACGACGAGATGACCTGGCAGATCGAATTCTTCACCGACCTTTGCTCGAAGGGAGCGGTCTGAACGGGCCGGAGGAACTGAAATGGATGCCTGGTTCAGGAACCTGTTCAAAGGCGGGTCGGGAACCAAGTCCATTTCCTACCAAACGGCCCGGAAGCTGGCCCGCGATACGAACCCGGCAGTGCGCCGCGAGCTGGCCGGCCGCGACGACGTAGCGCCGGAAATCCTGGTCTTCCTTGCCGACGATCCGGAGCCCGAGGTGCGCCAAGCCATCGCCGCCAACCAGGCGTCGCCGGCGCACGCCGACCGGGTGCTGGCCGGCGACGCCGATCAGGAGGTGCGCGGCGCGCTGGCGGAGAAGATCGCGCGGCTGGCGCCGGGGCTTTCCGTCGACGTTCGGGACAAGGTCGGACAGCTGGCCCACGACACCCTGGAAGCGCTCGCCCGCGACCAGGTGACGCGGGTGCGCCGCATCCTTGCCGAGGCCCTGAAGGACGTCGCCCACGCGCCGCCCGAGGTGATCCGGCGCCTGGCCCGGGACGCCGAGGCCGAGGTGTCGTCGCCGGTGCTGCAGTTCTCGCCGCTTCTCACCGACGCCGATCTGTTGGAGATCATCGCCAGCAACCCGGTCTCGGCCCGCCTGTGCGCAATCTCCAGGCGCGACGGCGTCAACGCGCCGGTGGCCGACGCCATCGCCGGCAGCAACGACACGGCGGCGATCGGGGCGCTGCTCGCCAACCCGACCGCGCAAATCCGCGAACAGGTGCTCGATCAATTGATCGACCGCGCGGAATTGGTGGAAATCTGGCACGTGCCGCTGGTTCACCGGCCGCGGCTGCCGGCAGGGGCGGTGGCGAAGCTGGCCCGCTTCGTCGCCGACGGCCTGCTCAAGGCGTTGCAGGATCGCCGCGACCTGACGCCGAAGACGATGGACGAGGTCCGCCGCATCGTCGACCGGCGGCTGAGGCGAAAAGGCCGGCACTCGGCCGGCGCCGATGGCGCCAACCCGGAGGACGCGTTGAAGATGGCGATCGAGCTGCAGCGCGCCGGCAGGCTCGACGAGCCGATGATCGGGGAGGCGGTGCGGACCGGCGATCGCGAATTCGCCATTGCCGCGCTGGCGGTCCGCTCAGGCCTGCCGGCCGACCTCATCCGCAAGGTGGTCGGCGAGCGCAACGCCAAGGGCATGGTCGCCATCACCTGGAAGGCGGGGTTCAGTGCCAAGCTGGCCGAGACGCTGCAATTGCGGCTGGCGCAGGTCAATCGCCGCGACATCCTGGCCGCCGACGGCGCAAACTATCCGCTTGCCATCGCGACGCTGGAATTCCAGATCGACTTTCTCCGGAACGCCGGCTGACCGGCGACCGCGCGGCGCGAACGGACGGCGCTGGCGGGCGCTCCTCAATCGGGGCGAATCAGCGTGCCGGCGCCGCCGGCGGTGAACAGCTCGACCAAGACCGCGTGCGGCACCCGGCCGTCGATGATGACGGCGCCGTCGGCGTCGCCGGCCAGCGCCGCCAGGCAGGTCTCGATCTTCGGGATCATGCCGCCCGATATGGTGCCGTCCGCCATCAGCGCCTTGGCCTCCGTGGCGGTCATCTCGGAAATCAGCTGGCCTTTCTTGTCGAGGACGCCGACGACATCGGTCAGCACCAACAGGCGCTTGGCGCCGACGGCGCCGGCGATGGCGCCGGCGACGGTGTCGGCGTTGATGTTCAGCGTCTCGCCCTCGGGGCCGACGCCGATCGGCGCGATTACCGGGGTGATGTCGGATTCGTCGAACAGCGCCAGGATGTGCGGATTGATCGCCGTCGGCTCGCCGACCAGGCCGAGGTCGAGGACCTGCTCGATGTTGGAGTTCGGGTCGCGAACCGTGCGCTTCAGCTTGTCGGCCTTGATCAGGTTGCCGTCCTTGCCCGACAGCCCGATGGCGAAGCCGCCGGCGGCGTTGATGGCGGTGACGATCTGCTTGTTGATCGAGCCCGACAGCACCATCTCGACGACGTTGACGGCCTTCTCGTCGGTGATCCGGAGGCCGTCGACGAACTCGCTCTTGATCCTGAGCCGCTTCAGCATCTGCGCGATCTGCGGGCCGCCGCCGTGGACGACGATCGGGTTGATGCCGATCTGCCTGAGCAGCACGATGTCGCGGGCGAACAACTTCGATAGTTCGGGGTCGCCCATGGCGTGGCCGCCGTACTTGATGACGAACGTCTCGCCCGCGTGCCGGCGCATGTAGGGCAGCGCCTCGGACAGCACCTTGGCCTGGCCGAGCCAGTCCTGGGCGGCCGGCGTCGGCGCCGGGATCGGCACGGGGTTCGGATTCGGGTTCGGTTTGTTCGTCATGGCGGGGAACCTAGCTTAGTTTGGCCCGCGCCGCCAGCGTCGCCAGCGCCGCCCTGAGCTCCGGAATGCCCCGGCCGTCGCGGGCGGAGGTGGCAAGGATCTCGGGATGGGCCGCCGTATGCCGGGCGAGCTCGTGCTTCACCTCCTGGAGGCGGGTTTCGAGCGCCGGCGGCTTCACCTTGTCGCACTTGGTGAGCACCACCTGATAGGAAACCGCCGCGCCGTCGAGCACCGCCATCATGTCGCGGTCGGCGGACTTGATGCCGTGCCGGGCGTCGATGAGGAGGCAGGCGCGGCGCAGCCCGGCGCGCCCCCGGAGATAGGCGTCGATCAGCCAGGTCCAGCGCTTGACCCGGACCCTCGGCGCATGGGCGTATCCGTAGCCGGGAAGGTCGGCCAGAATCAGCCGCCCGCCGAGCTTGAAGAAATTGATCTCGCGGGTGCGACCGGGCGCATTCGACGTGCGGGCTAGCGTCGCGCGGCCGGTGAGCGCGTTCAACAGGGTCGACTTGCCGACGTTGGAGCGGCCGGCGAAGGCAACCTCGGGAAGCCCGGTTTCCGGGATGTGATCGACGGCGGCGGCGCCGGTGACGAACTCGCAAGCTTGCGCGAACAGTCGCCGCCCGTCCTCCAGGGCCTCGGCGTCGGCGGCGCCGGTCTCGCTTTTGCTTGGCGCGGGTCGAGGCACGAATCCACCCCCCTTATTTCAAGGCATCTCCCGGCTTGATGCCCATGCGCCGCATGATCACCCACTGCTGCAACATGCTGAGGACGTTGTTCCACGTCCAGTAGATCACGAGGCCGGCCGGGAACTGCGCCAAGAGGAAGGTGAACATCACCGGCAGGAACAGGAAGATCTTGGCCTGCATGGGATCGGTTGGCTGCGGGTTCAGCTTCTGTTGCAGCCACATGGTGACGCCCATGACCAGCGGCCACGCGCCGACCATCAGGAAGTCGGGCGGCACCCACGGGATCAGGCCGAACAGGTTGAAGATGCTGGTCGGGTCGGCCGCCGACAGGTCCTTGATCCAGCCGTAGAACGGCGCGTGCCGCATCTCGATGTTGACGAACAACACCTTATAGAGCGCGAAGAACACCGGAATCTGGATCAGGATCGGCAGGCAGCCGGAGGCCGGGTTGGCCTTCTCGCGCTTGTAGAGCGCCATCATCTCCTCGTTCATCTTCATCTTATCGCTCTCGAAGCGCTCGCGGATCTTCACGATCTCGGGCTGCAGCTTCTTCATCTTGCTCATCGCCACGTAGGATTTGTTGGCGAGCGGGAAGAACACCAGCTTGATGAACACGGTCAGCAGGATGATGGCGATGCCGAAGTTCTTGACGTGCTCGTTGAGGTAGAGCAGCGCATAGAAGATCGGCTTGGTCAGGAAGTAGAACCAGCCGAAGTCGATGGCCAGGTCGAAACGGTCGATCTTAAGCGCCGTTTCGTAGTCATCCATCAGCTGCACTTCCTTGGCGCCGGTAAACAGACGGTTCTGCGCCTGGCTGCTGCCGCCGGGCGGGACGGTCAGCTGCGGGCTCAGGTAGTCGACTTGGTAGACGTCGTCGCGGTTTTCCTTGCGGTGCACGTAACGGGTGTTGACCTCCGTCGCCTGATCGGGCACCAGGGCGGCCAGCCAATACTTGTCGGTGATGCCGACCCAACCGCCCTTGGCGGTGCCGGTGATCTGGCCTTTTTCCCGCAGGTCCTCATAGGTGATCTCGGTAAGCTTGCCGTTGCCGACGCCGTAGGGGCCTTCGTGCAGGATGTAGAAGCCGGTCGTCTTCGGCGTGCCACGCCGGGAGATCAGCCCGTAGGGGAAGAGCGCAGCCGGCTTGGTGCCGGCGTTCTCGACCTTATCGGTGACCGTGAACATGTAGTTCTTGTCGATGGCGTAGGTGCGGGTGAACTTCAGCCCGCGGCCGTTATCCCAGGTCAGCGTCACCGGGCGTTCCGGGGTCAGCCGATCGGCATCCGCCTGCCACCGGGTGTCGCCGCCGGGCACCGGTTGGCCGTCGCCGGACACCCAGCCGAACTCGGCGAAGTAGGCGTTATCGGCGCCGTGCGGGACCAAGAGCACGATTTCCGGGCTCTTGCGGTCGATCCCCTCGCGATAATCGGGGAGCGTCAGGTCGTCGATGCGGCCGCCGACCAGCGAGATCGAACCATGCAGCCGGGGCGCCGCGACCCGGACGCGCGGCTGGGTGGCCAACAGCGCGGCGCGGGACTTGGCGGCGTCGGCGGCGGTCGGCGCCGCCGGCTTCGGCACGCCGGGCGCCGGTGCCGGCGTCGGCTGGCCGGGCGTCGGCGCCGCCCCCGGCTTCGCGGCCGGCTTGCCATCGGGCGCCGCCTTCTCGGCCTGTTGCGGCGCCCCCGGCGGCGGCACCGGCTTCTTCGGGCCGAACACGTCGAAGGCGAGCAGGATGGCGATCGACAGCACTATCGCCAGGATCATGTTGCGATTGTCGATCATGCGTTGCGCTCGTGATTGTCCGAAAGGGATGCGATCGCCATCAGCCGCGCCGCCCGGCCGCGCAGCGGTGCGGATGGCGGGGCTCGTCGCCGGTAGCCGGCGGCACCGGGTCGACGCCGAAGCCGCCCCACGGGTGGCAGCGGAAAATGCGCTTCAGCGCCAGCCAGCCGCCGGGGAGCGGCCCGTGCTCGGCGATCGCCTGGCGGGCGTACTCCGAGCAGCTCGGGTAATAACGGCAGCTTCCCAGCAGCACCGGCGCCACCAGAAGCTGATAAGCGCGGATGGTCCAGCCCATGAATTCGGCCAGGAACGCCGCCGCCGCTCTCATCATCATCCCGCCCAACTGAGTGATTCCGTCAATCATGATAGGCGCCAAGCTTCCTCAACGCCGTCTCCAGGTCCCCGACCAGCGCCGTGAACGGCCGCTTCAGCGTCGCCACCCGGCCGATCAGCACGAAGTCCTGATCGTCGGCGGCATGCCGCGGCATCACCCGTTCGGCCGCCGCCCTGAGCCGCCGCCGAGCCCGGTTGCGCTGGACCGCGGAGCCGACCTTGCGGCTGACGGTGTATCCGACGCGAAGCCCGGCCTCCGGACCGCTGGCCGGCGCCGCGCGGTCGCGGCGCAGCGCCTGCAGGATCAAGCCGGGGGTCACCCACTTCCGGCCCTCCGCCGCGATCCGCAAAAACTCCCGCCGCCGCTTCAGCCGCAACACCGGGGCGGGCTCGACATGGAAGACAAGGGGCGGGGAAGACCACCGCGATCAGCGGGCGACGTCACGCCGAGAGACGCTTCCGCCCCTTGGCGCGGCGGCTGGCGAGAATCCTGCGGCCACCGACCGACGCCATGCGCTTGCGGAATCCATGCCGGCGCTTGCGGATGAGCTTGCTCGGCTGATAAGTGCGTTTCACGGGTGACCTCCGGCGAATAGAGAGCCCGCTGTATACGGTGTTGGCTTGGCGAAGTCAACGCCGGGGGAAGCCTCGCGGGGGCGGAAATCCGGCCCGTTCCGGGGGTGGGGAAACTCCGCTGGAGGGCGGCGGAAGATAGCCCCGCATCCGTTCACGCAATGTTTACCGCCGGCGCTGCCAACACGCGAAGATGCGGTTGCCGAAGCAGCGGCGATCACCTTATATGACCGGCGAAAACATCGCCGAAACCATCACCGGGCGCGACGCTTACTGTATCGCGGTTCCCGCCCACGGCCGGACCTCGGCGGCGATTACAGGAGTGCCGTCGCCATGACCGGAACCGACCAACCCTCGCGCGGCGACGCGCCGAAAAAATCCGGGCTGGCGCGCATGCTGCCGCTGGTCGCGGTCGGCATCGCCATTGCGCTCGTGTTCGCGCTCGACCTCGACCGCTACCTCAGCTTCGAGTCGCTGAAGTCGCACCGGCAGACGGCCCTCGACTGGTACGGGAAGAACCCGGTTCTCGCCGTGCTCGGCTTCATGGCCGTATACGCGCTGGTGGTGGCGTTGTCGGTGCCAGGCGCTGTCTGGCTGACGCTGATCGCCGGCTTCCTGTTCGGAACCGTCGCCGCCACCGTCTACGTGGTCGTCGCGGCGACCATCGGCGCGCTCGGCATATTCCTGATCGCCCGCTACGCGCTGGCCGACTTCTTCCACGAGAAGGCGGGCGAGGCCGGCCGAAAGATGGAGGAAGGATTCCGCAAGGACGCGCTGTCGTATCTGTTGTTCCTGCGGCTGGTGCCGCTGTTCCCATTTTGGCTGGTCAACCTGGTGCCGGCGCTGCTCGGTGTGCCGGCCAGGACATTCTTCATCGGCACGTTCCTCGGCGTCATCCCGGGCACGGTGGTGTTCTGCAGCGTCGGCAACGGCCTCGGCGTGATTTTCGACTCCGGCGGCCGGCCCGATCTCGGCATCATCTTCAAGCCCGAGATCCTGGGGCCGTTGCTGGCGCTGGCGGCGCTGTCGCTGGTGCCGATCGTTTACAGGCGGATCAAGGCATCGAAAGGCAAGGCAGGGTAAATGCCATGAGCAGGGATCTCACCGTCGACATCTGCGTCATCGGCGCCGGCTCTGGCGGGCTTTCAGTCGCCGCCGGCGCGTCGCAGATGGGCGCGCGCGTGGCGCTGATCGAGAGGGGCAAGATGGGCGGCGACTGTCTGAATTACGGCTGCGTGCCGTCGAAAGCGATGCTGGCCGCCGGCCACGCCGCCGAGGCGCACCGCCGGAGCGCGCGCTTCGGCATCGGCTCCGATGCGCCGGACATCGACGCCAAGGGCGTGTTCGGCCACATCCACGGCACCATCGCCGCCATCGCCCCCAACGATTCGGTCGAGCGGTTCGAAGGCCTCGGCGTCAAGGTGATCCAGGCGCAAGGCCGCTTCACCGGGCCGGCCGAGGTGACTGCGGGCGACACCCGCATTACGGCGCGCCGCTTCGTCGTCGCCACCGGCTCGTCGGCGTTCGTGCCGCCGATTCCCGGCCTTGAGGCCGCCGGCTACCACACCAACGAAACCGTCTTCTACGCCGATCGGTTGCCCAGTCACCTGATCGTCGTCGGCGGCGGACCGATCGGCATCGAGCTGGCGCAGGCGCACCGGCACCTCGGCGCCAAGGTGACGGTGCTGGAGCTGTTCACGGTGATGCCCAAGGACGATCCGGAGCTGGTCGACGTGGTGCGACGGCAGCTGCACGAGGACGGCATCGAGATCGTGGAAGGCGTCACCATCACCCGCATCGAGAAGACGCGCGCCGGCGTCGCCGTCATGCTGAAGACGTCCGGCGACGCTGCCGAACGGCGGATCGAGGGCTCCGACATCCTGGTCGCCACCGGCCGGCGCGCCAACGTCGACGGACTCGATCTCGAGAAGGCCGGCATCAAGTACTCGCCAAAGGGGATCGAGGTCGACCAGCGGCTCCGCACATCCAACAAGCGCGTGTTCGCCATCGGCGACGTCGCCGGCGGTTTGCAGTTCACCCACGTGGCCGGTTACCACGCCGGCGTCGTCATCAAGAACGCGCTGTTTCGGCTGCCGGCCAAGGTCGACACCCGCGCCGTGCCGTGGGTGACCTTCACCACGCCGGAGCTGGCGCAGGTCGGCCTCACCGAAACCGAGGCGGCGAAGACGACAGACGCCATCCGCATCCTGCGCTGGCCCTATCACGAGAACGACCGCGCCCAGGCCGAGGGCGCGACCGAGGGCATGATCAAGGCGGTAGTGACGCCGAAGGGCAAAATCCTCGGCTGCGGCATCGTCGGCGCGCACGCCGGCGAGCTGATCCAGACCTGGGTGCTGGCGATCAGCCAGAACGTCAAGATCGGCGGCATCGCGCAGATGGTCGCGCCCTACCCGACGCTCGGCGAGGTGTCGAAGCGCGCCGCCGGCAGCTTCTACACGCCGCAGCTGTTCAGCGAGCGCACGCGCAAGATTGTCCGCTTCCTCGCCCGCTTCGGCTGACCGGCCGCCGCGTATGGGCGGGGCGGCCGATCTGGGTTAAGCTTCCGACCATGGCCGAAACGTCGCCGCATCGCCCCGGATTCCTGCGCAGCCTATCGTTCCGTCTGCTGCTGCTGACGGTCTTCTTCGTGATGCTGGCGGAGTTTCTGATCTGGGCGCCGTCGGTGGCGCGCTACCGCAAGGTCTATCTCGAGGAGAACATCGTCCGCGGGCATCTCTCCATGATCGCCCTCGAAACGATGCCGGAGAAGCCGGTAGCCAAGGCGCTGGAGCAGGCGCTGCTGTTCCACACCAGCGCCTATTCCATCGTCCTCGACCGGCCCGAGCGGCGGTCGCTGATGGTGTCGAAGGATATGCCGCCGAAAGTCGACTTGGTCGTCGATCTGCGCCAGGAAAGCTTCTTCGGCTTCATCGAGGACGCGTTTGTGGCGCTCAGCCAGACGCGCAATCGTGTCATCCGCGTCATCGGCATCTCGCCGAAGGATCCGAAGGTGACGGTCGAGGTGCTGCTCGACGAGGCGCCAATGCGCGCGGCAATGTGGGACTATTCACAGCGCATCTTTAATCTTTCGATCGTGATTTCGCTATTCACCGCCGGCCTCGTCTATCTCAGCCTGCAGCTGTTGCTGGTGGTGCCGATGCGCCGCATCACCGAAGGCATGGCCCGGTTCCGGCGGGCGCCCGAGGACAGCACACGCATGATCATCGCGAGCACGCGCATCGACGAGGTCGGCATCGCCGAGCGCGAGCTGGCGGTGATGCAGAAGGAATTGCGCGCGGCGCTGCAGCAGAAGACGCGGCTTGCCGCCCTCGGCGCCGCCGTCGCCAAGATCAATCACGACCTTCGCAACAGCCTGGCGACCGCGGTGCTGGCATCGGACAAGCTGGCCGACATCGACGACCCGGAGGTCAAGCGGGTGGTGCCGCGGCTCTTCAAGTCCATCGACCGGGCGGTGACCCTGTGCAGCCAGACCCTCAACTTCGTCGGCGACGCCGACGTCCATCTCGCGCTCAGCCGCTTTCCGCTGAAGGAGCTGGTCGAGGAAGCGGGGACGGCGGTGAAGGTGATCGACGACAAGGGCCGCGGGCTCGAATGGCGAACCGAGGTTGCCGAAGGGATCGCGCTCGAAGCCGACCGCAGCCAGCTTTTCCGGGTGCTCAGTAACCTCGGCCGCAACGCCCTCGAGGCCGGCGCCGGCGAGGTGCGCGTCGGCGCCCGTCGCGATGGCCACTGGATCGTCATCGAGGTCGCCGACGATGGTCCCGGCCTGGCGCCGGCGGCGCGGGCGAAGCTGTTCCAGCCGTTCGCCGCCTCGGCCAAGGACGGCGGCACCGGGTTGGGGCTGGCGATCGTCCGCGACATCGCCCGCGCCCATGGCGGCGACGTGGCGCTGGTGGAAACCGGGGGGCAGGGCAAGGGCGCGACCTTCCGCCTGACCCTGCCGGCCGATCGTGGAGAGGTCACGTGAGCCACCAGTGGAACCCCGGCCAATACCTGAAATTTGCCGGCCACCGACTGCGGCCGGCGCTCGATCTCCTGGCCCGCGTTGACGCCGATGATGCGAAGACCGTCTTCGACCTCGGCTGCGGCGCCGGCAACGTCACCCGGATGCTCGCCGAGCGGTGGCCGGCGGCGCGAGTCGTTGGCGTCGACGGCTCGCCGGAGATGCTCGAACGCGCCCGCGCCGAGAACCCGCACATCACGTGGACACACGCCGACTTGACCGCGTGGGCGCCTTCGATGCCGGCGGACGTGCTCTATTCCAACGCCGCCATGCACTGGCTTCCCGAACACGCCGCCTTGTTCCCGCGGCTGATGGAGGCGCTGAAGCCGGGCGGGACGCTGGCGGTGCAGATGCCGCGCAACTGGGGCGAGCCGTCGCACACCTGCATGCGCGAGGCTGCCGGGCCGTGGCTCAGGAAGCTGGCGCCCGTGCTGCCCGGCGTGCCGGTCGCAAAGCCGGAGGACTACTACGGCATCCTGGCGCCCGTCGCTGGCGCCATCGACATCTGGGAGACCGTCTATTTGCAGATCCTGGAAGGCGACAACGCAGTCCCCGAGTGGACCAAGGGTTCGGCTCTGAAACCGGTGCTCGACGCCCTCGATCCGAATGAGCGCAAGGCCTACTTCGAAGCCTATTCGGCGTTGCTGGCCAAGGCCTACCTGAAGCGCGCCGACGGCAGGACGCCGTTCCCGTTCCGACGGCTGTTCATCGTCGCCAAACGGTAACCACGTCGGACGTCAGTCGCCGAGCGCCGCGCCCTCGCGCCTCGGATCGGTGGCCCCCTCGAGACCGTCCTTGGCGACCAGGATGCCGTTGAGGCCGCTGACGCCGGAAATCGGCAGCACCTCGTGACCCATTGCCTTCAACGCCGGCGCCATCCGGGCCAGCGACGTGTCCTTCTCGATCTCCAAGGCGCCGTTGCGGTTGACGAAGTTCGGATAGGCGACCGCTCGGTGGATGTCGAGGCGCCAGTCGAGCGCGGCGATCAGGGCCTTGGTGACGTAGCCGATGATCCGCGGGCCGCCGGGCGAGCCGATCGCCATGACCACGCGACCCCGGCCGTCGAACACCAGCGTCGGCGCCATCGACGAGCGCGGCCTTTTTCCCGGGCCGGCGCGGTTGGCGACCGGCGCCCCGTCGGCGTTGGGCGTGAACGAGAAGTCGGTCAGCTCGTCGTTGAGCAGGAAGCCGCGAACCATCAGCCGTGAGCCGAACGGCCGGTTGATGCTGGCGGTCAGCGCGACCGCGTTGCCGTCGGCGTCGACGACGCTCAGGTGCGCGGTCGAGGTGCCGGCCTCGGCGGTCGCGTGCGGCGGGTGCAACGTCGCTCCGGCGCCCGGCATCCCCGGCTGGCGGCGGCCGCCGGCTTTGGCGCCGGTGATCTGCGACGCCCTGAGCGCCAGGTACTGCGGATCGAGCAGTCCGTCCGCCGGCACCGGCACGAAGTCCGGATCGGCGATATAGACGTCGCGATCGGCGAATGCCAATCCGCCGGCCTCGCCGATCAAGTGGACGGCGCGGCTGGACTCGGGGCCGAGCGCGGCGAGGTCGAAGCCTTGCAGGATGCCGAGGATTTGCAGGGTGGCGACGCCGCCAGACGACGGCGGGCCGAAGCCACACACCAGCCACGTCCGGTAGGGCAGGCACAATGGCGGGCGTTTCTTGGCCCGGTAAGCCTTCAGGTCGTCTGCGGTCATCGTGGCCGGATTGCGGGGCGCCGAGCCGACGGCGCGGGCGATCGCTTCGGCGATGGCGCCGTCATGGAACGCGTCGGCGCCGCCCTCGGCGATGGCGGCGAGCGTTTCGGCGAGGTCCGGGTTCCTGAGCACGGTTCCCGCCGGCTTCGGCGTGCCGTCGCTGTCGAAGAAATAGCTGCCGGCGACGGGGCTTTCGCGGAGCCCGTCGGCGCCGGCGATCTGCCGGGCCAGGCGCTTCGAGATCGGGAATCCGACGCGGGCGAGCTTGATAGCAGGCCCGAACAGCTCGCGCCACGGCAACCGGCCGTGATCCTTGTGCGCCAGTTCGAGCATACGCACCAGTCCTGGCACCCCGACCGGCAGCCCGCCGACGCCGGCATCGGCGGCCGCCAGCGGTTTGCCGGCGCCGTCGAGGAACATGTAGGGGTGCGCCGACTTCGGCGCCGTCTCGCGGCCGTCGTAGGCGTCGACGGCGCCGGTGTTGGCGGCAAAGTGCATCAGGAATCCGCCGCCGCCGATCCCCGACGACTGAGGTTCGACCAGGGTCAGCACCATCTGGGCCGCGATGGCTGCGTCGACGGCGGTGCCGCCCGAGCGCAGAATCTCCCGGCCGGCCCCGGCGGCCAGCGGGTGGTCGGCGACAATCATGTGGCGCTTGGCCTTGACCGGCCCGACGGCCGGCGGGCCGGCCAGCATCAGCGATGGGCCGGCGCCGCCTTCGTGCTGGCAGGCGGCGAGTGGGCCGAGCAGCGCCAGCGTGACGACGACGGTCGCTGCCTTGCGGCAAAAGAGCCACCGCCCCGGCGGAAATTCGCCTCGATTACGCTGGCTCGACTCGGTCATCGGCAAAATCCTGGCATGCCCTTGCGGTCGGGGGATGGCGCGGCCATGCTACTCCCGGCGCCGGACGAAGTGGACCGGATTTATGCGGCGATTTGATGGCAGGCCGGCGGCCGGCTCAGGCGCGGAAATATTCCGGGAAGGCGTGGGCGAGGTTGGCGCGGATGCGATCCCGGATCGGCGTCGTCATGTCCGGCTTATCGAATTTTTGCCCGGTCACCCGTTCGTAGAGGGCGACGTACTTGCCCGAGAACTCGATCAGAGTCTCCGGCGGGATCTCCGGGATCGGCTCCTTGTAGGGATCGCAGCGCGCGGTTATCCAGAGTCTCAGGAATTCTTTGTCCAGGCTTTCGGGCTCCTTGCCCTGCTTCATGCGCCTGGCATAACTCTTGGCGATCCAGTAGCGCGACGAATCCGGCGTGTGGATTTCGTCGGCAAGCGTGATGCGGCCTTGCGGATCGAGGCCGAACTCGTACTTGGTATCGACCAGCATCAGGCCGTTGCCGGCGGCGATCTCGCGGCCGCGGGCGAACAGCGCCGAGCTTTTCTCCGCCAACTCGTCCCACTGCGCCTTGGTGACGAGGCCGCGCCGCACGATCTCGTCGACGGTCACCGGCTCGTCGTGAGCGCCTTGGGCGGCCTTGGTGGTTGGCGTCAGGATGGTGGCGGGAAGTTTTTGATTCTTGATCATGCCGTCCGGGAAGCGGTGCCCGTAAAGTATCCGCCCACCGCGCTTGTACATCGGCCAGACGCTGGTGTCGGTGGAGCCGGTCAGGTAGTCGCGCACCACCATCTCGATCGGCAGCATGTCGAGGCGGCGGCCGACGACGACGTTGGGGTCAGGCGCATCGATGACGTGGTTGGCGCAGATGTCCTTGGTGCGCTCGAACCAGAACAGCGCCGTCTGGTTCAGCACCTGGCCCTTGAACGGCACCGCCGCCAGCACGAAGTCGAACGCCGACTGACGGTCGGTGGCGATCATGATCCGCCGGCCGTCGGGAAGGTCGTAGGACTCGCGGACCTTACCCCGCTGGTGGTTCGGCAGTTCGGGGAAATGCGCGTCGGTCAGGCAATTGGCGAGCAGCCGCTTGGTCGGGGTTGGGGTTTTGCTCACGGGATCGGACGGGGCTGTGGTTGGCGGGACGGACGAGGCCAGGCGATTGCCGCGGGACGAGGGCCAGTATAGAACAGGGTTCCACTCCAGTTCACCTGCCGATGCCGAAACCGGAGGCCGCTTGTCGAGCTTCGGCGGAACCGCTCCGCGCCGGCTTCCGGCAAGATCTCTTATCCACAGGACGTGTCATGATATCAGATAAAAGTTTCAACTGATTGCGGAAGTCATACATTTCATCCACAGACTGTGGAAAACCATCGTGCTGCAGTGCCGTTTCGGCAGCACGGGATGCATGAGAATCCGCAACCGATCTGCTACAGTCCCGGCGTTCCCCGGGAGGAGCGATTTGCCGAACAAGCCGGAACCAAAAAAATCGCAGGCGCGCCCGCGGATTTCCGTTGCCGACATCAGGGCGCGCAAAGGCGGCGTGCCGTTGGTCTGCCTCACCGCCTACACGACTCCAATGGCGCAGCGGCTGGATTCGCACGTCGATCTGCTGCTGGTCGGCGATTCGCTGGCGATGGTCGTCTACGGCATGAAGACGACGGTCGGCGTGACGCTGGAAACCATGATCAACCACGGCGCCGCCGTGATGCGCGGCGCCCAGCGTGCCTGTGTCATCGTCGATCTGCCCTACGGCTCGTACGAAGCGGGCGCCGAGCTCGCGTACGCGTCGGCGGCGCGGGTGATGAAGGAGACGGGCGCCCAGGGGGTGAAGCTCGAGGGTGGCGTCGAGATGGCCGGCACCGTCCGCCACCTGGTCGGGCATGGCATCCCGGTGCTTGGCCACGTCGGGCTGCTGCCGCAGAAGGTCACCGACAAGAGCGGCTATCGCATCCAGGGCAAGGACGACGTGGGATGGAAGCGCGTTCTCGCCGACGCCGAGGCGATCGCCGGCGCCGACGCTTTCGCCATCGTCATCGAGGGCACGGTCGAGCCTTTGGCCCGCCAGATCACCGAGACGGTGGCGGTGCCGACCATCGGCATCGGCGCGTCGCCGGCCTGCGATGGCCAGATCCTGGTCACCGACGACGTGCTCGGCGTGTTCTCCGACTTCACGCCGAGCTTCGTCAAGCGCTACGCGGAACTTGGGCCGGATATCGAGCGCGCCGCCCGCGCCTATGCCGAGGACGTGCGCAAGAGGCGGTTCCCGGGGCCCGAGCACTGTTTCCCGCTGCCCTCCCCGCGGCCAAAGAGCAAGGCCTGATCCGGCCCCCCGGGCGATGAAAATCGGGCGATGAAAACCGTCACCACGATCCGCGATCTGCGCGTCGCCGTCCGGGCTTGGCGGCAGGCCGGCGAGACCGTCGGACTGGTGCCAACCATGGGTGCTCTGCACGAAGGGCACCTGGCACTGGTCCGCCACGCGCGGGCCAAGACCATGCGCACCTGCGCGACGCTGTTCGTCAACCCGACGCAATTCGGACCGGGCGAGGACCTCGCCACCTATCCGCACAGCGAGGCCGAGGACGCGGCCAAGCTGACGAAGGAGAAAGTGGACTTGCTGTTCCAGCCCGGGACGGCGGAGATCTACCCGCCCGGCAACGTCACCAAGGTGCGGGTCGAGGGCCTGGGCGATATCCTTGAGGGCGAATGCCGGCCCGGATTTTTCACTGGCGTGGCGACGGTGGTGACCAAGCTGCTGTTGCAGTCGCAGCCGGACGTCGCCGTGTTCGGCGAGAAGGACTATCAGCAGCTACAGGTGGTCCGGCGGCTGGTGCGCGACCTCGACATCCCGGTCCGCGTCGAGGCGGTGGCGACGGTGCGCGACGCCGACGGCCTGGCGCTATCGTCGCGAAACGCGTACCTCAAGCCCGCGGAGCGCCGAATCGCGCCGGCGCTGTTCGGCACCATCAGTCAGGTCGCCGAGAACGTCGCTCGCGGCGCCAAGCCAGCCGCGCAAGCCGCATGGGGCTTAAGCCAGCTCGAGCGCGCCGGCTTCACGCGCGTCGACTACCTGACGGTCCGTGACGCGACGACACTGGCGCCGGTCGCCGACGCCTCCCTCCCGGCCAGGGTGCTGGCCGCCGTCTGGCTTGGGCAGACGCGGTTGATCGACAACGTGTCGGTGTAGGCCGTGGGCGGCGCCGGCGCGGTCAAGGAATTGGCGCCAAAATAAAACCGGCGCCGCGAAGGCGCCGGCCGAAACACTATCCCCGGGCGGGACGGCCTCAACGCAGGTACAAGTGGACCTCGCTGGTCTTGGCGCTGGCCAGCGTCTTCGCCGACACCGCGACCCGCGCCGCCGGCAGGCCCATCTCCGTCAGCGAGCGCAGCACTTCCTCGGCGTGCCGCCGCGCCTTGTTGGAGTTGAGCGCGACGCGCGCCGTGCCGCCTTCGGTCGGCGCCACCGCGACCAAGTCGAAGACGGCGTCGGGGCGCTGCTCGAGCACCCGGCTGACGGCGTGGTAGAGCGCCTGCTGATAGGGGACCTTGGCGCGGTCGAAGCGGATCACCACCAGCGGCCGCTTGCCGGCGGTGTCCATGGGCCGGGCGGCGATATTGCCGTTCTGGCCGGCGGTCGCCGTCACCAGCGCCTTCTGGACCAGGCTACCGCCGAAGATTTCGCCCGAGCGGATGGCGGCCGAGATCAGGTTCAGGTTCGAGCGCTCGGTGGCGACGTAGTTGGTTTGGCGACGGACGTCGTCGGATACTTCTTTCAGCAGCCGCGCGATCAGCACGTCGGTGCGGTTGACCTCATCCTCCAGGATGGCTAGCTGGCGATGGTCCTCGTCGACGGCGCCGGAGACGGAGAACGCGGCTTTAGCCGACTCCGCCAGATACGACGACATGGTCGAATTGTTGCTGACCCGGGCGCCGAGCGCGTTCATTTCCGTGATGTCGCCGGCGATGCGGTCGAGGTCGGCCTGGGCGCTGTTGAACTGCTGCACCAGGATCGGGTTGCCCGGCGTGGTGCCGACCTGCAACCGCGCGTTCACGGCGGCGATGGTGCCGTGGTAGCGCTGCGAATTGCCGACGATTTTGCCGCGCAGCTGCTGCAGTTGTCCGTTGTGGTCCGAGATCGAGGCCTGCAGGCGCTTCAGCTCCTCGCGCAGCTCGACCACCTTCTGGCCGACGAAGGTACCGGTCGGCTGGCCGGGGGTAACGCCCGAGGGCTCGAAGTTGGTGGTGCCGAGAGGCGGCGGTTGCTGCGCGACGATAACCGTCGGCGACGACGGCGCGGCGGCCGACGCCGACACGGGCTGTGCCGTGGCGGTTTGGGTCTGGACGCTCTGGGCTTTCTTGCCGGCCGCCGGGTCGCCCCCCGACAGCGACGGCCACAATGTGTCTTCGGTGAACGCGCAGGCGGGCAACAAAAGCACCGCGCCCGCCACAATCGTTCGTATTGCACGACCAGAAATCACGCGCGTTTGCCTTTGATTCTGAAGGGAATCGGCGTCGAAACTACAATAGCTCTTTCGCGCCATAAATAAAGACCCCCAGCCCCCGGATATTTGACGGCGATCTTACTCAATGGGGAATCCCGCGACAAGTTACTATTTTCAGGCACTATTTTCGGCCTCGCAGGGGTATTTCCGGATTCTTGCCACGGCCGGACGCCTGGGGTAGGGTCGCCACCCTTCGGGGCGGCCCGGCGTTGGGGCTTGGCGGCCGATTCTCAAGGCGAATGCGCCCGTAGCTCAATTGGATAGAGCATCTGACTACGGATCAGAAGGTTAGGGGTTCGAGTCCTCTCGGGCGCGCCAGCCGCTGCGGTTCAAAATCGTTCGAAAAAGCCCAACTTCCGGGGCGCCGGCCGCCCGTCGTCAGGAGCCGGACTTCTTGTCCTCGACCAGGTTCTGGTAGCGCTTGGAAAGGTTGGACGCGGCGTAATCGGAAATCTGGTAGGTCCAGCCGCCGGCGCGGGCGATGATCTCCTTGGCCTCGTCGGCGACGGGCTTGCCGTCCTTGGTCTTGGCTTCGGCGTCGGTGGCCGAGGCGTCGAGACGGATCCAGTGCTTGCCGTCGCGCTTGCTGACCAGCACCTGCACCGTCAGCCCGTCGAAGGTGGCGATGTCCGCCGTCACCGTCGCCTGGGCATCGAACGAATCCGCCGACTTCCTGACGTCGTCGAGCAAAAGGTTGCCGAGCACCTCGCCGACGTAGTTGACGCCGGGTTGGCTGATCAGCTTCTTGCCGGCCGGGATGTTCTCAAGGACGAAGTCCTTGGTTTCCGGCGTCGGCCTTGAGATCGTCACCGTTTCGCCGTCCGGGTGGCGGATGACCACCTTTTTCACGCGCGTCCCGTCGATGTCGATGATCTTGCGTTCCAGCCAGTCGCGGCGCTCGTCGGTGACGTCGGGACCGCCGGCCGCCAGCCACGTCTGGTCGTCGCCGGGCCGCCGCAGGTAGACGCCGCCGAGGGTGGTGCCCGGTAGGGTCTGGCGGCGACGGCCGAGTATGACGTCGGCCATCGGCTTGCCGGCGCCGTCGAACAGCTTCACTCGTTTTGACTGGGCGCCTTTGACGTCCGGGTCTTGCAGCTCGAGCTTGGAGAACTTGTCCTTGCTGCGGGTCTTCGGCTCCAAGAGCTTGAGCTGCGCCAGCGCCAGGATGACCTGGCGCACCTTCACGGCGCGCGCCGGGTAGTCGTCGTTCTCCTTCACCGTCCAGCCGTTCTTGCCGTGCTCGACGGTGACGCGCCCGCCGGGGAGATCGACGACCATCGACGCCACGTCGTTGACGCGATCGATCAGTCCCGGGAACACGATATCGCCGGCACCCGCCACCGGCGTGAAGCCGCGGTCGCGGGTCACCGCGAACGCCGCGGCGGCGACGGCGACGGCGGTGGCGACGGAAAGGGCGATGAACGTCTTCGGGCTCAACGGTCGTTTCTCCTTCGCTCGGGGTCGCTCAGGCCGGAACGGCGCGGACCTTGCGCCTGACCCGGTCGATTATCGTCACGACGATGGTGCCGAGCCCCAGCAGCAGCGGAATGGCCGCGATGTTGAGGAACTTCAGCCAGGCGTCCATGCGGTCGATGTCCTCGCGCAACGCGCGCTGAACGTCGCGGAGCTCCTTGCGGGTTGCGATCATCTCGCTGCGGAACTTGTCGATGGCGGCCCGGTCCTCGGCGCTGAGCACGACGTCGCCTTCGGCGCCGCGGCGCCGCTCCAGCGCCTCGAGCTTCTGGCGCACGTCGTCGAGTTTTGCCTGCAGGCTCTGCTCCTTGCTCCGGTACTGCTGTTCCGCCGCCTGGCGGATTTCCTGGACCAGGCGGAATGGCCGCGTCGACTGTGCCCGGCCGCGTAGCCCGATCATGGCATCGCTGCCGCTCAAGTTGTCGAGCGCGTTGACGACGAAGTCGGCGTTGTTGGCGAACGGCACCAGCAGCCGCTGTCCCATCAACTCGCGGGTATCGGTCCAGAAGCGGTCGTGCAGCATGTCGACGTCGGCGACCACAATCAGATTGGCCGGCTTCTCGGACTGCTTGAGGTGTGGCGCCTTGGGCGGCGCGGCGGCCGGTGCGTCGGCGGCACCGTCCGGCTTGGGCAGCGGCGGCGGGCCGTCGGGGAAGGCGCTGGCGACTGTGCCCTTGATGCGGGCGGCCAGCATCAGCGGCGCGCCGCCGGGCTTGAAATCCCGGAACATGCCGACCACGTCCGGCTGCCCGGCGACCTTGGCCGCGTCGATGGCCATCGAACGCGGGCCGGTGCGAACCAGCGGCGTCACTTCGATGCCCTCGGCGCCGGTTTTTTCCAGGATGCCGGCGGAGGCGACGTTAATGCGGCCGATGTCGCCAATCACCGCGTCGTTGGTGTCGAAGTTCTTTCCCGAGAGCGTCAGCCAGGCGACGTAGTCGGCGACCGTCGTCTTGCCGGCGACCCGCACGTTGACACGCCTGGCCGCGTCGAGATCGCCGGCGATCTTGTTCTCCACCAGCTTGACGCCCCAGGCGTTGAGGAGCTTGTCGAAATCGGACCGCGGCGAAGGGCCGGTCGGGCCGGCGCTCATCACGTCGACCTCGGCATTGGCGTCGACGAACGCCAGTACGCGGCCGCCCCTGAGCACGAACTGATCGATAGCGTAGAGAGTGGCGTCGCTCAATCCGTGCGGGTGCACCAGCATCAGGATGTCGACGTTGTCCGGAATCTCGGTGTACGACACCGGCACCGGCAGTACTTGGAAGAACTCGTTGACCTGATCCAGCACCGCCCAGCGCGGCGACTGCTGGAACGGCGGCCGCATCGGGTTGCCGCCTTCCAGCGGCAACGGGCTCATCACGCCGACCACCTGCCGGGCCGGGTTGGCCAGCGTGAACACCATCTTGGTCAGGTCGTATTCGAGGAATGCCTCGCGCTCAGTAGTGAAGAACGGGATCACCACTTGGTCGTCGGTGGTGTTGTTGCCGGTAAGGCCGAAGTAGCCTAGATCGCCGGCGCTGTTGATAGGCACGCCCTGCAGCCCGCCGGCGACGGCCCGATCCTCGGCGTCGGAGAACGGCTCAGGGTGCTGGAGCTCGAGCCGGATCCTGCCCCCGGACAAGTCCGCATAGCGCGACAGCAGCTCACGCACGCGCTCGAACAAATTGGCGTGCTGGGGGCTGCGCTCGCCGAGCAGCTTGGTGTAATAGAGCTTCAGCGTGATCGGCTCGTCGATGCCCTTGAGCACGTTGCGCGTGCCCTGCGAAAGCGTGAACAGCTTGCCCTGCGTGAGGTCGAGCTTGGCCGACTGGAAGCTGGCGTTGGAGAAGATGTTGACGGCGAACAACAGCATCACCGCCAGGCCGAGCCCGCCGAGCGCCAACTTGCCGCGATCAACCGATTGCAGGCGCTTCATCGGGTCCCCCTAGGCCGCTTTCCGGAAATCGACGGCGACGACGTTGGCGAACAACCAAAACACGATCAGGCTGGCGAAGAAGATCAGGTCGCGGAGCTCGATCACGCCTTTAGTGACGGCGGTGAAATGAGAGAGGAAGCTCATCGAGGCGATGGTCCGTATTAGCAGCTCCGGCGCCCAGGCGCGGAAAAAGTTCAGCACCAGCTCGAGCCCGCTCAGTGTAAACAGGAAGCACACGGTGGCGGTGACGATGAAAGCGATCACCTGGTTCTTGGTCAGCGACGAGATGCAGGACCCGATGGCCAGGAACGCGCCGGCCATCAGGAAGCTGCCGATGTAGCTGGCCATGATGACGCCGTTGTCGGGCGAGCCGAGGACGTTGACGGTGATCCACATGGGGAACGTGAGGGCCAGCGCGATCCCGCAAAAGCCCCACGCCGCCAAGTACTTGCCTAGCACCGCCTCGGTCGTGGTGACGGGCAGCGTCATCAGCACCTCGATGGTGCCGGTCTTGCGCTCCTCGGCCCACAGTCGCATGGCGACGGCCGGGATCAGCATCAGATACAGCCACGGGTGATAGACGAAGAACGGCTCCAGGTCGGCCTGCTCGCGGATGAAGAATCCGCCGACGTAGAACGCGAACGCGCCCGTCAGCGCCAGGAAGATGACAATGAAGATGTAGGCCAGCGGCGTCGCGAAATAGCTCGCGATCTCGCGCTTGGCGATGACGGCGATGTTACGCATCGGCGGTCCCCGCCCGACTTCCCGGGCTGCCGGTGGTGATGGCGCGGAACACCTCGTCCAGCGCGCCGCGCTCGACGAACATCTCGCGCACCGGGATGTTCCTGGCGCGCGCCAGCTCGCCGACGTCGGCGGCGATCAGTCCGGCGTTCCTGGGCAGGACGCGCAGACGCGCGACGCCGTCGGAAAGCCCGATGCTGTCAACGGCCTTGACCGACGAAAGGGCTTCGAGATGACGGCGCGCCGTCTCGGCGTGGGCGGCGTCGATGGCGATCACCACCGCGTTGTGATTGGGGGCACGCGCCACCAGCTCCTCGGGCGTGCCGTCGGCGAGCAGGCGGCCGCGGGCGATGATGACGGCGCGGCTGCATACCGCCTCCACCTCCTCGAGGATATGAGTGGAAACCACGATCGCCTTACTCGCCGCCATCTCGCGGATCAGCGAGCGAACCTGGTGCTTCTGGTTGGGATCCAACCCGTCGGTTGGCTCATCCATGATCAGGATGTCGGGATCGTGAATCATCGCCTGCGCCAATCCGACGCGACGCTTGAATCCCTTCGATAGCGTCTCGATTGGCTGGCGCATCACCTCGCCAAGCTCGACCTTGGCGACAACCTCATCGATTCGGTGGCGCTTGTCGCCGCCGTCGAAGCCGCGGATCTCGGCAATGAACCCCAGATAAGATTCCGGCGTCATGTCACCATAGGTCGGCGCGCCCTCCGGCAGGTAGCCGATGCGGCGCTTCACCGCCACAAGATCGCGGACGACGTCGTGGCCGCACACCTCGACGGTGCCCGAGGTCGGCTCGATGAAACCGGTGATCATGCGCATGGTCGTCGACTTGCCGGCGCCGTTGGGGCCGAGGAACCCCAACACCTCGCCGATGCCGACGGTCAGCGAAACGTTGTCGACCGCGACCAGCGGCCCGAACCTTTTTGTCAGGTTCTTGAGAACGATCATCTCCGGCATGACCAGACGTCCCGAGGGCTCCCTTCCCCAATGCCGGGGCGCTCGACCCCCCGGCGTAAAAATTCACGCGAAATTATGTCCAAAATATGATGGTCGGCGAGACTATAGTGACTAGGGTTCGGCGTCGCAACCGGCCGGACGGACGTTCAACTTTTGCGGTTGCGGTAGGGATTTTCGATCGCCTTGACGATCGATTCGAAGACCTGGCGCACCTGTTTTTCGTCGCAACCCATCAGCAACGCGTCCTCGAAGGCATCCTGGCAATACTGCCGGATCTCCTCCAGGTTCTCGTTGAGCACGGCGAGCTTCTCGACGCACGACACCGGCCTGCCGTCGGGCTGGCGCCAGGTGATTCCGTTTACCGGGGTTTTGCGACGGGCCATGACGGGGGTTCCGGAAGAGGCGCGATCCTGGGCCATCCCAATACACTTCCAGGCCGCGTTGAACAAGCCCTTGGCCGCCGCTGGGCCGCTTCCCTTGGCACCCGGCGGCGCCGTCTTAGCCGCCGCCCTCGGGCTCGTCGGGGCCGGCGCCTTCCCAGCGCATCGTCGGCACGCCCTTGGGCGCCGATTGGGCGAGAAGCTGGTTGACGTGGCCGAGGTTCTTATCGGTGACCGCCGCCA